>Ga0131853_10012544_pt1 | contig 15535 bp, 13 predicted proteins | sample TergutLab28metaG_FD_92764 | JGI IMG/M metagenome (GOLD analysis project Ga0131853, IMG submission 92764) | Labiotermes labralis P1 segment gut microbial communities from Petit-Saut dam, French Guiana - Lab288 P1 (version 2) (version 2) | ecosystem: Host-associated > Arthropoda: Insects >...
CAACAACCGCGCGGAGGAAATACTGGCGAACCTCAGCTACATAGTACGCACATCCCCCGAATCCGAACTTGCCTCACGAATAAGCGACGCGGGCGCGTTCCAAGATTTTTACGGGAACATCATCTTTATCGTGCCTGTCGACGATGTGCTGCTGATCGAAGTCGAACTGGAGCTGGAGGATCAACGGCTGCACATCCTGTCCTGGCTGATGATTGCCGACTACGACCCTGACCTTTACGGCATCGAAATTTTAAACGTATGGCCGGGGCCCGGCATGTAATCCGCGGCAACAAATTATAACGCACGCTATTTAGGAGGGCAACGGTGGATGTAATTCAGCTTTTAACAGACGCTGTGGAACAACATGCATCAGACGTATTTATAATCGCGGGTATGCCTGTCACCTACAAGATAAACGAAGGCTTCACGCGTTACGATGACCAAATTCTCAAACCTGCGGACACTCACGACCTCGTAAGCCAGATCTACAACCACGCGGCCGACCGTGACCTGCAACGCGCAACAAGCTCTGGCGATGACGACTTTTCCATCGCCATCCCCGGGCTTAGCCGCTTTAGGGTAAATGTGTACAAACAGCGCAGCTCTCTGGCCGCTGTTATCCGCATAATCCGCTTCGAGCTGCCAAACCCGTCGGAAGTCGGCATTCCGCAGGTCGTCATGGATCTCGCGGAGCGCAAGAAGGGGCTGGTTCTCGTCACCGGTACGGCGGGAAGCGGAAAGTCCACCACACTGGCCTGCCTCATCGACCATATCAACAAGACCAGATCCGAGCATATCGTAACTCTGGAAGATCCTCTCGAGTATCTGCACAGGCACTCCAAGAGCATCATCAGCCAGCGCGAAGTCCTCACAGACACCGAAAGTTATGTCAAGGCTCTGCGCGCGTCCCTGCGCCAAGCTCCCGACGTGGTTCTTCTGGGCGAAATGCGCGACCACGAGACGATATCCGTAGCAATGACGGCCGCCGAAACAGGCCACCTTGTGTTCTCCACCCTACACACAGTCGGCGCGGCAAACACTATCGACAGAATCGTGGATGCCTTCGCGGCAAACCAGCAGAACCAGATCCGCGTACAGCTCTCCATGGTGTTGCAGGCCGTTGTGTCGCAACAGCTTGTGCCCACGGTAGAAGGCAGGATCACCCCCGTGTTCGAAATCATGGTGGTCAACAATGCTGTGCGAAACCTCATCCGCGAGGCCAAGATCCACCAGATAGATTCCGTGATCCACTCTTCTGGCGCGGAAGGTATGGTAACAATGGACACCAGCCTTGTAAACCTCTTCAAAAAAGGCATCATCTCCGACAAGAGCGCGATAGCCTACAGCTCCAACCCGGAACTAATGCTCAAGAAGCTGGTATAGCTGCCGGCACAACAAAATAAGGCTCTAAGCGGTAGTATTTGCCGCTTTCGAGCCTTCTTTCAATTTGTTGCTATCCGCCCAGGTAGGCCTTGCGGACTGAATCATCCTTTAGAAGATCACTCGCCGGCGCGGAGGTGATTATGCGCCCCGTTTCCAGCACATAGCCGCGGTTAGCCACGCTAAGAGCCATGTGCGCATTCTGCTCCACCAGCAATATCGTCACGCCGGAGGCGTTAAGCTCGCGGATTATGCCAAATATCTGCTCCACCAGCAGCGGCGCGAGGCCCATCGAGGGTCGTCCAGCATCAGAAGCTTGGGCTGCGACATCAGGGCGCGGCCAATGGCCAGCATCTGCTGCTCCCCTCCGGACAAAGTGCCGGCGAACTGCTTCCTGCGCTCTTTAAGACGCGGAAAACGCTCGTATACCTGCTCTATGCGCTCGTTCATGCCCACGGCGGACTTAGTGTAGTTGCCCATCTCCAAGTTCTCCAGCACGCTCATCTGCAAGAAGATCCTGCGGCCTTCCGGCACATGCGCCAGGCCGCGCTTTACGATGGCGTGGGGCGCGGTGTGGCCGATATCCTCACCGGAGAAGGTGACGCTGCCCGTCTTGCTGCGCAGAAGCCCGGACACCGTCTTGAGTATCGTACTCTTTCCCGCGCCGTTCGCGCCGATCAGGGTAACGACCTCACCCTCGGCCACCTCGAAGCTTATATCCTTGATCGCGTGGATATTGCCGTAATATACGTTGATTCCGCTGACACTAAGCATCGCCTTCGCCCTCCGCCTTTCCGAGATACGCCTCGATAACCAAGGGGTTCTTCTGAATTTCGGCCGGCGTACCTTTGGCGATCAGCTTGCCGTAGTTCAGCACGCCAATGCCCTCGCAAATGCCCATTACCAGCTTCATATCGTGTTCGATAAGCACTATGGCGATTTTGAACACCTTGTTGATCTTGAGGATGTTCTCCATCAGCTCCTCGGTTTCGGCGGGGTTCATGCCGGCGGCGGGTTCGTCCAGAAGCAGCACTGTCGGGCCTGTCGCAAGAGCGCGTACAATCTCCAAGCGGCGTTGCGAGCCGTATGGCAAGCTTCCGGCCTTGTGGCCGTGAATGCCCTGCATGTCGAAAATTTCCAGCAGTTCCAGCGTTCGCGCACGGGCGATCTTTTCCGCGCGCCAGTACGCCGGCATACGCAGTATTGCCTCGCCAAGCCCGTACTCCGTCTTATTGTGCAGGCCGACCAGCACGTTCTCCATCACCGTCATATTCTTGAACAGGCGGATATTCTGGAAAGTACGCGCAAGGCCGGCGCGGTTGGCCTTCTCTGAATTAAGGTTCTTCGTGTCCACCCCGTTTAAGTAGACGGAGCCGCGCGTCGGCTGGTACACCTTGGTGAGCAAGTTGAAGATAGTGGTCTTGCCGGCGCCGTTGGGGCCGATAAGGCCGCAGATCTCCGTGGGGCCGATGGTGATGCAGAAGTCGTTAACAGCGGTGAGGCCGCCGAAGTCTATGCCCAGGTTCACGCACTCCATCACGGGAGCCTTGTACGCGTCGCGCTCCGGCACAAAGGGAGTTTTTGTGTCGCGCCTTCCCATGCTACCGCCCTCCCTTTGCCGCGCCGCCGCGCAGTGACAACGCCTTGTTCACTACCTTCTCGATAATGCGGCTAAGAGAGAATTCGTAACTTCCCAGCAGACCGGACGGCTTGAATATCATCACGATTATCAGCATCAGCGAATAGATTATCATGCGGTAGTCCGCCAAGGGCTGGAGCATAAACGGCAGGAAGGTAAGCACCGCCGCCGCCACTACAGACCCAAACATAGAGCCAAGCCCGCCGAGCACCACGATCATGAGGATGTTGATGCTCGTCATAAAGTCGAAGTCGGACGGAACCAGCAGACCCTGATTCCCCGCGAACAACGCGCCCGCCACCCCCGCAAAGAACGCGGAAACCGCAAAGGCCAGAACCTTGTAGTACGTAGTCTTTATGCCGCAGCTTTCGGCCGCGATCTCGTTTTCGCGTATGGAGAGTATCGCCCGCCCGTGGCGGCTCTTCATCAGCATGTGTATCACCGTGCAGGTTATCACCACGCAGGCATACACGATCAAGAAGCTGGAATAGCGCGGAATGTTCAGCAATCCGCGCGCCCCGTATGTAATCGAGTCAAGGTTGGTCAGCATCACCCTGATGATCTCGCCGAATCCCAGTGTTATAATAGCCAGATAGTCGCCGCGCAGCCTAAGCGCGGGCACACCGATAAGCACGCCGAATATCGCCGCGACAACGCCGGCCACAATCAGCCCCACAATTATGGAGAGCGTGGGCGGCAGAAGATGCGCGCGCCAGAACAACGCGCCGGCATACGCGCCAACGGCCATGAACCCGGCGTGGCCAAGCGGAAGCTGGCCCAGGTATCCCGTGACCAAGTTGAGCGACACCGCCAAGATAATGAAGAAGCCGATCTGGATGAGCAGGGCGTACTGCGAGCGCAGCAATATGCCGCTCTGCGTGATATGGTTGCCGATAAACAGGAACATCAGCACCAGCACCGTATTCATAACATAACGCGCCGGAGTCGAAATGGTAAATTCCTTCATAGCAGCCCTCCCCCCCTAAACCTTTTCCATCATGTTGCGGCCCATAATGCCCGTCGGGCGCACCATCAGCACGCAGATAAGCACCATGAACACCACGCCGTCCACCCAGCGGGACAGGCCGACAGCCGTGACGAGAACCTCCAGCAAGCCGATGGCATAACCGCCCAGCATCGCCCCGGGTATGGAGCCGATTCCGCCGAACACCGCGGCGACAAAGGCCTTCAGCCCCAGCATCGCGCCCACAGTCGGGAAGATAAGCGGGAAGCGCACGCTGTACAGAAGCGCGCCGATGCCGGCAAGAGCCGCGCCCACCGCAAAGGTGAAGGTGATAACGCTGTTAACGTTCACGCCCATGAGGCGCGCCGCGTCCTGATCTTCGCTGACCGCGCGCATTGCCTTGCCCAGCTTTGTGTGCTTGACAAGCATGGTGAGAGCCGCCATGGACACCAGAGACGTCACGATCGTGATGACAGAGGTGTAGGAGACCATTACACCGCCGAGGGACACGCTGCCATGAGGGATCATAAGATGCCCGGGAAAGGAACGTCCGCTCGCGCTGAAAAAGTATTGTGCCAGGTTTTGCAGAAGGATCGACACGCCTATGGCCGTGATAAGCAAGGATAGCCTGGGCGCGAAGCGCAGCGGCGTGTAGGCCAGCTTTTCGATAACAATGGCAAGCACCGTACACCCGGCCACCGTAAGCGCGGCGGCAAGAAGCGGATGCTGGCCAAACGTAAGCGAAAACAGCGCGATATACCCGCCAACCATGATGATGTCGCCATGCGCGAAGTTCAGAAGCTTGACAATTCCGTACACCATGCTGTAACCAAGGGCTATCAACGCATATATCGAACCAAGCTGTAGACCGTTTATCAACTGTGCAACAAGTAACATATCCTGCGCCCCTTTCACGGACGAAGCTATGCGAAGCAAGGCATAAGCCCTGCTCCGCCGCTGCGCCCTGTATCGACGCACTTAACCCAGCTTTGTCTGAAAAATTCCCCTAAAGCGTGTTGCCGCTATGCAACACGCTTGAATCTATCTACTTAGAATGTTCCCCAGAAGCGTGCATCGCCCTCTCTAACTTCGAGGATAAACGCGCTCTTCTGCGGGTTGTTGAACTCGTCGAAGGTGATGTGGCCTGTTACGCCCTGGATGCTTGTGGCCGCCATATGGCTGATGACCGAAGCCTTGAACTCGTCTGTGTTCGGCAGGAAGCCGTCCGCCAGAGCCAGCTCGATAGCCGCGAGCAGGATCATCGCCGCGTCGTAACCCTGAGCCGCAAACATGTTCGGCACTTCGCCGTAGGCCGCCATAAAGTCGGAAAGGAAGCCCTGCACCAACGGGGATTCGTCCTCATCCGTGAAGCCTGTCATAAAGAACGAGCCTTCGATGCTGGACGGATCGGCGATGATTTCCATGGTGCCGTTCCAGCCGTCGGCGCCCAGCATCACTGTGTCAAGTCCGGCTTGCACGCTCTGCGGGCCGATAAGCGCGATATGCTGGAAGTACGCCGGGATGAAGAGTACGTCCGGGTTTGTCGCCGCAATGTTTGTAAGCTGGCCGAGGAAGTCTACCGCTGCGTCGGCGAACACTTCTGTCGCCACGATCTCAAGGCCAAGCTCCTGCGCACGGGCGACAAAAGCTTCCGTAAGGCCGATGGAATAGTCGATCTCGTTGCTGTACAGGACAGCCGCAGTCTGCGCGCCGATAACTTCCACGGCAAACTCCGCCATCTTCAACCCTTGGAACGGGTCGATAAAGCAGGAGCGGAACATGTTCGTCCAGACATTACCTGTTCCCGCGTCCACGGTTACGTTGGCGTGGGTGGCCGTGGCGGTGATCATCGGCATGTTGTCCTCGAAGGCCACAGGCACTACGGCGAGGGTCGGCGCGCTTGTAACACTGCCGATAAGCGCGGTTATACCCTGATCTACGAGCCAATGATATCCGGCAATAGCATTTGCGGGAACGCCCTCTTCGTCGAAGTCCGCAGTGTTAATCTGTAACCCGCCGCGCTCATTAAACTGATTTATGTACAGCATCGCGCCGTTGCGCTTAGCTATGCCGAACTGTGCAACATTGCCGGTCCACGGCCCCAGCAGGCCAATCAGAAGTTCGTCCACCTCTACGCCGGCCGGTTCGGGCTGGGCGTCTGCGTTTTGAGCAGGCGTCGCCGGCTGGGCGGGTGGTTGTGCGGGTTGTTGGTTGCCCGTGCAGCCTGCAAGAATTACTGCAGCAAGAACGAGACCCGTCGCGCGTACCAGTAAATTCTGTTTTTTCAACATACTATTACCTCCATTTCAATATGTAGTTATTATGTTAGAGGCTATTATAGGCAGTATTTCGCCGAATGTCAATTGTATTGTATTTCCGCTTATCGCCGCCAAGGCGCGCTTACTCCGCCGCCATTCGTCAATATGTACAACATGCAATTGATAATCCCCCGCCGCCTCACAAACTGAACGTATTCTAAGTTTGCCCATCAGGCCGCCGCAACAATTTGAGCATCTGTCACATAAATTTAATGATAAATTTCGCGAAACTTTCCCTTCCATTTTGCAACGACAAAAGGGGTTCGGAGAAATTTCCCCGAACCCCGTTGCAATTAACTTGCTCTACCGATTAAGCGTGTTGACGTGGTTGCCAAACGACCAGAGAGAATTGGAGATTCTGTCCCTCATGCTGCTCGAGTCGTTTATATTTGCTATAAACTCCACGCTGTTGCCGCGCACAATCATCAACAGCGGCGTATTCACGTTCTGGTTCGGCACATACCGGCCTATCCAGCTCATGTTGCTGACCGCGCCGGCATACAGCACCGGCACCCTCTCGGACTGGGCGATATTGCGCACCATGTCGCGCACCGGAACGAGGTTGGTGTCGTTAGTGTTGTAGATGAACACCGCAAAGCTCTCGTTCCTGTCGTACATTGCCTGTGTCTGCGTAAGGTCTATCCGCGTCCACGAGAACTCGCGCACGAGGCTTCCCGGCGACGGGCTTGGCGAAGGCGACGGCGAAGGGCTTGGCGAAACACCGGGGCCGGGCGACGGCGAAGGACTTGGCGAAGCGCCGGGGTGCGGAGACGGCGAAGGGCTTGGCGTTGGAGCCGCTCCCGGCAGTGTCGGGTTCTGCCTGGCAATGTTCTCGAACATCGACGCTAGAACTTCTATGTCCGAAAGATCCGTCACAACATAGTCCAGCTGGCCGCCGAAGGAGAACACCACAAACGGCGTATTGCCGCGCGACGCTCCCTCGACCTGCCACACCCATGTCATAAGGTTCGGGTCCGACATGCCTCTTCTGTTGCTTGTGTCGAAGCCGTGCAGAACTCTGGTTTCCGTGCCGGCGTTGTTGGCCGCGTTTATCACGCGCTGTACGTCGGCCACGTCCGTTGTGCTGTTTCCGTCGAACACAACCACGGCGAACCTTGCGCGGTTGGTGTGCATGTTTTGCAAGGTATTGCCGGACACTTCCATGTAGAACTCGCTGTTCGGAATGGCTCCGGGGCCGGGCTGGTTCCCGCTCGTTACGGTTCCCGTAGGCGGCGGCGTGGTTAAGGGCGCGGAGGCCGTGCCTGCTGCTCCGCCCGAGGATATGATCACCGTGCGCGTATCGCCGTTCCACTCCGGCTGTACGATGCCGAAGGCATAGGTTATCGCGTGCAGCGGAAAGAGCGACCGCTCGTTAACAATTACGGGCGGCGATTGAAGGTTAAGCGTTTCCACGCTCGTAGCGTCCCTCATTCCGTCGTTCATCACAAATGTGCCGAACAGCATTGCGTCCAGGCCGATCTGCAAGGCGGCGTAGCGGTCTCCCCGCAGCAAAGTTACCCTGCCCTCGTCCGCGTCCCAGTGGACAACGGCTCCGAGTGCTTCCGCAAGCTCCCGCACAGGCACCATCGTCCTGTCGTTAATGATCTGCGGCTGTACATAGGTAAATGTCAGGAACTGGCCGTCCAACACTACGGTGATCCTGTCATTTGCGGCGACAGGGTTCGTTATTGATGCCGTGCCCGCAAGCAACACGCCTGCCAGCGCAAGCGAAACAATACGACTACGAATCTTCATTATGGTGATCAATCTCCTCTCGGAAGGTATTTTCAACTTCTCTGATCCATTCTACCATAGTCTACTCTCACTTGTCCACTTTATGTATGCGACAAATTATAAAAATCTTCTCGGAAGCCGACAGCCGTCCTCCGAGAAGATTCATGATTCGAGTTATTTCGACGACGGCAGGTTTATGTTGTACACGCCGCGCTTGGTGTAGGTTGTGTGCAGAAGGTCGTGCGCCTTGTGGCTTCCCGGTTCGCCAAGGAATTCCGCGTAGAGCTGCTGGATCTCCTTGTTTTCGTGGGATCTTCTGCGCTGCTTGTCTGCGTCCTCCGCGTAGAGGGCTTTGGCGCGTTTTTCGATAACGGCCATCTTGTCGCCTTCCAGGCTGTAAGTTTGCAGGAGGGGCTGACCGCCGCCGCCCACACAGCCGCCCGGGCAGGCCATAATCTCGATTGCGTGATAGTCGGCCTTGCCGTCCTTGATCTTCTGCAGCAGGGTGCGCGCATTGCCGAGGCCGTGCGCGATGCCGATGCGCAGATCCATGCCGGCCACGTGTACGGTGGCTTCGCGCACGCCGTCCATTCCGCGCAGTTCGGTGAAGTCGATCTTGTCGATCTCCTTGCCCTCCAGCTTGCAGGCCGCCGTTCTCACGGCCGCTTCGATAACGCCGCCGGTTGTGCCGAAGATAACGCCCGCGCCGGTGGATTCGCCCATAACCTTGTCGAAGTCCGCCTCTTCAAGCTCGCCGAAGCTAAGGCCGGCCTCGCGGATCATGCTCGCAAGCTCACGCGTGGTCAGAACATAGTCCACATGCGGGAATTCCGTGGCAAGCTCCGCCCTGTTGGCCTCGTGCTTCTTGGCAAGGCACGGCATGATGGACACGACCACGACCTTCTTCGGATCCACGCCCAGCTTTTCGGCAAGATATGTCTTTGCGATCGCGCCGAACATCTCGTGGGGCGACGCGCAACTGGACGGAATGTCGATCAGGCTTGGGAACTGATGCTCGATGAAGCGTACCCACGCGGGGCAGCAGCTTGTCAGCATCGGCAGAGGCCCGCCGCCCTGTATGCGCTTGATAAGCTCGTTGGCCTCCTCCATGATGGTGAGGTCCGCGGCGAAGTCGGTGTCGTACACCTTGTCGAAGCCGATGTGCCTAAGCGCGGCCACCATCTTGCCGGTAACGCGGGAGCCGTAGTCCATGCCGAATTCTTCGCCGAGAGCAACACGCACCGCGGGCGCGGTCTGCACTATCACAAGCTTGTCCGGATCGGCGATTTCGTCCCACACTTCCGTGATATAGCTGCGCTGTACGAGCGCGCCCGTGGGGCATACGCTTGCGCACTGGCCGCAGAAGGTGCATGTTGTGTCGTAGAGCGGCATGTCAAACGCCGTGGACAACACAGCGTCGAAACCTCTGCCCTTGGCGGAGTATACGTTCACGGTCTGCACTTCGTTGCAGACTGTTTCACAGCGTCTGCACAGGATGCACTTTTCCGGATCGCGGATCATGGCGTGGCTGGATGTATCGCTGTCGAAGCGCATACGTTCGCCGCTGTAGCGGATCTTGCGGATGCCCAGGCTGGAGGCCATGCTCTGGAGTTCGCAATTGTTGTTGCGGTCGCAGATAAGGCAGTCTGTCGGGTGGTTCGAAAGCAGAAGCTCCACCATGGTGCGGCGCGACTTAATGGCCTTGGGCGTATTGGTGCGCACCTTCATTCCGTCGAAAACCTTGGTCGTGCAGGCCGGCGCGAGAGTGCGGCGGCCCTCAAGCTCTACCATGCACACGCGGCAGCTGCCGGGGTTGTTGTGCATATTCAGGCTGTGCAGGTTCATGTGGCACAGTGTGGGGATGTATACGCCGGCTTGTTTGGCCGCGTCCAGCACCGTAATGCCTTCTTCAACGCTCATGGGTTTATCGTTCAAAGTTATGGATATCACTTGGCACCTCCCTCGTCTAATTATTGCTTAACGATAGCATCCTTGGGGCATTTTGCCTCGCACGCGCCGCACTTGATGCAGCGTGCCTGGTCTATAACGTGGATAACCTTGGGTTCACCGATGATACAGTCAACGGGGCATACACGCTTGCAAAGGGTACAGGCTATGCACTTCTCGGGAATAACTACGTATTCCAGCAGATCCTTGCACGCGCCGGCGGGGCATTTTTTGTCCACCACATGCGCCCTGTATTCGTCCATGAAGAAGTTAAGCGTCGAGAGAACCGGGTTCGGCGCGGTTTGGCCAAGCCCGCAGAGCGAGCAGTCCTTGATGATAACGCCAAGGTCGCGCAGCTCTTCGAGATCTTCGATCTTGCCCTTACCCTTGGAGATGTTCTCCAGAGTTTCGTAGAGCCTCTTGTTGCCGATACGGCACGGCGTACACTTGCCGCAGCTTTCCTCCACGGTGAAGTCAAGATAGAACTTCGCGATATCCACCATGCAGTCGTCCTCGTCCATGACGATCATGCCGCCTGAGCCCATCATCGAGCCAACCTTCTCGAGGTTGTCGAACGTAACCTCTACGTCGATGTTCTCCTGCGAGATACAGCCGCCGGACGGACCGCCGGTTTGCAGAGCCTTAAACTTCTTGCCGCCGCGGATTCCGCCGCCGATCTTGTAGATGATGTCGCTGATCTTGATGCCCATGGGCACTTCCACAAGGCCGACGTTGTTGATCTTGCCGGCCAGGGCGAACACCTTGGTGCCGGGGTTGCCCGGCGCGCCCAGGCTCTGGAACCAGTCCGCCCCGTTGTTGATGATCTGCGGGATGTTAACATAGGTCTCCACGTTGTTGATAACGGTGGGTTCCTTCCACAGGCCAACCTGCGCGGGGAACGGGGGCTTGAAGTTAGGCTCGCCGCGTTCGCCCTGCACGGAATTTATGAGCGCGGTTTCCTCACCGCAGACAAACGCGCCCGCGCCGAGGTTCACCTGGATGTCGAAGTTGAAGTCTGTGCCGAGTATGTTCTTGCCCAGCAGTCCGTATGCCTTGGCCTGTTCTATCGCGATCTTGAGGCGGTTCACAGCCAGCGGGTACTCCGCGCGGATGTACACCACGCCTTCGTCGGCTCCAATTGCATAGGCCGCCAACGCCATAGCCTCGATAACGGAGTGCGGGTCTCCCTCCATTATGGATCTGTCCATGAAGGCACCCGGATCTCCTTCATCGGCGTTGCAAATTACGTACTTCTTGTTGCTCTCGGCATTGTATGCGGTCTCCCACTTGCGGCCTGTGGGGAAACCGCCGCCCCCGCGGCCTCTTAGCCCGGAAGCCTTGATAACGTCGATAACGTCCATCTGTGTCATTTCCGTAAGAGCCTTGGCCAGAGCGTCATAACCGTCCACGGCCAGGTAGTCCTCGATGTTTTCAGGGTCTACAATGCCGCAAAGCTTGAGGGCTACGCGCACCTGTGTTTCATAGAACGGCATGTCGCGGTGGTGCGAATATCTTTCGCCTGTGGACGGCTCCTTGAAGAAGAGACGCTTTACGGGGCGGCCCTTCAGCAGATGCTCCGCCACGATCTCTTCGCAGTCCTTGGCTTCCACTCTCACATAGAATGTGTTGTCCGGATATACCTTCACGATAGGCCCCTGCTCGCAGAAGCCGAAGCAGCCCACCTTGATAACCTTTGTTTCCTCGTACAGGCCGTGTTTGCGCAGACTTTCAACGAGGGCATCTTCCACTTCAAGGCAGCCGGACGAAACGCAGCCCGTACCGCCGCAAATCAGTATTTGCAGTCTGTAATTGCTCATGCTATGCCTCCCTTTGTTATATTTTTGCGCGTTCCACGATATTGCCCTTAGCAAGGTGCTGCTGCACAATCTCTATGCCTGTGGCGACATCCACGTTCTTGTAGCGCACCGACTTTTCGCCGGGGAACTCCACCTTTACAATAGGCTCCGCGGAACAGTCGTCGGCCGGCGACATACAGTCCACAGCCATTATGGAAACGTCGTCCAGCTCTTGCGCCACAACTTCGTCCAGCATGGCGAGCATTGTGTCGCGCGCGCCGGCTTCTATTCCGCATGTGCCCATGCTTACGGAAATCTCCCTGCGTTTTTCAGGCTCTTCCGACACCATGCGCATAAGCGTGTGGCCTTTGAAGGCCTTTTTAAGCTCTGCCAGCTCTTGGCGCGAAGTTATCTTCTTTGCGGGTACTGTCATGCTCATGCTTATTCTCCTTTCGCCAAAGTGTCGTCGATAATGCCCTGCACGTCCTTTACCTCTACGCGGCCGTAAACCTTGCCGTTTACAATCACCACAGGTGCCAGACCACACGCGCCAACACAGCGCAGGCCGTCCAGCGACCACATCATGTCCTCGGAAGTTGTTCCGCTGGGAACTTTCAGCTTTGCGGCGAATTCGTCCAGCACCTTGCCCGCGCCGCGCACAAAACACGCCGTGCCGATGCACACCTGCACCTTGTACTTACCTTTAGGCTCGATGTTGAAGAACGAGTAGAACGTAACCACCCCATACACCTTGGCCGCGGGGATGCGCAGCTTTCGCGCGATGTGGTTCTGCACTTCAAACGGCAGATGCCCAAAAATCTCCTGCGCCTGGTGCAGCGCGGGGATAAGCGCGCCGTCGTTTGATGGCAAGCCCGCGATAAACTCGTCAAGCTCGCTGTACTTTGTTGCTTCTGTTGCAGTACTCATCCGTTAACCTCCTTCAGAAGTTTCGCTGATCCTATATTTCCACTACAGGCAGCTTCCAGATCTCTTCCGCATACTGCTTGATTGTGCGGTCGCTGGAGAACTTGCCCGACTTGGCGGTGTTGATGATGGCGGCCCTTGCCCATGCCGCCTTGTTCTTATAGAGCTTGCCCACTTCGGCCTGCGCCTTGGCGTATCCGTCGAAGTCTTTCAGCACGTAGTATTCATCCGGGCGCGCCCCGTGGTAGCCGTTTAGCAGGGCGTCGTACAGCTCGCGGAAGAGGGCCGTGTTTTGGTCGAGAGTGCCGTTTATCAGCTGTGTCATTATGCGGTTGACGCTCTGGTTGATGTTGCAGATGTCCCAAGGGTCGTAGCCGCCCGTTACGGTGAGGTTGTATACTTGCTCGGCGGAAAGGCCGAAGATGAAGATGTTGTCCTTGCCCACTTCCTCGAAGATCTCAATGTTCGCGCCGTCCATGGTGCCGATTGTGAGCGCGCCGTTAAGCATGAACTTCATGTTACCCGTGCCGGAGGCTTCCTTGCCGGCTGTGGAGATCTGCTCCGACACGTCGGCCGCGGGAATGAGCATCTGCGCCATCGACACGCGGTAGTTCGGCAGGAAGTGTACCTTTATGCGCCCGTTTACGGTTTTGTCGTTGTTCACAAGCTGGGCCACGCTGTTTATCAGCTTGATGATAAGCTTCGCCCGGCCATAACCCGCGGCGGCCTTTGCCGCAAAGAAGTATGTACGCGGCTGGAAGTCCATTCCCGGATTGGCCTTGATCTGGTTGTACATGTCCATTACGTTCAGGATGTTCAGCAGCTGGCGTTTGTATTCGTGCAGACGCTTGACCTGGATGTCGAAGATGGAATCCGGGTCTACGTGGATGCCGTAGGCGGTTTCGAGATGGCCCACAAGCTTGACCTTGTTGTCGCGCTTAACCTGCATGAACTTCTCTTGGAAGGACGCGTCGTCCGCGTACTTCACAAGCCCCGTCAGCGCGTCCAGGTTCTTGACCCACGAATCGCCGATGGTCTCTGTGATGAGTCTGCTCAGGCCGGTGTTGCAGTACGCAAGCCAGCGGCGTTGGGTGATGCCGTTTGTCTTGTTGTTGAACTTCTCGGGGTAGATCTCGTAGAAGTCTTTCAGCTCCTGATTCTTGAGGATCTCGGAGTGGATTGCGGCCACGCCGTTTACGGAATGGCTTCCCACGATGGCAAGGAAGGCCATGCGGATCTGTCCGTCTGCAATGATGGCCATGTTGCGGATCTTGGCGGGGTTGTCGCCAAAGCGCGAAATAAGCAGGGCGCAGAAGCGGCGGTTTATCTCTTCCACGATCATGAAGATACGCGGCAGGATGCGGCTGAACAGCTCTATCGGCCATTTCTCCAGAGCTTCCGACATAATTGTGTGGTTGGTGTAAGCGCAGGCCTTGCGGGTGATCTCCCACGCTTCGTTCCACGGCACGTCGTATTCGTCAACCAGCAGGCGCATAAGCTCCGCCACAGCCACCGACGGGTGGGTGTCGTTCAGCTGGAACTGGATCTTCTCCGGTATCAGCGAGAAGTCGGTGTGTGTGGCCATAAAACGTTCGATAACCCTCTGCAATGTCGCGCTGATGAAGAAGTACTGCTGCTTGATGCGAAGCTCCTTGCCGGCCTCGAACTCGTCCGCGGGGTACAAAACGTCGGAGATCTTCTTGGCCAGCCTCTGCTCCTCCACAGACTTGCTGTAGTCGCCGCGGTTGAAGGACTGTAGGTCGAACACGTTTACAGGCTCCGCGTCCCACAGGCGCAGGGTGTTTATCAGGTTGCTGTCGTAGCCCACTATGGGATAGTCGTACGGCACAGCCATTACGGACTGGTGGTTCTCGAGGACGAAGCGGTAGTCTCCGTTTTCTTTCAGCACAGGCACGGCGTTACCGCCGAACTTTATTTCGCAGGCATATTCGGCGCGCTTCACGCCCCAGATGTCGCCCTCGGTCAGCCACGCGTCTGGATACTCGACCTGGTAGCCGTTCTCGATCTTCTGCTCGAATATGCCGTAGTGGTAGCGTATTCCGCAGCCATACGCCGGATAGCCCAGTGTCGAGAGGGAATCCAGGAAGCACGCGGCCAAGCGGCCAAGGCCGCCGTTACCCAGACCGGGGTCGCGCTCCGCGTCCTCGATCTCCGCGGGGTCCACTCCCAGCTCTTCCAGCACTTCGCTAACCACGTCGCTGACCTTCAAGTTGATGAGCATGTTCCCCAGGAAACGCCCCATCAGGAACTCCATGGAAAGGTAGTACACCAGCTTGACATCCTTCTCCACATACTCTTCGTGAGTGTGGATCCACTTGTCCGTCACAACGTCCTTGATTGCATAGGCAAGAGCCTGATATATCTGCACCGTGTTCGCGCTCTTGATGCTCTTGCGGAACATGGTCTTGACGTTTTCTGCCACTTCGTTGAGCAGTTCGTCCTTTGTAATTCCCAGTTCTAAACTCATGTGCTAACCCACCTTTGCGTTCTATTATTTAGTACGCCTTGCCCCACAGAACCATGTGTTCGGCGGCCTGCCCGCATACTACGCAGGTTTGGCCGATTTCCTCCTGCTCGAAGGGGATGCAGCGTGCGGTCACGGTAAGATCGTCCTTCACTTTCTGTTCGCAGTCCGCGCCGCCGCACCACATGGCCTTGATAAAGCCGGGCAACTCGTTGGCGGTACGGCTGAACTCCTCGTAATCCCGCGCGGCGAAAGTATGTTCGCGCCTGTGTACCGCGGCGCGTTCCAGCATATCCGCCTGCACTTCGCCAAGCAGGGCGGCTACCGTCTGTGTTAAACCTTCCAGCG
>Ga0131853_10012545_pt1 | contig 15534 bp, 6 predicted proteins | sample TergutLab28metaG_FD_92764 | JGI IMG/M metagenome (GOLD analysis project Ga0131853, IMG submission 92764) | Labiotermes labralis P1 segment gut microbial communities from Petit-Saut dam, French Guiana - Lab288 P1 (version 2) (version 2) | ecosystem: Host-associated > Arthropoda: Insects >...
GTATATACCATGTTCAAAATATTCAGTACCTATATTTGTTGAATAAATATATAAAATGCAACTTTAGAGGTTAGCGGTGCGGTACGACCACTATAGTTGACATTAGGCGTCAAAAGGTTAAATTCGTCTGTTTCTTTAATTTTATTGTTGTTGTTGTTGTTGTTGTTGTTGTTGTTGTTATTATTATTACTGCTGCTGCTGCTATGAAAGGCAGAGCCTGTCATCAGTGAGGTTACATGGTGTTACAGAGACTGTTAAAGTAAAATGCTTTGCAATGCATGTCATCCCAACAATTAAGGGTATCACACTTTTAAATTGAATTTCCAGTTACTTTTTAAGATGGCTGCATCTGATCTTGAACCATGTAAAGATGAAAGTTAGTGCTTGAAGACATGTATGTAGTGTGTAGTGATTCTGACATGTCTAGTGTCTAGTGTCACGTGACTGGATGGACTATAAAATAAAATAAAACAAAACCTAAATTGTATTTAAAAATTCAGTTCATACCGCACAGTAAACACAAGCTGTCCTAATTATAAAGTCTAATTGGTTAACACTGGATAGGTAAATAATTTATGTTTGTTCTGAAATCAGTACAAAACAGACAGTTGCCCTCTGTAGGTCAAATATAGATGTTTTAATGTTAAACCTTATGGTATATAATGTAATCACTAAGCCCTAAAAGGTTAAGCATGAATGTTCAAGGACCCTTAAATTTCCAGTTTCTGAGGCCACTGGATTTGATGAGGTTGTCTGATACTCTGCCTCCATGTACTGTTACTGTTGCCATACAAAGTTTGAGCCAAAATGGGCACAGAATGAAAGTTGCAGAGTAACAGACTTTGCCTAATTTAAAGTATCTTTAATCCACGAAGCTTGAGAATTTTCGGACATCACACTGTTAAATAAAATTCGTGTGTTTTGTAGTGTGTAGCCATGGACCTTGATTCTTAATGACCTGACATAAAAAGGCATGGATACTATATATTTATGATGATGAACCTGCTCTTGTGTGGTGGCATTTTCCACATTTTCCCATTGTCATTACTCATCAATGTCATCAATATCACCATTGATCCAATCTATTTAGTTATTACAAGGGTTATGTGTGCAAAAGTGTAGACGTGTTTTTATTTATAATAGGTGGGTTATTTTGGCCATATTTCAGGACTTGAGAGTTTTCGGAGAACCGATGTAACCATAATAAATTATCTTTCTAGATGTTGCCTCAAAACATATGAATGAGATGACAGACACATTCAAATCCAAAGCACAGCAGTTTGTGGATGACATAATGACAGATGTGAAATCTGCAAAGGAAAATGGTCATGTGGAGAAACCAAAAGCTCCCATCCCATCTGCAGAAACTGATCCACAGGCTTATAGAGAGGAGTCTAGAGTTTCAGAATATGGTATGAACATTTCTGTATGAACACTGCTGTATGTATGTGTGAACACATCACTTGATTTCTTGAATGGAACAGTGCATGAAATTAATGTGTACAGAGTCAGTCTTAAAAGTCCTTTTGTGCTCTTAATCTTTGGCAACTTGGACACGCACACACACATGCGTGCACATACACACCACACATACACACACACACACACATGCATATGCACATGCATGCATGCACACACACACAGTAATTATTGAGTCTGACAAAAATCATTTTCCACCTTCTGTCAGATTGTGTGTGTGCACACACACACACACACACACACTTGCACATGCACACACCCATGCACATGCACAAACTAGATGATATTGTTAAATGACTAAAAAATTTTCCACATTTGAGTTCATGTCTTGGTTAGGGTATTTCATTACGACTGTTCAGTTGGATTTTTTGTCTTAGCATTATTACTTTCACTTTATAACAACTCTTTCTTACAACTGAAAGATTCTCTGTCCATATGCAGGTATTTTATGTAGTCATTATTTTGCGTGACAATTGCTGGTTGCTACTTCCTGTCAGCTCATTTATTGCATTAATGTAGCCCATTTAGCAGACTGCCCACATGCAGGGCAGAGTGACAGTATGAAGTGACAATGATAGTTTCCTGATGAAACAGGGACCTAATCTGTGTGACTACTTCAGAGTTGTACTAAGATGCTAAAAGGTAAGTAAGTAAGTAAGTAAAGTAAGTAAGTAAGTAAAACTTATATAATGACCTACTTCTAATGTGTTTCTTTTATTTTCACATTGTTGATTTAGTTTAGCTCTGAACTATTGGTTAGGTTATAAATGTTTAATGCTCTTAGGAACAAAACACATTGATCCAGACACTGGACTCATTTACTTCAAGTATGATTTTGGATATGAATTTGGCATTGTACTTCCTGGTGAGGGTGACAAGAAACGAAAGCACGTTCAAATTGAGGACAAACGGGACGATGACATTGTAGTTCCTGTAATTCATGAAACAAGTAGCTCAGAGAAGAAGGTAGTGGGACCTCAGCCCAGTGCAGATTCAGGAAAGGTTCCTCAGTTCCGACCCAAGAAGTTTTCCCACTACAAAGCTGTGAAATGGGAACCAGTATCAGAAAGTGAGATGTCTGAGGCTGAAGGAGACTCTGTACAGCAGCACAAGAAGCGCCACAGCCTGCCACAGCCCCCAGTTGGCAGTTTCCAGAAAGCTCCTCACATCTTGATCCCTCAGTCATGTCAGTGGGATCAAGCTTCTCCAAGTCCAGTGTCTCTGTCACCCAGCCTACCAAGCCTCTCTCCTCACTATGGTGGTCATGGTCCTCATGGTACAACATCTGGTGTAGATTCGACAGGTACAAGTATTTATGTGCTCAATGTGTGGCACAGCTGTGTGTGTAACTACTAACGCAAAGCCAAGCACGGAACTCATCAGCATGTGTGCTGTGTAATTAGACTTGTGGACTGCATTAAAAGTTTTACAAGGTTTCTGTGGACAGACAGTTGAATCCTTTTCCACAGGACCCAGTCCATATTTTATACAGATTTGTACATTTGTTTTTCTGTGACCTTTGTCTTCGCTTTATTCTGCTGTTGGAGGTTAGGTCGGACAAGGGAGGCACTGAACAAGTGACAAGTTGTACTTTTATCTGTGGACAGGACAAGTAAGTGAAAATTATTTAAAGACAGGATTTTTTTTGTACATCAGAGACTTAAAAATCCTGTCTTTAAATAATTTTCACTTACTTGTCCAGTCCACAGAAAAATATTTGTAAGTGATAGGATGTCACATATAGTTCTGAGATGTCACTTGTGTGATATTATTGTTCTGAATGTGCGTACACCAACTTAGGATAAAAGTGATGAATCTGTAAGGAACTGCAGAAGGAATTTGATTACTTTTCCACAGAACTGGGAGAGAAGATATACTGAAATTGACAGTTGGGTATGAGAGCATGCATGAAAATAGTAATAATGATAATGGTGTTTGAGTATTAAACTTTGCCATGTCAAAATATAGTTGTTAGTAGCATGGTGTTCTCACATCAGAACATTCATAAATATACCTGAACCTTTCCTGATGGCCATCCTCACATTCAGCTTGATCACATGTTGATAAACAGGAGATGGCATTCAAGTATATATGACATTAACATATGCCTGATATCCAGTCTCTCATGGGCGCTGTGATATTGATTGCTGTCTGGTGTACCAAATTGAGGAGGAGACAGTCAGTAAGTAAACAAAAAACACAGAAGTTTGATATGGAGGGAGACCTACGTGCAGTAGAAGTTTGGGAACAGTGTCAGGTTACAGTCTCAAACAACTTTGTAGCTTTGGAGAACATAAATAATAGTGAGGACATATGTAGGGCTTGGGTGTATCATTAGATTTGTGTACTTTGTGTATGTGTATCATCCAGTATGTGTACTGTGTGATGTGGAACTTACAAATGTTTGATGATAATATTTGTAGTTTGTTTCTGTTGTGGTTTTTGTTGTATCCTGGGAACATCACTGTCACAATGCACATACAGTGCCATGTAGGTTTTGAAGAGTGCATCGTTTATTCGCTGAGATGTCCGGGAGTGCATCATTTATTCACTGAGATGTCGGGGGTGGTGTGTGTTGTGCCACACTAGCTGGAAGGTCTCAGTGGTGTACAAATTTAGCATTGTATTAACTTGTAATTGGCAGTGTTAATGAGGAAAACAAAGGTAACTTGTTGGATTTATGCTGATGCCAGGCTGTCTGTCGATAAAGAGTGCTGGTCTGAAATTCTGATTTATCAGTCAGTCTGAATTTTGCCATGAGGCTAGCCTAGTAGTAGTGAAATGGACTATAGAACTGCTGTCAGTAAGTCTCCTTTAGGACCACAACTCTACATGCTGATATCCATACCATTGTATATTCGACTTGGGTATGGAATTGTTCAGATTTGCATAGGTGAAGTGTAGTGAAACTGTGTCACTGGCTGAGTGGTTCTTGATGCTTTGAAAGAATTGTAGTTCGTTCATGCTCAGGGTCAGGCAGTCCAGTAAGAGAGGCTATGCAGGTAGACAGTGTGTGTGTTAGTGTTGGTGCTGAGGGCAGCAAAAGGAAAGTAGCTGGTGAGCCAGTAGGGGTGTTAGTGTTATGCAATGGGTAGGACCTTGGCATGCCAACCAGGATGGGTGTACACTTAAGTTGTGTGGAAATGTGAGGAGATGGGTGCTGAGGTGCCAGTGATGTGAACACTGGGATTTTGTACCATGCTTGAGCATCCATAGTACTGACAGACAAGGGCAGTGGAATAGCACTGATGTGAAGGTTAAATATGCTAATTTTGTGGTACTCATACCATGCATCTTATTGTATTCTATGTATCAACCAACAAAATGCACTCAGTAAAATACAATAAAACACAAATAATAAAATAAAATTCATGATGATGTATCAGCTCACATGTTTTGGCACTGGAGTGCCATCATCGGTACCTGGATTGCCATATTGGACTGTGTTCCTTTGTTTTAGTAGACTCCCTGAAGATGGTACTCTGGTGCCAAAACATGTAGGAGTTGATACTTATCATGAACTGCATTTTATGATTTGTATTGTATCGTATTTTATTGAGAGCATTTGTTGAGTGATATAATGAACTGGTTAAACATGCTGTTTGGATTGTGATTATGTGAGCAGTGTGGTAAGCTTGATTCTTGTTGTGTGTTGGAATGCATGGTCTGGTTTGGCTGTAGTTGCTAGGTAGACCTTGTTAAAAAAAAAAGGCACGTGATTATAATGTTAAGATCTGCTGATTGAACACAAAATTACTGTTGCCATATAAAAATGCATGTCCTATTCTTTGCTATGACATAAATCTTACACAGCTTTGGTAAAATATAAATTGTCCCTCTGCATGCCATGAAGACACAAGGAAGTGAATATTTAGGTCCGCTCATTTCCACTTCAATGCTGGACAGAGGTTTTGTGGTCAGCTGTATGTTCCAGCCCTTCACCCACAGCAAGAGCCCATGGTACCCATTGAATAGGAGGCTGGGTGATACCCCGAGAAATCTTTTACCGCTGACAGGAATTGAAGCGTGATTCCTTGGTTGTCCAGGCTGTAGCCTAGGCACTATATTGACTAGGCTGGCCTGGTCTCTGATAATCCACCTGTGCATACACTTATATTCCTGTTCCAGCTACGTAGTTTTACGTATGTATGTATATATTCTTTCAAACACCAGTTGAGGTGTATTTAACGTCTTTTGCTACTTGTGTAACAGGACTTCAAAAAAGTCGCTACAAATTACAATATTTTGATCATTACAGTATTTTAAATAAGTTTCCACTTTGCAGTATCACCAGGGGGTTCATGGCAGGGTCTTAGTCCAAGTAGAGGACAACGTTCACAGGGACGAGGCAGTACTCCAACACCACCCAGCACACCCAGCACCCCTGGTAGTGTCCATGGTGCAGCGGGGCACTTAACTCAGCCTAGAAAACCCCCAACCTTTATCACTGTAAGTAATTGCATATTGAGCTGTTTTACAAATTAAATTGTTGCAATGCACACATAATTAAATAATAGACTGGAGATGAGAATCTGCATGGATAAATCTGAGTGGTACACCAACTGACTGACTGACTGACTGACTGACCAAATGACCATCCATCCAACAAACCAACCAGGTAACCAACTGGCTGGCTGACTGACTGACTGACTGACCAACTGACTCAGTGAAGCAGAATCCTTCTTGAAAAGCTGTTAGTTCCTCAGTTTGTCCAAAAATTCCCTACTTTTATGGGACCCAGAAGTTCATTACCAATTTCACAGGAACCTGCAACTTTTTCCTGTTGTGAGCCAGATGAGTCCTGGCCTTCCTCCAATTTCACGAATTTTTGCCCTTCCACACCACTGTAGTGGTGTGGAAGGGCACTTGAATGGGCAACACAGTGTAACGATCCTGTACAGGCAGTTGCCACTTTGTGTTGTCTCGGACAATAACTTTTGCTATAGCATTAACAAATGTTGGTGAACAAATATTCATGGCCATTGCCTGGATTCAAGTTCATGTTGCATATGCTGGTGGCTGCTGGGATCCTAAATGACCAGCCTCTTGGATATTGTAATTCTTGTGGGACAGAAATGCTCTATTCTCCATGAAGATGAACTCTGGAAATTGACAATGTTATACTTTCTTTCCAGCCGTTGCGTGATATTGCTGTTGTCAGTGGACAGAATGCCCGGTTTGAATGCATCGTCCAAGCTGAGCCCCCTCCAAGTATCCTTTGGTCTAAGAATGGTAGAATTATTGACAATTCACAAAATTATCAGATCCTGTACAGGAATGGAGTTTGTCGTCTCACCATACCCAAAGCATTTCCTGGTAAGTGTCACACGAGTGTAGTGAATGTGGGTTATGAGGTGATAAATTTTAGAATTTCCACAATTTTGACCAGCAGTTGCATGCCGTTGTCTTTCAGTTCACAATAATATTTTTAAAAGTATTAAACTGCTACATTTTTTGGACCGAACTGGCCCATCATCAGGGAGTACATAAATTTGTGTTGTTTAAAAGTTACTGAACAATATTTTGATCTGCTGCATATGTGGAAGACCTGTTGGGATTCTTTGTTGTAGACTGGATATGTGTGGCAAAGAGAATTATTACATAGTAAATTGGAGAAGCGTGTGGATTTATTCAAGTTGTTCGTGGCACTACTGTAGTAGTTCCACGAACAATATAGAGTTTTAGAATATCAGGATGTCATCTTATTAAGCTCTGCCTTCCACATCAGATAACCCTTGCTTGTTGTATGTAATTCTGCAGCACCCAACCTCAAAACAATACATAGGGCTTGCATAAATACTTGAAGGAGCATCTGAAGTTCTTGCAACATGATCCACAGCTGATTTGACACCCACTGTAAAAGGAAGGGATTGCCTAAAGCATAATTTATGTCATTGCCACATTGCACTAAAAGCAGTAAGGTACTTAACTTTTGGTAGAAAATTCTTGATATCTTGTTTAGTAATATGTGGGAATGGTATCTTAATATTGTGTTTAGTTTGTCTTCATTAAACCAACACTTAATGCACTATCAGGGGGTAATATTAATGACCAATGTGAGGCATCCACCATGAAACTTTACGAATTGTGTATCGTGAGTGCACACTGCATTTCTGCAATGCATGGACAGACAGTTATTTGAAACCATCTGAAAACATGTTGAAAAGTTAACAGTTGAGATGGTACTTCTTGAAGATGGTGCCAGCGAATGCTGAAACGTGTGTGAGTATTAGTCAAACAGCGTGATTTGTGTATGAAAGTGCATTAAGTGTTGGTTTAGAAGGCAAAATAAATTTGGGAGCAGTTTCTTTTCTTCAGACACACATAATCCATGGCTGGCTGACTCCTCTGTAGATGATCTTAGTGAGGGTGAAGTGTGTGTCATTGTTACATGAAACGTTGCTTGTGGGAAAATATAGTATGTAAGGTACAGTGAAGTTTAGTGTAGTAAGTTGCCCCTGTATGTGCCATGAAGGCGCATATGGGGAGTAGTTGTATAGCTCCACCCATTCTTAACTTTGACACTAGATGGAGGTGAGTGTTCAGCCTCACTCCCCAGCCACTTTACCTCTGGGGCAATAACCCCCATACCCCATTGAACAAGAAGTGGGGTGGTTCCCAAAGCCAGTCTGAATGTTGTGGAGAAGAGAAAAACCTTTGCCCTCCTTGTGAATCAAACCCCAGATTGTCCAGTCCATAGCCTAGTCACTGTACTGACTGAGCTGTTCGAACATGGGGAAAGTACAGCAGGCCTATATATCACATGAAACCAGAAGTAATGTCAGTAGGATTTAAATACACATGGTGTTCGTGCATTAGAGATGTAGGAACTGCACAAGTTCATATTCCACTCAGGTTGTTGTTGTGGTGTCTTAATATTTTTTTCTATTTGTATCACCACGTGAAGGTTCCAGTAGTTCTACCAAATGTCAGGGGATTGAAACAGGCTAAATAGACCATTTGTGATTACCTCTCAACCATCAGCCAGACTTGCCAGAAGGAAGGGAAAAATGCACACAGAAGTATTTTGTGTTACATATTTTTTACATTGTTTTTTTACTGTTAACACTCCCCCCCCCCCCCCCCAAAGTCTTTTGCTATGGCTTCCTTTGATTTTGAATAAAATTTGATAGTTCTTTTTTTCCCGAAAGGTCTTTTGCTGTGGCATCCTTTGTCTTTAAATAAAATTTGATATTTCACTGGACCAATAAAGCATACAATATATTAAACATTAAATGTGATGGATGATGTTTATGAGTATATAAAATCAAGTAAAGCAGTCAAACCTCTCGAAGAATAGGCATATCAGACTTAGTTTATTGGTTTGAAATGAAGTTAGTTTGTGACCCATGATTTCAACAGTTTCTTATTTTCTTATTGTTTAACTGTTGCTGCACAGAAGTGTGCATAGATGCAGTAGGAGTGACAGTTCAATGTATTTTACTGTCAGTTTCAAAGAACTTGCAGTTTCTCTGAATAACATTGTTTTGCTGCCAGTTTATAGATTTTTGCAGTGGTGTGTGAAAGTTGTCCCTTATTTAGGGACATGATGCATTGCATTGCTTGCTTAAAATCTCTGTAAAGTTAGAATTAATTATTTGGGAAGGTTCTTGTGGATACTTGGGAACTCACTGTTAGTACTTTGGACTCAGCAGAGCACAGTTAAGGAACCACTGTTTTGTCAGAAGGAGTCTCTAGTCACAGTTTCTGTTGAGATACATTACAGTAACACCTGTTGGAGCAGAGGACATTTAGGAGCAAATGCCTATATTTTTTTGTTTGCAGAGGATGCTGGGTCATATACATGCACTGCAACAAATATGCTTGGTACAGTTGGTACAACTGGATCATTACAAGTTCCAGGTGAGAGACGATCAGTACACATGTAATGTTCTTGGAAATTTTTGGACAAAAAGTTATTGGTATCATACTTTTAAATAGTTGTTTAACTTACCTTTTTTGATTTTGAGGTTATAATCAGTGAAAGGGTGCAAGGTTGATACATCAACAAATTAACTTGGAAAGCCAATCTTGAGAGTTTGTTCATTGTTGTTTTAAGTCCATTAGCATGTCCTACTCATTGTAATGGTTCTGCAACGGCGCCTTCTTGATAATACTTATGTATAAGAGACATTAGGTTAATTTTGTTTTAGTTCTCTTAAGCCCATATATACTTCATATTGAGGTTCATGCAAGGTATGCAAGCAGTACTGACTGGATGCAGAAAGTTGTGAATGTAATGCAGACATTTTACGCCCATCTTTGTTATAAGTAGTGCTTTTATGTATATTTATAATAAATTTTATACTCAGGCTTGAGCAGTTGCATTTTTGAGGTTATGGCAATGCACTTTGAAGGTGGAAGTGGTGGTGTGGTTGCACGTTGGGAACTGGCATATTTATGTGCATGGAGACTGGTGATGGGCTTTTGTAATTTGTGATGTATGAATATTTTGCAGCAAAAATAAGCTTCCTGCAGTTATGGACTTCTTTTGTGTATAACCATTTGGAAATTGTTTCAGAATTGTAAGCATATGTGTCATAAGAAACACTTCAAACAGTGAATTTGTGTAGTGCTACTTCTACATTTGTTGTGACTGTAGCGTTATTTCATGTAAATAAAGGATCATGCTGTCTCATCTCTTTATTCCAAAAGCTTGGAGGACCTTTCAGCCATTGATCAGGTTGTATCTGCAGACAGAGTCAGTGCCAGAAGGTATATACAATAGAGGATATTGTTTGTTGTGAAGAGACAGGGAAGTTATGATATGTCTATGTTAGCATTGTAACAGTAATTGGATACCCACAAACGAAGTACATACACAGAATTTTTATATCATATCTTTATGCAGTTGGCAATGCAATGTTATAAGCTTGTAAGTGTTTGTATCTTTGAGAAAAACTCATTGTCTTCACTGAAGGTATGGTATATTGGAAAAACATACAGAATTTTTAGCCAAATCTTAAAGTCCGAAAATCACAGGTTAAATTTAATACTTCAAATAAATGTCAGGAAATGAAACTTCGCAATGTAAGTTACAGTATTTTGGACACAAAATATGCTACCAGCAGCTGTGGTACATGAGTGAAGGGAGTAATACCCTCTTTATGTGTGTATCACATCAGCATTTTCAGTGTTGTGATGTTAGTAATGGTGATATTTCTTCCATGTTAGGCTTTCTTAGAGCATAGGATCATGTTTACAGTATTTCCTCTAATTTAATACAAACAAGTCATTAGAGTGTTTCATGTTCATTTGTCATTCTTATTTTCAGACATATATTCTGTTTGAAACCTTTCTTTCTGCAGCAATAACCATTACTGCTTATTGAAGTAATTTTCTTGCAAACTTGGATCTGTTGCTCTGCATGTGCTTTTTGCCGAAGGTCAGTTGTATGATGGTTCCTTGTATTCCTTTATACTCAGAAAGTTTCAGGTTTCATGTTACAATTCTGTAATGGAAAAGTTGGTAGTTAACCTTTAGACGCCTAACGTCAACTATAGTTGACGTACCGCACCACTAACCTCTAAAGTTTCATTTTATATATTTATTCAACAAATATAGGTACCAAATGTTTTAAACATGGTGTTTACTCTGGTTTTTTCCTCTTCAAAATGCAGTTTGTTTTATAATTCTAACATATTTGGTTCCTGTATTATTCACATTTTATATACAGGGTATGCTAAAATTAAAAAATAATTCTGGCGCCAAAAGGTTAAAATGTACAAATATCAGATGGTGTGGTTATCAACTCCTTGTGCGTGTAAAGTTGGTTATACAAATTAATTTTTGTACAATGTGTGGTACATACAGTATTTAAATAAAAACAGTGACAGATTGCCAATTCCAGGAGACATTTATCCTCAGTATCACCACTTTGACAGCCTCAGATCCCGAAAGATATCACGTCAGTAATTATAATAATCGGATCATCATAATCACCACCGCCACTGCCGCCACCTCCACTACCACCATCACCACCACCACGTGCACATGTTGCGCTGTTCATTCCAGTGTATTTTAAGGAACCTTGCCACTGCTTGTGAAAGGTTGCTGGTAGTACAATGTTTTCATCAAAAATTCATTTCAGTTCAAGACCTGAGAGCTGCTGGTTGCCTTATGGCAGCACAGAACAATCACACACACACACACACATATGCATTCTCACATAATTTTACACTCACTCATTTGCTGAGACATACATGATAGTTGTGAAGGTTGATATTTTTATGGCACTGACTATATTATTGTGTCCTAGGGTGGGACACCATGTGGTCTGGTAGATACACATTGTTGTTTCAGAAGAACATACTGACTGCATAATCATAATAGATCCACCCTGACAATGGAGGCACTATGTTCCAGCCTAGTCACTTAAATACCTGAGCTGTCCTGGCTCCCTGACTGAATGTGGGAAGTTAGGTGTAAAATGGAATGTAAGAGTCATTGAAGTAGATGGAGGGATTCAAATAACATTAATGAAATGTATTGTAGGTTACGGGTGAAAGGGTAAGTGACATAAACTGGAAACAGAATTTTATAACAGTAATGGGAGTGGATTACAATATTGTTATGTAGAGTGTCTATTGTTCACCGCATTCACAGGGTGATGAAAATATTTATGTTCAGTTCTTAATGTAATTGTTTAATTCTTTCCCCTTCTCAGTCTCCTTGTGTCCAATACCCAGCTTAATGTGCAGTTTTGACTTTTGCCCTTGTACTTCCTTTGTAGCGTAATGGTTACAGAACTGAACACAGCACAGAGACACTTAATGTGTATCAGTTATATCAGTATACAGTTTCTACAGCATCAAGTGAAATAATATCAGAAGTATGGCTTTAAAGGAACTGCTTTCAGCAACAAATTCTATTCAAAGTGCTTCTCTATCAAACCTTTAAACACACACACACACACACTCTTGGCATGTTACCTGTGTAGCACTGTATATTTCTTCCATGCAGTGCTTAATCATACATTGCATGATAAATTTAAAAGACTGTAACATGGTGATGGGAACATGCTGAAATATCTGCTTGGTAAAGGGTGGCTGAGGTAAAACCAAAGGTATGACAGTTTCCATTCCATAAGCAGGTAAGTGTTAAACATCCTGTGCACAATATGGAATTGTAGCATAAATGTGGGAAATCTCTGAAGCTGGATATGAGTGTATGTATTTAATTTGTACAATACATTGTATTGTAGCAGTGTTTTATAACTGTCTACCCTATGTGTGTTTTCGAGAAGAATGTCTTAGATTCCGTGAGAAGATGAATAATACAACTAACTCTCATTGTCTGTGGGAGAAGCAGCCCTGAAAACTGCAGCATGGATTAAAAATGCAGATATCAGAAAATGTATGTAAGCCATAAAATGGGTTTTGCATTCCCAAATGTGCACTATTTTGACCTTTCAAAATTAAACAAAATGCTAATAAATGTGTATAATAAGACAACTTGATTTAATTTGCTGTATGACAGTATGTACCATGGGTATTTCATATTGCAGTATGCATATCAGTTTTAAGTGACTTTAATAAACCTGCATAATGCTTTTATTGCTGTAGTTCATCATAAGGCAGATGTGTATAGGTCAGGAATTGGCACTGCCAAATTCTCCAAGGCTTGTTGACCTGTAAACATTGCCCTGTTGATGAGCTACAGTGACTGAAGTGTATTGGAGTTTTATTAGAAGGTATTTAAAACTGATATGCTTAGTGTGATGATGTTCTTTCATATGAAATAATTAAAATGGTTTGCAAATGCAATTGATTAAATCTCAATTACAAATGAGGGCAGGTCTTGGTTAAGGCACCTTGGGGTGTCATTTTTTATTACTCAGATTGTGGGGGTAATAGTGGAAGGCTGACGTAAAACTGCAACCTTGGAAATTTGGCTAACAAAAGTAAGTATCAGAAAATCACTTGCTGTATGTATGAACAGAACAAGTTAATAAATGTAGATGGCTGGTCATATAATGAGGCCTTGGAAGACTACAAGTAATCACATTTATGATGCATAAGTACAGGGGTGTTGTGTTTTTGATAATTCGCATTACTCTGAACTCTGTTTTGTGTGACAGTAGGCAGTGCAGCTCTTGCCACTGCTCCAAGTTTCCGTGAGTTGAGGTCCATGTGTTTCATTTCATTGCACTGCAGTTGATGTTAGGTTGTTATTCATGGTATTGAGAGATGCCAGAGATGTTATCCTTCAGCCTGCAGACATTTGTCATGTTTAACGTTCATTTCACATCCAAGTTTTCCAGCTTGAAGCAAAGCCAGAAGTAACTAGCAACAGTTGTCAAGTACAGAAATGCTCATCTATAATTTTCTCACTCTTCGTGGTAAAATTTCCTTGTTTATATAGATACCTAATAACAGTAATAAATTATCAGTTCCATGGTTTGTTGAAATTACGTTATCCACCAAGTGTTTGCTGGGTAGTGTCAGCACCTGCAGTGTAACACTGAACAATGTTAGTTGTTAGGTTTGGAGAGAAAAAGAAATTGTGCTTCTTGTAATTCAGGTGTAGATTTTATACCAAGAAATTTAGTTCAGTTTTAAGGATCGCAGAATTATGCTGTGCAGTCAAACATTACAGCGGTGCTTCCCAATTTTTTCTTTCCTTTTATTTGTTGTTTTACTTTTTTTCCTCCATTTCTCTGTTACTGCAGATCCTTTCTAGTTGTAAAAGAACGTTGACGGATCCCCACATAAATAAAATTCATCTAGGGCTCTAGAAGTGTAGTGTGATGGAAAATTTGTATAATCTAAAATTAACAGGAGGTCCAAAAAACCCTGTTGAAACATAGTAAAATCAACTGTATTTTTTGGTTTGAAGTGAGGTGTGGTTACTTTGCAGGGATTTTTTTAAATACAGTATACCGCAGGGTCTCGTTTTACGACGGGGTACATTCTCGAACGTGTGGTTGTAAATCGAATCGTCATAAAACGTGTACTATTTGAATGGTTTAAATTGAGATAGGTTCATGGGCCAAACAAATTATCAAATAATTTTATAATTTACAATATTTCTTTACATTATGACATACAGTTTTAATTTAATGAATTAGGTATATAGAAAATAACACACAATTAAAAAAATATCAATCAAATCCCTTTTTATTATGTTGAAGAAGGCCAAGGCCGTGGTTCAGAAGACATCAAGAAAGAATGTAATGTCAACTGTTTTGATTTTTTCTTCTTTTCTGTCTTTTTGATGGACATCATGGGTGGAATAATCACAATCAACTTAAAAGAACTGCACTAAAATAGAAAAAGAAGAAACACATGCACACCAGAAAAGAGCTGGAAGCGCACTAAGTAGAGAAAGGACACTTGAGCTGTGACAATGATGCACCACAAGTCGAGAGTGCTCGGTCCGAATTGACAAGAGTCGTAAAAGTGAATCATCGTAAAACGAACTGTTGCAAAATGAGACCCTACTGTACTAAGTAGTTTACTGTTGGTAGTGACGGTTCACAAATGGAGCAACTTCCTGCTTTTCTTAACGCCTTAATTGTACATTTTCAAGACTTCTGTGAAATTAAAATTCCTTGTGAGATTTTATGTTCACACAGCAGTGTTGCTGAGGATTCAGAATTTTGTGGATGTGAATTTGTGGTGTTGGGTGCATGTTTCCTGACATTGCAGAGGAGTGTAGGAGTCCATCTTCAAGGGTGAAGCATCCCTTAACTCTTTAAGATGATGGCACCATGATCCTTTGAAATGTCAGGACCTACTTGCCCAGTGATACAGTGTAACACTGCAGATTCACCAGAAACCCCAGAACCCATTTTATTTCCTAAAGTCTGTCTTAACCTTTTTCATTTACATGCTTCAGTTTAGTATATCAGTAATGTTATGCTAGAGAGTCTTAATAATTTTCTACCGTGAGTATGTGTTCTACTATTTGTGCCACTAAACTTGTGACTGTGTTTTCATTTTATTACCGTGCAATGTGATAACAATATTTATTAAAACCAACTAATTGCACATACTTGTCAAACCATTTAAAACCACATTATTGGATTAAAACGGATTTAAAATATCTCCTACA
>Ga0131853_10012548_pt1 | contig 15533 bp, 6 predicted proteins | sample TergutLab28metaG_FD_92764 | JGI IMG/M metagenome (GOLD analysis project Ga0131853, IMG submission 92764) | Labiotermes labralis P1 segment gut microbial communities from Petit-Saut dam, French Guiana - Lab288 P1 (version 2) (version 2) | ecosystem: Host-associated > Arthropoda: Insects >...
AAAGAAATAATCGTTGTTTATTGTATGAACCTTACCCTACACCTTGGGAGTCGGGGTACCGCGGGCGATATAGCGACCTGCTACGGGCTAGACGGCCGGGGATCGAATTTCAGCTGGAAAAAGAGATTTCGTCTTCTCCAAAACCTCCCAGACCGTATCTGGAGAATATCCAGATTCATACTGAATGGATACCGGGATTAATTCACGTGCGTAAAACGGCCGGGGCATGATGTTAACCACTTATCTCCATCTAGTGCCAAGGTTAAGAATGAGTGGAGCTATAATTCTGCCCCCCCCCCTCCCCATGGTGTGGACAGAGAAAACTTTACCTATTTTGCGAAACACATTGAGTATCGGGCGCACCAGCAACACTCTAGATCTCTCCGCGAAGGAAACTACACTTATTCAGTCGAGCACAACACAGGTTTATTATGATTCAAATTGTGCTGACAGAAGGTTTGCTGTCAATAGTCAATATTATTCCACTAGTCGGATGCACGTGTAGAAGCATAATTTGAGTCCTTACTAAACCAAACCTGTTTTGTGCTCGACTGAGTAAATGTACTAGTTTATTTAGTACTAAACATAACAGGATGGCTTCCATAAACTTTATTACACACAGAATTTTAGTTTCTTTTTAGTTCTACAATAGTCAAGTGTTATGTTGACTTGTCCTCTGTTACTCGGAAAATGAATGGTGTGCCGGTTAACATGTGAGTAGGTGTCTCCTCGTCCTTTCCCCCGAGGATGGAAACAGGTCCACTACACGAAACGTATTTTTTTTAATAAAAGAGAATGGACCAAGGCCATTAACCAAGTCATTCAGGATGTCATATGTCACCGTCAGAATCGTTGAAATGAACTGTGTTAGCTTGTAGCTGTGTGGTGGGTTCTATACAAGTAAAGGCAGTACTGAGCGAAAGGACGAAATGTGACACAACTCAAGGGGCAAATGAAGACTTGATACAAGAAATGTTGTTTTAGTGATGTAAAGGGTAGAGGCAGAACCAAAAGTGTATCGCTCAATGAATACAATAGTGACGCAATTAAAAAAATTGCCTATTTGCAGTTAATACTACGACGGAGCTCAAAAATATAAAAATTACCTCCGACAATATACGCGGTGGTGCAGTTTGTTGAGGAACTGCGCTACAACCCGGAAGGTCGAGGGTTTGATCCTCCAATGGTGTCACTGGAATTTTTCATTGACTGATCCTTCCTTCCGCACTATGGCCCTGAGGTCGTCTCAACCTCCATCAGGAACGAGTACCATGAATATTTCTTGCGAGATAAGGGCGGCCAGTGCATAGGACTGACGACCTTACCTCTTCATGTGCCGCCTGTCTTGAAATCTGAGATCCTCAACCTCCTGGAACCCTCAGGGCCTGTGCAGGCTGGTACAGGGTTTGCTTAACCGTATTACTTTGCTTTTACATCTAGGGGGGTATGTTTCAGCGAACAAATTTACGGTTATTGTGGGTTGTAGTTGTTATATTTAGGAACTCAATCATAGTATTAACTCCAAGTGGTAATTTTTGGGATTGTGCCACTATTACATTCAGTGAGCGATATGATCTTTTTAAACAATTTTATCACACACGTAGGCCTATTTCAGGGTGGAACTAATCGGCATTGGGGCATAAGGGAAAGGGTTGACTTGTTTCTTTTAATATGCTAGAATAGAATGCGATGGAATGAAAGAAGTAGAAATGAGTTGCATTTCTGGTGGCTAGCATGTGGCGAATAAGAGGGCATTTGAGCCAGAAACATGGATAATTTTGCAGAATCACTGTTTTGGTTGAAGTGTAGTTATTTTGAAAAGAAGTATAACGTAAGTATTGTTTAATTTTATGTCGTAATTCTTTCGCATGGTTCCAGAATCCACTCCGTAACTGCGAGTGAGTGTGTATGAGTGCGTGCATTATGAATGTTACAGCTGATGGTACATAATAACAACTGTGCTCAAAGGGGCTACTTGCACGTGTGTTCGATACGTTTTACACTAATTTCTCCTGCAGTTATAATTATTTTCTTGTGGCTTGAAATAGTGAGTATGAATACACCTCTGAAATTTATTACAAAGAATAGTCTTCTTTTTATATATTATGGAAATGTAGATAATATTACGTGGCCAGCTGAGATGACGGCCACTTGCGCCATCCCTCTGGGTCATTCTGGTGTCTAGTAAGACTATATGGTCTTATCGAGAGCTTCGGTGCTATTATTACACCATAGGGCTGTAAAGATCACAGCTACAGATAAAACACATCGCTAGTGCGTGCATAAGCGATTTAACTATCTGCCATATTTCAGTCTTTTGAGACTGGGAAATGAAAATAGTTTACCAGTCTATTAGTGATGTGCTGGAATTTTACATTTTCATGTATTAACGTTGCCAGATGTTGTTGCAGAGATATTGATGGTAGGGTGACGGTTGTTACCTTTCAATTCGTTACTTTATCATAAGTTGTCGTAGTCACTAAATTCATAGAGTAGAGTCATTCTTGAGACGCTAACGGTCGGTAAGCTGACCATGAGCTCAGTGCTGTTGCTACAGGAGCTCGCCACTGGACCCTCTTCTGACAGTCCACGCCCTGATCTTTTGTTTCTGAAGGATTTATTTTAATATTATCTTCCCAGTTACCGGTATGTGGGCAAAATTCAGACTTTTAATGCTGAACGCTGTGGTACGTATAAATACCAATGGGCTTTAAAAGGGTAAATGAACGTTAGGAAAACATGTTAGGCCAGATAGGAGTTCAGTCACAACAGCAGCTGCCATTTCCTGCACAGCGCCCGCGTGACAGAAGTGCTGTAATTTGAACCACAGAGCGTCTCTTTTTTAGGGTAAATGTCAGAGTGTCGTAACTCAGACTGGCACGTGCAGTCTGAGTTACGACACGTTTCCAAGTATCCGTCACTTCCAAAGTCTGCAGTTTATATTTCCCAAAGTGCAGTACGATAAGATTTAAGTCTTCTGTGGTGTAACTGAGTTATAGGCGGGTCAATAATTAACTACATTCGATGGAGCTTATTACCTCCACTTTCAAGGTGAAGCAGTCAAAATCTTTTACGCTTCTTCGAAATGTTGGTAACTGTTTACGAGTCGACACGTCGTAAATTCCAGAAGATCTGAATCTTTATCAACACCGCTGTGAGAATCTGAAATCTCGTATATTAGGTAGGTGGTAAGAAACGCATGCGTCGCGGGGAATGGGGGAGAAATACTATTACACCATTCGGACACACTGTATAGTTTTGAGCTTCTTATGGTGTTAACTGTGAAGGCTGCTGTATTTTTTTTGGGGATGTGGCGCCGTGCGTTTTGTTATAAATGTACCTGCTGCCTCCACCGAAACATCGGTTCAATTCTACCAATCTACACGGCGTCTTGTGTCATAAAAGTCTGTCTGTACTGTTTGTAGTTGAGACGCAACGTTTTGTAATGTGGGAATCAGGTGTTTAGGTTGTTTTAACGCGTAAGCTATACACCTCATGCATCGCTCTATGGTGCAAATATCAAAATACAGACCAATTACAGCAGCTGCTCAAATTTCGGAAATTTTCTGCTGTCTTAAACAGTCTACGTTTCATGGCTGTGAGAATCTCAATGTATTTTTTTTCAGAAGGATGAGCGGGCACTTGATATGAAGCTACTTACTCATAAAATTTTTATTTCATTTAAATGTAGTAGTGTCTGTCACTGGATTTACTTTCTTCGGTTTTTATTCCTCATTTCTTTATGCTACAAAGGCTTAAGTGCTTTGACCCTTTCCGACCCAAAAATGCTCGCTCTGCTACCGTAAGTACAGTATTTCCAGCTCTGGAGATTCAGTGTGGCAACGTCGTCAGCGAGGGGCCCTTCCCTTACTTTGAACAAAGGTTAAGAAGACACTAGAGAAGCGAAGTCGGAGGGAAAGAGGAAAGAACGAGCAAGGAATGTACCTTCAGGCCTTCATGCATAATATAAACTCAGGCCTTACGGTGCCAAGCGAAACTCGACCTTACGCCCCATGACCATTACCCCTATTCCATTGAACTAAAGTTATAAAGGCAATCTACACTTGTCGGAAAGGTTCAAGATGGCATGTTTTCTCTTTGCCAAAGGTTTTGACAGCACTAAAAAAAACTGTGGAAAAGAAATTATGGCTGGGTGTAAAAGAAGTTACGGAGTGAGGGAGAAGGAAAACAAGGAGGAATGAAAAAGAAAGAAACGCGTAGAAGAGGAGATAATACAAGACAAAATGAGTATCTCTTGTAATTGAAGACGTATCCACGATGTCTCGAGTCTGATGACACTATTTCACACATCGATCGTCCTAGTTTAACAGTCATGTTAATACGATTTGTTCCTGATACGTAAGGCAATAGTTGTCTCCAATCAGTAGTACGTAGCCACCAAACTACACGACGTCATATCCCGGAAGATTTCAAAACTCATTTTTAGTCGCGTTCACAAAATTTCTAGAAGCGACTGGTAGCTTCTTCATGTCTGTCTGTCGGTCCGCGTGGAACAACCCGGTACCAACTTGACGGATTTTCATGAAATTTCATATTTGATTAGTTTTCGAAATCTAGTGGGGGAAAATTCAAGTTTCATTAAAATGTGACAAGCTTAATGTGTACGTTACATGAAGACATGTGTATGTTTATGACAATACCTGGGCGAATTTTTCTTAAAAAGATAAATATTTCAGACAGAAGTTGCAAGGAAAATCAACACACACGTTTTATTCTCAATAACTCCCCCCCCCCACCCGAAAATCGTGTGCTGCCTATGAGATAATGTGGAAAGTATGGTAGAAATAAACAAGCCACAGATGACAATATAATACGGCTCATGTGCTTTGCACGTTATATAACTAAGGCTACAGACAAACACTCGGAATATGTAATGGTTGCATGAACGCGCCTCATACGTACCTAACCTTGCCTCTCTTACCGCCATATTGTAGCATGTACTGTTACGTTTGTCAAGCTATAACAGCTTCCATATTTTACCACTATTTTTTTTGTATTTCATGTATTTATTTTCCCTCACATACATGTTAATTGGATAGAGGGATTTTGATAATTTATTTAATTATGGATCCAGGACAACTCAGTTGCTATATATTCTTTTCTTGTAAACATTCCTAGTCCTCTGTGCTCGAACAGATTCAGTTTTGTCTTCCTTTCAGTGCTTCACACGCTTGCAAGTAGGCAGAGTTATCGTGACTGACAGAAGTGGTGGTGAAAGTGTTGGTAGTGATTGCGGTCATATTGATGAGAGTTTGTAGGCCTGCCTGCGACGAATCTTTTTTTCTGTGTGTGGTTGCCATTTGCTTCAGCGACACTCTGTATAGCACGAAGAATTATACTCCTTGAGATCTTCGCCCTTATGCGATGTTACGCGACGTAGATTGGTAGTAATTTACCAGCTTCTCGTGACAACCTCTCAGTTCCATATCTAACAGTCCTTTCTACCAATAACTTGCGTAATAATGACCGTCATAAACGGTACTTGACAGAGTATGTTAATCTGGGAGGTCAAATCAACGAGAACGAAGTGTGTAAGGCATGTAGCACGGGTGGTAAATGTTGGCAGATTCGTATCTTCACTCAGGTGAAGAAAAAAATTTCTAAAATAGGACGTTATGGAAATTGGCCGAAAATAGTTAGAGTGATGTGAATCAGGCTGTGGACAAAAAGTGTGTCTTTTGTGAAGACGCTAATGAACTTTTCGATTCCACAAAATTTTGTTGAATTTCTTGACCATCTACACGAATGATAGTTTCTGAATTGGGGTTAATTACTGTGGCCTTATTTTATCGTTTAAAATCGTCTAAACTACCCGTCGGAGAACTGAAGATAATAATGAAATGGATCTTGGAAAAACGGGGCTGGATGCATATGGCTCAGAGTAGAGACGGACAGGCTTTGCATAAAACGGTAATAGACATTCTGTTTCCATAAAACCTGTACCTGTGCGACTATTGACATCTGAAGAAAGCACTAATTTTCTCATATTTTTTTTTTGTGTGCGAAAATTACCTACAGATATCTTATTTCTTAACCAAAATTTTAAACATGTTTTCAGTTTTCCAGCATACGTTGTACATATTCCTCCCGGCTTTGCCAGACTAATGACTCCAATATAGTTTGGTGAAAGGAATATATTTTAAAGCTCTTTATTATGTAATTATCTCTAGTATTCTGTTACTTCAACCCTCTTAGGTCCAAATTTGTACTGAAATGTAAGTGGGACCACATCCACGTGGACCTTATTGTACCGGTTACATTTCACAGTGCTGATTACTTCTGCAGCTGTGGATTGTGTTCTAATTCAACACTGGAGGGCTTTAATTGAAGATGATCACTATTATTTGTTTGGCTTAACGACGTGCCCTTCTTGCTTGAGGGCTAATGGCGACGGAGCATGGTAATAATCACATGATTAATTGCGAATTAGTATTATGGAGGAAGTTTTCTTGGTCCATTTAAAAATATCCCTGAAGACGTACCGCTGTAGACAGTATGGGTAATTGGTTTGGAGTTTATCGCTTTAAAGCACAGTGGTTGCTTTGCAGACCAACTGCTTCAATCTTTAGTCATTCTGTTTTTTTCTAAGAAACTGCTGAAATTTGTAAATATCCCCAGACAAAAAAATATGGAGCCTATTTTGTTGTAAGATAGGTGGCACATTGTATACGGGATTTTGATGGGAAAACCTGGGGGAAAGAGACCACTTGGAAGACCCGGACTTAGGTGGGAGGATAATATTAAGATGGATTTTCAAGAAGTGAAATGGGGGGAACATAGACCGAAGTGATCTCGCCGAGGATGGGAACAGGTGGCGGTTTTTTGTAAACGCTGCAATAAACCTTCGGGTTCGACAAAATGCGCGGAATTTCTTGACTAGCTGAGAACCGGTTGGATTCTCAAGAAGGACTCTGATCCATGATGTAAGTATGGGTGGCACATATGACAACAGCAGCAGCAGCAACAACAACAAAAACAACAACAGTCGTGCTTGAAAGGGCTAATTTATAGTCATCATCTTTGATAACTAAGTTATCTCGAGGTCTATTCGTGTTTTATGACGATTAGAAAAACAGACGCTGTTATTGGCCCAGAACACGGAGTAATTCCGTCAGTGTTAATACACATAGTACTGCTGAGCAATGGGCCAGGTAGCTCAGTCGGTATAGCGACTGAGCTACGAATCCCGGTGGGGACGAGATATTCCTCCCGTCCAGACCGGCCCTGGGGTCCACCCAGCCTCCTGTAAAATGGGTAACGGGCCTTTCCCGGGGGTAAAGTGCGGCCGGGGTGTGTTGCTGACCACTCACCCCCTTCTAGTGCCGCGGTCATGGAAGAGTAGAGCTGTACCTCTACCCACCCTCTGGGTCACACTGCGCCTGTAACGGGATCACTTTACCTTTTTTACTGCTGAGCGCTAGGTTCATTGGTGGAACAGCTCATTCGTTATGGTGGCCTAGCCACTGCCCAGATACACCTACACGATCTTATTAAACCAGCAAATCACAATATGAAAAGGAGAATGATAAAGATCAAGACCTGCTCTTATATGGCACCCACTTTTTGGGTACTTTTCTACCAGAATACAAGACTTTGCATCCCAGGAGACCTTGATCTTTGTTTCCCTTGCCGTGAGATACGTCTATCACACAACAATGATTTAGCTCCAATAGGCTGCCAGCGTTTAGTTATACGGTTTCTGTAACGGTGCACCGACCAGGGCGCCTCCAGGCGGGGGTGCCCATTTTCTGGGCTCCAGGTTGACCAGGCGACTAGTTTTTATTTACGGTGGCCCCTAATATTTGTGCGCCCTCAGTATGAAACTTGCTTCATGTTGCTCTTCTGACGCCTGGAAATTTGACGTGTCTCCAACATTTTAAAAAAATTGTGCATCCGTACATTAAGAGTCTGAGGAAAACCACCATCTCGCAAGGATAGCCGGTGCCTGGGCAGACGTTTAGTTTGTTTATGTCAGGCAGCTTAGCGGTGTTGAAACCTGGTCTGTGGGCAAGACTATCCGTAAGTAAATAAACAGACAAGTCAGCAGGATATAAAATGTTTTAATAAGTAAATAAAAGTCTTGATAGGTGTGAGGAAAATTAAAATGGGATCGGACTTTTTATTTCACCACGCCAATTAAGTAGGAACGTTACTGGAATCAGATATGACTTCTATATGGCTCTTCTCCGGGTTAGTTTATTACCTATGATGTTGCTTTTGAGTACGCCGACATGTTGGGTCACGTACACTTGGATTCGTTTTCGACACTCCTCATACTAATTAGCCAGTGTGGGGCTGGCTGCATCACCCGGCAGTCCAAACGTGCTACTTTCTCCGAGTGAGGATGCACTCTCAGTTCATGCCCCGGTTGAAGATTTTCCTTGCTGTTTATTTGGTATCGTATTGACAGTGTCCCGACTGAGCAGCATAGTCACCGTGTGTAAGTAGTGAAAGAGGGAAAACGTGATCGGTTAATGTCTGACGGCACAGAATTTGGAATTGTTGTCACAAGGTGTAAATTGGGGGGGACTTTACAGACGAAATGGCAAAACAGATGCTTTCATATTGTTATATAAACTTTATGAACTAGCTGTATGGAATTCAGAATTCGCACATTTATTAGAGAAATTAACCCCCTGCAATGGAATCCAAGGCGGACCCAGTGGCCGCGCGGTCTAAGGCGTAGATCTGCGGTACCTGGCCTGCTGAAATTTCGTTTCTATTCCCGCCAGGGGCATGGATGTCTGTCTGTTGTGAGTGTTGTTTGTCGTCAGGTCGAGGTCTGTGCGACGAGCTGATCACTCGTCCAGAGAAGTCCTACCGAATGTGGTGCGTAGTTGTGTGTGATCTAGAAACCACGCGAATGAGGAGGCCATGGCCCATTGGGGGGGCTGTCGTGACCAAAATAGTAATAAAAAATGGAACCCATAGTTTCATTACTACGTTCGAGAAGGAGAAATCACCGGTGTCTTCCCTGAACCACATGAATCCATTCCCCACCCTCACACACTAGAATCTGCATTGGAATACAGACGGGTTCTAACCGCTAGTACCAGGAGTAATGAGGCAAGTGTAATAGTCTGTAAATTTCATCATTATATTCAATATATTATTATACAATATGATTGTGTATTTCCACGCATTTTTGACCTCGGCACTAGATGAAGGTGTGCGGTCACTTTCAAGCCCTTTTGCTTGGCCCCGGAGAGGCCTCCTGTCCCAATCGTATTGTTATAAGAAACTGTACTGAGCCCACAGACTGTCTGGTCGATGTGGAGACGAGAAACTTCTTGTCTCTCTCAGCTGTCGAGCTTCGTTTTCGCGGTCATCCAGCCTGTTGTTTAGTCACAATTCTCACTGAGCTATCCCCGTTAATTATTTGTTATTTATTATTATTAGTATTGTTATTATTATGTGCAATATCCGCAGTAAAACAATACTTAAAGAGAAATGATAGACTGTTTGGCCAATTACACTTGAACACATGCAAGGAAATAGGGATAAAATTAAACAATGAACACTGGTATGACCATATACCAAAATTAGTCGAAAAACGTCGTGAAGGTAAAGTGACCATATTGTAGAATCAACAAAGGCAAACCAACAGAACACTCCGTAACAATAAACCGGACAGCATAATCCGTGGTAATAAACGATGGAACATGCTTGGTAATAGATGGTGTAATTTCAGGAGACAAATGTGATCAGGAAAGAAGCTGAGTAGATTCTAAAATATTACATAGAAGTACAGCGCATGTGGAATGTGAAAGTAAAAGTGATACCAGTAACAACGGAGACAACTGGAACCATCTCAGAATCTCAGACAGTACCTGAGCAACGTTGCTGGAGAACATGAAATCAAGTAACTACAGAAAAGAGCCATATTGGACAGTGCAAGCCTAATGCGGAAAGTACAAATGTACAAGTACAAAAAGTTTATCATGGGATTTAACACTACCTGTACTGTAACTTGTAACTACAAAATGGCTGCAACATTATGTACACTAGAAACATGGCTTGTTTCAGGTATATAATGGTAAATACCCTGCATAAAGGTCGTATAATGATGATAATGTTGATGATAGTAATTATAATAAGCCGGGATAGCGCAGTCGGTAGAGCGACTTTTCACCTCTCCAAAATGTCCAGACCAGCAATGGGGTCCACCCAGCTTCGTATTCAGGGGTACCGCCGTTCTTTTCCAGGGGGTTGGGACGTTGATACCATGAAGACTGGCAGATGCTTACCAAATTTGGGGAGGTATGTGAGTGTGTCAGGATATCACAAAAGGCTGTTCTTAGAATCTTCTTACCCGTTAACACAGCATTCCTTCCATAGTAAAGGATCTATATCCTAATGATACATTTGTATGACAGAGAACATTAATTTCAACTTTCAACTTTCTCGCCCTTGAACATTCCCTAAGTTTTGGAACCCCGGTCGTTTTGCTCCGTATGCCAGTTACTGCACGGACCCTTTCAACTGCAAGTGCGTTTTGAATAAGGTCAAGGACCCTCGGAGATGGAGACAGAAGCGATTAATTCCAATCTTGTTGCTACATTAGAAGTGCTTTGTGGTTTCGGCACTAGACTCTTCTACATTACCAGGAGTCGCATCGCGTGACACTTTGTTTTCTATCGAGGACGTTTAATTTGAGTATTCGGACAAAAGTTGTAATTTACTTCCAGTTAAATTCCTATTGCTTGCTCTGGCTACTGTCATGTTCCTTGAATGCCTGTATAAAGATCTGTTTTCCTTACGACACGATCAGGAAGAGTGAGAGTGTTAATGTACATTGGTTCATTGTAGCCTGCTTAAATTCCACTGTCACTGGCATCTTCATGTTTGAGGCTTCTTTCCTTTGGGATATGACGCCACTTCAATGGGTAGTCGGTTCCCACCTTTCGATTTGAAGTACTGATCTTATCTTCCGGACCCGAATTTGCAATATCTTCTGCGATGTTGTATGCGCTTGAAGATGAGACCATTACGTTGTCTCGAAACGTCGGGAACCGGTTTCCCAGTGACGCGTAATCGTATCATAGAACGTACAAATGGACTACACCGGTCCGTAAACCAAAATTATTCCCCTTAAACTTGTACGTCTTGACATAATGTTCTGCTCATTACATCAACCATCATCACGTCATAAAACATTTACAGAAGTTTTCAAATACGTCTATGCAATGGCGGTCAGCGTGTGAGGCTCCAACAAGCGCCGAGGTTAATGTGTGGAGCTATACTTCTCCTACCCCCGGAAGATTTTTTTTGGCTTGAAAGGACAAAATTACTTTGTGTGACTTTTACGGGTAATGTAAAGGTAATGGTAACGTTCACCCTAGAACGGCCACGAAGACCCAGAGGGGGAGTAGAGGTATAGTTCTACTCTTTCTTTAACCTCGGCGCTAGATGGTGGTGGGTGGTAACGCCACGCCTCGGCCGCTTTACCCCCGGGAAAGGCCCAGTGCCCACTGTATAGGAGACTGTGTGGAACCCAGGGCCGGTCTGGACAGGTGCGGAAAATCTCGCCCCGACCGGGATTCGGTCCCCGGACCGTCCAGCCCGTAGCGAGTCACTTTACCGTCTGAGCTACCTCGGCCCCTGACTTCTACGGGTACCGATGAATTCTTGCCGATCAAGATATTACTTGAATAATGTTGAATTGTAACAACTTCGTGACATTGAGAGGAGGGAAGGTTACGAAGTTCTGTGTATCAACTGAAGTGAGGTACTGTGGGATTTCGGTCGCCTTCACTGGACCCTGAGTGTACCTACCTGACTGTTCGCAGTCGACATCCATCACGCGAGAGACGCAGCAGGTAGATGGTATGGTGTAGGCTTAGAACACGATACACGATTCATAACCTCGCGCTGCAAGATACTATGTGAGCCTTAAACACAATAGGAGCCTTAAATTGTGGAGGATTTATTTCAATTAATATAATGAACGTCCTTATTCGTATGCAGATGGCCTTACTGGTTGGACCGACCTAACTACATGCAGCTGAACCGTTCTTGACAAGGTCTGTCATTTTATGAGATCGTAAAAGGTCACGAAATACCGTCACTGGGTCCTGTTATGAGCCAGCTGAATCCAAGTGAACATTCTCGCGCAACTTATTTAAGGTAAAATCGTCCTTGGGTTTAATATATCACCGTACCATATGGGGGGGGGGGGGGGGCAGCCCCAAATATCTGGTCTTTTACGAGGTTAGTGGGGGAAGGAGTACTTTGCGCCCTTTGCGAGAGAAGTAAAAGAATCTATCACGGGACGAGAGAGGCTGGGGTAACAGTGACGATGTAAACGTGTCATCCCACGCGAAAACCGAAAATAGGTAGTAATTGCCTGTAGGCTACTTTGAAAGGGAAAGTAACAATGTTAAGTGCCCGGAGTTTTGGGTGTTCGGAAATTTCATAAATTGCTTTTAACGTTATCAGAGATTATTGCAATAAGACTTTGAAGTAGCGTAGAATTCAAGAAGTTTCTGGTGTGGCTACTGTAATCTCTACTGATATTACTGAAAATATGGCACAGCGCATGAGTGTAAAGAGAAACAGTCTCTCGAAGACGGCATTAGTCCTGCTGCTGTAACCTCATGTGAGGCCTGTATCACATGTACCGCCTCATCAGGCACTAGAATTGTTCAGCATTTTATCGAATTATATTGCTGTTGACCCAGCCCACACGGTTTCCCGTTTAGGGCAGCGCCGTGTTTAGAAGTACGGAACTGTAAGTAGCAGCCTTTCCTGCGGTGACCTCCAACAGCTCGTAGGTATATCGGAATCTAAATTTGGCCCATTCAGAAGGTTAGTCGAGGCGCCTGCTTATCTGATCTTTCGTGCAGAGAAAGAAGTAGCAGCCAGTTTGTCATTGAAAACTAACATTATTATTATCATCATCATCATCATCATCATCATTTTTATGAAGCGCATTTCGTATTCAAATATGATGATAGAGATGAAAGCAAATTGAGAAAGCTCACATGGCGTTTTTGTTTATCATTATAAATGTTATTCCTTTTATGCTGTACAGCCTGATAGAAATTTTTTGACCTTCCGAAAGGCTATTTGTTACGATCTTCAGATCAGGAGAAGAGTGATCGGATATGAAACTAACAGTACTAAATCTTCAGTAAATGAATTTTTTGTGAAATTCAAACATTTAACTAGAAACTTGAGTATTCTGTTCGCATCCAGTGTGTCTGAAGTTCGATGGCAAGGTAGAGTCGTCCTTGTCCTCTCCATGAAGGCGTATAGTGGGAGTAGAGGTACAGCTCCATTCATTCGTAACCTCGGCAATAGATGGAGTTGCACACGGGGCATGGCACACAGCTTAAAATTCTGAGCACGTCACTGGTGGCTCTTGATCATTTGATGTGTGAAAATCTTTAAAAAATATATCGGTCTGTGAGCAACACTAAAATATAGTTAATAGAACAGTTTAACAAACACAATTAACTTAACGTTAATTTCGATTTAATTATGGTGTAAGTAATTGTAAATTAGTGAGTAGTTTTAAAAAATGCAAGCCTGAAGACGGGGACTCAATTTGTCCCCGAAACGAAACGTAGAGTGTTCCAATACGCACGCACGATGGGGGGAAAAAAATCCGAAAAGTGTACAGATTCAGTTTCGTACGCCATCGTGGGAACCCTACAGAGTATTATTACAACTAGATGACATTTTCTAAATCTTGTACGGGAAAACACTAACATAATGTTTGGACAAATATTGCTGCATCAGCAATGATGCGGACAAATTTCGTAGGATATTTGATGTTTTCACCACAAATTTCGTAGGATATTTGATGTTTCACCACAAATTTCGTAGGATATTTGATGTTTTCACCACAAATTTCGTAGGATATTTGATGTTTTCACCACAAATTTCATAGGATATTTGATGTTTTCACCACAAATTTCGTAGGATATTTGATGTTTTCACCACAAATTTCATAGGATATTTGATGTTTCACCACAAATTTCTTAGGATATTTGATGTTTTCACCACAAATTTCCTAGGATATTTGATGTTTCACCACAAATTTCATAGGATATTTGATGTTTCACCACAAATTTCGTAGGATATTTGATGTTTCACCACAAATTTCATAGGATATTTGATGTTTTCACCACAAATTTCGTAGGATATTTGATGTTTCACCACAAATTTCGTAGGATATTTGATGTTTCACCACAAATTTCTTAGGATATTTGATGTTTTCACCACAAATTTCGTAGGATATTGATGTTTCACCACAAATTTCGTAGGATATTTGATGTTTTCACCACAAATATCGTAGGATATTTGATGTTTCACCACAAATTTCATAGGATATTTGATGTTTTCACCACAAATTTCGTAGGATATTTGGTGTTTCACCACAAATTTCATAGGATATTTGATGTTTCACCACAAATTTCGTAGGATATTTGATGTTTTCACCACCAATTTCGTAGGATATTTGATGTTTTCACCACAATGTCCATGAAGAATACTGCCTTCTTTACGTGTACCACCCTGCTTGAGATAGATGGACAGTCCTTTCGGATGTTGACCTAATTGCTGCCTTCCTCTTCAGGTTAGCGTGAAGGTGAGGCAGCAGGTTTTTGTAAAATTTCGGTATTTCTTTTCCAAAGAACTTGGCCTATCATCTGAGCAGACATTAGATTTCAGATTTGCTAATTGCTTACTCTTTCACATTGTCAGCTGTTTTTGGCTTTAAGTGTTAAGGTGGGCTGAAAAACGCTAACGCGAACGCTGTGTGTGTGTGTGTGTGTGCGTGCACTTCATACATCATACAATTGCCGAAGGACTGACATACCAATGGCTGTATGTATACAAAACGCGTTCCATTCATTGCAGGCTGTATACCTCACTTAGGCGTGAAGAAAATGCTTGTAGATGTGTTTGAGGACCCTCGATCGAGGGGTGTACACTGCAAAGTGAAATGTTTCTTAGTATGTAAATACCGTGACTCGGTTTGAACAGTGCGCTGTCATGTATAACGTGAAACATTCTGCTCGCGTTTAGTGTCACGCCAGTTTTGCCTCAAATGAAACTTTCTGGGGGAGACATGTCCACTCAGTCGCCGGTTTGTCACCCTGAATGACTGGCTTCGCTCCCTGGACAGTTCATTTGGGATATGTGGAGCGCAAAGTGGCGCCGGACAGGTTGTCTTCCCAACACTAATGTCTTCCCCTGTCCATAATTATTCAACAAGTGCTCCACATTCATTCTTCTGTCACCTCGGAAATGACCAGTGGGCTGATTTGGGTTATATATAGGCAAGATTTTAATCGATTTCTGGAATACGAGAATGAGAATCCCATAAGTGTGATGATGGACGCGTGAAGTGTTTTGCTTGTCTGCACGGACTTTTGAGTGTGTATATATATATATATATATATATATATATATATATACACAGGGTGTTTCACGACTTTAGGGCATAACTGCAGGAGGTGATTTCCTAGGTCTTTGTGATCAAAAAAGTTCATATAAACATGTGT
>Ga0131853_10012549_pt1 | contig 15532 bp, 17 predicted proteins | sample TergutLab28metaG_FD_92764 | JGI IMG/M metagenome (GOLD analysis project Ga0131853, IMG submission 92764) | Labiotermes labralis P1 segment gut microbial communities from Petit-Saut dam, French Guiana - Lab288 P1 (version 2) (version 2) | ecosystem: Host-associated > Arthropoda: Insects >...
ACCTGAGTGGGACGAACATTGGGATGGCATCTTGCCAGCTGAACACATCTGGTCGTGTGAAAGAGTAGCAGCGCATGTGGTTGATTCTTCGACCGTATTTGAAGCGCTGTGGGAGCCAGTGAGCGTTCCTATAACAGGCTTTGGTGATGACACATCGTTATACATGTGGTTGTCAATCCTATCCTTGATATCGCTCGGACTATTAATGACAGTACGAATGGCTAGGCGTTTTAGGCAAAGGATGTAATAAATAAAAATTTAGTACGATTTTGTCGTTTTGGAAGTTGTTAAACCAACTTCCAATTTTTATGCTTACCTTCCTTTATAATTACGGTTAATTAGTTCTGTTTTTTCAATAAAAACAATGTACAAAGGATGTTAAAAGTGTTATGATTTAGAGTGATTAATTTGAAATTTGGTGATGAACATGATGAAAGCATTGAAAAAAGCATTTGATCCAAGCATCAAACTATTGAAATCTGCAACGACCGTAGCAGACCAGGTAGTAGCGTTGGAAGAACAAATGAAACAATTAACGGATGAACAACTTCAAGGAAAAACAGAGGACTTCCGTCAGAAAATCGCAGATGGAGCGAATCTTGACGATCTTTTAGTAGAGGCTTACGCCGTAGTTCGTGAGGCATCTACCCGGGTTTTAGATATGACACCTTATCCCGTTCAAATTGTAGGAGCCATCTGTCTACACGGTGGAAACATAGCCGAGATGCGTACCGGTGAAGGGAAAACCTTGACCTCGACCATGCCAGCTTACTTAAACGCTTTAAGTGGAAACGGCGTTCACATCATTACGGTTAACGAATACTTAGCGAGCCGTGATGCGGAAGAAATGGGTAAGTTATTCAACTGGTTAGGACTTTCCGTTGGCTTAAACCTGGCTTCCTTGACAGCAGATGAAAAGCGAGAAGCCTATAACTGTGATATTACGTATTCAACGAACAACGAAATTGGATTTGACTACTTACGTGACCACATGGTGATGTATGTAGATCAAATGGTTCAGCGTGACCTAAACTACGCCATCATCGATGAGACCGACTCGATTTTGATCGATGAAGCGCGGACGCCACTTATTATTTCAGGTGGAAAGAAAAATACGGGCGACCTTTATGTGCAAGCCGATCGTCTCGTTAAATCATTAAAAAAAGAAGAACATTACGAAATCGATGTTAAAAGTAAAAACATTCAGCTCACCGAAGCAGGGATGACCCGAGCAGAAAATTTCTTGAACGTCGATAATTTATACGACATTTCTAACGCTGTTATGCTACACCACGTAAACAACGCCCTTCGTGCTAATTATATCATGGGGCTTGACGTAGACTACGTGGTGGCTGAAGGTGAAATCGTCATCGTTGACCAATTTACCGGGCGTTTAATGAAAGGACGTGCTTACTCGGAAGGGTTGCACCAAGCCATTCAAGCCAAAGAAGGGGTTGAAATCAAAAAAGAGACCTCAACCCTGGCAACCATTACCTTCCAAAACTTATTCCGCTTATACAACAAACTTTCAGGTATGACGGGAACGGCGAAAACGGAAGAAGAAGAATTCCGTAACATTTACAACATGCTCGTGGTTGAAATTCCAACCAATCGACCGATTGTCCGTAAAGATGCCCCTGATTTCATGTATAAAAACATGAAAGCAAAATTCACAGCGGTTGCCGATGAAGTAGCAACCCTGCATGCTAAAGGTCAGCCCGTATTACTTGGTACCGTCTCGGTAGAGACCTCAGAATTGGTGTCACAACTACTAAAACGTAAAGGCATCCCTCACAACGTCTTAAACGCTAAAAATCACGAAAACGAAGCAAACATCATTGTTAACGCCGGAACAAAAGGTGCGGTTACCATCGCAACCAACATGGCGGGTCGTGGAACGGACATTAAAATTAACGACGAAGTGAAAGCATTAGGCGGTCTAGCCGTTATCGGTACAGAACGTCACGAAGCACGTCGAATTGATAACCAGTTGCGCGGACGTTCTGGACGTCAAGGAGACCCAGGATACACCCGTTTCTACCTCTCCTTTGAAGACGAACTCATCCGCAGGTTCGGATCAGACCGCATGCGGGCATTTGCTGACATGGCCATGGAAGAGAACGTACCGGTTGAAAATAAAATGATTAGTAAAAGTGTGGAATCAGCACAGACTCGAATTGAAGGAAACAACTACGATACCCGTAAAAACCTTCTACAGTACGACGATGTCATCCGTCGTCAGCGTGAAGAAATTTATGCCCAACGAGAAAACGTTCTAAAGGCAGATGACTTGACCGACTCTATTTTCGGGATGATTCGCTCTTCTCTAGGACGCATGGTGGGTGCTTATGCGCCAAATCTTGAAGAGAAAGAACAAGCCGACTACGACTACGAAGGGTTGATTAAGCTTGTCAACGGGAAGCTATTTCCAAGGACACCGATTTCCCTTGCAGAAGTTGATAGGAAATCATCTGAAGAAATCGTAGAAGTGCTGATTCAAAAAATCAGAGACACCTACGAAGAAAAGCGTGAACAAATTGGTGATGAAGGCTTCTTGGAATTCCAGAAGGCCATTGTCCTTCGAATTGTCGACACCCATTGGATGGCTCACATCGATGCCATCGACGCCTTAAGGCAAGGAATTCACCTCAGATCTTATGGACAGATCAACCCACTAGAAGAATACCGAAGCGAAGGTTTTGAAATGTTTGAAAACCTCATCGTTCGGATTGAAGACGATGTAACGCGTTACATCACAACGGCTGAAATTCGTCAAAAAATCGAACGTAAACAGGTAGCAAAACCAATGGCAGCTAGAAGCGGGAAAGAAGAAGAGAAGAAAAAGCCGATCAAACGTGTCGGGGGCAAAGTCGGACGAAATGACCCTTGTACGTGTGGTAGTGAGAAGAAGTATAAGCAGTGTTGCGGACGTTAGATAAAAACATAAGGAGGAGCCATGGAAAGAGTGGAGATCAAATCGGAAATTAAAGTTATGGAAGAGAAGCTCACCGCTTTTCAAGGCGCCTTGGATTTAGAAGCAAAGAAAGCAGAAATTGGTGAATACGACAAAGTCATGCAAGAACCAGGCTTTTGGGACGATCAAAGGGGTGCTCAAGAAATCATCAATGCGATGAACAACATCAAAGGAACCGTCGATAAGTTTTACGAGCTGAAACAAGCCATTGAAGATTTAAAAACCCTTCTAGAATTAGTAGATGAAGAGCCAGACGATGAATTGGTAAAAGAGTTGAACGTTTCCGCTAAAGCAGTTCGCAAGCAGGTTGAGACCTTTGAGTTAGAAATGCTACTCTCTGAACCTCACGATGCAAGCAACGCCATTCTGGAACTCCATCCAGGTGCGGGTGGAACCGAGTCTCAAGACTGGGCCCAAATGCTTTATCGGATGTACACCCGTTATGCAGAATCGAAAGGCTATAAGATAGAGGTCCTTGATTATCAAGCAGGTGATGTTGCAGGGATTAAATCGGTCTCTTTTAAAGTGAAGGGTCCTAATGCCTTTGGTTTTTTGAAATCTGAACGTGGGGTTCATCGCTTGGTGCGAATTTCACCCTTTGACTCCAGTGGGAAACGTCATACGTCCTTTTGTTCTTGCGACGTCATGCCTGAGTTTGAAGGTGACATCAACGTTGAACTTAAAGACGAAGACCTTAAGGTTGATACCTATCGTGCTAGCGGCGCCGGTGGTCAACACATCAACACCACAGATTCTGCTGTTAGACTGACGCACCTGCCAACAGGCACCATTGTTACCTGTCAAAGCGGTCGGTCGCAAATTCAAAACCGAGAAGAAGCCATGAAAATGCTAAAATCGAAACTTTATCAATTAGAGTTAGACAAACAGGCAGAAGAGCTTGCTTCCATTCGTGGTGAAGTGAAAGAAATTGGCTGGGGAAGCCAAATTCGCTCCTACGTTTTCCATCCTTATTCCATGGTTAAAGATGCCAGAACGGGTCATGAAGTTGGGAATGCTAGTGCTGTGATGGATGGTGATTTAGACGGCTTTATTGATGCCTACTTAAGGAATGATTTAAACTAGAGCAATTTACACGCGATGTGAATTGCTTTTTTTGTATAGTTACCCTTCATTTTGCTCATAATGATTAGTAAGTATGGAGGGGTAGTATGAGTCAATATAAAGTAGATATCGTCGGCGTGGACACATCAAAATTGAAGGTTTTAAAAAACAAAGAGATGATGGAGTTATTTAAACGACTTCAAGCAGGTGACCGCTCCGTTCGTGAAATCTTGGTAAATGGGAATCTACGCCTTGTTTTAAGCATGATCAAAAAGTTTAACCACCGCGGTGAAAACTTAGACGATCTCTTTCAGGTGGGTTGCATTGGATTGATAAAGGCCATTGACCACTTTGATTTGAAACACGAAGTACGCTTTTCAACCTATGCGGTTCCCATGATCATCGGTGAAATTAGACGCTACTTGCGAGATAACCACGCCTTAAGAGTTTCCCGTTCGGTTAGAGACACGGCTTACAAAGTCTTGCAAATGAAGGAACAACTATCTGGACAGCTTCAACGGGAGCCAACGACGGAAGAAATTGCAGAGGCCCTTAACATCAAAAAAATAGACGTGGTTCTTTCTGTCGAAGCCATCACCGATCCCATTTCTATTTTCACGCCGGTTTACAACGATGGAGGGGACACCATCGACCTGATCGATCAAATTCGTGACACCAACATTGACGATGCTCGCTGGAGAGGTAGCTTAATGCTGGAAGAAGGCTTCAAACGATTAAGTAGCCGGGAACGACAAATCATCCACGAACGTTACTTTGTTGGAAAAACACAAATGGAAATCGCGGAAGAAATTGGCATTAGTCAAGCACAAGTCTCGCGCCTCGAAAAAAATGCCCTTGGCTCCATGAAAGACGTGGTAGAAAGATAATCGATTGCTCCTAAATATTCACACTTTAGGCAACTGTCACATATGATAGTAAAAAATGTGTGTAAATGAGGCGATTTGATGAATGAGATCAGAGAGATTTTAACAAAGGCGGTCATTGGTAAAGGTCAAAAAGCATTTGAGATTAACGTGGAACTGCCCCCAACTCCAAATCTACCAGATCGGACACTGGGAGCGTTTATTACGAATCATCAGATGAACGTCAGAAAATCAGGAAATGACATTGAACTATCTGGAAGCTACGCTCTGCACTGTTGGTACGCTCATAGTGGGGATGGGGACACAGAGGTTGTGCGGACAACCGTAGACTATGGTAATACCGTTGAACTGCAAAATGCCCTTCGAGATCACCTCTTGGACACCGATGAAATTCTGTGTGAAGAGCTGATTGCACCTTATGCAACGAACGTTAGGGTGGAAGAAGGATTGATTGTAGCTGATACTCAATTCGAAGTAGGAGTAGAAGTCATTGGTGAAACGAAAATGAGAGTGGCGATTTTAGGACCGGTTTTGGAAACGCCAGCCCTCGATCAACCAGACACCCAAATTGATTTTGACGACCTATCTGAAATCGATGAAGCCATTAACGAAAATTTCCTAGAAGCTGTGATTGAACCCTTTGAATAGAAATGAAGCCAAATAAAAAGAGCGATTCGCATCAACACGAAATTCGCTCTTTTTTATGTTCAAAAGCTATCTCCTAGGTCATCAACCAAAACAGAAGGAAGGAAAGGATAACGACTAGTATAATTTGAAGCACACTAATGGTCAAACGGTGCTTTTTCGGCAAGGAAATGGGATGCATTTTTTGCCGCATGTGAAGACCAAAACCAAGAGAGACAAGGGAGGCGACACCCATAGAAATGGTCGTCGATTGATCGATTAAAAGAAAATGGGGCAAGATACTTAAGATGAAAAATAACCCAAAGAAGAAAACATACGGTTTTTCTTTAATACTAGTCATGATTTTATTGCTCACAGTCGTCTACCTCCCCATCAAATGAACAGCTACCTACAGCAGAAAAAATTTCGATGTAGCGAGCAAGTAATGTGGCACTCTCGACTTCTGTTAACTCAGGTAAGTGACGTGCATTACCTTCACCGATCGGAACATGTCCTTCAAAGGTTCCACGGTGACTATCAACGATAGCACCATTTCGTATGTGAACAATTTGTGGTACGTTAATGTTAGGGCGATCGCCCTCATTTTCCTCTGCTCCCTCATCTACGAGTTGGCCTTCCTCATTAATCCAACGCATATTAGGTAGACCATTATGATATAACCACCATGCCATTTCAGCATCCCATTCTAACCATTCACCTTCCCGTAAATCATGAGCACGACTCACGTAGAAGATGTCTACGCCTGTATTTTGGGTCGCTTCATGCATCACCGGAACTGCGACTTGACAATACGGACAAGCTGGGAATCCGAAGTAAAAAATGCCATCAAAATCTTCTTCCAAGAGCTCGAGCGCCTCTTCCATGGTTACTTGGCTGAAGCGATGCTCGCCTTCAATTCCATAATCCGACATAAAATCTCCACCTCCACATGCGACAACTAAAAACAAAGTGGCGACCATGAAACACCCAAATCCTAACTTTTTAAACATCATAACGTCCTCCTAGTGAAACAAAAGTTAAATTTTGTCCATTATATAACAAAACGACTCAAATGTAAAAATCTAGACCTGCTGCCATTTTACTTATCGAGATAGATCAAAGTGTTTACTTTGATAGCAGGTCGTGCTAAAATTTATATACTTAAAACGGTTGGCAGGTGAACTTTAGTGGAGCAATATTTGGATCAAGCTTTATTTGCGACTATTATCTATATCTCCGTCATTTTGTGCTTGAAAGTTTTGATCAAAGATTACAAAACATGGTTGAGTGACCTGATTTATTTCATTCCTATTTTGGTGATCGGATTTTTTATTGTTTGGTTTACATCCATCACGATGATCGGAAATGCGACAGTGATCACGGCACTTGCCATCTTTTTGTACATTAGAAAAAACTATACCTTACCAAAAGCCGTTATTTTATCGGTCTTATCACAGATGATTGGAAGCTTGAGTGTTACTAATTTTGCTGCTATATTGCTTTATGTTTTCCCAGAAACGACTGACAGTTTCTTTATTTTGATTGGCTATTACCTTTTGATCGGTCTTGCTGCCCCTTTCCTTGTTACCTTTCTTTTTGTTAAACTTACAAAAGAAGTCCGCGAAGTAGTAAAAGAAAACACAGATTATCAAACCATGCTCATTAACTTGTTGATTCTTCTTTCTGCTTCTTTTCAAATCATCACATTAATTGTTGACCTGCAGTATACCACGCCAATTGATCTATACATCTGGATGGGCCTATTTGCAGGAGGTTCGATTCTCATCCTCATTGTAACCTTTGCTTTATATGTCAGGTCCATCGAAAGTAAACACCATACACAAAGAAGAAAAACAGAACAACGAGCCATGCTTCGCTACATGAATCGAATTGAAAAGCAATACACCGACATGCGAAAGTTTAAACACGACTATCGGAACATCTTATCCTCTCTCGATACCTTTATTGATGAGGATAACATGGCTGGCTTAAGAGCGTACTTTAACGAAAAAATAAAGCCGGTTTCTGAGAAAGCCATGAAAGAAGATTTTGCGCTAGACCGCTTAAGTAAAATTAGAATACGGGAAATCAAAAGTATTTTAGCCATCAAGTTGATGACGGCGCAAGATCACGAACTAACTGTGGAACTCCATGTGCGGGAAGAAATTTCTCACATTCAAGCAGATACATTAGCCTTGGTGCGGATGTTAGGGATCATTTTGGATAACGCGATTGAAGAACTAATGGAAGTGACCAAAGCCATGCTAAAAGGTCGATTAGTGGTTGAAATCTGGCGAGATGAAGATGGAACTAATTTTACCATTCAAAACACCTGTCGACCAGACACACCAAAACTACATCGCTTGCAAAAAGAAGGATTCTCAACGAAAGGAAAAGGAAGGGGCTTAGGTTTGAGTAATTTAGCAACCATCATGACAAGCCAACCGAATGTATTTTTAAACACGACCATTGCCAAAAATACATTCACTCAAAAAATTGTGATAGGAGAATAACCATGTTACCAATATTTATTTGTGAAGATGATCTGGCTCAAAGAAAACGACTAGAAAAAATCATTGAAAACTATACCAGTATTAAAGAACTCGATATGCAAATCGTGTGTTCAACCGAAAATCCATATGCCTTGATTGACTATGTGACCGACCATCCAGAAGGTTCAGGACTTTACTTCTTCGACATGGACTTAAATTGTGACATTGACGGCATTGCTCTAGCCAGAAAGGTGAGGGAACTCGATCCAGATGGTAAAATTGTCTTTGTTACTGCTCATCAAGAACTAGCACCGTCTATTTTTGAACATAAAATTGAAGCCCTTGACTACATCGTAAAAACCGATGAAACCGATCGAATCAAACAAAAAGTTATGGAATGCATTCAAGTGGTAGAAAACCGACAAAAACAATCGAAAAAAAGCTTCTTTAAAGTGACCGCCAGAGGAAGAACACAACTGGTTCCTTTTCAAGACATCATGTTCTTTGAGAAAAAAGTGGACCATGACCGAATTGATCTACACTTAGAAAGTGGGCAAATCCAGTTTAGAGGGGTACTAAACGAAGTAGAAGAAAGCAATCCGAATTTCGTCCGCGTTCACCGCTCCATTGTGGTTAACAAACTCAACATCAAACACGTCCATCGCCAGAGCATGGAACTTGAAATGACCAACGGTGAAATATGTGTCCTTTCCGTACGGGGATTAAGAGGACTGAAAAAGGTATTGAGTAAAGAAAAATATTTAGAAAGTTAAGCCTATTGCTACAAATTTTCGCATAGATTTAGAAGGTAGCGATGGATTTATGCAAGTAAAAATGCAAAAAGAAAAGAAATGATTGCTATTCTAAACGCTTACTCCTGAAAACGTGACGTTTACTGGAAACGTGAAATTTCTTTAGTACTATTCGACACAAAAGTGTTGCATTTGCATTTCGACTGGTGTAAAATATGCTACATACGTGGAAAATGTCTATACTAGTTAGGCCCACAGTATAAAAAATTATAGAAAGGTCGTGACCAAAATGTTTACAAACATTTTAGCTACATTTGCGCTTGTTGCAACTTTATTTGCACCAGCGTACGCTCCGGAAACGGATGCACAAGAAATCAACATCGAGATTGATATACCAAACTTTCCAACACTAGCAAACTTCCCAGTTGGAACGCCTGGTAACTGTACAGGATACGTAGGACAGTCAATCAATAGTGATCGTTTACCTCCTCTTTCGCCAGGAACAGATGGATTCTGTCCGCCACCAGCGGGTCAGCCAACGTGGCCATACTACAACATCAACTCACATCCAGATCATACCAATGGATGTCTTCCTACAGGACACCAGAATGACGGTTTAAGTCTTCCTCCAGGTCATCTAGGATGGTGCTGGCCAGCACACCTTGCTGATCAGCCAGGAACTACAGCTCCAGAAGTAACTACTACTGCTCCAGAAGTAACTACTACAGCTCCAGAAGTAACTACTACTGCTCCAGAAGTGACTACTACTGCTCCAGATGAGTGTGTATGTCCAACACTTCCAGAAGGAACGACTCCAGAGCCATGTCCAACAACTCCAGAAGGAACAACTCCTGAGTGTGTATGCCCAGAGCCAGGAACTGAAGCTCCAGCAACTGACGCTCCGTCTTCTTCTACTCCAGGTAACAGATTACCACAAACAGGTATCGTTGCAGCTAACATTGGTTTAGCTGGTGCTGCATTAGCAGGTATCGGTGCTTACCTAAAGAAAAAGCAATAATTGATTTTTCTGATTAAAAGAAGCTAACAACCGTTGGCTTCTTTTTCTCTTGAAAAGAATTGCCGCATTGCGTAGAATAAAAGCGCCGAAAAAAAGGGAGGTATGGAGGGAAGCCTATATGCAGAGTTTACTACATGATCAAGATAAAATAGATGCTGGTGCTGAAAAGAAAGCTATTGAGATAGCCAAAAAGATGATTGCTAACGCTATGTCAATTGATTCTATTGTGAAATACTTTAGAGGAAGTTGAAAAACTCAGAGAACTATAGCAAACTTATTTCTCATGTGGTATGATTTGTCAAAGGCTGGTGAGAAGCATGGTGAAGAAGAAAATAATCGAAACGCCTTTTGGCAAAAATATGATTCTCCTTTCTGATGGAGAACATCTAATCAAATCCGACTTTTTATACGAAGATGCCTCCATGGAGGCGTATGGAGATATCCCATCTGGTGATGATATTATTTTATGGTCGGCTGTTAAACAACTAGAGGAATATTTTGCAGGGAAAAGGAAGGTTTTTGATCTACCACTATTAATGCCAGGTACCGAATTTCAGGTTAAGGTTTGGAACGTGTTACAAGCCATTCCTTATGGCGAGGTGTTAACCTACAAAGAAATTGCTCATCGTGCGGAAAGTCCAAAGGGGTTTCGAGCAGCAGGTGGGGCGTGTCGGGCTAATCATTTTGCAGTGATCGTGCCTTGCCATCGTGTGTTAAGTAGTAGTGGTGCTTATACGGGATATGCTGGAGATAAAATCTTTATGAAAGAATGGTTATTGGATTTTGAATCAAAAGAAAAGCGACTGTTTTAAGTCGCTTTTTGCGTTGCTTGCATTTGTTTATACTCTTGCCCTTTTTTGACGTAGTCTTTGTTGCCCTTAGTAATCTGTTCTTTATCAGCTGGAGTTAGCTCTCGAATGACCTTAACCGGACTTCCCATCGCTAGGCTGTTAGGCGGAATGCTTTTTCCTGGTGGAACGAGACTTCCTGCACCAACGAAAGAACCTTCACCAATGACTGCGCCATCTAATACTGTGGCTCCCATTCCGATGAGGGCACCTTTTTTTACGGTACACCCGTGAAGGATGCAACCGTGACCGACGGTGACATTGTCTTCGATTATCAGAGGTGTTCCATCGCTGTGAAGGATGGAATTTTCTTGGACGTTGCTTCCCTCACCAATGACCACCGTTGACATATCGGCTCGAATGGTAGTACCAAACCAAATGGATGCCTGATCTTTGATTTCGATGTCACCAATAAGGGCAACGTACTCGGCAATGAAGGCTGAATCTGAGATATTAGGTGTTTTGTCTTTGTACGAATAAATCATAATTTTGATCCTCCTAGATCGTGGTATAGTTTTGTTGTCTTAAAGCTTCGTAAATTAAAATAGCAGCGGTGTTGGAAAGGTTGAGAGATCTGACTTTTGGTCCCATGGGAATGGTCAGAATTTTATCTGCGTGTTGCTTGAGGAAATCTTTAGGTAATCCTTTCGATTCGCTGCCAAAGAGGAAGAAAACGTCTTCGTCGGGATTGGAAAAATCAACGTCGCTGTAGATGTGATTGCCACCCGTTTCAATTAGATAGAAGGTGGCATGGGACTGTTTGGATAGGAGTTCATCTAAGGATTGGTACTCATGAACGACAGCGTGTTCCCAATAGTCCATGCCAGCTCGACGGGCGGTTTTCGTGTCAATGTCGAATCCCAATGGATGAATGAGGTGTAATTCGACATCGGTTGCCACACAGGTTCTAGCAATGTTTCCTGTGTTGGGCGGGATTTCGGGTTGATATAATGCAACGTGGAGGGGCATGTTAGAGAACTCCTTTCAGTTCATCGATGGTACTTTAGTAACATTAGGATGGTGGTAAAGGAAGATTAAAGTAAACAAATAGACAATGGTGTTAACATATAAGGTCACCCTCCCAATGCTGTGTATTATTATACGCTGATTAGAGACAATTTACAACTGTTACGGGTGCCCAACACGTCAATCTAATTCCCCCCTTTTGTGAGGAGTGCTTTGAGCGAAAAGTAAAGTGATCTCCAAAAATGAATGGTTACTTGATCATTAGGGCTACTTTTAGACACCTAAAAGTAAAGTGAATTCCAAAAACGATCATTTACTTGACTTTAGTGACCTCGTTTTGATGCTGAAAAGTAAAGTAGAAGCTATTTTTCATCTTTTACTTTACTTTTTGCATACAATCTCTTGCACATTAGATTGACGTGGGTGCCCAAAGGTCTACTTTACAAAGGAGGACAGGTCACCTATAATGAAGCAACAAGGAGTTGAAGGTGGTTATGAAAAAAGAAATAAACGTAGATGAAGTTGAGAACTACGCGAGAGAGTTATATTTAGGTGGGTTTTCCTGTTCGGAAGCTTTAGTCGCCGCTTTTGTAGAGAAATTGGAGCTTTCGGTACCTGTGGACGTTATCAAGATGGCTTCTGGTTTTTCTGGCGGTGTAGGGAATACGGGATGTGTATGTGGTGCTTTATCTGGCGGTGTAATGGCATTAGGTCTTTTGTTTGGACGCTCTGATTTAGAATCTGATGCGATGGAAACACGGTCGTTTGCTAAAGAACTTCACGATTACTTTAAAGAAAAGGCAGGTAAAAAGGTGGTTTGTTGCCGTATTTTAACAAGAGGTCTCGACCTTTCTAAAGGCGAGCATAAAAGTCAATGTGTAGACTACGTTGGAATGGTCGCGAGAAAAGCGGTAGAGATGACTGCGCAGCGTTTGGATTTAGTAATAAAATAAAAGGGAGTGCTGGTTTAGAATTGGGCGTAAACCATACCGGCAAATTCCCTTTTTTAATATAATGACAATGTAGGTTTTGTCCGGGCTAATGAATCAAGGAAAGCCCGAAATGTTTGAGAGAGGGGATTTAAAAATGATGAGATGTAATTGTACTGCAAGGCCGAGACCGATGATGGGGTGTCACCAAAAAATGATGGGACATCATCACATGCCAATGATGCAGTTAGAAACGCCGGTATTACCTTTTGGAGGAGGATGTCACATTGAGCACTGCCCACAACCAGAAGTTGTGGTAGAGCCTGCCATTGTTGCGGCACCAAATATCTTCCATCATCACAAGAATGTGCAGCACATTCAACCGGTCATCACACAAGACATTCACAACTACCACAGCCATCACCAGTACGTAGCACAAGAACAAAAACAAGCAGATGAAGTGGTTACGCATGCACATGGACTATGTGGCCCAGCGACAACACAGCCAGCGAAGCCATGTGGATGCCCACATCCGTGTCGATGTAGATAAATAAAAAGCGGGGCTATTTGTAAGATAGCTCCTTTTTTAAAGCTCAAAAGTCATAGATTTACAGAAATGAAGGATTTAGTGACTCTTTCAAGCGTCTTTCTAGTACTAAAAGTCATAAATTTGACGAAATAGGCTAATTCATGACTTTTCGACTCTATTTTTGATCTTAAAAAGTCATAGATAGGCTTGAAGCAGGCCTTTCTATGACTTTTATCATTGATTACAATTAATTACATAAGATAGTTTTTTATTGGATAAATTTGGTAAAACGACGGACAACAGGAAGTTGCCTTTTCTTACCTTGCAGAGCATTTACGATTCCCATGATCATAAAGGTGAACGGAACGAGGTGTAATAGGTTAAGCATAGCGATGAGGTAAACACGCAAGAAGGCACCCATTCCGTGTGTGTTGAAGAAACCAGCTTGGCTACCTGTTTCTGGAAGTAAATACGGTGATCCAATGAGGTCAAGTAGAGGCTGATCTGCACTTGCTGTTGGTTCCCACAGCCAATCGACAAGATTTCTAAAAGCGAGTAGAGTTAAGAATAGCACAATGGTTGATAGAAACAGAGCCAGTGCTTGATTTGCATGGAACTTAGCAAATTTTGACTTTCGGTAGTAACCGAAGAAAAATGGGAAGAAGAAGAACACATATCCAACAGCAGCGACCCACTTGTTAGCTTCTACGTCGGTTTTTGGCACGACTGGATTTTCGTGAGTGTCAATGGCATTGGCTGTATCACCACAGAGTTGACAGAAGTTTTGATCTTCATTTAGAGGGGCCATGCAGTTTTCGCATAGCAGGGTTTCAGTTCCCTCATCGATCACTTCTTCGACACTAGTTTCGGAAGAGACTTCTTCCGTTATTTCTTCTAGGTTGTCTTCAATTTTAGTTTGACACTTTGGGCATTCTTCTTGAACATTGGTAATTTTCAAACCACATTCGGGGCAGTTCATCATTTTCATAATTTTATTTCAATCCTTTAGTTTATAAATTTTTGAAAGGCACATCATTGTTGTTCAGAGGATGTGTAAAACCATGATATACCCATCCATCATACCTGTCATGTTCAGCACGGTTGTTAGCACAATCTAGCTTACTATGAGTGGCATGAAGGAAGGCTAATCGAACGAGTCAATCGTCCGAAGCCCTTCCATTATATAAAGTTGTAGCAAAAAATGCAAATTTCTTGACCTTTCGACAACATCTCCTTTTATAATGACTAGGACAAATTAGATGAAGTGTGGTATACTGGTGACATTATTTTTAGCGATCCTTGCGAAATAGGGATCCTAGTAGAAAGAGGAATTTTTGTGAATGTACAACAGCAAATTTTAGAAAAAATTAAAAAACATAACAAGATCGTGATTCATCGTCACATTAGTCCGGATCCGGATGCTTTAGGGTCAAGTCTAGGTCTTAAAAGATTAATTGAAGACAATCTGGAAGAAAAAGACGTGCGCGTCGTTGGATACCAGGAAAAAAGCTTGGAATGGCTCGGAAGTATGGACCAGGCCGACGAAGAATTTTATAAAGACGCGCTCGTGATTGTAACCGACACGGCCAATTCAGATCGCATCGACAACAAAAACTTCAGTAAAGGCAGTTGTCTCATTAAGATTGACCATCACCCAGGAGATAACCATTACGGAAACCTTAACCTTGTGAATACCAACGCAGCTTCCGTTTGTGAAATGATCGTTCACTTGGCGACCGATTACGACTGGACCATTTCGAAAGAAGTGGCGACCTTACTTTACACAGGTATTGTTTCCGATACGGGACGCTTCTTGTACGATACCCTTAAGCCACAAACCTTTGAAGCGGCTAAAATATTGCTTTCTTTGGACATCGATGTGAACGAAATTAGTCGAAACTTATACCGCAAACCGATGAACGTTTTAAAAGCACAAGCGTACGTCTTAAATAATTTTGAAATGACAAAGCATGGCGTGGCTTACTTTAAAATGTCAAAAGACGTTCAAAAAGAGTTTGGGTTGACCACCGGTACGAGGAGCATGTTAGTAGATGTATTAGCGAACATCGAAGGCATTCTCGTCCGCGTCTGCTTTTTTGAGCAGGACAAAGATCAGATTAGGGCCAACATCCGCTCAGAAGGGCCGATCATTAACGAACTAGCGGAACGTTTTAATGGGGGCGGCCATCCAAAAGCATCGGGAGCTATGCTTGATAAGTGGGAAGTCGCAGATGACTTACTTGTTGAGCTTGATTTACTGTGCAAGTACTTCTATGAGGAGTAGAACTTAGGTTGGCGATTACCCCTGTCGCATTGATTTTTGACTGATGACGGGGTAAAAAGGGACAGTTGGGGAATGGGGTTTGCTCAAACAAAGGAAAAGGGCACTTAGTTAGGTGATGGTAGCATGGCATTTATTAATCTGAAAACAAGATCCTGTTATTCACTGTTAGA
>Ga0131853_10012550_pt1 | contig 15532 bp, 17 predicted proteins | sample TergutLab28metaG_FD_92764 | JGI IMG/M metagenome (GOLD analysis project Ga0131853, IMG submission 92764) | Labiotermes labralis P1 segment gut microbial communities from Petit-Saut dam, French Guiana - Lab288 P1 (version 2) (version 2) | ecosystem: Host-associated > Arthropoda: Insects >...
TGTACCTGTAACTGTACCTGTACCTGTAACTGTACCTGTAACTGTACCTGTACCTGTAACTGTACCTGTAACTGTACCTGTACCTGTAACTGTACCTGTAACTGTAACTGTACCTGTACCTGTAACTGTACCTGTACCTGTAACTGTACCTGTACCTGTAACTGTACCTGTAACTGTACCTGTACCTGTAACTGTAACTGTACCTGTACCTGTAACTGTACCTGTAACTGTAACTGTACATGTACCTACAGGCGTCTTCCTGAAGATGAACCCTCGGGTTCGAAGTATGAAGAAGCTATCAAAATTGAAAATTAAAATACTAATTCTGAAAATGTGCATTTCGTTGGTTTATGCATAATTGTTAACATACATTGTGCGTTTGTTGGACAAATACAGTAATATAAAGCGGTATACGTGGGCCCGGTAGCTCAGTCGGTATGGTGACTGACTACGGGCTGGACGGTCCGGGATCGAATCCCGGTGGGGACGAGATTTTCCGCCCGTCCAGACCGGCCCTGGGGTCCACACAGCCTCCTGTAAAATGGGTACCGGGTCTTTCCCGGGGTTGAAGTGCGGCCGGGGCGTGTTGCTGACCACTCACCGCCTTCTAGTGCCGTGGTCATGGAACAGTAGAGCTATAACTCTACCCACCCTCTGGGCCACACCGGGCCTGTAACGGGATCACTTTACCTTTACCTTACTAGTAAATGATATAAGGAGGGTCTGGTTAGCTCAGTCGGTATAGTGACTGGCTACGGGCTGGAAGGTTCGGGGATCGGATCCCGGTGGGGACGAGATTTTCCGCCCATTCAGACCGGCCCTGGGGCCCATCCAGCCTCCTGTAAAATGGGTACCGGGTCTTTCCCGGGGGTAAAGTGCGGCCGGGACGTGCTGCTGACCACTCACCCTCTTCTAGTACCGCGGTCGTGGAACAGTAGAGCTATACCTCTACCCACCATCTGGGCCACACCGGGCCTGTAACGGGATCACTTTACCTTTACCTTACTAGTAAATGATATAAGGAGGGTCTGGTTAGCTCAGTCGGTATAGCGACTGGCTACGGGCTGGAAGGTCCGGGGATCGGATCCCGGTGGAGGCGAGATTTTCCGCACCCGTCCAGACCGGCCCCTGCCCCCCCCCCCATCCTCCTGTAGAATGGGTACTGGGTCTCTTTTTCCGGGGGTAAAGCGGCCGGGGCGTGGAGTTTACCACCCACCCCCTTCTAGCGCCGATGTTAAAGAAAGAGTAGAGCAGTACCTCTACTCCCCCTCTGGGCCTTCGTGGCCTGTTCCACGGTGAAATTTACCTTCAGTAACTGAAATCAATTTAAATCAATTTTAAACACAACTTACAGCAATATGGTGCTGCTGGTTAATTAAAGTTGTGTTTAGTCTTAATTTATATTTGTTTCAGTTACTAGCCCCCATTTGCCCCTCATTTAGTGCACCCTGTACACAGAAGGCATTTGAGTTAAGTGTCAGTCGGCAGACCCCAGTCCTCATAGGTCACCGAACTTTAAAACATAACTGTAGGTTATGAAGACTGCAGATTCATCATTATTGTTATCGGCGCAGTGGGGTTCATAGCAAAGGTTATGTTTATTTGACCTTGTGTGCTTTGCATCATTATGTGAGCTTTGTGTAAGTGCTGATGAGTGCAGTGCGGTTGTGTCAACTGAACAATTGCAACACTAGTCAGTTCTGCAGGTAAAAATGAAAGGATATTGCCACTGTACAGATTATGATCAACACCTGCTGTTGTCACCATTGTGACGGTCCGGGCACTTAGCATCTACTGCTGTATAACACTTGCAGTCGTTTAACATTCATTGCTTATAATCCCTGCAGTCGTCTAACATTCATTGCTTATAATCCCTGCAGTCGTTTAACATTCGTTGCTTATAATCCCTGCATTCGTTTAACATTCGTTGCTTATAATCCCTGCAGTCGTTTAACATTCATTGCTTATAATCCCTGCAGTCGTTTAACATTCATTACTTATAATCCCTGCATTCGTTTAACATTCATTGCTTATAATCCCTGCAGTCGTTAAACATTCATTGCTTATAATTCCTGCAGTCGTTTAACATTCATTGCTTATAATCCCTGCAGTCATTTAACATTCATGGCTTATAATCCCTGCAGTTGTCTAACATTCATTGCTTATAATCCCTGCAGTCGTTTAACATTCATTGCTTATAATCCCTGCAGTTGTCTAACATTCATTACTTATAATCCCTGCACTCGTTCAACATTCATTGCTTATAATCCTTGCAGTTGTCTAACGTTCATTGCTTATAATCCCTGCAGTCGTTCAACATTCATTGCTTATAATCCCTGCAGTCGTTCAACATTCATTGCTTATAATCCCTGCAGTCGTTTAACATTCATTGCTTATAATCCCTGCAGTCGTTTAACATTCATTGCTTATAATCCCTGCAGTCGTTTAACATTCATTGCTTATAATCCCTGCAGTTGTATAACAATCATTGCTTGTAATCCCTGCAGTCGTTTAGCATTCATTTCTGATAATCCCTGCAATTCAGTATTCATCTCTGCATTATTCTTCCTCATCACTAACGTTCAGTGCTGCTTCAGTCTGCAGCTGTTTATCATTCATTGCTGTATCATCCTTACATGAGATCTGAGGTTCTCATGGCGTGCGATTTTTTTTGTGGTGCTTCGACCCGATTCCTGGCCATGGCTTTGCTGTGCTTCGCTGTCACACTCAGACACACCACACTAGGTAGGACTCCTACGGATGAGTGATCGGATGGGTGGATGGATGGATAAATGGATGGATGGATGGAGGGAGGGAGGGATGGATGGATGGATGGAGGGATGGATGGATGGATGGATGGATGGATGGATGGATGAGTAGGTGGATAGATTAGCAATTGGGTTCGGGGCCTCTCAGCCCCGATGCACCTAGGCCTTAATAGATGGGCCCTTTGTGCCCCATATTGGATCGTGGGAGCTGGGGGCCCAAGACTTAAAATCTTAATGACCTCTGGATCCAACAAAGGAACCCAGATACACTACTTCTTTTCTCTCAAAAGTCCCAGCAAACGAAGCCCCTCCAGGTTCCCCACTGGGGCCCCTGTGGAGAGAGATACTCGTCTACAGGGAAATTGCATATCTCTAAAAGACCTAATAAAAATTCCTGGCCCCAAGAAAGAAACGCCCATCCATTTTCCCCAAAAGTGGGGCAGCCCTCCTGAAATTTCATAATTATTTGTTTGGCCCTGATATTTTAAATCTTGAGACCCCTGGTCTGCAGTAGAGATGAACTTCAAAAGTATTAAAACTAACAGACCTCTTCATTCATTTGGTATGCTAAATTAGCTGTACGGTTGATACAAGAATGTTAAAACATCCTGTAAATGAGCAAGCATGTTTGTTTGTTGGTTCAGGAAGGAACTGTTTCACTTGGTTAAACTGCTGGGTGTTGGGACTGTGATAACAGGAAGAGTGGCATGAGTCACAGCAGCATCGCAATGGCTAGTGCCAATCTGATGAAAGTCACTTTGTGATGTTGAACTTTGTCACAGCTGTGAGACAAAGTCCACGATGGCATAGCTGTTTTTAAACACTGTGATGCGCACCTTGTTATTGGGTGGAGTGATGGCACACTACTGGCACAGGCTGGTGCGAAATTGGCACAGGGTGGTGCGTTATTGGCACCGGTTACATATTTATGTTGTGTAGTTGGAAGGTGGGGTGGTCACTGTTATCATCGTCATTGTCGCCACTGTTTTTGGTGCTATCATTTTCTTCATCATATTCTGACCCCCCCACATTTTCCTTTACAATTCTATTTTGGTAATGTTACCCACAAGAAGTTTTGTTTTCGCAACACGACATTCTTCAAATTGTGCACTCTTTAAATGCGGACATGCTAGCACATTACTGACGTACATATAATACCAAGGAATGTCTCGTTGAATCGAGTAATGCCACGCTAGCCTATGTAGTTACTTTCAGGCATGTACCCCATGTTGTTAGTATCTACAGTAGCAAGAATAACAACAGTTGTGCATCGCTTAATGTTGTTGTATGAATTGAAAGGTTACGTAGTTGCGTTTGAGGTAAGAGGGTGTCTATGTGCGACAGACCAAGAAGAATTTGCGGAAAGTACTGGTCCTGCAACCGGAAGTGCCAGAAGAATGATACGTCCGTGGACAGTTACTGCCATCTTACTTAGTAATTAACCAACTTAATGCACAAATTCTTGTTTTATAATAAGTTTATTATATGCCTCTACATGTTTCGAGCGCTGTTGTGCTAATCATCATGAGGTCAAAATTGTATTATACAGCATCTGTAATCGTCACACTTGTAGGTGACCACCTACAGGTTTGATTATACCAGATGATGTATATAATATAATTTTGAACTCCTGATGATGAGCACAACAGTGCTCGAAACATGTAGAGGCGTAAATAAACTTATTATAAAACAAGAATTTGTGCAGTAAGTTGGTTAATGAATAAGATTATACTGAGATGCACAGTCAGCAAAACATCGAAAGTTAGTGCTGTGAATGATATTTGAACTGGGTACTTCCCAGCTGCTTGTCAAATGCATAACCTGTATCGGGACTTGGTAGCTGTGATATGTGGAAGAACGCAGATGCCTCATCCATTCTTGTTGTGTTTTCAGGATGCTGGGAAGTGTCAGGCAAGCAAGACTGCCATCAGAGCTCATGTGTTGCCAACAAGAAACCTCCAAAGGCACTGAACAACACCAAGTTCTGCTGCTGCAACAGTGACTTATGCAACATGAACGTGTCTGTCGAGTACGTCGCTTCTCAGGGAGATGATCCTCATGCTGATCCTCCAGGTAAGAGTCGAGTATGTCGGTGATGCTGAGAGGTGACGGTATTGCATATAGTACAGAACTGTCGCTGGGTGGAGGTACTCTGCAGATATTGTCACTCAGATGGTAATTAGATATTAAGTTCCTGTGTTAACGTTACAGGAACTGTGAATTCGTCCTTGTTTTAGTACGTGTTTGGGAATCATTACAGGTATAAGAGCTTTTACGATTTAAAATTGAATCATTATGTTCGTAATTGTTATTGATAGGAGTTTTTACATATATTTTAAAAGATGTATCAGCCAATTGATTTTTAACCTGAATTTAAAATGAAAATGGTTTGTAAACAATATCATCATCATCATCATCATCAAATCCTTTCACTCCTTGTGGAGCGTGGGGCAACATCCATGAAGAGCTTCCAGGCATTGCGGTCTCCAGCTGTCCCCTTGACCTCGTGCCATGATCTGCTTGTGCTTCTTATCTCATCCTCTGTTGTCCTTTGCCACGTTTCTTCGGCCTACCTCTACTTCTATATCCCTGAGGATTCCAATCTAATGCAGTTTTCTCTATTGCTCCTATTTCTTTACGTAATGTGTGTCCAATCCAATCCCAATCAAGAAAGCGAATGGTGTATTTGTTCAACTGTATCCTGTGTGGAGAAATCTCAAAATATCAAAAGAAGTTAAAATACAATACAAATGTAAAATCAGTATTATTATATGGTTGTGAAATTTGGAAAACTACCAACCAGATAACAAGAAGATGACAGATATTTGTAAATAAATGCTTAAGACGAATAATGAATGTAAAATGGACAGATAAGATTACGAACAAAGAACTGTGGAGAATCACCCATCAGAAGTCAATAGAAAATCAGATGAAAAGAGAAGGAAATGGAATTGTAAACAATATGGGATCCCGTAATGTGCACACCCACTGAATGCACCATGTCCGTATATTAAGTATTGGCGTGAAGACGGTTCAGTATAACTGAAACATGTTGCCAACTTTGTATTAATGACTATATACATGTTGTGTTTGGCTCAAGAAATTACTTTATCGTAATTGTTCAACTTTGGTATGGGTGTTTTTGGTTACATCAGTATGATGTAATATACAGTCCATTTGGTTATATAAGTATGACGTAACATACAGTCCATTTGGTTATATCAGTATGATGTAATGTACAGTCCATTTGGTTATATCAGTATGATGTAATGTACAGTCCATTTGGTTATATCAGTATGATGTAACGTACAGTCCATTCCCCATGTCTTGACATTTGGAAGGTATTTATGGATTGTGGGCAGGGAGGGGAGGTTATTCATCTGGCGAGGCTGGTGAATGCTATCTGTGTCACTCCTCCTTCCTTCGTCTTTCCTCAGTTCCTCAATTTCGAGATACAGGAACTGGACTGTAAGGAACATTTTACTGAAGTATGGCAGATTCCTTCTGAAACACCCTGTATGTATGTATGTATGTATGTATATATTGTGTGTGTGGGTGTGCGTGCATGCATGTGAAGTTTGTGTGTGTGTGTGTGTGTGTGTGGTCAGTCTGCTTGAGTATATTTTGTGTATGTGTGCATGTATTTGTGCACGCAATGGATAATCATCATCATCATCTCTTGTCACAGGCCTTTTTTTCCCGGTACTTCTCTTGAACCAGCGGTGATCCCCACCACTCACGCTTCAAGCTTCACACTGCAGTACTTTCCGTATTATGTGTGCTGTTCCAAGTACAGCTGTCTTTTGTAGTGAATTTGTCGAATGTTTTCCTAGTACAGCTTCCAGATTTTTCTTTAAAACTTCTGTTACTCTTCTGTTGGCTCCAGATGTTACTGGTATAATGTTACATTTCATGTACCACAGTTGTTGCATCTCTATACATAAATTCTTGTATTTATTTTGTTTTCTGCTTCCCTTTGTGTACCGTTTCTATCCACCGGTATCGCCACATCTGTCAGCATGCATGTTTAATCTTGTTTGTTTTTTAATTCAATATCTGGCCTATTTTCCATAATTCTCTGTTTTTGTGTACCCCTTGATTCCATAATACTGTCATATCTTTATGTTCACATACTGATTTGGGTGTGTGTTTGTGTGCATGTACCATTTGTCTGTTGTTGCAATGCCTAGTCCCTTGCACATTGAGAAACGTAAATGTACGCAGACTGTATCGTGTGTCATGAACTACACATTCTGTGCCAAAATGGGGCATTCTGGGTGGTCAGTATTTTTTTCATGTTGTTTACAAAACTGGCATTTATTGTCAGTTTCGTCCTTTAAACATTATTATTATTATTATTATTATTATGGCAGTCATGATAAGCTGGTTCAACAGCAACAGCAGCAACAAAAAAAGGGAAAAACCACCACCACTCCACCACCGTTTCTGCCGCCCCCTCCGCCTCCGCTGCAACAGGAACAACATAAAAAGGAAAATAACCACCACCACCATCATCACCCCACCACCCCCTCCGACGCCCCCTCCGCCGCCGCCGCTGCAACGGCAGCAACAAAAAAAGGAAAATCACCACCACCACCACCGTCACCCCACCACCGCCTCCGCCGCTGCTTCACTGTAACTCTCCTCTTCAGCAGCCAGTGTTTCTGGCCTATATTTCAGTACCCTGAAATGCCATCGGACAGCACTGATATCAGTGTTTCAGTAGCGATACGATCAAAATGTTCTGTGTTTGTGTTGCAGCCACGGAGTTCCTGGAGCAGCCTGGTACCGAGAAGCTGACGTGGATCATCCCATTGGTGTGTGCGGGCACGCTTGTGATGGTGGTATTGGGTGTGTTTGTGTACCGGTTATGTCATGGCAGTGCCATGGGTATGTGCAAACCTGCGCCTGATGCAGTCCATCTGATGGAGAATGGAGGAACCAGTGACCTTCACTCTGGCACCTACGCTCTCGAACACCTCAAGCTTTCTATTGTTGTTGGTAAGTTAATGGATTTGAAGTGGAAAACTGATGTCATTTGCAACTGGAAGGTGACTTCTCATGCCACATTTTGTTGAGGGATCCACTCAGTAAAGGTAAAGGTAAAATTGCTCCACTGTATACCATGAAGACCTACAGGCACAGTACAGAGGTATAGCACCTCTCATTCATAATCTCAGCCATATGTGGAGATGGTCGTGGGCTTGGTAGCTCAGTCGGTATAGCGACTGACTATGGGCTGGGAGGTCCGGGTTAGAATGCCGGTGGGGACAAGATTTTCTGCCCATCCAGACCGGCCCTGAGGCCCACCCAGCCTCCTGTAAAATGGGTACTGGGTCTTTCCCAGGGGTAAAGTGCGACCGGGGCGTGCTGCTTGACCACTCACCCCCTTATAGTGCCGTGGTCATGGAAGAGTAAAGCTATACCTCTACCCACCTTCTGGGCCACACCAGGCCTGTAACGGGATCACCTTGCCTATACGGAGATGGTCAGTGAGGTTCATGCTACAAATTTTGAGATTTTCACAGCAGTGTATTTGAGGATTATGTTCTTCTGGGCTGTGACACTTGCGATGGGTGACCGATTTTAACCACTTAACCAGTGCAGTGACTGGAAACTTCCCATGTCACATCCCAGAAGACTGAAAGTCCCTGTATAGACTGAATTGGAGTTGATGCAGCCTAAGAGGAACTTACCTGCTGGCAATGTGGAATAGTGATTAACCGGCGGTTTGTGTTCAACACAGACTGGCAGTTCGTGTTCAACACAGACTTTTTGAATTGACACATTTATTGCACATTTTTCATTGCCTTGTTTCTGTTACAGGCCAGGGTCGTTTTGGTTCTGTGTGGAAAGGAGCGGTCGGTGACCAGGAGGTGGCTGTGAAGATTTTCCCCAGTCATTACCGCAACTACTTTTACAATGAGCGTGACATCTACTGCCTTCCCTTTATGGACAGCCCGTCACTGCTTACCTACTATGGTTAGTATTTGGCTACATGGACATTTAGTTAGTATTTGGCTGCATGGATGTTCAATTAGTATTTGGCCACATGGATGTTAGTTAGTATTTGGCTACATGGATGTTTAGTTAGTATTTGGCTACATGGAAGTTTAGTTGGTATTTGCCTACATGGATGTTCAGTTAGTATTTGGCTACATGGTTGTTTAGTTAGTATTTGGCTACATGGAAGTTGAGTTGGTATTTGGCTACGTGGATGTTTAGTTAGTATTTGGCTACATGGATATTTGGTTAGTATTTGGCTACATGGATGTTTAGTTAGTATTTGGCTGCATGGATGTTTAGTCAGTATTTGGCTACATGGGTGTTTAGTTAGTATTTGGCTACATGGGTGTTGAGTTAGTATTTGGCTACATGGGTGTTGAGTTAGTATTTGGCTACATGCATGTTCATTTAGTATATGGCTACATGCATGTTCAGTTAGTATTTGGCTACATGGATGTTCAGTTAGTATTTGACTACATGGATGTTCAGTTAGTATTGGCTACATGGATGTTTAGTTAGTATTTGGCTACATGGATGTTTAATGTTCCTGGGGTTGGAAGTATTAATCTCAGTTTTCTTGTTAGTGCTAACGACTTTACAGTCTCTGAACTGTGTATACACATACATGAGAAAGACCAACCAGATGCACACCTTTTCTCATTAATTTATTCTGATTAAACCATCCTCTACATGTTTCAAATAAATAATTGTTAATCTTCGACAGGTTATTTCTGTACACACAGCATATAATATTTTATCACACATCCATGTGTGTCTAGCCGATAACGTGGTGTGATTGGAACATTGTGTTAGTGGCTAGACACGCATAGATGTGTGGTAAAATACTGTGTGCTGCGTGTACAGAAATAACGTTCTGAACACGAACAGTTACTTGTTCGAAACATGTAGAGACATGAAATAAAACTTATTGTGAAACAAATTTTGTGCATCAAGTTGGTTAAATACTGAGATAAATGTAGAGGATAGTTGAAATGGAATAAATTAATGGGAAGAAGTGTGCATCTTGTTGATCTTTCTCACATATATGCTAAGGACTTCTTGTGTTTGCAGGTTATCTTGAAAGAGAGAGTATAGAGAACTGTATGGAGTACCTGCTGGTTTTGTCGTATGCACCAAACGGCTGTCTGCAAGACTACCTCAGAACAAATACGCTGGATTGGCCGACATTCTGCAAGATGTCGTTGTCTGTAGCAAGGGGACTTGCCCACCTGCATACAGATGTCAGAAAAGGAGGTGAGTGGCAGTAGACGTATCAGATGCAAGATCTGAGGTTCTCACAGCTATGTTGCTGAGGATTCTCTTCTGGGAAGTGATACCAAGGTGTTCACTGAGTGGTTCCCAGAGTTTGCAACAAGCATAGTGTCTTGTTGAATCTGCAAGGCACCACAGTCCTTTGAAATGTCTGGAAATACCCTTCTCGACAACACAGCATCACATTCGAGAAGACTCGAATTGTCAGACGTACCTGGTGTTTTTATGGGTGTGTTCGATTATGTCGATTGACCGGCTGCGTACGTTCCTGCTTTCAGACAAGTTGAAACCGTGCGTCAGTCACCGGGACCTGAATTCTCGTAACATCTTGGTGAAGGCAGACATGTCTTGCTGCCTGTGTGACTTGGGCTATGCTATGAAAATCTCTGGCTCTAAATACTTCTACAATGGGGAGGAGCAACATGCAGAGACCAAGTCCATCAATGATGTGAGTATTTGTTTCAATGAGGATGGAGTTTATTTGTGGCTTTCATGTTCTTAAAACCGCTCTAAATGGTTTGATGGTACTATATTGTAACAAACTGGCAAACTTTTCTGATATTTTGGACATTGTCGAGCATCTGGGTTTATTAGAAATGCAGTGTTTTGGAGGCTATCTTCCGTAGTCTTTGTACCAGTGGGGAGGACAGTTTGGTGTCCAACCTTACAGCCCTCTATTACTGGACTCATTAGAAAGAGTGTGGCACTCTGCTCAATTTTTATCATCAGTTGTCATTGGTTGCTGTTGATTACTATCTACCTGGTTGGACTGTTATGCTGTGTTGCATTATGTGCTCGGTAGTCAACTGTTCCTTCAGCTTGAGCCCATACTTCACAGTAAGAAAAAGCTGTCTGAATTAGAAAAAATACCGAGAGCCCTAACATCACAGAGAACATGCTTCCCATGATGGTTGCCATGGCAACAGATGTGACTCGTTCTCCACTTGTTCACATCAAGGATGTAAAGAAGACATTATAGAATTAGTGTGGTCGTTTAATTGTAAGATATCGTGTTCGGACCTTGAAGAAGGCAAGTGACGGGAGGATACAGAGTGCAAAGGTGGCACACTCTTCATAAATACTGATTATATAATGTTATTTGGAAAAGAAATCAAAGACGAGATAGGTGCAACTTGTCGCGCGTATGAAGAAAGCGGCTTCAGTGGTCTAGCGGTAGCATGCTGCCTTTAAGTACCCGAGTTTGTGGGTTCAAACCCGGCCGAAGCCGTCAGGATTTTTCAGGGCAGAAGAATCCTCAGCAAGCCTTCCTTCGGAAAGGAAGTAACGCTGTGGGTCCCATGTCGCAGATTTGCGGCACGTAAAAGATCCCTGAATTGACATGGAAGTCGCAATATCAGGCAAAATTAACGGCCAATTCTTGCCCACACAGTTCCACCTTTCACTACTAGGATCTCTCACATCGTCGTGGACGTGGGGGGTACCTGGCGGCGAGCATGGGAACGCCCAAATGGGGGGGTTTAGGGTTAGTACAATAAGCCTACTAGGCTGCAGTACATCTGTGGCATTAGCTGCGGGCCCTACTGGCGAAGAAGAAGAAGATATGTGAAGAAAACAAGAAATACACAGAGGAAATTCGTTGTGAAACCTTAAGCATAGAGGCCACTTTTTTGTTTGAGAGGTAATGTTACAGTACGTATTAAAGAGATACGAGGGTGAATCAGAAAGTAAAGGCAATTTTTAAATTACGCGGTAACCGGGACAGAGAAGAGCTGGTGCATTGCGCATTATTGACAGTGCCTGTTGAAGAGTTCAGCCATGTGCAGTACAGGGCTCTGCCTTCAGTTGAGTGGCAGCAACGAGGGTGAAAACATGGACGCTCCTTTGCAAGATTGCACCATCGAAGAACGACATGGCATAGTGCGGTTTCTTTGGGCAGAAGGAGTGAAACCTTTGGAGATTCACTGTTGTATGTTGGCTCAGTATGGACAGAGCACCGTGAGCCAACGAAAGGTTTATGAGTGGGTGGAAAGGTTTAAATCGGGTCGATCACTTGTCACTGATGAAGGTCGTTATGGTCGGCCATCAACATCGCGCAGCCGAAAAGCATCTTCTCCGCAGGAATACAGAAACCAGTTGAACGATGTAACAAATGCATTGTGTTGCAAGGGGACTGTGTAGAAAAATGTTATGTAAAATTGCTCACAATTACTTCTTATTAAAGCCGTTAAATGTATTTTGCCTTTACTTTTTGATTCTCCCTCGTATATTGTGAAGATGTACCCATATGGGAGTGTGATGTGAAGTTACTTGATACCTAATAAGATTTTCAACATGAAGATGAAAATATACAAACTTCTCCACCCTTACCTGACTCTTGCCTACTAGCGGTGGGTCCTGTTAAGGTGAGTAACCCATGTTGAGGTTGAGGTAACCAACCCCTTTGCAGCATGGGTCACCAAGCAGAAAGAGCAAGGGGGTCTGATGGACCCAATCGTAAGAGTCTCTCAGATAGAGTAGGAGGGACCTTTGATGGCAAGATGAGATGAGTTGAGAGAGGACGGAAGAATAGTTGGTGGAGAAGGATGGCAGGAAAAAGTACATAACAGAGAGGAATGGAAGAAGCTCCCGAGAACGGCAAGGAATTGTCGCATTCTGCATGTGGCGATGCAATGAATGAATTGGGAAGATGTCATTAGTTTTTAAGTTAGAAGGGTACTATTTTGAGCTACCTTTCAGCACTACAAATATTTCATTTTACCTGAATGACTGAACTGAAGTGGGAACACACTGTGCCTTTGAGACACTGCTGTACCTTGTACTTGTGCTTATGAATAAAATTGCTTTCCATCTCTCATTTCAGGTGGGCACTTTGCGCTATATGGCACCAGAAGTGTTGGAGGGTGCAGTGAATCTCAGGGATTGTGAGTCGTCGCTGAAACAGATCGATGTTTATGCTCTGGGACTAGTCCTCTGGGAGCTGGCATCACGGTGTTCGGACATGTACCAGAGCGGTTCAGAGACTCCGCCATACAGACTGCCATTTGAGGCAGAAGTTGGTGAGCCAACTGATTTCATTGGTGCACTTAAGACACAGCATTGAGTGTGAAGGATACTGATGAAGTCTGTGTGATTACAGGTCACCACCCAATTCTATGTGGTTACAGGTCACCACCCAATTCTGTGTGATTACAGGTCACCACCCCACATTCGAACAGATGCAGGTTCTGGTGTCACGCCATAAGGCGCGCCCCTTATTCCCAGAGTTATGGCGTGACTGGACTGCTGTCAAACTGGTGCGGGAGACTGTTGAAGACTGCTGGGATCAGGATGCCGAGGCCAGACTGACTGCACTCTGTGTGGAAGAGCGGGTGCAGGAATTACCCACACTCTGGGACCGCCAGCGAGGTACTGTACAATACATGACAGCAGTGAGGCATTGCTCTGTTACTCACACTCTGGGATGGCCGGGGAGGTACTGTACAATACATGACAGCAGTGAGGCATTTATCTGTTACCCACACTGTGGGACTGCCATCGAGGTACTGTACAATACATGACAGCAGTGAGGCATTGCTCTGTTACCCACACTCTGGGACTGCCAGTGAGGTACTGTACAATACATGACAGCACAGAGGCATTCCTCTGTTACCCACACTCTGGGACCACCAGTGAGGTACTGTACAATACATGACAGCAGTGAGGCATTGCTCTGTTACCCACAGTCTGGGAGTGCCAGTGAGGTACTGTACAATACATGACAGCAGTGAAGCATTGCTCTGTTACCCACAGTATGGGAGCGCCAGTGAGGTACTGTACAATACATGACAGCAGTGAGGCATTGCTCTGTTACCCACAGTCTGGGAGCGCCAGTGAGGTACTGTACAATACATGACAGCACTGAGGCATTACTCTGTTACCCACACTCTGGGACCACCAGTGAGGTACTGTACAATACATGACAGCAGTGAGGCATTGCTCTGTTACCCACACTCTGGGACTGCCAGTGAGGTACTGTACAATACATGACAGCACTGAGGCATTCCTCTGTTACCCACACTCTGGGACCACCAGTGAGGTGCTGTACAATACATGATAGCAGTGAGGCATTGCTCAGTTACCCACAGTCTGGGAGCACCAGTGAGGTACTGTACAATACATGACAGCACTAAGACACTTCAGTTCATCACCCAGTCAGATTCAGTTATATTTTTAGTCTTCCCAGTCCCAGCCTCACTTTTGATGAACTCAGAACCTTGTGAGGGAAGGGAGCATGATGCTTTAAGCATTGTACAGATACACTCCAACTTGAAATGTTATCGTCTGTTAAATTCTTAGCCTGTGCGCACACGCGCGCACGTGCACGCGCACGCGTGTATGGGAGGGGGGGCAGTTGGTGTATCTGCAGGAGAGAAGAAAACATTTCAACAAATGTGAAAGAATGTAGGGAGGGTAAACTAATATGGCGTGTGTCTTTGTTTTAAGGTAATGAATGATTGGTACGTACATTGGAAGTGGTTACCCTATTGTTCTCTGGGGTTCTTGTTTTTGCTGTTAAATATCATCATAAATCCATACTACCACAGTTGTGGTTTCATGACTGATATTTACCTCACCATTAGTCTTTTCTACACACAGCGGGGATGACACACCTCAGATGTTGGGCAGATCATAAGTGCAATAAAGCATTCAGTAGCGTCTAGTTGGTTTTCTTCTCTACGCTTACAGTACGATGCACGGAAAAACATACATCAGATTTCATTGTTATGTTGCAATGTTACGATATTTAAGTAAAGTGAAAGGAAGTTTTGTGATGGAGGATACATTTGTAAGTAGGGAATATTTATTGATATAACACTTGAGGCCTTGACTTTTAAATGGATCACTGTCATATCTCTATGTTGTAGGAGCAATCAATGTATCAGGGGTGAGCCCAACGGTGAACCCCACTTTTCCTAATGGTGGGCCGCAGAGCCAGATGGTGGCAACGGTGCGCAGCAGCGTGAACAACAACATAGGGGCTGTGGTTGTGTCCAGCACATTGCAGGGTGACTCTAACAGACTCCTGTTGCTGGATTCAGGGGAGGACACAGGTACTGAACTTAACATAGGCATAATAATAATAATAATAATAATAATAATAATAGTTGTTGTTGTTGTTGTTGTTGTTGTTTGCTGCAGTTGGGTTGTTACCCAGTGGCAGTGGTTATTTTACATGTATACAAAATATGAAATTGGTTACTAATAAATTTAAGTCGGGAGGGCTACATGAGAAGCATGTAGTGGCAACTGCGAATGTTGGGAACCATCTCAGCATTTGCTTATAGACGCAGGGAAACCGAGAAAAACCTGTGTCGAGGTGGCCGGTCACAGGACCTTCCGAATACTGACTTTTAGCCAGCAGTCCGGCATCTAAAGTAAAAACAGCAATAATAGTAATATTTATTAACTGCAACTGGGTTGTCACCCGGTGGCAGTGGTTATTTTACATGTATACAAAATATGAAATTGGTTACTAATAAATTTAA
>Ga0131853_10012551_pt1 | contig 15532 bp, 6 predicted proteins | sample TergutLab28metaG_FD_92764 | JGI IMG/M metagenome (GOLD analysis project Ga0131853, IMG submission 92764) | Labiotermes labralis P1 segment gut microbial communities from Petit-Saut dam, French Guiana - Lab288 P1 (version 2) (version 2) | ecosystem: Host-associated > Arthropoda: Insects >...
AATTATACCCGAAAAAACTTAACCCTTTATTAATCAGTAAATTGGAATCAAACACCCAGAAGCATCCGACCCCCCCCCCCCCTGGGCCTATTTCATTCACACACAATTCCTAACAAATCACGGCAGTTTCCGTTCATACCTCTGCAAAATGAACAAGACGCACTCGCCAACCTGTAGCTACCCTGAAAAGGCTGTACAAACGGCCCACTATCTTACGACAGAATGCAATCTTTTCTCAAGTGAACGTCCAACAGTACTTCAAACCCTTCCCCCACCTCTGGTTCTGAAGTGTCACATAAATACCGTCGGCGTCACAAGATTCCTCAGAAACATCTTCCACACGCTTCAAGAGCAAATGAAAGGCAGTCAAACTCCTTAACAACTCCGAAACAACGTACTGACTAAATTATTGACTTCAAAGACAATATGGTACATTAGTTTTAATCTGTGCTGAACCTCTGTAAATATCCCGTGCCATACATATTGGTGAAGCACGGGTTGTAACCAACTTTACACAAATTCAAAAAAAAAAAACTTACTCATGTAGATTCTGCGCGAACACAGACCTCGTGCAGTTTACTCTGTCGATTTATGAACTGGATGTTAGAAACTGGAAAGAAGTGTCGGATGTGTCTCTAACGAACTGAATTGAAGAAGGAAAACAAAAACTGCATTACAAATTTGCATTAGTGACTTTACAATTTCGTAAGACACAGAAAGAAACAATTTAATAAAATGAAAAGACTAAAATAAAGTAAGGAATAAACTCAAAATTTAGGAGGCTAACAGAGACAAATTCGTAACTACTTCATGAAATCTATTTCTGTATTGTACACATTTCCTTCAAGGACAGTGCATGATTCTATTGACGTTATTCAAACTCTTCATTTTACCCTTTTTTATAATAAAAATACGTAAAGTTTAAATTTATAAAAAATCGTACTTAACACCTGCAAATTTGTGCGTTTCCCCTATTCCTTTGTTGGTTTTCCCATAGCTGGACCCATCGGTACACCAGCTACCTACCACTGCACAAGTTCGTGCACCATCCGAATTGTGACTGGATGTGCACCACATATATTGGCTTTCGTAAATGACAGCTGACGTTTCACCTGTCAAAACGGCCTTTCCTTTTCACATTCTTTACACAGCATTTCCTTGTTTTTATTCGTTTTATCAGCAGTTTCAATAGCAAGAATGAGTTATCTCTTTATGACACATTTTTCTCCTCTACGTCCAAAAATATAAGTAAATTTTCTGCAATCACTTTTCAGGGTATTCGTTGGGTAAGAATTTCTTTTGAGGTTCATAAAGTGAGGGAGACAGTGACTTTTTTTAAATCTCAGCACTGAATATGTTAACACATTATATAGCCAGTTTAGTTAAAATGCAAATAAGTATGTTTTTCATATACACGTATACATGGGTCGATCCAAAATGTTTCGTACTGGTGCCGCCATTTTTACAGCAGTTGTGGTAGCTCGAAGCACCGGTAGATGGTAGGACTACCATGTTTAGCGAGTCAGCGTGCCAAGTTTCACGTAAGTAGGATGACGTGGGCAGTTTTTACACGTGTTTGTTTGGAGTCTTGTACGTGACCCGTGGCGATTTTCACGATGGATCAGAGAAAGGAACAGCGAGTGTGCAACAAATTTTGTGCCAACCTTGGGAAAAGTGCTACGGAAACCCTCAAAATGATTCAACAACGCTTCGGGGACCAAAGCTTGAGTCGTACACAGGTGTTTCAATGGCATACCCGGTTCAAGACCGGTCGCACATCAGTTGACGACGACGAACACACAGGGAGACCCACAAGTGCACAACTCCTGAAACTGTTGCACAAATTCAAGAACTCATCCGTCAGGATCGACGTCGGATCATTCGCGACATTGCTGAGGAGGTGGAAGTTGGTTATGGGACATGCCAGCAGGTTCTGACGGAAGAATTGGGCATGCACCGTGTCGCAGCCAAATTTGTGCCCAGGATCCTGACAGCTGACCAGAAGCAGCAGCGCGTCAACGTCTGTTCTGAACTTCGTCAGCTCGCATCCGACGATGAAACGTTCTTGTCTAGGGTCATCACTGGTGATGAGAGCTGAGACAAAGCGACAATCTTCCCAGTGGAAAAGCCCCACGTCACCAAGGCCAAAAAGGCCAGACAGGTGAAAAGCAATCTCAAGAGCATGATCGTCACTTTCTTTGACATCAAGGGGATTGTGCACAAAGAGTTTGTCCCAACAGGCCGAACTGTGAATTCCGGGTTCTCCTGCGAAGTTTTGCGGAGAATGCGTGAAAAAGTGCAAAGTCATCGCCCCCCAACTTTGTCGAGAACAGACCTGGCTGCCTCACCATGACAACGTCCCGTCTCACACTTCCGTCCACACCCACCAGTTTCTGGCGAAAAACAAAATTGCTGTTATCCCCCACCCACCATACTCCCCTGATTTGGCACCCTGTGACTTCTTCCTATTTCCAAAAATGAAATTGAAGCTGAAAGGACGCCGGTTCGATACCATTAAGGAGATCCAGGCCGAATCGCAGAGAGTGCTTGACACTCTGACAGAAAAGGACTTCCAGGAAGCGTTCCAAAAATGGAGGAGACGGTGGGACCGGTGTCTACATGCGGGAGGGAACTACTTCGAGGATGAAGGCGGCCGATAGGCCTTATGATGAGTTTTACGATTTTTACAGCGTCAGTCCGGAAAATTTTGGATCAACCCTCGTACATAGACATGATTAATTATTTATTTAAAGTACAATGCGAAAAGAAATACGTATCAAATGCTTCAATAGTGATTAATAGCAGTATAATTTTAGTCGAATACAACTTTATTATATAAACAATATACCAGAATATAGCTACATATTTCGGCTTACTTGAAGCCATCTTCAGGCTTTGAATTAAAAAAAAATTAAATATATAATTCACAACGCCTTAAAATGACGATATCTCGTTTAAATTTGTGGTGGACGCCGCGGGTTAGCCCACCCACGTAGCCAGGATAGTTAATTGCCCATACGCCACCTCCTTACAAACACTGAGACAGATTCGCGAGTGAAGTGGCCACTGCAAAAGTCAGCCAGTGTGTGTGACGTGAAGTGAATGCAGCAAGCAAGTTGCGGGCAATATACAGAATGCACGCGGAGAAGTGGTGCTTACGTGTGAGTGTGTATTGTGTGTCGGGAGTTACATACTAACCACAACCACAGCTGAAACCACAAATTCAAAAATTAATACAATATATTAAAATACAAAAAAAAAATTAAAAAAAATAAGAGACATGTAAAATATAACTTAGACATCACAGATGGAGTTACAGGAGTTGTATATTCTGGGCATCTACGATATCTAAGTTACGTTTTGCATGTCTCTGTTATTTTATATTTTATGTTTTATGTTTTAACGTACTGATTTAATTTACGAATGTCAATGGGATATCTTCATTTTAAGGCGTTGTTAATTATATACTTAATTCTTCTAAGTCAAATCCTGAAGATGGCTTCAAGTAAGCCGAAACATGTAGCTATGTTCTGTTAAATTGTTTATATAATGAAGTTGTGTTAGACTAAAATTACACTTCTATTAATCACTGAATAATACACAGTGGGGATGCCTTGCCTAAAAATTATATGCTTCAGCAGTAGAAACTACGTTTTTATGCATTTCGCATGTATCTCAGAAGAAAAGGAAACAATTTTCCCAAACAACACTAACCAGGCGGTCTATGTAGCAAACAAACATTCATTTTATCTGACATAGGGACTTAATTTTTGTATATTATTTAGACGAAAAGCATGCTTTCAAAGCTTCAATTAAATACCTGTTAGATTTAAATAAAAGCCTTTAGAAGTACTATGCACGTACAAAGTATATATATAATAAACCCATCTTCTTTTGGTTTGAAAGCAAAAAAGACGAAAATTCTCGTGTGTTCGGTCACCAGGAACCTACGGATTATGCATTCTGGCACCTTGTTTTCAGGTTATGAGAATGATTGCAGGTCAACATGTTTTTACGGGTGTCCCAGTCATTGACCACAATCATATGATTTGCATAAAGCATTAGAGTAAATTAATCCTCCCAGTTACCTCACACACCCCAGCAAACCGGCCTTTAATTGTACTCTACCATGCCACTGTACAACACCTACCACAGTCGCTGTTCACACGGCCAGTGCACAAACTGTAACTCCAACCCCACTCGACACTGTCCCAGGTTTCATTACGCAAGGTAGAGGTGCTGATTCCACATCGCGCTGCACAGAATTCGTGACGCGCTCTCGAGCAGAAACTCATTTTTGCTGTGAAGGCCATTTGATTTCTTTCCCTTCACGTCACTTGGGGCTTCGGCACATAGATCATGAAGGTTAAGGGAAGATCTTGTGGACCGTTAATGTTAACGTAGCAATCAAAATGATAACAATTGTGCGGGCCGGTAAACGTGGAAGGTAGCAATAACCTAGAGCGAGCAATAAAGCCGTTCTTTGTGTAGGTGATTAAGAGCCGTGCACTGAACTTGGGAGTGGAAGGCAAGAAGTTCACACAAAACATATTGCAGGAAAAAATGTCTGAAACGAAAACTGAACCATAACAGTAAGATAGGGAAATGTTGTGCAAGAAGTGAAGGTGGATGGAACATACTCGGACTCCAACTGTGGTTTGTACATCACGTTGTGAAGCACGTAATTAAAATAAAACAACATAATCAAACACAAATATATATGGTTATTTAATATTCTACACCATATGTTTCGGCCATTTATGGCTATCATCAGGTATACCAAGTCACAAAATACCGTGAGGAAGGAATAATAGCAAGAGCATTTTCAAAGATATTTAAGTTATGTATTATTGAAATTACAGTCGTAATGAATGTTCCTCAGAACATTTTGTAATTTAATATATCTCATGATGGCCAAAATGCCGAAACATGTAGTATATACCAATAAATAACCGTATAAATAGTTGTGATAAACCGTATTTTTTACATTTTTAATTACTCAGACTTGCCTCCGATGTTAAGCTTTAGTGCACTTCAATATTCAGATCATAAATAAGTCCTTTAGTTACTCTGTGGTAAAGTGAGTAGTAAACCTTCTTGCTGGTCGGAAGAGTCTAGATTCAAATCTCAGTCCGAATAGCAGTTATCTCTATAATGTACCTAATTTTCGTCAGTCCGTCCAAACAAATGCGGGTATAAGACCCCAAATTAGATCACCGCCTCGTCATATCACGCCCTTTGCAATCCGTTACGTAAACCTACTAATCATTCAGCTGTTCGACTGTTAAGTATATATCTGAGGTGCTGCAACGTCTTTAAACAAACAACAAATCAGTTAATGAATTAGAACAAATAAACGCACAACTGAATGAGACCATAGCAGGACGAAACATCATCTATTCTACTGATAGTATAAGTCTTCCATATTCGGACCCTAAGCCTTATGTTAGCAAATAATACTTTAACAGTAAAGTTTTGATTTAAGGGACAAGTCAACATGATTAAAGTAACAAAATGAAACAGCAGGCTTCTGTAAATTCATACGGGATATACGAGACCATTTTTGAAAAGAAAATAATTTGAGTTTCTACGAGGTTAGTGAGCTATACAAACACAAAGTATTAAAAAGGCAAACCACAAAGAATGCTAATGAGGGTGTAAATATCACTCTCCTTCGCCAAGGATCGTTAAAAATACCCCTGAATCCCGTGATGCAGAGCACAATAATATACTAAAGTAAACGGCATTATGTTCAAACATGTGACGATTTAAATGTAAGCGTATTACATGTAGCCTTTCCAGTAACTTCTAATATATCTTCTTATCCACTAATAATCAGGCTAATTAACACACAAGCTTTATCAAACAGTCAAGGAAATACATTTGTGTAGCTTTTTTTTCTGGTATCTTGACTGCGGTACAGAAGGATACTTTTCTATTATTCTAATTACACATCCGTATCCTCAGTATTACATGGGTAACACTTTCAAAACTAAGAATAACTTAAATCGTACTTAACCCTTATCCTGCTAACGTGGAGAATATGGTGAGCTCCTAATAATGCCAGCAAATGGCAGGTGGGATTTAATTCGGCGTTTAAAGGGTTAGGGGTTCATTTCGTATCGCGCAGTTAGCACTCAGTCTCCACTATAAGAGGACTGCAAATTGTGCGCTTTGTGATAGCAGTACACAGACTTTTCCAAGGTGTCCTTTACTTTCTGGGCATCAAAGGGATTTACGGCACCCATATAAATTAAATTTCATTTACGCCAGTAAGAAAACGATGGCCTTCCCTGCCCGGATTTTCTCTGAATTCACAAATTCTCGGCCGCGTTATATCCAGGCATTTTAACACCAACTTTAATCTAAGTCAGGTAATCGATGTAGGAAGTGCGAACAGGTATGAATGGACGCTACAAATCAAAGTTTTCTAACCCGATTTTCACGAAACTTGGCATCACTAATTAAAATTAGGTGAACATCTCCTGTTCAGAATTTTAACCAAGTAGGGCCAAAAACGAAAATACTGTCAAAAATTAATTTTCGTCCCTAAAGAAACTAGGATTTTTGGTTACGAATTTTAAGAAATAAATAATTACTAAACGTCGTTACGCTGACTGCACTGAATTTCACCCATATCTTTCAATAAATATGTGAACTACAAACTGCGGTTACAAACTGACATCTTTATAACAAAGTACGACTGTATTACAAAGTACCAAATATGTATAGATATACAGTCAGAACACAACTATGTTATATTATCTGGTGTTATACAACGTAACAACTACATGTTTCGGCCACTTTACTTGGCCATCATCAGGTTGTACTTAGCTTACAGAGTAACTGCATTACATACCAGTGTATCTAATGGAAATCAAGATCTTGTTTAGAATGGTCAGATACATGAACTCAATTAATAGCATGGTATCAATATTTGCTATCCATGTACTATATATTACATTCTAATCTGTAGCTGATATTATGTTTATTTACACTATAATGAATGGGTGGTTCCGTAGTCTGCTGCCGTGGCTGCATTGTCATGGTCATGGTGTTGTTGATAACACGCCTTGCTAACGTGTCGAGGGCCCTGCGCTGTCTACGGTATGGCTGGACATACAACTGCAGTAGATGTCACTATGGGCCAGCTATCTGTGGAATAAAATTATATCTCCGTGCCGGTATTGGGAATTATGGGGCCTAGTGCTATCTTGAGACGGGTACCTGGAGTGGAGTATTACTTACATGGTTGGTGCTTATGTCCTTGAGTGCATCTCGAGCCAGATTCCTTATCACATCTGAGTCATCATAAGTGAAATATCGTCACGAATCACAATAACAGAATCACTGTGGCACTTACAACGTGGTAGAGGTACTAGGCGATAATTACTGTGGGGGACCTCACACTGCGGGCATCGTACCTGTTCACTCTCGAGATATATCACTATGGATCACACTGTTCGATTTGAACAGTCCCGTTCCTATGTGGATGTGTGTGGGGTATGGGTGTGTGCTATCCCTTTTGAGATGGTTTGCTTATTGTGTGTAGGCAGTGTCGTGTACTGGAGTGTTTGGGTTTTTGACCGCTTTCAGGGTGTGGGGGCAGGGGGGTTGGGGGTGGGAGTTTTTATGGGCGGTGGGTTTTCAGGAGGGTGTCAAAGACGATGATGGCCAAGTAAAGTGGCCGAAACATGTAGCTGATACGTTGTATACCACCAGATAATATAACATAGTTGTGTTCTGACTATATCTAAACATATTTGATACTTTGTAATTTTATTAACACAATGGGTATGACTTTCCTCATGTTCGACTGTGATATAACCGATTTTCACGAACCCCACGATTGCTTGACAAATATTTGTAGATAAATTCTACACTGAATTTCATGAAAACATGACAAAAGGCCTTATTTCTGGTACTTCGCCACGGACCGACAGAAGGAAGTGGTCTCCACATACAGCTTTTATTTTACTTCGTAAAGAACGCTTAAAAACTAATCGTAAATAATTTCTGTTTTTTTCCGACACCCATAACAAAACATGCACATGCACTCTGGGGACACAATACGGATTAACGAATGCTAAACCTGCTGCTCCGTGAGATAACCACTGCAGTTCAAAGGGTTTAATAAGAAAAGGCGACTTAGTATTTGCTTATTTTAGTTTTGCTCGTGTATTTTCATTCTGAAATAAATAACAGAGGCAATAGGGTACACTTGAGGAACACAACACGTGATTCACCACTCAAAATGTCACCACTGAGCAAGGTGATGCAAGCGTCGCGGATTCTGACAGTTTGAATTCCGTACAAGACAATTTACATTTCGCACTTCAGCACATTCAGACAAATCATGGGATAGCACCTTAAAATCGGCGACTATCGCTTCCTCGCACATACTTTCCAATTCATAATTTACTAATCATTCTGCCATTAGAAGTAGTATATTAAAACAAACCAAAATAAATAAATACAGTCTGTAAGATGTTTTTAAAATAAATACAGCAGGAAAAAGAGAAGATACGATTAGACGAGGATGGAGACGTAAGCAGCTACAAGGTGACATTAATGAAACGAGAGGATACTGAAAGAGGAAGTACTAGATCACACTCTCTGGTAAACTCGCTTTGTAAAAAGCTATGGACATGTCGTCAGATAAGCTAGGCAATGATACGTGTTAAAGAAATACTGTGGTGAATATTTAAATATCAACAGTGAATCAAATGTAATTATTCACTTATTCACTACTTTAGAATAACGTTCAATATACATTGTGATTTAAAAAGATGGACTCAAGGAGCCTGCACCAGTTGTAGGCGGTATGGCTTGAACAGTAAACGGCGCCTCAACACACGCCAGACAGTTGATTGCCGTATTCCAAGTTCTCTGCTCGCTCTACGGGTTGACTTGCGTGGGCTACGCTCAAAACTCTCTTGAATTCGTCTCACGTTCTCCTCTGACACACGTGGTCGGCCGGAGCTTTTGCCTTTACACAGACAGCCTATTTGCTCAAATTGGTTATTCCAACAACAAATGCTCTTCCTCGTTGGAGGCTGAATGTTGAAACGAAGACGAAACGCACGCTGCACAGCAGTCGCCGACTCAGTTTGAATGAAGTCACGAACGCAAAAAATCTTGTGCTGCATAGTAGCCATTTTGCTCTCAACGGACGCTACTGCACGGCTGTGCGCTAGGCGAGCGCTATAGCGGTGGTATTTGAAGTGGTATTTGAAAATTTAGAATCTCCTCTTTCAAATTTCATGTAGATCATTCACATACCATGTATAGTTCAGGAAATTAGACGTGCAAAATTAAGTCCATCTTTTTGAATCACCCTGTATTTATAGCAAACGTTCAGTACATTATACTAGTAAACTGACTGCCGTAACAAACTCACAGCAAAACACATTAGTATTTGAAATGTGAAAGGCAGGCAATGGGGTTAACCAACAAAACGGAGTCAACGATCAAACGATACGTAAACACGCAACGCAAAACCCACGAAGCCACAAATTATTTTGTTGCACTGGATGTTTTTAAATGTAGGAGGTGTTAATAACCCTTATTTTAGCAGCCACATTAAAACCACCCCATTAAATATTGCTGCTCCCAACCATGTTAAAACAACGATACGCAATCATCCGCCAGTCAATATAAAATATTTAGTACACATGTGCGAAAAATTAACCTAATTGTGCTTTCGGTTACATGGGAATCGAAACACTTCAGTATAAAGACTACATTCAGACGATAGGACTGAGTAATATGTGTTCGATTCTCAGCGGGGAAAAAGTACTTCTCTCTTCTCCATACTGGGTGCTCAGTGTTTCACGGGGGCAGCACTTCACTCGTGTCCCTCTAGAGTTGAGGTTACAAATATCAGGAGCCATACGTCCTCTCGCACATATTCTGCATTGCGTACTGCTCAAGTAACTGATACAACAACAACTTCATCTTACACTGGACAAGTAAGGAGACAGACTATGTGCGGCATTATGTGATTGGACTAGGACCTAGCATAGCTATGGGACCTTACTGTTGTCACTTGCTGTACATCAGCACATTTATATGCAGAAAGTCAAATGGAAAAGCTAGAAAAATAATTCTGTACTTATCTACAATTATTCAAGTCAGCCGTATCGTAGCTCAGGCAATTGCTCGCTAGCTGCTCTTTGCAGAATCCCGGATTCAATACCAGGGTACATCATGCAGCATTTGTGGTGCGCAAAGTTTTACAGTTGTCCTAGGCCAACGGTCACTCCACCATTTATCCACAACCACGTATCACAAAAGGTTGGTACGATAGACACATCTCGGTAGGTGCAAGAGTACGTCTTTGAATGAAGACATCACGAAGTGGTTGAATACGTATTGTAATACTAATTTGTACGTCAGCACAACTGTTTTTATTACACAAGGTAATATGTAGGCTACATGTTTAGACTAATAAATAGCCATCTTCAGGCCTGTTCTTTACAGACTAAGTCACAGGATGCTGTGTACACATTGGGAACCCAGTGCGTTTACATCAGGCAAATGATATGGCTTATATATTTCACTGATGTAAACACACTGGGATCCCAATGTGTGCACAGCATCCTGTGACTTAGCCTGTAAAGAATAGGCCTGAAGATGGCTATTTATTAGTCTAAACATGTAGCCTACATATTACCTTGTGTAATAAAAACAGTTGTGCTGACGTAAAATTAGCATTACAATAAGAGTCTGTCTGTTCTGGAAAACGTCCCAGAGAGATTCTGGGGCCCATCAATCAGTACCGGCACTATGTCCCTTGGGCAAAGCGGCTGTGTCATTAATTTAACCACTGACCTCCGATTAGTGCCAAGACCAAGAATGAGTGGATCTATAAATGTACTTTATGGCGTTGAAAGACAAAGCTTTTACTTTATGTATAATTTTATGGGGAGGCCAATACACGAGCCCCGTGTATCAGTCTATAGCCTATATTCCCCATTTCAACTACAGACAGCAAATTATCTAGTTTGGAGATAATGATAGGCCTACTTACTTTTGATACGCCCTCTCACATAAAATATCAACATGTAAGCCAAAAAGTGTTTGGGATGGAAATCTACCCCTGTTAAAAACTGGCTGATAAAGTACTATGGCCCGCCCAAACTCTTATAGAGACGTGCTTTCGAAGAGTGTCAACGTCGGTAACTGCATGAAATGATTAAATGGGGTGACGGTAACTTGGTAAGTTACGGTACTTCAGCACATTACGTTTTCCTGTGACATGTTTGTTAATAGTCGGAATGATATTACATGCGAGTACTAACAGCCCTTTAGTCTTCATCCAGCGCGGACTAGAACTGCGGAACCTTAGAATTCGCCAAGTCTCACTTGAGTGTTTTTAAATCTCTTTATTTAAAGAAACCAGCAGCTCAGACGTAGCGCTTTAAAGTCTGTGTTCTGCTGGGGATTTATACGGTTAACTAACAATTCATGAGAGGTTTTAGAAGCCGACAGGGAAGGATTTAGACACAGTGCACGTCATGGAAATGAAAGCAGAATTCGTCACCACTTCTGCGCCTCTAGCAGCTGTAATGTATATACAAAATTAAGCTATGCTTACAAATGTCTGTCGGTGGTATAACGTGACAAGGACTTACCACAGAATCCGACCGAAATTATGCAGGAAAACCATTGTAATTGTGTGCTATTCGAAAATTTCAAGCTTGGCGACGAAAATAGTTGCTACTCGTAAGTATAATTTGTAATTCCTTGGATTACACCGATCTACATTTTGTCAATTACATCAGCTGTACCTTTATATCACCACAACACTGTACTGTATGTCTTACGAAAGTGGTCCATAGCCCCACCCAAAGCCAGTTCTCCACAGAGTGCTATCTACTGCTTCCTCCTTCAAGTTCCAGGATCCTGTCGTTTTCCTAAGGTCATCCAGTAGCTGCTTATGTCTTTTCCTCGCCTTCTTGTCCCTTACACCTTTCCCTCATTAATGTGTCTTTGAGGGATCGTTACAAAGGACTTTAAAGTAACAGATTATTTTTAAACGGCTATTCTTTAACATGCAGACTCACTGTTTACATCATTTACACAGCGTATCATACTTAGATTTACGCACACTGTTTTCTGATTACAGTAATGAGTTCACTGGAATGCACAACTAATAAGAACGAAATTTGACATATCGTACTATAGCCCAGGTTGTGCAGTGCTACCTGTATTAATTTAACAGGAAAATGGGTCATGCGTCTATTGGGCCAGGCCTAATTACTAAACATTCGTTCTTCCCCGACCGTTTCGAAGGAACGTTTATAAGTAGGCTCTACCTTTAATTAAATAATTAATTAACTAACCAAATAACAAACCTAAATTACTAATCAGTAGTATAAAACAGAGGCTTCCTCTAATACTGATATTCGCTCACGTTTAATAATAAATCCTCTTTGTGTCATTTCCGAAAAGTAATTTCAAGATTACTGGTTTTCTGAGATCTGACGGTCTGAAATATTGTAGTTATGAAGCAAAGTATCAGAAGAGACTGCTACTGTCTCCATCTTCAGGATAGATTCCTCAGTAATATCAGTGCAAATCTATCGCACTGCAAGGCGTAACTAGCCAGGCTACATCAAGTTCAATTAAGCATCTTGAACACCTCAAATATCATATTCCTTATATCAATCACAAAGTGTAGCGTCTAGTCGCTATTATGAACTTGCTAAATTCATGCAAGTTTTCTCACAATGTGTTTCTCTAAGACACATTTTAATAAAATCTTTATAATTTGCGCCTAACTGCGCACAGTTGTATCCCTTAAGATATCCAGCCACATTTCTAAGTTCCATCCCTGCAGCATGACACGACTATCTCATTTCAGTAAAAATGACAGCTGCAACTCATCACAAAAATAAAGAGTTCCACTTTTATTGTGTGTGACAGATACACAGGTCTTAAACAACAAAGATTCAAATTAAAGGTAAGATTGTCCCGGTACGTAAATTAAACGACGCTGTGAAATAAATCAAAACACAGATAATGCAACATATCTCCGGTGGGTGGCGAAATCCTAGACTAACTAAGTCATAAAACTTTCAAACCAGGATCTGACCCATGGCCTACGAGTTGTAGTGAAGGAAATCTACCAAAAGCTGGGGCTGTATTGTGGAGTATGATCATTCTCTTCATGTGGGTGGAAAAGTTTGTTAAATCCCTAACACTGATGGACAATCCAGAGATCCAAAGAGTGATGAAATGCGGATTTAAACCACCCTTGTATATCGGTGGAGATATTCACTCTGATTTTACGTAAAACAGCTTAGAGTTTCGTGCAAACTGGAGATCAGGCCATATTTTAATACTTGAATCAATTCGTTTTAATTAAATTCCGATATGGTTGTGGCATTAGCAGTGGTGGATTTGAAAGATATTCTGCAACGTACAGTGCAAAATTTTGTATGAGGATCAATACAGCAGTTTTCACCACAGAACCACGTTTATACAAATGGTTTCTAAAGTAGGTGTTTTCAGACATACTAAGTAAAGAATAATTAGGTTTATCCACAATACTTTTTTAAACAAAATACTTACCGTCTCGGCAGCATTTGTTTGAGAACTGATCCTGCATAGTAGGAATTAATAACTCCATTCATTCATTCATTCATTCAGTCAGTCATTCATTTCATAACCTGACCACCCACAAGTATGCATAAGGTGTCGCTTATTTAAAATAAAAATACATTTCAATTCGTCGGGATCTCTTGGTTAGGTTTCACGATTTGTTCATTGAAAGTTACTGCAGTAAACTGGAAATGTTTTGAAAGAGACCGTGTTGTTTAAATAAATTTACATACTTAGTATCTACTGAATATTAAAAACTCCGGGTTGGACTGTAAAGGATTACATTGCTTTGTTTATAGTTTCGGTGAATTTTATGCGATTTCGGTTTGTTAATCCTCTTATTCTTCCCATCCCCAATTACAGGGCAAATCTTTCCTTCAGAATTTCCCTCTCCAAGCAATCTGCATCTTTGAAAAGGAAGAGTTGTAACGCAATGTTGCAAATAGAAAAGTTTGATTCTGATATTGCAATACGCGTTTTGTCAATCCGCAAGTAAGGTACTCAGTACATATTTAAATGTATTAGTGGATATCCAACTGCACCCAGAGGAATCATGCTTCGATTGCTGGGAGGGACAATAGACATTATCATCCTCAGAGCGTTCAGACCAACCCTGCGGTACTCCCAACCTCCGGGTTTATAGAGGCCGAATCATGAATATGACCACTCACCGCAACATGGCGTAAAGGCTACGAATGCGTGGAGCGCAACCTCCACACCTATGCCTGTACGTCTTTCACAGGGATGTCTTTATGTGAAGAAACATCACACTAACTACAAGAACAATTGAAAATTTTACTAACTGGACTTTGGAAATACAGCTATAAACATATTTTTGTTGATTAGTTTCAGGATCTTCTCTTAAGCTTGTTGGAATTGTAGGGTTTAGAGGCTGTATGAAATGTTGTGGGCTTCAACTGTGGTCTTCGGTTAATAACATTGTGACTAGAAGAACACAATCCAAAGTCTTGTATTTTATGTTTTGTTGACCGGGCATCTATACCTGCATACCACACGGTCAACTACATAGAGTGACATATACCAGAGGTATTGATACAACTGACTCTCCAGATGATGAGCACTTGGTTGCTCGAAACATGTAGAGAATTGGAATAAACACATATAAGAAAAAGAATTGTGTGTCAAGTTGGGTATTTACAAAGATTACAAAGGTTACAAAGAAAGTCTTTATGTTGGCTGGGTCAATCTGTAATTTACAGACGCTCAGTCAGATTCGACACACAATATCCTGATTAATATTTCTCTTGGTTTTCCTCAAGTCTTCCCAGGAACATCCCGGCATAACAACTTAATTTGTTCCACGGCCGCCTTCTTCTATGTCCTTTCCGATTCACTGTTACCCAATCATTCGACACCAAGTAATTCGAGTTCCACATAGTACCGCTGAACTAACTCCACATATGAACATGTAATATAAAATTTCAAACGCTTGAAACCTCATCCCTTGTAATTGGAGTTTTTTATCTTTTGTCACGTGTTTTGCTGTATATAATTACGAAACTCGTGCTTAGGGCATGCTGGCAACAAACAGTACTAAAACGTAGCTCGTATTCTACCATATAAAACATGACAGGCTGTTTAAAACTTGCGGTGGTACTATATCACAATTATGGCTGTAGGCTTGACCCCCAGTCTTGGTAAATGAAAATTGTGAACTAAAAACCTTTTTCGCCCAAATACAACGCATCTGCGCAAGTTAACGAACTGCTGAAAACACTTGCGAGAATTCGGGATAGTGACTAGACTACAGACTGGCCGACTCAGAAATCGTGGTTCGATTATCGGCAACGACAAGTAGTTTTCTCTGCTTCGAAACGTCCAGATCGGTTCTAAGGACCATACAGAAACTTACTGAATGGGTACGGGGGGGGGGGGACGCCACCTCCCACGGGGTTAAAGCTGA
>Ga0131853_10012552_pt1 | contig 15532 bp, 11 predicted proteins | sample TergutLab28metaG_FD_92764 | JGI IMG/M metagenome (GOLD analysis project Ga0131853, IMG submission 92764) | Labiotermes labralis P1 segment gut microbial communities from Petit-Saut dam, French Guiana - Lab288 P1 (version 2) (version 2) | ecosystem: Host-associated > Arthropoda: Insects >...
GACCTGGCGGGCATCCGGAGCCGGGCCGTGCGGGACGGGGAGCGCTGGATCCTCAACGGCGCCAAGATCTGGACGAGCGGCGCCTACTACGCCGACTACGGGATGTGCCTGGCCCGCACCGACTGGGACGTCCCCAAGCACCAGGGCCTCACCTACTTCGTGCTGCCGATGCGCCAGCCCGGCGTGGAAGTCCGGCCGCTGAAGGAGATGAACTACCACGACTCCTTCAACGAGGTGTTCCTGACCGACGCCCGGATCCCGAAGGACTGGGTCATCGGGGAAGTGGGCCAGGGCTGGGCCGCGGCGCTGACCACCCTCGCGCACGAGCGCCGGTTCGGCGTCAGCGGGGCCGGGTCGCTGGAAGGAGCCGAGCCGGGCCGGGTCCTGGACGAGACCTGGCAGGAACTCGCCGACGTCTTCCGGACCTACTCCTGGTACCCGCAGCGGGCCGGCCGCGCCGACCTCGCCGTCGCCCACGCCCAGGCCGCAGGGGTGGCCGGCGACCCGGTGATCCGGCAGGAGATCGCCCGGCTGCTGGCCATGCAGCGCGCCAGCGAGTGGACCTCCCGGCGGGCCAAGGTCAACCGCGCGACCGGCAAGTCCCCGGGACCGGAAGGGTCGATCGGCAAGCTGGCCCTGTCCGGCGTGGCCCGGCAGGCGGCCAGGGTCCACGCCATGATCGCCGGCCCGGCGGGCATGCTCGCCGGGGACGACCCGGCCAGCCCCCTGGACGGCGTCATCGCCGAGGTCCTGATCTCCGTCCCGGCCCAGTCGATCGCCGGCGGCACCGACGAGATCCAGAAGAACATCCTGGGCGAGAAGTTCCTCGGCCTGCCCCGCGAGCCCGACCCGGCCAGGGGCCGCCCGTACCGCGAAGTCCGCAACCGCTGACGCTGGAAACCGGAAGGAACGACACCGACCATGTACTTCAGCTTCGGCGAAGAACACGACCAGCTCCGCGAGGCCGTGCGGGACTTCCTCGCCGACAAGTCCCCCGAGACCGAGGTCCGCCGGCTAATGGAGACGGCCGACGGCTACGACCCCGCGGTGTGGCGGCAGATGGCGGGGCAGCTTGGCCTGCAGGGCCTCATCATTCCCGAGGAGCACGGCGGCGCCGGCTTCGGCTACGTCGAGCTCCTCGTGGTCCTCGAGGAGATGGGACGCGCGCTGCTGTGCGCCCCCTACTTCTCCACCGTCGCCCTGGCCGCGAACCTGCTGCTCGCCCTCGGCGACCAGACGGCCGCCGCGGACTACCTGCCCCGCATCGCCGACGGGTCGCTGACCGCGACCGTGGCCCTGGCCGAGGCCGCCGGCCGCTGGGACGAAGAGGGCATCACCCTCGCCGCGAGCCGGGCCGGGGACGACTGGACGCTGTCCGGCGAGAAGACATACGTCCTCGACGGCCACACCGCCGGCCTCATCCTGGTCGCGGCCCGCACCGCCGGCGGCGTCTCCGTGTTCGCCGTCGACCCCGCCGCCGCGGGCCTTGCCGCCACCCCGCTCAAGGTCATGGACACCACGCGCAAGCAGGCGAAACTGGCGTTCGACGGGGTGAGAGCCCGGCTGATCGGCGCCGACGGCGCCGCGTGGCCCGCGATCTCCCGGACGCTCGACCTCGCCGCCGTGGCGCTCGCCGCCGAGCAGGCCGGAGGAGCCCAGCAGGTTCTCGACACCGCGGTCGCCCATGCCAAGGAACGGGTCCAGTACGGCCGGGCCATCGGCAGCTTCCAGGCGGTCAAGCACAAGTGCGCCGACCTGCTGGTCGAGGTCGAGTCGGCGAAGTCCGCCGCCTACTACGCGGCCTGGGCGGCGGCGGAGGACAGCGACGAGCTCCCGGTCGTCGCGCCGCTGGCCAAGTCACTGTGCTCGGAGGCGTACTTCCACGCCGCGCAGGAGAACATCCAGATCCACGGCGGCATCGGCTTCACCTGGGAGCACCCGGCCCACCTGTACTTCAAGCGGGCCAAGAGCTCCGAGCTCCTGCTCGGCGACCCCTCCTACCACCGGGAGCTGTTCGCCCAGCGCAGCGGGATCTAGGCGCCGAGCTCCTCGCGGACGGCGTCGACCAGCCGGGCGGCCCGGTCGGTGATCTCCGGGGCGAGCGCGGCGGTCGCCATCAGCTCCGCGTACAGCGGATCGTCCTTCGCCCGGGCCAGGTTGGCCTCGATGTTGATCCGGGCCGTCGCCGCCGCGCTCGTGATCGCGGTCGCGGCGGCGGCCAGGTCACTGATCACGGTGCGGTTCGCGGCGGCCAGCATCTCCTCCGCGAGGTCGGCCAGCCGGGCGGTCGCGGACATCAGGTCGGCGGGCGGCCCGGACGCGGCCACCAGTCCCCGGGCGATTTCCTCCGAACGGATCCGCCGTTCCTCCTCCGTGGACTTCGGCAGCCGGTACGCGGCGGCGACCTCCCCGAACGCGGCCGCGTCCGCCTCGGCCAGCGCCACGGCCTCATCGACCAGCCCGTCGGCGGCGGCCCGGACCCGGCCGACCACCACCCGGTCGTGGCGGGGACCGTCGCTGTAGCGGGCGACCATCGCGATCAGCGCGGCCGCCTGGGCGGCGCTCAGGGCGGCGGAGGCACCGCCGGCGGGAACGGACGTGCGGGCGGCCAGCTCGGAAAGGAACTCGGCGACGGTCTGATCGCGCATGCTGGCGAGCGTATCGGCTCGGGATAACCCGGGCTGACAACGCGTACACGAGAACGTGACCTACCTCTGGCACTTCGGGCACCAGAACCGGACCCGTTCCCGGTGGGTTGGCGCTGTTGGCTGTGGCGTCACGGGCTAGTGGCGAGGAAGAGTGCATCGCACGAGTACAGGTTGCCGTGTCCCTGGCGACATCCAGCCGCAGTACGCGCCCGGATGTTCCGGCATGCGAGGGAAGGTCGAGAGGAGAGGACGGGGATTTTGCTAGACGCTGGTCTCCAGCAAACTACAATTTCCGTAGGGTCGTTATCGGTTGAAGCACAGGTAACGCAATGAGCCGTGTCTGGAGGCTGACGTGGCCAGGGAAACGAGTTCGCTGCAAGATCGCATCCGCGCTCGTCAGCAAAGCAGATTTACCGGCCGGCAAGGACAGGTGATCCAGTACCAGGAGAACTTTGGCTTCCCCATTGACGACGAACGGCGTCGGTTCCTCTTCAACATCCACGGCGATGCGGGTGTCGGCAAAACGTTCCTCGCTGGCCAGTTGCGTCAGATCGCGTCCGACGCTGGCGCGCTGACTGCCCATGTCGATGAGACGGCTGAAGACGTGACATCGGCCATGACAGCGATGGCAGAGCAGTTCAGTCGCAGCGGCAATAAGCTCGGCGACTTCGAGAAGCGAGTCGCCCAGTACCAGCAGCGCCGACATGAGTTGGAGTCCGATCCGCATGCGCCCGCCGGGGTTGCTGCATTTCTCACCAAGACGGCTATCACGGTTGGGCTTGCTGCTGCCCGCGACATCCCTGTCGCCGGTAGCATTCTGGCGCCAGTCGATGTCGCTGCGGCTGCTGATCAGGCCAATCAGGCACGAGAGTATGTGGCCAAGAGGCTGAGCGACCACCGGGATGTGAGGTTGCTGCTGTCACCTGCTGATGAGCTCACGCCGGTGTTTGTTGACGGGCTAAACCGCATCGCGGCAGGAAGGACAGTAGCTCTTTTCTTCGATACCTATGAACGTACCGGGTCGTTGCTTGATGACTGGCTCCGTGGCCTATATGCGGGTCGATACGGTGATCTTCCGGAAACGCTCATTACGACGATTTCGGGACAGAAGCCGCTCGACCCCAATCTGTGGGGTGAGTATCTGCCGGTGATTGCCGACATTCCCTTGGAGCCCTTCAGCGACACCGAGGCCCGGCAGTTCCTGGCCAGTAAGGCCATCACTGACGAGCCGACGATTCGGATCATCCTCAGATTGTCTGGCCGATTGCCCTTGTGGCTGGCGACCCTGGCTGATGCTCGATCGCAGGGCAGCGCGGATATCGGCGACCCCTCAGGCAACGCGGTTGAGCGTTTCCTGAAATGGGAAGACGATCCGGCGCGTCGGGAAGTTGCCATGACAGCTGCTCTCCCCCGGGTGCTTAATCAGGACGTTCTGGCTGTGATCAGTCCTGCCGATGAGGCGCGTGATCTGTTTGCTTGGCTGCGGGGACTACCCTTTGTAACACGACGGGGTGAGTCCTGGGTGTATCACGAGGTCGTCCGGGACGCGATGCTGCGGTTGCAGCGTGCTGAGGCACCTGCCAAGTGGCGTACTGAGCAGAACCGACTAGCTCAAGCGAATGTACGCTGGGGGAACGATGCTGCTATGGGAGCCGATAAACCGTGGGAAAATTCTGCCTGGGTTGATTGCGCGCGCGAAGAAATTTATCACCTACTGTGTGCGGATCCTCACCGTAATCTATCGCAAGCGCTTGCTTCGGCGGTTAAGGCTGCTGGGCGAGGGGTCATCCGTGCCCGGCAGTGGGCCGTGCTGATTGCTGATGCTGGTCGCGATACGGGCAACGAGCAGCTCAAGGAGTGGGGGCAACGTCTTACGGATTGCATTCGTGATGATGATCTTTCCCTCTATCTTACATGCCTAATAAACGATGCATGGCTTGATAGGTCAGATCTTGCGCTAGCTTATAAGGAACGAGGTTTTGCTCTTCATGACGTGAGACGGTATGAAGATGCTCTATCTGACTTCAGTCGGGCTATCGAAATTGATCCCGGGGCAGCTCGAACCATTGCGGGCCGGGGTGATGTGCTCAGGCATCTAGGTCGCTTTGAGAGTGCTCTTGGCGATTATGATAGCGCCCTTGAGATTTCTCCGGAATCCGTCCGATTTATCAGAGGCCGGGGTGATGTCTACCATGATATGAGACGGTATGAAGATGCTCTATCTGACTTCAGTCGGGCTATCGAAATTGATCCCGGGGCAGCTCGAACCATTGCATGCCGGGGTGATGTGCTCAGGCATCTAGGTCGCCTTGAGGACGCTCTTGGCGATTACGATAGGGCCGTTGAGCTCTCGCCGAAATCCGCATGGATGGTCGGTGGTCGGGGTGATGTCTACCATGACATGGGGCGATATGAAGATGCTCTTTCTGACTTTAATGCGGCCCTTGAAATCGCGCCTGACAATATTCAGATCATCGTTGATCGAGGCGATATATATATTCATATGAGGTGCTATGAAGATGGGCTAGCGGACTTGACTCGCGCTATTCAGCAAGACCCCAAAAATGTTTGGGCCGTAGCTCGTCGCGGAGACGCCTACCGCTTGATGGGGCGGTATGAAGATGCCCTGGCCGACTTGAATCGGGCTATCGAACTCGACCCGCTCTCTGTTTGGGCGGTGGGTAGGCGGGGGTTGACGTACACGACGATGAGGCAGTATGACTCCGCGTTGGATGATATTAACACTGTTGTCGCGCTGGACGCTAGTCTAGATGCCAAGCGAAATTCTCTATCACGGTCATCTTACTACGTTTCAATAGCGGTAAACTTGCTCGCTTCCGATCGTAGGGCCGCGGCGGCGAAAATGTTTGAGGCGCTAAGTGTCCTTTGGCCAAATGATCCCGAGCTGCTTAATGATTGGGGGTTCTGTCTAATGCCGGAATCTCCTGATGCTGCACTAGAACTATTGGCTCGTGCTTCTGGTGTGAAGGGAAACAAAGAGCTGATTACGGTGGCGAATCAATTGCGTTGCTTTTTGGGTTTGAATCGTCGGGCGGAGGCGCTGGCTATTGCCGAAAGAATAGTTGGCAGTCTGGGTCTGTATTGCGAAGAATCTGCATTTATGTGGTCCCTGGATGTCTTCGCGCTTGAAAATGTGAGGGATGTCAGGATGTATATTATTGACGTAATAGATAGAATTGTTGACCTGTCTGGTGAAGTGGAACTGTCCCGGCAATGGAAACCGGTATTGACTGAGGCGCGGATAGCGGTGAATTAGCTAAGAGGATCGTATTGTTGCCATTTAAGTCGTCCAGCTCCAAGGGCACTAAAAATTCGAATTCATGTAAGTTGAAGCGGGGCTAGCGTCCGCTGCGGATCGCCGCCATAACGTTAGCGACGGCGGCGTTGGAAGCTACTCTTGGCAGTTCGGGCACCAGAACCGGACCCGTTCCTGGCCCGGGGGTCCCTGCTGGCCTCTCCGGATCGGGGTGCCGCAGCGCCGGCAGGGCCGGCCCGCCCGCCCGTAGGCCCAGAACTGCCGGCCCGGCCTCGGGTCGCCGGTCGTCACCTGGTCCAGCTTGGTCTTGCTGGCGTCGAGCAGCCGCCGCGCGAGTTCCACCAGGGCGCCCGGGTCCTCGACCGAGCCCGCGGGCCGCCACGGGTCGACGCCCCCCAGGAACAGCGTCTCCGCGGCGAAGATGGTCCCGGCCCCGGCGACGCAGCGCTGGTCCAGCAGCGCCTCGGCGACGGGGCGGTCCGGGTCGGCGGTCAGGCGCCGGACCGCCTCGCGCAGCCGCCCGTCGTCCCAGTCCGGGTCGAGGAGGTCCGGCCCCAGGTGACCGGTGATCCGGTCCTCGCGGGCGGTCCGCACGACCTCGGTGACGCCCAGCTGGTAGCCGGCGGCCTGCCACTCGGCGTTGGCGAGGATCACCCGGATCCTGTGGCTTTCGGTGATCGGGGTCCCGGCCGGGCGGACCCGCCAGGAGCCCTCCATCTTGAGGTGGGTATGCACCGTCAGCCCGCCGCCGGTCCGGATGAGCAGGTGCTTGCCTCGCGAGACCGCCTCGGTGACCGGCTGCCCGGTCAGGCTGACGGTGGCGAACCGGGGCACCCGGAAGTCGCTGCGGGTCAGGACACGGCCCGCCAGGGCCTCGTGCAGGCGGCGGGCCGTGTACCAGACGATGTCTCCCTCGGGCACGCCTTCCAGGATGCCCGATCAGCGGCTACCGCTGGCCGTAGCCGTCCCCCGCCTCGGGGGGGTTCGGCCGCGGGTACCCGGAGCCGTCGGCGGATTCCGTGACGCTGGCGTAGCCGCCGGCCCCGTAAGGGCTGGCCCCGGCGTCGCCGTACCCGTTGGCTCCATAGCCGTTGGTTCCGTACCCGTTGGCGCCGTTGCCGTTGGCCGGGTAGGGGCCGGATCCGTAGCCGTTGGTCCCGTACCCGTTCGCGGGATAGCCGCCGCTGCCGTACCCGTTGGTGCCGTAGCCGTTCGAACCGTCCGCCGATCCGCCGGGGTAGCCGCCGGTCCCGTAGCCGGAGGTTCCGGCGTCGCCGTACCCGTTGGCTCCGTACCCGTTGCCGTTGGCGGCCGGGTACGCGCCGGATCCGTAGCCGTTGGTCCCGTACCCGTTGGCCGGGTAGGGGCCGGATCCGTAGCCGTTGGTCCCGTAGCCGCTGTACCCGGTGCTTGAGCCGCTCCCGTCCTGGCCGGGCGCGGGATAGGAAGCGCCGTCGTACCCGGTCGAGGAGCCGGCGGTCCCGAACATCGACCCGGACCCGGTGCCGTCATAGGACACCGCGCCGCCGTAGGCCGACCCGTCGAAGGACGAGCCGCCGCCGTACGGCGAGCTGCTGTCATACGGAGCGCCGCCGTAAGGGGAGGAGCCGCCGGGCTCGGCCGACCCCGCCCCGGGGGCGCTGTCGAACGCGCCGCCGAACGAGGTGATCTGCGTCGCATCGTCGGTGGGCGCGCTGGCGTAGGGCGAGGAGCTGGCGTAGGGCGAGCCCTCGGCGAACGGCGACCCGTTGCCGGAGGACCAGTCGTAGGACTGGCCGGCGGAGGGCGCGGCGTCGCCGTACGGAGACGTGCCGTAGGAGGAGGACCCGCTGTCATACGGCGCGCCCGCCTGCGACCCGGCCCCGGTGTAGGCGGAGCCGTAGGACGCGGAACTGTAGGGCGATGAACCGTCATACGGCGAGGTGCCGAACGCGCCCTGGCCCGCGTCGGTGCTGGCACCGTCGGAGTCGCCGGGGCTCGCGTGCCGTCCCCGGGACGGAACGGCGTACGGGTTGGCACCGGTGCCGGGAGACTGCCCGGCCGCGTCGGCCGCGGCATCCGTGCCCGGCGATCCCAGGCCCAGGCTCCCCAGCCCGGAGGCACCCAGCTCGGCCGGGGGCTGCCAGCCGGAAGCGGAACCCGAGTACGGGTAGGCGCCGCTGCCGGAGCCGATCAGCGGACTGTCGCCGCTGGAAGAGGCACCGCTGCTGCCGGAGTCACCGGAGCTGCTGGAACTCCCGGCGGCGGGCAGCGCCAGCGGGGCCCGCCGCCGGGGCGCGGCCGGGCGGGCGGGCGCCTGCGGGGCGGGCGCCGGGGTCCCGGGCTGGGCGGCCGCGGGCGGAGAGCCCGCCGGCTGGAATCCCGGCTGCGGGGGTCCCTGCGGAGCCCCCGGGGTGAAGATCTCGGTCGAGTCCTGGGGACTGGCGGCATAGGGGTCGCTGGACTGCTGCGCCCAGCGGGACCGGTAGGACCGGCCGTCGGTCGCCGTCCGGGCATCCTGCGAGTAGGCCGAGCTGGTCAGCGGGTCGTCGCCGGCCCCGCCGGCCGGGTTCGGACTCGCGCTCGGGCCCGCGGACAGGGCGCGCCGGGACACCGGGGGACGCTGCGGCGGCCGGGCGGACTGCTGGGACGCGCCCCAGCCGCTGGAGTAGGCTCCCAGGTCGCCGTAGCCGGCCTGGCCGTTGTACTGCTGCTGCCCCTGCGCCCCGTGCTGGGACTGCGCCGGGCCGGAGTAGCCGGAGTACCGGTCCTGCCCGCCGTACGCGCTCTGCCCGCCGTACCGGCGCTGCCCCGCGTACGGGGAGCCCCCCTGCGCGGAGGCGGCCGCCCGCCCCCCGGGGTCCTGGGAACCGTAGGCCGAGCCGGAGCCGGACCACGACGGCCCGGAACCGGCGCGCGAGGCGCCCGGGGAACCCTGGGCGCCGTAGCCGCCCTGTCCGGGGGAACGCTGGTCCGCAGGGGCGCCGGAGCGTCCGGCGCCGCCGCCGGCCGGGGTGAAACCGGGCGCGGGGGCGCCCGCCGCCGGCGCGCCGGCGGAAGACGACATGGCCGAGGGCGGGGTGCCGGGCGGGGCGATGCCCGGCCGCCGCGGCCCGGTCCCGCCGGGGCTCAGGCCCGGCTGAGCCGGGCCGGCCTGACCCGGGCGCGGGCCGGTGCCGGACTGGCCTGGCCGCGGACCCGTCTGGCCCGACGGCTGGAACGTCGGCTGGAAGCTGGGCTTGGCGGAGCCCGCCTGCCCGGAACCGTCCCGCGGGAGGCCGCGGCCCATGCCGGGCTGCGCGGTCGTGGGCGCCGGCCGGCTCTGCGGGGCGGGCATCGGCTGCGCGATGCCCGCGGCCGGACGGGCCGGGGAATCGGCCGCGGGAGCGTCGTCCCGCCGACGCGGCGGAAGGTCCGCCTGCTGGCGAAGTCTCTCGGCGCGCGAAGCGGAACCGCCCGGCCGGGACGTGGTGTCGGGCGGGAGCGGGTTGGAGGGCCGCGGACCCCCGCCGGGAAGCGGGGCAGGCCGACGGCCGGGGCCCTGCGAAGCAGCGGCCGGACGGGAAGCGCCCTGGCCGGCGTCAGTGTCGGAGAAGCGGTCGCGGCGATCCGCGCCGGGAGCGGCGCCGAATCCCCCGGACGCCGCCGGGCCGAATCCGCCAGTCGACGCCCGGCCGAACCCGCCGGAGCGCTCGGGCGCCCGGCCGAACCCGCCGGACGGCGGGTCAAAGGAGCCCGTGTCGCCGGTTCCCCGGCCGTACCCGTCATCGAAGGCGCCGCCGCGGCGGGAGTCCCCGCCGCCGAACGGCGTCAACTGGGTGGCTGCGCCGTCCTCGGTCTCGGGGGCCTGCGGAGCCGCGCCGAGCGCGCCGCCCCGGGCCGGTGACCGGCCGGGCATGACCTGGGTCGCGTCCTCGGGCTCGGCCGGCAGCGGCTTGTCCGCGGCCACCGAGGCCCAGTAGTCCTCGTCCGAGACGCCGTCGTCTTCCCAGATGCCGGCGTCTTCCTCCCGGCGGCGGGCGATGGCCAGGCGGCGGATTCCGCGCTCGCCCTTGTCGGCCTTGCCCTTGTCGTTCTTGGCGCGCCGGCGCCCGCCGCGCGATGCCGCGGCGGCGTCGTCGTTCATCCCTGCCCCGTGTCCCTCGTTCGCGAAATCCCCGTAGCCGCCGCCGTAGCCGTCGGCTTCGAACCCGCCGGTCTCCGCCGGGCCGCGGCCTCCGCCGGGAGAGAAATACTCGTCCGGAGCCCAGCTGTCGTCGGGCTGCTGGCCGTCGTAGTACCCGTAGTCCCGGTCACCGCCGCGTGCGGCGGGAGAACCAGTCGTGCCGCCACGCCTGTCGGTATGCGCGGGGCGCCGGCCCTTCTTAGACATCCTTCACCACCCGGGCTGAGCGCGGCCTGACACACGGTGCTCGCTAGGCGCGCGCGGCCATCTAACGCGAGCCTGCCCCCTGATTCGCGAGCACCCTGGAACCGGAATAGTTCTATCAAATTGTTACAGCCAGGAGACGATCCTGTCTGGAGAACGGGAGAAACTTTGCCCAAAAATTGGGCAAAAATCGCTAATCAGGGCGAAGTGGACAGAGCGTACGGGGCTGAGCGCCCGCGGGCGATGGTCGCCGCGGCGATCTGGCTCCACGCCGACTGCAAAGAGGTCCCTGACGGCAGGTTCAGCACCTTGTTCAGCGCGTACACCGTGAACCGGTACTGGTGACTGTGCGACCCCGGGCACGGCGCGTCGTAGCGGGACGTGCCCGCGCTGTTGCGCGCCACCCGGGCCCCGGAGGGCAGCTGGCCCTCGGCGATCTGCGACGTGTTGGGGTTGATGTCGAACACCACCCAGTACACGTACGGGGTGATCGGCGCGTTCGAGTCGTCCACGACGACCGCGATGCTCTTGGTGCCCGCCGGGGCCCCGGCCCAGCTCAGCGGCGGGTTAGCCGCCTGCGTCCCGCCCTTGCAGGTATAACGGGCCTCCAGCGTGTTCTGCACGATCGCGTCACTGCTGACGGTCATGGCGACCGGCGTTTCCTGGTCGACGCCAGGGCTGAATACGCCGCAGCCTGCCAGGGCCGGCACGATGGTGAGCAGCCCGGCGGCGGCCACGGTCGTTGTACGTGCGACCCGTCCCAGGCCTGTGCGGTTCACGTGACACCTCCGGTCCAAGATCCTATGGCCTTCGCGAGCCGCCGGTGCACGGGTTGGATATCCGCCGGAAGGTTCTCCGGGTCGAACAGCCGGGCCTCGAGAACCTCGCGGTCATCGAGGGCCAGGCCGTCCAGCGTCCCGGCCAGGCGCGCCTCGTAGTACACCTCGATCCGGTGCCGGTAGCCGCTGCGGACCTCCAGCACCCGGCCGACCGTGACGGCCAGGCCGGTCTCCTCGCGTACCTCGCGCACGATCGTGTCGGCGTGTTGCTCGCCCGCGTGGGCGTACCCGCCGGGAAATCCCCACTGCCGCCCGGGCGGCCACAGCCGGTGCTTGAGCAGCAGGACCCGCCCGTCGCCGTCGCGGACGACGCCGGTCACCCCGCACAGGAAGGTGGGGTTCGCCAGCCGCACCAGCCGCCACTGAAACGGCCTGGCGGCCCGCCAGATCCGCGCCAGCAACCTGTTCACGACCCTCACCGGGCGAAGAGTATCGGCAGGAGATGAAAGCCGCGCCCGACACGTTCGTAATTGCCGACCGCTGTCGTCGATCATAAGGCATACTGAGTTCATGTCCAGATATGCGCTGCGCCCCTCTCCCGGGCAGGAAGCTCTGCTCTTGGGGCACTGCGGGCATGCGCGTTTCGTCTGGAACCTCGCGGTCGAGCAGGGAGAGTGGTGGAAGTCCACCAGGACGACACGGCCGACGCCCCTCTCCAAGCAGTTGACCGAAGCTCGCGCGGAGTGCGAGTGGCTGCGAGCAGGCCCGCACGTCGTGCAACAGCAGGCCCTCCGCGATTAGGACCAGGCGATGACCCGGTTCTTTAAGTGCTTCCGCGGCGAGCACAAGCACCCGAAGAGGACGTGCGGGAAGCCCTCGTACCGCAAGAAGGGCATGCACGAGGGTTTCCAGATCGTGCATTTCGAGCGGAGGCACGTCCGACGGCTGAGCCGGAAAGTGGGCGAGGTCTTCGTGCCGAAGATTGGCTGGGTCCGGTTCCGCTGGTCCCGTGCCGTGCCGGAAGGCGCGAAATCCTATCGGGTCAAGCGCGACTCGGCCGGCCGCTGGTGGGTGTCGTTCGCGCATGTCCCCGCCTCGGTCGCGGGCCCGGGGACCGGGGCGGCCGTCGGCATTGACCGGGGCGTGGCGTGCAGCGCCGCCCTGTCCGATGGAGCGATGCACTCCTGCCCCAAGCCGGACGGCACGGTCAAGCGCCTTCAGCGCAAACTCGCCCGGCAGCAGAAGGGGTCCAAGCGCCGAGCCAGGACTAGGCAGCAGCTTGCCCGCGCCTACGCGCGAGAGGCGAACCGTCGAAAAGACTGGGCCGAAAAGCTTTCAACCAGCGTAGCCCGTAACTTCGACCTCATCCGTGTCGAGGACCTCAAGATCAAGAACATGGTGAAGTCCGCGAAGGGGACGGTGGAGTCCCCGGGAAGGAACGTGGCCGCCAAGTCCGGACTGAACCGGGAGATCCACCGGTCCGGCTGGGGGATCCTGGGGACCCGCCTGGAGCAGAAGGCCCCGGGACGGGTGGAGAAGATCAACCCCGCGTACACGTCGCAGCGCTGCTCAGCGTGCGGGCACGTGCACAGGAAGAACCGTCAGAGCCAAGCGCTCTTCCTGTGCATCGCCTGCGGATTCCGCTGCAGCGCCGACGTCAACGCGGCCAGGAACATACGGGCGGGGCACGTCCGGCGCAGAGACAAACCGGCGGGCCCGCCTGCCGGGGCGACAGCGAAGCGCGAATACCTGGCGGCATAGCGTCCGCCAGGCGCCCTCGGCTATTACGGCCGAGGAAGATGCCAAAATGGGCTTGTGAGCACCTCGACAGCGCGAACCGATGTGAATGCCCGTCAGGTCTTCACGTCCCGGCTGCGCGGCCGCCCGTTCCTGGACGGCGACGGCCTGGTCATGGGGCGGGTCCGGGACGTTGTGCTGCTGCCCGCGATCGGCGGCGAGGCCCCGCAGGCCCTCGGCCTGGTGGTGCAGCTGAAACGCAGGCAGATCTTCGTCGGGTTCGGCCGGATCGGGGAGATCGCCGCCGACGGAGCGCACCTGATCGGCGGCACCGTCGACCTGGCCGGGTTCACGCTGCGCCGCGGCGAGATGCTGGTCTCCAGTCTCTACGGACGGCAGGTGAAGGCGGGCACGGTCGCTGACGTGGCGCTCGCCCCCAGCGAGCTCCGGCGCAGCGGCTGGGAGGTCAGCGCCCTGGCTGTCCGCGAGACGCGCGGCCTGCGCCGCCACGCCCCGTCGGTCGTGCCGTGGACCGACTGCCGGGAACTGTTCGCCGCCGGCCCCGAGGACGGGCTGCTGACCGGACTGCGCGAGATGGCGCCCGCCGACCTGGCCAACGCGGTCGAGGGCATGCCCGTCAGCCGCCGCGGGCAGCTCGCCGAGATGCTGGACGACAGCGAACTGGCCGACCTGCTCGAGGAACTCCCCGAAAAGGACCAGGTCCGCCTCCTCGACACCCTGGAACTGGAACGCAGCGCCGACGTCGTGGAGGAGATGCAGCCCGACGACGCCGCCGACCTGCTGGCCGAGATGCCCGCCGACAAACGGGAGCGGCTGCTGACCGCGATGCGGTCCGTGCAGGCCGCCGACCTGCGCCGGCTGCTGCGCTACAACCCCGCCACCGCCGGCGGCATCATGACGTCCCAGCCGCTGATCTTCACCCCGGAGAAGACCGTCGCCGAGGTCCTGGCCCGGGTCCGGAACCCGGACGTCTCGCAGATCACCGCCGCCCAGGTCTTCGTCTGCGAGCCGCCCGCCGAGACCCCGACCGGCCGCTACCTCGGCAGCGTCGGGTTCCAGCGGCTGCTCAGGCGCCCGCCCTCGGTCCAGATCGGCGAGTGCGTCCAGTCCCGGGTGTTCGTCCAGCCCGACCTGCCGCAGCCGCAGGTGGCCGCCCGGCTGGCCGCCTACAACATGGTGTCGATCGCGGTCTGCGACACCGACGGGCGCCTGCTCGGCGCGGCCACCGTCGACGACGTGCTCGACAAGACACTGCCGGCGGACTGGCGCAAGAAAGGGAGGCCGTAGATGGCCCGGCTGATCCCGCGCGGCGGCGACCGCGACGACCTGTCCGTCCCCCGGGGCTCGGCCCCCTCAGGCGGACGGTTCGACTCCGACGCGTTCGGGCGCATGTCGGAGAGCCTGGCCCGGTTCCTCGGCACCGGGCGCTACCTGGTCGCGCAGACGGTGTTCGTCGTCGGCTGGATCGCCCTCAACCTCCTGGCCGGAGTCGACCACTGGGACCCGTACCCGTTCATCCTGCTGAACCTGGCGTTCTCGACCCAGGCCGCCTACGCGGCGCCGCTGATCCTGCTCGCCCAGAACCGGCAGGACGACCGCGACCGGGCCAGCATCGAGCGGGACCGGGAGGTCGCGGACCGCACCGTGGCCGACACCGAGTACCTGGCCCGCGAACTGGCCTCGGTCCGCCTGGCCCTGGACGACGTCGTGACCCGCGCCGACCTGGAAGAGTCCCTTGAGCGCCTGGCGAAACTCCTGTCCGACCAGAAGTCCCTGTAATTCCCGGCTCACATTACTCTGCAGCCAATTTATGAGCAGTTATCGCCCGATGTCATAAATGATTGGCGATCGCCCAGTAAAGTGACATAGAATTTCAGGACTCTATAAAGGGAGTCCGGGGTCATGGAATCCGGCGAGGGCGAGCCGCAGCGTAAACGGGTTTCCGAGCGCACGAAGCGCCAGCTATTCGCGGACGGCGCGATCACCTTCGTGGGCGCGGGCGGCGCGGTGACGATTTTCGCGAGCGCATCGAGCGTTTACGCCTGGGGCTGCGGAGTGGCCTTCGTGGTCTTCTTTCTCTGCCTGCTCGCCTGGCAATACGGGCTCATCGGGAAAGAGCGCCACTGGTGGCGCTGGTCTCTCGCCGGAACGACGGCCGTGTCGGGAGTGGCCATCGTTGCGCTCCCGCTGATTCCGATGGTTCTTCCCAAGCCGAATGCCTATCCGCAGACCGCGACGGTAAAGGACTGCCGGGCATCCGGACCGCTGGGCCGAAATAAGCCCGGGCGGCTGCCTCCGGGGATCAGCGCCAGCACCATTCTCGCGATGCCCGTTTACACGTGCTCGGTGAAAAGTTCCGTGCCAGGACTTGTTCCGGTCTACCTCGCCCCGGAGGCCAGGGGTGAAACCGGGAAAATGATCGGCAATGACCATCAGTGGTTCCTGTGCCGGGTTCCGGGCAGGGACGCCTCCGCGTGGTACTACACGCAGGGGAGCTTCAGCGGGGAGAGCGCCTACCAGAGTGAGAACGCGTGGGGAGTCGTCGCGTCCTCGAGCAGGCCCGATCCCGAGATCCCCGGCTGCCCGCCCGTGATCCGCCAGCTCATCGCGTCGGGGCCATCCTAAGAACCGTTACAGGTACAGGCCGGTGTCCGCCTGGTCCCGCTGGGCGTCTCCGGCCGGGCGGCCCGCGCGCAGCGCGTAGAGTTCGGCCAGCGTCGCC
>Ga0131853_10012553_pt1 | contig 15531 bp, 8 predicted proteins | sample TergutLab28metaG_FD_92764 | JGI IMG/M metagenome (GOLD analysis project Ga0131853, IMG submission 92764) | Labiotermes labralis P1 segment gut microbial communities from Petit-Saut dam, French Guiana - Lab288 P1 (version 2) (version 2) | ecosystem: Host-associated > Arthropoda: Insects >...
AAAGCACTTGGCTCAGGTAGCAGTGGTTCTGCTGTATGTATTTCTGCCTGCCCAACATCCTTAACCCCATGCACATTGAATAACTGGGAGAAATAGTTCCTCCACCTAACCACAATACTGTGGAAGTCTGCAACCAGGTCACCTTTCTCATCCTTAACTATATTGCATCTAGGCTGTTACCTCTTCTTAAAGTCATTGATGCCCCTATACAAATACATTACAAAACCCACACATACACACAACCCCACATTAAAAACCCACACATACACACACCCACACATTACAAAACCCACACATATACACACACACACACACACACATTACAAAACCCACACATACACACACACCCACCCATTACAAAACCCACAAATTACAAAATGCACACATTACAAAACCCACAAATACACACACCCATACATTACAAAACCCACACATACACACACACACACACATTACAAAACACACACACACACACACACACACACATTACAAAACCCACACATACACACAACCAAACATTACAAAACCCACACACACACACATTACAAAACCCACACACACACCACATATTGTATGTTGAATGTAAGAATGGTAAGAAAAACGTGCATGTAATTCTTTTAACTTAAGTTCCAAAGAGACAGTAAACATTGCCTTGGCAGTATGTTTACTGTGTCAGAGTACATCATATGTAGTGTTATTAGAATTAGTAAGGAACAGTGCTTATGAATAAACATGTTGGCAACAGTGATTTTAATAGGATGGTACTTACAAGACACCTTGCTGGGATCGTCTCTGGCCAAACACTCCTGATGTACAGTACAGTCATTATCTAATATAACGTCGTGATGAGAAAACTCTGCAACCGGCTGCCAAGTGATGTGGTTCAACAACCGGATCTGCAACAACAAACATCCCTTTACTAAATGCATTGCCACACCTCACACTCGGAGCACAGCAGTATGACATGCCTATTGCTGCAACAATCCCAAAACAAATTGACTCTACAACAATGGATCTACAACAATGGATACAATTTATTAATGTCTCTAGTTATGATAACAGACCATATGAAACAGTTTGTAAGGATTCACTCTTTTCTAAACTTGATACAATGTTTTAACCACCTCTTCTGGGACAATTAACATCATTCGTAAATGAAAGTATTGGTAATCGTCAGAGCACAACAGACAAACACAAGAACTGATCAGACGAGGACTCTGGTATTCGGGATGCCGGGGATATGACGCTGTAATATTGGGTGGTCAGTGGCTCCTGGAATTTGAAAGGAATGCATCACCTTCATTCTCCAGTGCCAAGTGCACCAATTCTCCATGGTCTACTTGGCTCTTCGGAATGAGGGCAATATGTTCCTAAAAATTTTGGGAAGCACTCGCCCAGTGATCACATCCCAGGAGACAAACACAATCCTCAATTACGACACTGTGATAGCCTCAAAACATGTACAAATCAGATCTTTGGCACATGAGAGATCAGCAAATAACTACTGTAGCTTCTTAAGAATCTACAAATAGGATAGGACACAGGAATTAAACATTTTTACTGAATGTGAATATCAGTGAATAACAGATGAGGCTTTAGGCTTATATTCTTACATTTCCTAACATGTTTGTTAAAAAAGGTAACGGGTACAGTGATCCCGTTACAGGTCCGGTGTGGCCCAGAGGGTGGGTAGAGGTATAGCTCTACTCTTCCATGACCGCAGCCCTAAAAGGTGGTGAGTGGTCAGCAGCATGCCCCCACCAAACTTTACCCCTGGGAAAGACCTGGTACACATTTTACAGAGGCTGGGTGGGCCCTAGGACTGGACTGGACAGGTGGAAAATCTCATCCCCACTGGGATTCGATCCCAGACTGTCCAGTCCGTAGTCAGTCGCTATACTGACTGAGCAACTTGGCCCACACTATGTTTGTTAGAAACCCATAATGACAAACAAAAAAAAGATATAATGTTGTCCCTGTGTAACCCATGAAGGCAAATGGAGGGAGGACGGACAGAGCTCCATTTATACCCTCAGCACTAGATTCAGGTGAGTGCTCTGTTTCACAGCCCAGTTGCTTCACTCCTGGTCTCCTCTGTACAGGAGACTGGATTGGCCCCATGGCCAGCCTGGATGACTTAGAGACGAGCAACATCTCTTGCCCCTACCGGGAATTGAACCCAGCATCATCCAGTCCATAGCCTAGTCATCATATGGGGCATGTTTCGAAGAAATCCCACGGTGGACACTGCCACTCTGTCTATTGCATCTAGTAGCAGTGGATAATGGACAGACTTCCCTCTTCGTTTTCACATGCCAACGCAGTCAGCACACGCATTTAATTAGTACCACATCATTGACAGCACATAACGGGACCCCAGGAAGCCAATGAACTGTTTTCATGACATCATTCCCTTACTGGAACAATGTCATATGTCTACAGTACAATTTAATGAGTTTTGGATTTAATGCATAATAATTCATATGTGCATGCTACTATGAACACTGGTGAAACTGCTGTTCGTTCAGAATCAACAAACAAACAATGCTTCATAACAGAATGACACAATGCATCCACCTAAGCTAAAATATTCTGGTAACAACTGAAACAAAATGAGAGGCATGGAACCCATTAACCTTTTAAATGCCAAGTTAAATCCCATCTGCCATTTGATGCCATTATTAGGAGCTCACCGTATTCTCCACGTTAGCGAGTTAAGGGTTAAACTGGATTCAGTTAAACCTTTAAAGGCTAACAACCTGAATTATATTTAAAGATCCAGCTTGTTACTGCATTACATATAAAGAACCAGGTTTTTCCTGAATTATGTAGTAGCTTCAAAATATTCCTGGAATCACTTTATTTCCACGAGACACAAAACAGTACAATCAGTTAAGCTGTACTTCCTTCCTTGTGCACCTAAATGTGTGTAAATTACTGTGAAGGTGTTGGAAACATTCCTGGAAGCCATTTTGCAAAAGTATTTTCAGCTGTTCCAATGCATTCTTAATGACGTCACAAAAGTGCCGCTCCTTCAACGCTGATTTTAGTTGAGGGAGCAGGTAAAAATCAGCTGGTGCCATGTCAGGAGAGAATGAGGGTTGCTCCAGCGTTGTTCATTGCTATGAAATCCTGGACCAAAAGTGATCAGTGTGCTGGAGCATTGTTGTGAAGAAAAAACTAACTGTTGATTCTCAATTTTTGGGGGCGTTTCCACCTGACCATATTCCTAAAGTGAAGAAGGATGTCAATGTAAATTACTTTATTCATGGTAGCAATTGTAGTAAATTATACCAGTGAATTCCTGGAAATTTTTGAAACTACCATGTCTTTTAAGATTCAGTTTCTTCCTGCAATATAACTAAATATTCAGTCTGTACCACGCAGTAAACACACTCCATCTCGGTTATAAAAACCAGACAGTTAATGCTTATAAGGAAATAATCATTGTTTGTTATCAGATCCACACAAAACACATAAATACACTGTGTGGGCAGAACGCAGAATTGTTTAATGTTAAACTGGTGGTATATATAGTAACCAATGGGCTGTAAAGGGTTAAATCTCTGTTATAAAAACCAGTCAGTTAATGATGTATAGGGAAATAATGGCTGTTTGTTCTCAGACCCATACAAAACACATAAATACAATGTGTGGGCAGAACGTAGAATTGTTGAATGTTATACTGGTGGTATACAGTGACCACTGGGCTGTAAGGGGTTAAATCTCTGTTATAAATACCAGTCAGTTAATGTTGTATAGGGAAATAGTGGCTGTTTGTTCTCAGATCCATACAAAACACATAAAACACTTTGTGGGCAGAACATAGAATTTGTGAATGGTACATAAAGTTACCACTGGGCTGTACAGGGTTAAGTTGTGTGATGAGGTCTTGAATAGCTCTAAGAAAGTCTTACAGAAATTTCAACACAAACTACTTTATCATATTTATCTCAGTAATTAACCAACCTGTGCACGAGACGGCCACCTATAGGTGTGATGATACCAGAGGCTGTGTAATGCAATTTTGACCTCCTGATGATGAGCACATGTGCTCAAAACATGTAGAGGCATGAAATAAACTTATTGTAAAACAAAAATTTTGTGCATCAAGTTGGTTAATTACCGAGATAAATAAACTGAGATGCACGGTCAGCAGAACATCAAAAATTACGTTATCATAATTTGAAGGCTAGGTCTTTCAAACCTTTATGTGAGCAGTTTGACACAGTTTACCATCTGTTCACATTAAACTGACCCACAATTTTGATACACAACAGTCTCACTATCCTACTGTACGCTGTTCGATTACAGGCAGGTGTGATACATGTCAGACTTTCCATGAAAGCTCCCCTCTGCATTCCTGTCAACACAATGCACATTTACTTCTGTATGAGGCTATACATTTATCGATTTTTAGATGACTTATTTAAGTACAGCAGCAATAGCTCATTCCGTGAAATGACTGGACTACCAGCCAGATGACTTCACTACTCCAAAACATCCAGGTTCCTTCCACCTTGGATACAACAGGTCTGTTCCCTAGGGGAAGCAGCCAGGGTAGGAAGTTAACCACTCACCTCCATCTAGTGTCAACACTAAAAACGAGAGTAGCTATACTTCTGCCTTGTGATATGTACAGACAGAACATAACAATACTGTCAGCAGCTCCAATAACAATGAACTGTGTAACAATATGAGGATATGGTCTATCTGGTGTACTGTCACAGTAACATGTCTGAGCTGAGATATGAGACATGCACCTTGCAAAATGGAAGACTCATTGATTGATCGAGTTGCGATCCGGTTCAAGACCTTATGGTCCCGATGCACCTAGGCCTTAGTTGACGGGCCCTTTGTGCCCCATATCGATTTATGGGAGCCCTGTTGCTTTGCTAAAGTTCCAGATGGCCCCCCAGACTTATACTCTTCATGTCCTCTGGCTACAATGCAAAATGGAAGACAAAAGTGTCACCACCTGAACCAACTTGCTCAGAACAATAAATGTGACCGGGAAACTCGTTCCACTGCTGCCATGCCATTATGTCTATACGCAACAAAACTGTGTGGCAAACCATCAACATTTTCTGAAAGATCCTGTGAATGGTGAAACCCTAAAGCAGGAAGTGAAGACCTTATGGGGAAAATCAATTTGGGAGGGCCAAAGACACAAAAATGAGAACATTTGCATTGGTGTTTACTGGAACACCATCGGCGTTGCTGGTTGAAATTTTTCATGGTGTTTGAATGACAAAGATTGTAGGGAGAAGGGGGAGAACTTAGGTGGTCTTGCCTTCTACTGCATATCCTGCTTGTATGGTGCCACGACAGCTTCTATATACATCTTTCAGCCACATGCAGTCAAGAGACTTTCTGTCTTTTTGAGATAGGGTTCACAAAAAGTTTTCCATTTGATGGTGTTGGCCGTAACACTGCCCCTCATCCTTTCCTAATTTCTCTTTTTTGAAAATGAATCATCAATTCTTTTATCCCACAATGACGTCCGACCACACCAGTGCCCAGGTGCCTGTCCGTTGGTAAGTACACCATCTTTCTAGACATAACTGAAACATGAAAGGAACAACTACTGTAATTCTGAACATTTGGTAAGTACAGTTCAGCTACATGCCATAACTCAAGATATCCAGGTAGCTATTGAGGGAAACAAGCGGCAGATGCAACGTCTTCTGTATTACCCCACAGGCCTTCAAAAGCACAACTGTGAATCAGTGACGGACCTACACTGATGTGGATGGAAATTGCCACTGTTCTTCCATGAGTAAGTGATATCACAATGTGTGCATATGTGAACAAGCAGGGAGTGCTCTAACATACAGTACGATAATTTTGTATGGGATATACAATAAACACTCTTATCCAATCTATTGTTTTTATGGGTGTGAAACCTGGTTGCTCACACTGAAGGTGGAACATAGATTGAGGGTGTTTGAGGATAGGGTGTTGAGGAGAATATTTGGGCCTAAGAGGGTCAAGGTAACAGGGGAGTGGAGAAAACTACATAATGAGGAGCTTAATGATCTGTACTGCTTACCCAATATTATTCGGGTGGTCAAATCGAGAAGTATGAGATGTGATGGGCATGTAGCACGTATGGGGAAGAGAAGAGGCATATACAGGGTTTTGGTGGGGAAAGATGAGGGATAGAGTCCACTTGGAAGACGCAGGCATAGATGGGAGGATAATATTAAGATGCATCTTCAGGAAGTGGGATGTTGGGTTATGGACTGGATCAAACTGGCTCAGGATAGGGACAGGTGGTGGGCACTTGTGAATGTGGTAATGAACCTTCGGGTTTCATAAAATGCAGGGAATTTCTTGGCTAGCTGAGAACCGTTTAGCTTCTCAAGAAGGACTGTGCTACATGGAGTAAGTAATTAAGTAATCCAATCTATTGGGTTTCATGAAATCCTTACTGAAAACATAAAAACATGACCGTGTTATTAACACTACAAAATAAACAATAATCAGCGTACAATTTAATTAGACAGCAATAAATAAGCATTTGGCATAAACAGAACAGGAAATCAGTTCCCTGTGTCAGCATTTTTAACAACCCTCACCTTATCATCAGAACAGCTGACAGCAAGAAACTGGCCAGATCGGGCCCAAGCCATAGTTTTGATTCCAGACATCACACCTACAGGCGAGAGCTCAAAGTTTCCTATCATTTTGCCTGTCGCTACTCTGTACACCTGCAGACGACACGTGCCCTGTGATCCTTCCCAAACACATATTGCGGAACCATCGAGTGTCCATGAGAAACCTTCCACTCTGCTTAACCCCACACAAGGTATTTGCTGAAACAAAATTAAACAGCATGCTGCCACAACACCCAACTGGTACAACGAAATTAATCTGTGACCATTTCTAGTGTGACTTTAGCAAGGACAATACGGCTCCCTGATGATGGTCTTAGGACTAAAACATGTCGGAGCGTTTTTAATGTTTTAATGTGTAAATTTTATATATGTGCAGTGGTTGGTGTAATAATTGAGTGACTTTCAAAGTCAACTGTTTTAGTATAAAAATGAAACAAAAAAACAACAAGAAATTCAAGTCCCCAATCATTCAGGACAGAATCCAATGTACATGTAATGTGCTATCAGTAAACATGAAAGTAATTTTCAGTGTCTGTCTTAATGGGGTTACATCAGGACTTGTAGGTCACCAATTTATTGGCATAAAAATTTGGGATTTAGGACTCCAATGGAGGATTCACACTTAAGGGTAGACCACAGTCTCTCATGGGCTGTTAGTTCAGTAAAACATCCCCACGTATTTTGTTACTAGACGTTGAAATAGTGCATGGATTTAGGAACTAGGTGCACTGAATACATTAGTTGGAAGTATTTATAGGTCATTAGTATGAACAAAATGTGAAACGTCCACCCCCCCCCCACTACGACGATGACGGCGACGATGATAATGCAAAAAGACTAACGGTCAGTAAGCGGCTTCGGTAGTCTAGCGGTAGCGTGCTGCCTTTAAGTATCCAAGTTCGCAGGTTCAAACCCGGCCGAAGCTGTCAGGATTTTTCAGGGTGAAAAAATCCTCAGCACACCTTCGTTTGGAAGAGAATTAAAGCTGTGGGTCCCATGTCGCTGATTTGCTGCATGTAAAAGATCCCCGAATTGACGTGGAAGTCGCAATCTCACACAAAATTACCGGTTAATTCTCGCCCAAATAGTTCCACCTTTCCCTACTAGGATCTCTCGTGTCGTTGTGGACGTGGGGGTACCTGGTGGCGAACGTGGGAACGTCCAAACAGGCGGGGGGGATAGGGTGATTACAATAAGCCTATAGGCTGCAGTACATCTGTGGCATTAGCTACGGGCCCTACTGAAGAAGAAGAAGAAGAAGAAGAAGACTAACGGTCAGTAATGTTTGTGATACAGACATTGGAAAAAAGGTTTTCAGAAAATAAGCAGTGTTACCGTTTGAAGTTGATCATCACCCATTGTGGATACACGTGTTCCAGTACAGCCTGACCATTAACTGATATGTCAGTATAAAATAGAGCTACAATAATGTGATTGTACAGGAGGGCACATCAGACACTACAGATGACAGTTGCTAGTGAACATCACTGGATGCAAGACTGGGACCGTGGAGAAGGTGGCCCATAAGCTAGCAGTTGTCATGCTGTTGTCTTTAGCCCAGTTAGCAGTAATTACTACTTAGACAGAATTCATGCTTCGAAGCACAACACCTTCGGACAAAATACATATTTTGCCCATAAACATGGCTGCAGGAAGTTTCTGCTTGAACACTAGTGCAGTAACGTACTGGTCGTGAATGTGAACGTTTACAAAGACTAAAGTCTTCTGGGATGTGATGTCACGTAAGGGTTACAGACGGTTCAGACAAACCTGCTGTATCCCCGTTCAGGCTGGATGTCACATCACGAAGACCCTGTCTTCATATTCACTGTTGTGATAACCTCACGTCTAATATAAACACTCACCTTCTTCAGGTCCCAAGATGTTGAAAAAATAGACACACAGTCAACAGCCCCCTGCTCTCCAACCACTGCCAACCATCTTCCATCTGCGCTAAACGCCAGCGATGGGCTGGTAGTCTCTTTGATACCCTTGATGTACGTAACAGACTGTGAAACTAATGACCAAATGCAAATGGAAACCTGGCAACATTAAAACAAAAAGACAAAATACAGAAGCAACAGAACTAATACTAGAAAAATCAAGAAACACAGAATTTATTATTATTATTATTATTATTATTATTATTATTAACTGCAAATGGGCAGTGTGCTACAATGCAAGACAGGATAATAAACTACAGTACAGTACATACAGTTACATACCAACAGCAGACTTTTCAATAAATATAAGCCAATATATTGAAAGCAGTATAGGAAATTAAGTAAATTAATGTATGATATAACAGTTGTACACTAAAAGAAGGTAATAAAATACAAATTTTTTAAACAAAAGATACTACAGATATAGCTGATACAAATTACCGTTAAATACAAACTCATGTTACCATTACTAAGATCCATAAAACTGTAGAAATTCATTGATCCCATAAAGGGAATAGGGGACCACGGTAGCACAGTGGTTAAGGCACTGCGCTACAAATCAGAAGGTCGCTGGTTCGATCCCAGCTGGTGTCAGTGGATTTTTCATTGACATAAAATATTTCCGATCGCACTATGGCCCTGGGGTCGACTCAGCCTCTAACAGAAATGAGTACCAGGAGTATTTTCTGGGGGTAAAGGCGGCCAGTGCGTAAGGCTGACAACCTTCCACCATTCTGTGCCGTTGTCACGAAATCTGGAACCTTAACTTCCTGGAACCCTCTGGGTCTGTCCGGGCCTGTAATAGGACTGCTTTACCTTTACCATAAAGGGAATTATTTAACAGTAAAAGAATGTTACTTCTTTTTTAAAAGATTGAAAATCATTCAATGTTTTTATTCTTTCAGGCAACCTGCTGTATAACCTAACCTAACCTAACCTAGCATAGCCTAAAATAACCTAACCTAACCTAACACCCATATTCACAACACTTTTCTGAAGTGAAGTTGTATTACAACCTGTTGTGTGTAAATCAAATTTGTCCTTGTACTGTAGCCATTGACACGAAAATTATGTTTTAAATTCCCTTTGAAATTTTTTTTATAAAACACAACACCACCAAGATATAAAGCAAAGTCAGAGTCAAAATTCTGTAGTCCATAAAAATTGGTCTACATGAATCATGAGCATTTACACCAGAAATCAACCGAGTAACTTTTTTTCTGTATACAAAAACTTTTACACTCTCTTGTCCCTGCCCCTAAATACTGTACCATATTTCATTTATTTTGGAAGTAAGCATAATAAACTGTATATATCACATGAAAACTCACACCATACTTTAAAGATTTAGTAATGTAATAACCGTAACTCACTCCTGCACACAGAGAGCGAAAATGGACATGACAATTCAGGTTTTCAGCGATATTCATAAATAAAAATTTTAATTCTGAGCAGTAGGAGATATCACTATAAATGTATAAGATGTGTGGTTTATAGGGGTGCCTACACTAGTCAGTATGAAAAAACTGTACATGCATTTGCTATGTTTAAAATAAGCTCATTTTTCAGGATATATATATATATAGTATGACTACAAAACAAATGGAGAAATAAGAAAAGTAAATGTATGTAATTTAAATGCAAGTAATGTAGATTGTAGAAGCAAGTTAGCACAACACTAGCCAAAGTGTAGGAACAGATTCTGACAGACAGAAGAAGCGTAAATTGACCAAACAAAAACGGACGAACTGCACGAAAACGGAACAAGAATCACCTTGCTGATGATGATGACTTGAGCTGCATTTTATAAAGAGCAAAAAAAAAGTAACAGGCAAGTATGAAGAATTTTTGTAAACATATCAAAAGGTCATTTCTTGCCAAACAGCATCCTATGGAACTGCCAACAGCAGATTTCACAAATAATACCACTTAAACAGAAATTTCCTGTTCAAATTGACACTATAATCTCAGTAAGTGTCAACAAACACAGAAAATATTGTGGATGTTTTGTGACACACATAATGTAAAGTGAAAAACCTTTAGAACACAATGCAGCTGTCATATCCACATGCCATGGAAGGTCAGATGCAACAAGTGTGTCCTATTTCAAGTTACAGCCTCTGACATAAGTCCTGATGCTGGAGAGATGAGCAAATTGGACAGACATAATCAGCTGCATTTAAAGAAGATTCAAAAACCTAGAAAAACTATGAAAGAATTGCTCACAACCTGAAAAAGTCGGCCCTTTCCCACTCGTATTAGTAAAAGGTAAATCAGTCCCTTTACAGGCCTGGAGTGGCCCAGAGGGTTCCAGGAAGTTAAGGTTCCCAGATTTCATGACAACGGCACAGGATGGTGGTAAGGTTGTCAAACTTACGCACCGGCTGCCTTACCCCCAGGAAATACTCCCGGTACTCATTTCTGTTAGAGGATGAGTCAACCCCAGGGCCATAGTGCGATTGGAAGGATTATGTGAATGAAAAATTCCAATGACACCAGCTGGGATCAAACCAGTGACCTTCTGATTTGTAGCACAGCACCTTAACCACTGTGCCACCGCAGTCCCCCACTCATATTAATATCAGATGCTTACTATAAGGGCAAGGTGTTCGTTTACAACATGGGACATTGATGATTTATAAAACAATATGTGTTATTTCTGTCTGGGATGAAACTTGAGCAGTCTTGCTGCTTCACCCTGAAGACAAAGGCACTATAAACCCTCTAAATATCAAATGAGTAAAAGGTAAAGTGGTCCCGTTACAGGCCTGGAATGGCCCAGAGGGTTCTAGGAAATTAAGGTTCCCAGATTTTGTGACAATGGCACAAGATGGTGGTAGGTTGTCGGCCTCACGCACCGGCCGCCTTTACCCCCAGGAAATACTCCTGGTACTCATTTCTGTTAGAGGCTGAGTTGACCCCAGGGTCATGGTGCGATCGGAAGTATTTTACGTCAATGAAAATTCCAATGACACCAGCTGGGATTGAACCAGCGACCTTCCGATTTGTAGCACTGCACCTTAACCACTGTCCTACCGCAGTCCCCGGACAGAAATGAGTACCAGGAATATTTCCTGGGGGTAAAAGCGGTCGTTGCATAGGGCTGACAACCTTACAATTTCTTGTGCAGATTCTATTGAAATATGGGAGCCTGAACCTCCTTTAACCGTCAGGGCCTATCCAGGCCCGTACAGGGATTGCTCTACCTTACACATTCAGGGACACAATATCATATCCCAGACGACTCAAATTCTCAGCAACCTAATTGTGAGGATATCAAATGTCAGCACCATTACTGATGAAGATTGTGCAATAAATTGACAACTGAATGGACCCCACTGAACAGAAATCTTCTGTATCAGAGGGTGCTTTTCTTGTAACAGATGACGGAGATTTTGGGTCAGTTTAATTAGTAGGGAAGGGAAACATCATTATGTCCCTACTGATTAACATATAACAATGGCCACAGGAAGACTGAGGAAGTGCACTGTTGTCAAATGAACATAACAGCCTCTGGAGGAAGTGATCATACAGTGCAGAAAAATGCTGACCAACATAATATAAACTGGCTGGACATTCAGTGCCTTCAGTATGAGTTAGTGTCCATCCCAGATTCAGTACAAGGAAACACTAATAGTAAGGCACAACTCAGCGGCTTCGGTGGTCTAGCGGTAGCGTGCTGCCTTTAAGTACCCAAGTTCGCGGGTTCAAACCCGGCTAAAGCCGTCAGGATTTTTCAAGGCGAAAAAATCCTCAGCATGCCTTCCTTCGGAAGGGAAGTAAAGCGGTGGGTCCCATGTCCCAAATTTGCGGCATGTAAAAGATCCCTGAATTGACGTGGAAGTCACAATCTCAGGCAAAATTACCGGTTAATTCTCGCCCACATAGTTCCACCTTTCGCTACTAGGATCTCTCGCGTTGTTGTGGGCGTGGGGGTATCTGGCAGCGAACGTGGGAACGTCCAAACAGGCGGGGGGGATAGGGTGAGTACAATATGCCTATAGGCTGCAGTACATCTGTGGCATTAGCTACGGGCCCTACTGAAGAAGAAGAAGGCACAACTCGAAGTATTTAACTTGACACGAAGCAGAAATAACAGACAGTTTTTCTTTGACAAAATCAGGCAGGATGAATGTACACCGACTGCTTGCTTAACAAAGGGGCTACATTCCTGCAAATCAAAACATGAAGTGAAATAACACAGACTGGAACAGCATTCACATAAGAATTAAGGAAAATATCTGGCAGCCTGGACACTGAAGGTTCCTGCTAGAGACAGCGATACTAATCCCAGTCTGGGGAATGTTCAACAAAACTTTGGTCACTGAAATGTAACAGTGTTATGACATAACAACACTTTTCAAGGCAAAGTTACATAAAGACTGTCATTAATGTACAGACTAAAACAGACGTGATTGGCCTGTTGAAGTTTGGCACTCCAGTGAAATGTTTTATGGCCATTCAGTCCATTGGATCCCCCAAAGTCCTGGGTCCTAACAAGAAGAAAGTGAAAGAGAAGGTGATAAATGATGTACGACAGTTTCTGGTTGGCTAAATATATGGGTCTTACCATATTTTTACAGAAGTTCTTCATGTTTGAAACTACCTAAATACTATCTTTATTGTTGCACCGTGCATTCTGTAGTTCATTTAATTAACATACCAACAAATGCACATATAGTCATTTAATAATCTAAAATTCATATTAAAACACTTTAAGCGCTCCTACATGTTTCGATCATACAATCATCCTCAGGGAGCATACATTGTTCCTTGCTAAATTTACAGTTTAAAAACACTCAGTGATTTCATTGTTACGTTGAGTTGGTGCTGTGGCTGTGAGCTGCCAGAGTACCAAATCAACATAACAATGTATGCTCCCTGAGGATGATGGTATGATCGAAACATGTAGGAGCGTTTTAAGTGTTTTAATATGAATTTTAGATCATTAAGTGAGTATATGTGCATTTGTTGGTAAGTTAATAAAATACCTAAATACTGTTTTCTGTGTGATGCTGCACTGCATTAAGACAGTCTGAATATGTGTTAATAAAAGAAGATGAACATAACCTAACATTGAAAAACACAAGTTTAAATATCTAGATTTACTACCATCTCTGTAAACATTTGAGATCTTATGTATATTGGACCATGCATCATTGTGACAGTTGAAGAATAAGAGACCAACTTGATGTTACTAGTTATTATGTTTTATTTCACTTCTTCTATGTTCAACATGTTTCGGACATTAATACATCCATCATCAGGAGCCTGTGACTTTTCTATTGTATCACCACATTGGTCGCGTGTTCTTGTTTCGATGTGCGTTGGAGTTTCAGTGTGGCTGGGTTGAGGTGGTATCCATGTAGCAGGCATCAGCCTGCTACATGGATACAAAAGTCGCAGGCTCCTGATGATGGATGTATTAATGTCTGAAACTTTTTGAGATCTTATTTTTCCATACACAATGAATGTAAAATATAAAAATTCCTTCACATTGTTGTGGGACAGACCTGTAGATTACTTAACAAGAACAAGCCAACACATGCTCTCTGTGATCTTTTTAGTAAAACGTAACTGAAACTTACTGAACCGATTTTTACTTGGACTGCAGTATCACAAATAAATCTGGGACAAATCAGTTTACTTCACTCTCCTCAATGTTTCTGCCCTGCAGGGCCATCTTCAGGGAAGATAAACACAGTTTGTATTACATGTTACATATTTTGTTGTATGAATTTATAACATTGCTGACACACGAATACTCCCATTCAGGATAAAACACATGGATGTATGTTTTTTAAATAGTGTCTAACAAGTTGACTTAAGGATATAACTCTATATTCTGTAACTCTAGTAAAGCTAAAGCAATCCCATTACAGCCCTGGACAGGCCCTGGGAGTTCCAGGACGTTCAGGCTCCCAGATTTCAAGACAATCAGCACATGAAGGAGGTAAGGTTGTCAGCCCTACACACCGGCTGCCCTTACCCCCCAAGAAAATATTCCAGGTATTCATTTCTCTTAGAGGATGAGTCGACCTCAGGGCCATAGTGTGGCCAGAAGGATTATGTCAATGAAAAATTCCAATGACACCATTGGGAATCGAACCCGCGACCTTCCGGCCAGTAGTGCAGTGCCTCAACCAACTGCACCACCGCGTACCCCTCCGTAACTCTAGTAACTTTCACTAATATTTACTGTTCTTGCCAAAGACAGCCGTCCCTGACCGAAACACGTAGGACAATGGAATAAACTGCTTTGACCCAAGTTTATTTTATCGGGCATATTTTGTTGCTTTGAATGAATTACGTGTGTGCACATTACCAAAATATCTTCACTAAATCCCTTGTTTTCATTTTTTTGACTTACATGGAACTCTGCGCACGTCAGGATGTGTCGACTGTCTGGGCTCCACCACACGTCCACAATCCCAGACACCGTGTCTTTCAGACTGCACTTCCAGTCATGATTCTGAAGTGAGAAGACTTGAACGGTGCTATATTGATACAGGGCACACAGAATGTACTGACTGTCTGGAGACCACTCGATGTGCTACGAACACAGGAACAGCGAGTGATGATACATGACTATGCAAATTAGCTGACACAGATCACAAAAGACAAACAGTGCAATAAAGATAGTTATGATAAATGTATATTAACCTTTTAAACACCGAATTAAACCCCATCTGCCATTTTTTGGCATCATTAGGAGCTCGCCATATTCTCCACATTAGCAGGATAAGGGTTAAGGAACTGCAAAGGAACTCTCACTGCCAAACCCTCAACCACAATGCTCAGTATCTGGTCCAAGGCTCACAGCTCTCGCTATTGGAAGCATAATGTCTCACTGCCAAACCCTCGACCACAATGCTCAGTATCTGGTCCAAGGCTCACAGCTCTCGCTATTGGAAGCATAATCTCTCACTGCCAAACCCTCGACCACAATGCTCAGTATCTGGTCCAAG
>Ga0131853_10012554_pt1 | contig 15530 bp, 14 predicted proteins | sample TergutLab28metaG_FD_92764 | JGI IMG/M metagenome (GOLD analysis project Ga0131853, IMG submission 92764) | Labiotermes labralis P1 segment gut microbial communities from Petit-Saut dam, French Guiana - Lab288 P1 (version 2) (version 2) | ecosystem: Host-associated > Arthropoda: Insects >...
AACGTCAGCAGAAATGACGAGAACCAGGGAATGTACGTTACCAACAGCACTACGGCAAGCCTTACAACAAGGAACGGAAGTACATAGCCGCATATTTCGGTAAAGGGCTTATTAAAGCGGTAACTTGCAAGGAACAGGTTGATCCCGACTGGAGGAGTAAGAAAGCTCGCCTCAAGGTTCACAAGGAATATGATGCCTAAATGCACTGGATTAATGCCGTAAACACTTGCAAGCGGGACAATCAGGGGAAGCAGGACGAGAATTGCAGAAAAAATGTCCATAACGCAGCCGACTAACAGAAGGGCAAGGTTAAGGAGCAACAGGAACAAATGGCGCGACTGTACCGCATCGCGCACCCACTGGGCAAAACTTTCAGGCACCTGCGAATCAATGACGGCATAGGAAAGCGCCTTTGCCATCGCAAGGATCGCAAGAATGCCGCCGATGATGGGAATTGCCTTTAAAAATACCTTAGGCACATCCTTTAATGCAATATCGCGGTGGATAAAAACCTCAAGTGCAAAAACGTACACTACCGCAACCGCGCTTACTTCCATGAGGGTAAGAATGCCAGAAAAATATCCGCCCATAAGAACAAGCGGAAGCAGCATTTCAAAAGCTGAGTTTTTCAGTGCAGCGCGTGTTTGGCGCATATCAAAGCGTTCCAAGGGGATTTTCACCTTCCGCGAAGCGATAAGCGAGTACACGATCATCGCAAGGACAAGAATTCCGCCGGGCAAAATTGCCGCAAGAAAAAAGTCAACGATGTCGTATTTTACCACGCCCCCCATAAAAAAAAGGATGCTGTTTATCGTCGAGGCAACGAGGATCAGCGGCAAGCTTGGCGGGAAAAGAATGCCCATTCCTCCTGCCGAGGTTAAAAGCCCCATCGAAAACTTCTCTGGATATCCTTTTGATGATGCGCTTCCGCCTTTCTGCAACACAACCAGGAGAATGCCGCCCAGCGCAAGAATCGTAACACCTGAAGCTCCCGTAAACGAGGTAAAGAACGTGCAGATAACGACGGTGGAAATAATGAGCCCGCCGGGAAGCCAGGAAAAAAGGCAGCGAAACACCGCAACAAGTCGCTCGCCCGCCTTGCTTTCCGAAAGGAAGAAACCAGACAGGGTAAACAGGGGAATGGCAATAAGATCGCCGTCGGTGAGAGCTGAAAAAATCTGGATCGGGGCGGCTTCAGGCTCGCTTCCCGCCGCTTGCAGCATGATTAAGGCAATGCCGCCAATCACCACAAAAATCGGTGTACCGATAAGAGCTGCCGCAGTCAAAAGGAGGATGAGCGGAGTTGCCGTATAAAACGCCGCATCGTACTGGAAGTTTATGAAGTCGTGGATATGTGCAAAAAGCGGTTCGCTCAGAACGCTGGTTACGCCGAGTTTTTCAAGAGCGGGAAGGGCAAGAATGCTTCCCACGATAAGTGCAAGAACCGAAAGCAGCATTCCAAGCGTAGTTTTTGCAGCATTTTTTGCCGCATTCTTTGCGCGTACAAAGGCAAAACGCAGCGCCATTACCGCATAAGCTAACGCCATCACCCAAATAAAAAAACTTTCAGGCAGAAAACCTACCATTCTACCAGCTGGGCTTGAGTGGAAAAACGACAAGCTGTTCCAAAAAAGCACCGTCGTGATCAGCACCGAAACAAGACTGGCAACAAAAGCAAGGCGGCTTTTTACCTTCTCGTTTTTCAAGTAGTGAAGAATGCCGATTGAGATATGCTCGCCGCTTGATGTCGTGATCATTGCCGAGAAAAACCCTGCAAGCAAAAAGATATGCACAAGGAAAAGCCGCGAATGCGCGATGGCAATGTTAAACGGTTTAAGGATCGCAAGCAGCACTGGCAGAAGGGCAAGCGTTATAAGCGCTGCATAGCAAATGCCCCGTTCAATGCGGCTGAGTATTTGTATGCAAGAGGAAACAAACTTCCCCATCAACGGTTAACTCCCGCTCCTGTATCGTGTCAGTATTTCGTTTATCCGCTGGTACAGCGCCCTGTCGTAGCTTTCACCTACAAGCGCGGGCATTGCGCGATCAATATCGGCAAACCACAGCTGCTCCTGCTCTGGCGTTGGGGTATTTACCACAAGCCCGTCTCTCTGCATGGCAAGGATAGCGTCGTTAATCGTCCGCTCCATTGAGTCGTCAAACTCTGCGGCAATGCGGCGCGTAGCACGGAGCAGCTCCGCCTGATAGTTCGGGTTAAGCTCCCCAATACGGCGCCAGGTTGTCTGATTGATAACGATACCGCCAAGAATCGGGGCTAAATTAAGCGCAAGCATATTCCGCATCCGTGAGTGAAGCTGCAGCGCTGCAACTGCCGCAGGGCTCTGGTAAATTGCGGCAACAGCGCCCGTTGCAATTTTCGGACCGACATCAACCCATTCCGTTTCTACAACCTGAAAACCCATGGTCGAAAAAACGGCGTTCATTGATCCCGCTTCGGCATTGGATGCAATCCGCATACGGCGCAAATCATCTGGGGTAAACACTGGATCGCGGGAAAAGACATTGACAAAACCAGCTTTGGACCAGGCAACCATAAAGTAATCGCCAGAGTTAAGCTCCGCTTCAATATCGGACTGTAGTTCGTTCATCACCACATTCAGCTCAGCCTTCGTGCGGATGAGGAAGGGGCTGCTGAACGTTAAAATCGCAGGGTATATGTCGCTCAATCCAAACGAGGTGAAAATTGCCGCCTGAATATTGTTGCTTGCAAGCGACAAGTGCATTCTGCCTTCACCGCCTTCTGTCCCGCCGTGAAGCGCCCGCATAGTTACCTGGCGATTGGTGATCCTGCTCCATTCGGCGGCAATCCGCTCAAGCGTTCTGCCCCACGGCGATTCCCTGGGTAAAGGGGAAGCAACACGAACTTCGATAGTCCCCTGCCCCCTCGTCCCGCGCGGCGCTCCTCCTGCCTGTTGTGCAAAAAGCATCCCGCTTCCTGTTGTCAGCATGAACAGTAGTATCAACACTATCTGCGGTACATACCACGGCATCCGTAGTAACATTTTCATGTTCGAACTCCTCTTCTCGATACCATATCAATGGACTTGTTCGACAACTCGGTTAGTTGTCTCACAAGTCCTGCAAAATACTGCGTATTTTGCTGTTTCATAAGGAAGTTGTTCGGAGAACTGAAGTTTCCGAACAACTCTAATCATCACCTTCAAACGGCAAAAAGGAAAAATACCGATATGCGTGCTCCAGCATAGTACGCGCCTTCCGCTGGGCTAAAATATTGACCAGCCGAATCGAAGGCTCTTCATCAACATCGATTGCCAAAGCGCGCTCAAGCATCGTGCGAAACTCCTCGTAATTCTGATCGGGAATACTGATTGATCCTGCATAGGACACAAAAGGTCCCGCAGATCTGCCTTCAGTTCGTTCCACCGCCCGCTGGAAATGCCGCATTGCCTTTACCCTGTCGCCGCCAAGCGTTTCAGGCATTGAAGCGTAAAACGATATGTAGAGCTCGTCAAGAGCCCCGTTGTTAAAGTCAGGATCAAGTTCGTAGGCGCGCTCAAGCATAAGCGCCCAGCGCGGGATCGAAAGCCCAAGCGAAAAATTAAACACATCGATTGAATAGGCGGCTAACCCGCTTGCCGCCGTCCAGTACAAAAGTGAGACATCCTCTTTCTTAAAGCGCTTAAGGTGAGCTTCAAGCATCTTGTCGGCAACATCCGCCGCACCAAAACCTGGGGATTTTTTTTCCAGAGCTTGGAGGAGAATCGCATGTCCGCGCAAGTACAAAGCCTTAGCGCGATCCAGGGCGGCATGACGTTCCTCGAAAAAGTCGATTGGGTCAAGCAACTCCGCTGGTCCCTGGACAAAGGCGTTGGCGTACATCACAAAAAGAGAGCCTGTGGTACGCAGTAAACCCTGGTGATCCGGATTTTGCGCCAGAAGGGATTCATACATCTTGATGGCAAACGGAATCGCATCTCCGACAAGTTCAGGATCATTGTCGGAGGTAAACACATCGGCACTGCCCTCCCCCGTAAGCGCGTTGGAGACGGCTTGTATCGCCATCCGATTGATCGAACATGCCGCAAAAAAGGGAATTGCACAGAGCATAAAAATTACCGCAATCGTTGTTCTTGAAGTTACCCGCATACTGCTATCTGTTTCCATTATATTGATTATAGAATGCGTGTGTCAAACGGGGATAGCACCCCTTAACGCCCCCATCAACCCAAGCAGCGAAATCGCTTACTCGCGCTCTAGAATAGAGTTTTCTCTGTCGGCGATAATCGCTTGTATGTTGATGTTTGCCAACTGATCAATATACTCTTTGGTAATACCTGAATCAGTTATCAAATAATCAATTTTGTTCTGACAGCCTAACGAGGCAAACAGAACCTTTTCCAGCTTGCTTGAATCGACCAAAAGGTACACCGTTTTGGCAGAATCCATCATTGCCCGTTTCAGCGGAAGATCGGTAAAACCGGGATAGGTTAACCCTGCTTGCAGAGAAAATCCACCCGCTGCCAGAAAGAGCTTTTCCACAAAAAGATCCTTGAAAATAAGAGAGGCGTTTTCGCCAGTTAGGGATAGCGTTGGCGCTTTAAATTCACCGCCTGTCATCATGATTGTATTGGTCGGCTCTTTTCCCAAAGCAAGGGTGATATTTAGAGCGGGGGTAACAATTTTTAAGTTGTTCTTATTGGTAAGGAACTTGATCATCTCCGTAACGGTTGTTCCGGAATCCATGATAATACTATCACCGGAATTGACAAACTCCGCAGCTTTAGCGCCTATAAGGGTTTTATTTTCCATGTTGATATGGCGCGCAAGCTGTATTCTTGAAGCAAACGAGGAATACTCGCTTAAAAAAGCGCCTCCATGCTGGCGGACGATAAGTCCTGATTGCTCCATAATCTCAAGGTCTTGGCGGATGGTCGGCTCGGAAACTTGAAAAACAGTTTTCAATTCCTGCACACGGCAACTTCCGTTTTCACGAAGCAGTTCAATTATTTTTTCACGTCGTTGCTCAGGGAACATTATATGTACCTGCCCTTGTTACACTGTATAAACTCGTAGTACAAATAATAAGAAGTTATCGGATTATTGTCTAGTAAATAAAAGGTTGTTTGCTTTCGTTTGTTTTGATTTGATTTGCGCAAGTTATATTCGCTTTTTCCATAGTTGATACGATGCTTCCAAGCTTTTATTTACCTGATCAGATCGATATACATCATAAGGAGCAGACTGAATGAGTTTTTCGGCATCCGCAAAGCTTAACGTTTTTTTACCAATGAAACCAAGCATTGCCGCTCCTAAAGCGCTTGCCTCGTGCCGCTTGTCAATTCTGACTTCGGTTTTAAGCAGATCCGCGATTGTTTGCATGGAAAGTTTTGATCGGGTAAGTCCGCCGTTTGCCCGTATCCACTGGAGAGCTGCACCTCTGTCTTTTTCCATAGCGTGTATCACATCTTTAAGCTGGAATGGGTACGATTCCATTGCAGCCCGCACAATGTGGGCAGCTTCAGTTCCGAACGTGATTCCTGAGATTTCCGCTTTTCTGTCCATTTGCCAATACGGAGCGCCAAGACCTGAGAACGCCGGAATAAAGGTAACGCCGCCTGAGTCAGGAACTGATTCTGCCACGACATCAAAGCGGGCTGGACTATCGACAAGTTTAAGCTTTTCCTGTACCCAAATAATGGTAGAGCCGCAACTTACGATCACCCCTTCAAGGGCGTAATCAACCCTGCCTTCCATTGACCAGCAAATGGTACTGACCATTCCGTGCTGCGAATGCGCGCGCGTCCCGGTATTCATTACCACTGAAGATCCCGTTCCCATAGTGGCTTTTACCGTGCCGGGGGAAAAGCAGCCTTCGCCAAAACAGGCGGCGTGGGAATCGCCAATTATTGCGGTAATGGGTATGGGCTTGTCAAAAATTCCTTCAAAATTTGATGAGCCGAACAATCCCGTTGAAGGTCTAATTTCAGGCAGGTTTAAGCCTTGCAAGCCAAATATATCCTGCATTTCAGAACTCCAGCGGAGCTTATCCAGATCCATGAACAAGGTTCGTGAAGCGTTGGAATAAACGGTGGCGTAAACGCCGGAAAGCTTTCGAAGCAGCCATGTATCAATAGTGCCAAAATAAACAGAACCTGATTTTATTTTCGCGGACAGTTCGGGATTATTTTCAATTAGCCACAGTAATTTAGTTCCTGAAAAATACGGATCAATAATAAGCCCTGTTACATCGTTGATGCTTTGATCCAAGCCTTGTTTTCGCAAATGGGAACACACATCGATTGAACGTTTGCATTGCCAGACAATTACCGGAGTAAGCGGCGCGCCTGAAGCATCCCACAGCAGAAACGATTCCCGCTGATTGCTGATACTTGCCGCGACAATGGAGCTTTTTGCGTTTCCGCCAGCTTCAAAGCTCGCTACCGCCTGCCGCACTGCGGAAATTACCGAGGCGATAATTTCATTGCCGTTCTGCTCAACAAAACCCGGCTGGGGATAATACGAGGGAAACAGGCAAACATACGAACTTACGATTTCGCCCTGTTCGGAGATAATCATAGCTTTCGAGCCGCTCGTTCCCTGATCAATAGCAATTATGTGTTCCATAATGCAGCTCCCGCGTTAATGTTTTATCATCCCCTGAATGGTTTCTGCAATGCCAGAAGCATCAAGTTTGAAGTGGACTTTATTGTCCCCTTGCGTCCAATTTTTCGAGAACGATCCTTCGGGAACTCCCAGCCGTTTGAGCTTTGCCCCCAAGCCGTTTTCGGCAATTACTTCCGCGATAAGGCTTCCAACGCCGCCGTGAGTTGAATGCTGCTCTACCGTAAGAACTGTTCCAGTTTGCCGGATCGAATCAATAAGAATATCTGGAAAAAATGGACGGATTGACGTTACAGCAAAAACAGCACAGGACAAGCTTTTGCCCACAAGTTCCACCGCTTCCAACACATCATGCACCGCGCTTCCCAAGGCGATGATAGTTATATCCTTTCCGTCCGAAAACTGAAGGGGGAAACCGGGCTTGAACGTATAGTTTTCAGGCGTGATAACCGGAAACTTTCCGGTGTTAAGGCTGGTGTAAACCGGACCGTGCCGCTTTTGAACGCCGTAGAAAGTCATTTGCCTACATTCCTGTGGGTCGCAGGGCGAATAAATCTCAAAGCCCGGCATTCCGCGGATAAAACTGATGTCGTTGAGTTCGTGGTGGGTAACGCCGTCAGTTCCGTAACTGAAACCTGCGTGCATTCCGTTTACTTTTACGTTGCTTCCGGCATAACTTATGTCAACCTTAAGCTGTTCATTTGAACGGGAAATCAAAAAAGGCGTTGCGTTTCCGGTAGCCGGGATAAGTCCGCCGTTTGCCATTCCCGCAGCCATCCCCATCATGTTTTGCTCGGCAATACCTGCGTTTATTACCCGTTCGGGAAAGAGTTCTTTTAAGGGCTTTACCTTGCTGGTGCTCACCGAATCGCTGACTAAGTAATACACATCCGCACCTTGGCGAATCAGTTCGATGTATGCGGCTATGTGAGTATCCCGTAAATCTTCTTTGTTGGTATCGGTTTTCATAGTGCTAGTTCCTTCAGGGCGATTTCGCTCTGTTCAGCATTGGGAATGCTATGGTGCCACTCAGGTTTATTTTCCATAAACGATACACCTTTTCCTTTTACGGTGCGGGCAATAACCGCGTGGGGTTTTGTGCCGTTATAATCGAGGCTGCTAAAGAGCTGCTCCAGAGCATCGGTATTATGACCGTCAACAGTATGAACATCAAAGCCAAACGCCGTAAGTTTTTCTTTTAAGGGCTCAATCTGCATCACATTATTGATGGAATCCGCAAGCTGCAGCGTGTTATTATCAATAATAAGGGTCAAGTTTCCCAGCCGATAGTGCGCCGCCGCCATCGTAGCTTCCCAATTTGAGCCTTCCTGAAGCTCGCCGTCCCCGGCTAACACGAACGTACGGTAGGTTCTGTTTGTTTTTTTTGCCGCCAGCGCCATTCCTACCCCAATGGGAAAACCATGCCCAAGCGCCCCAGTATTTACCTCAATTCCGGGTACATGATTGGTGGGATGAATGGTTAACGGGGATTCGTGCGTTAAATACTCAAAAAGCCATGACGTGGGGAAAAATCCCCGTTCAGCCAGCGTAGCGTACAAAACTTCAGAAGAATGCCCTTTACTGAGGATAAACCGATCCCGATTTAGATCGCTTTTATTTTCCGGGGAAAAATTCATCGTGCGAAAAAACAGCACCGTCAATATATCCGCTGCGGAAAGCGATCCTCCCATGTGTCCTCCGCCAGCTTTTGTAATCATCAAGACGATGTTTCTTCTTATTTTGTTTGCCTTTCTATTTATTTCCATACCTTTTGCTTTTTCCTTTAAATTCATCCTATTCGATTGTAAAAGCAATGTCAAGAAATAAATAGAAACATTTTTTACTTTTTTTTTGTTTCTTTTTGCTTGACATACTAATGAGGGTGTGGAACAATAATACTACTATATTTCCAAAGTTAGGAGGAAACGGTTATGACCTTAAAGAGAAAAACGGTTTTATTGGTTGGTTCTATTCTTATCGTGGCGGCTTTCGTGCTCTCATGTGGTGGGCAAGGGGCAGCCCAAGCGGCGGCGGGGCGGACTACGACCCATGCAAACGGATCGCCAATACGCTTGGCATGGATAGGCAAAACCCTCAACAACCCTTGGTGGATTTCGGTGGCTGATTTTGCCAAATCCGAGGCTGCGTCTCTTGGCGTAGAGCTCACCATAGCTCTCCCCTTGGAAGAAGTGGACTTGGAACGGCAAGTGGCAATGATTGACGCAGCTATTTTGCAGGGCGTAGACGCGATCATCATTTCGGCGGCTAGTTCGGAAGGAATCATACCGGCAATTATGAGGGCGAGGGCGGCTGGTATAACGATTGTCAACTTTGATACACGAATTGCCGATCCCGCCATGCTTGACGCTTTTGTCGGCGCTGACGATGTATACGGTGCGTACAAAGCCGGAAAATATATCGCCGAGCAGGTTGGTGGTCGAGGAACGGTAGGTCTTATCACGGGACTTCTGGCACAGTCAACCGGCGTCGATCGCAGGGAAGGTTTTCTTAGGGCAATGGCGGAATATCCCGGCATCAGCGTCGTTGAACATTCGGCTGATTGGCGTAGCGATTTGGCGGCAAACGTTACCAACGCTATGCTTACAACCAACCCCGATATTAAAGCAATTTTCGCCTGCAACGATCAAATGGCAGTCGGCATGGCAAGTGCGGTAAGGTCTGCCGACAAGAGAAACGGCATGGTACTTGTCGGGTACGATGGCATTCTTGACGCGGTGAACCTTGTGCTTGACGGCGGGCTTGATGCCTTTGTAGCTCTGCCGAATATCGAACAGGCTCAAGTAGGCGTTCGCCTTGCAGTTGCCAAGCTTCTTAACGACAACTACAACTTTACAAGGGAAATGATTTTCCCCACGCCTTTGGTAACGTATGATGTCGTACCGGGACATACCGACAGGACAATTTTTGAATTTACCGCTATGACGTTCCCCTTGCGCGGAATTACCGCAACGGGATATTAGTAGTGAATTGAAGTTCCCGCGTAAGGGCTGATATTCTACGCTGCCGGATAGTTTGATTGAATATCCGGCAGGTATTTTCCCGCCAGAATGGTGAAGGGTAATGATATGGATAACGATATGTTGCTTACCATTAACAAAGTGAGCAAACAATATCCGGGAGTTAAAGCGCTGCAAGATGTCTCGTTTACTTTAATGAGGGGAGAAGTCATGGCGCTGCTTGGTGAAAATGGCGCGGGCAAATCCACCTTGGTAAAAATTCTAAGCGGTGCAATTCACCGAGACAGCGGAGATATTGTTCTTGACGGTAAGCCGCTTCCTGCCCGTTTCAATCCTCTGGAAGCTCGGTCGCTGGGAGTAGCCATTATTTATCAGGAACTAAGTCTCTTGCCCCAGTTGTCAGTTGCCGAAAATATTTTCCTTACCAGAGAACCCGCTTACGGGAAACTCTGGATCAACTACCGGAAAATGACTGAACGTGCGATTGAGCAATTAAAAAAATTAAAAGCCAATTATATTGATGTTACCAAGAAAGTAGAAAAGCTTCCGCTGCCTGAACAGCAAATGGTGGAAATTGCCAAAGCTTTGGCAACCGATTGCAAAGTAATTATCATGGATGAACCTACAACTTCGTTGACATGGGAAGAAGCTGACCGCCTGTTTGATGTTATCGAAAATCTGAAATTGCAAAATATAACCGTAATTTATATATCCCACCGAATGGAAGAGATATTTAGAATTGCCCAGTCCGCAGCAATTTTACGGGATGGAACATTGGTTGGCAAAGTTTCGGTACAAGAATCGTCAAGCAGTGAAATCATCGAAATGATGACGGGAAAACTTTTAACATACAATGAACGCCCGTCCGATATTGAGAAAATCGATTACTCCGACAAAACCAATGTCATTTTGTCCGTGCACGATGCAGGCGACAACAAATCAATACAAAACATTTCGTTTAATTTGCACCGGAAAGAAGTGTTGGGATTTGCAGGATTGGTCGGAGCTAAACGCACGGAGCTTGCCCGAATGATATTCGGTGCGGACAAATTAGAAAAAGGCGAAGTAATAAAGAATCGCAAAAAATGCACTATTGCATCGCCTTTTCAGGCAATACTCAATGGAATTGGTTATTTGAGCGAAAATAGAAAAGAAGAAGGGCTTAACCTTGGAATGAGTTTAAAAGAAAACATAGTTCTTTCTGACATGAAAAAAGTGAGCCGCTTTTCGTTTGTCAGTAATAAAAAAGTAAAAAACATTTTTTTGCAGTACAAAGATTCCATCCGCATTAAAGGCAATGCAGACGCAAAGGTGTCTACGTTAAGCGGCGGAAACCAGCAAAAAATAGCGATTGCCAAATGGCTTCACTCTGGCTGCGATGTGCTTATCTTTGACGAACCGACACGGGGAATCGATGTTGCTACAAAGGCAGAGATCTATAAACTTATCCGCGAGTTTGCCAAAAAGTATGGAGCGGCAATTGTCATATCATCTGACGCGGCGGAGCTGGTTCAGGTATGCGACAGAGTGCTAATTCTTTCCCGCGGCGAACTTGTTGACGAGATTCCCTGCGAAGCTATTTCGCGGGAGTCCATTATTAAAGGAATTGTAGGAGGCAAACGAAATGTCTGAAAGCGCCAAGCAGCGGAGTATACAACCATCTGCCTTGATTCGAAATCTTATTGCCGGAAAGTTTGGAGTTGTTTTCGCGTTGTTTGTTCTTGGCACGGTGTTTGGAATTCTTTCCCCAATTTTTGTTTCATGGGGAAATGTTTCCAACATACTGATCCAATCAGGCACTAACGCAATGCTTGCCGCCGGAATGACCTTTGTGATCTTAGCCGCCGGTATTGATCTGTCGGTAGGATCAATCGTTGCCCTTTCTTCAGTGCTTGGAGCAAATGTAATGGTAATAACCGGAAATGTTTTCCTTGGTGTTGTTGTTGCCCTTGGTTTTGGTTTGATCTGCGGCGCATTTAACGGATTTTTTGTCGCGGTCGTGGGTTTTCCTCCGTTCATTGTAACGCTGTCAACGATGTGGTTGTACCGGGGACTCGCGTATGTTCTTACTGGTGGGCAAGCGGTTACCGGCTTACCGGCAGAAAACATGAAACTGTCGCTGGGCAGATTCATAGGCTTACCGTACATTGTCTGGATGATAATCATTGTATATGTGATTTGTTATGTTGTTCTGAGTCGGCTTACCTTTGGACGAAAAGTGTACGCCGTTGGAGACAACGCCGAATCAGCAAGACTTTCAGGCGTTAATGTCAAAGGGATAAAGTTTTCAGTCTTTGTCATTTCTGGATTTCTGGCAGCTCTGGGAGGCGTAATGCTTATGTCCAGACTTAACTCTGGACAGCCGGTTGCAGGACAGGGCTTTGAGTTGTTCGCTATAGCCGCTACCGTAATAGGTGGAACAAGTCTGACAAAAGGCGGCATAGGAGGAATAGGCGGCACGCTGATCGGGGCGTTATTTATATCAGCCCTGCTTAACGGCTTGCTTATCCTTCATGTGTCAGCTTTCTGGCAGCAGGTACTTATGGGGATTGTCGTTCTTTGTGCGATTGGTCTTGATAAGTACCGAAAGACAATAAGCAATTAAGTCCGTGCTCGTGTTTTATGAGACGGAGTAACTTTATTTTTACGCAGGAGGAAGACGATGAAACAGATGAATGATATTCCTGAAAAAATGATGGCGCTCATGTGCTGCGCTCCTCATGATTATCAATATCGAGAAGTTGCTGTACCGCACATTAACGAGGACGAAATTCTCGTACAAGTAGAAGCTTGCGGTATCTGTGCAGGTGATATGAAATCCTACAAAGGAGCAGCGATGTTTTGGGGCGGCGGCGTGCTGCCACCTTGGAATGATGTTCCCTGTGTCGCAGGGCATGAGTTTATCGGTGTCGTTGCCGCTATTGGCGATAATGCCGCACAAAAGCACGGACTTGCATTAGGTGATCGCGCTATTGCCGAGCAAATTGTCCCGTGCTGGGAATGTCGCTTTTGCCGCAGCGGTAAACACTGGATGTGCGAAAAGGCAAACATTCACGGGCATCAGAAAATCGTAGCCGATGGCGGAATGGCTCGCTATATGAAATACGGCTCAAGGGACGTTGTGCATAAGGTCAGTAAAACCATCGAGGCAAAACACGCCGCGATGCTTGAACCCTTGTCCTGCTCGGTTCACACGATAGAACGGGCGCAGATTGGTTTTGAAGATATTGTTGTTGTTGCAGGGCTTGGTCCCATTGGTTTATGCAAGCTGCAATTAGCCAAACTGAAAAACCCAAAGCTGCTCATCGGAATTGACAACAATGAAAAACGTCTTAACGTGGCAAAAAAACTGGGTGCTGACATTGTACTTAATTTCCAAAAAACAGATGCAGTGGACGAGGTCTTAAAACTTTCGGATGGCTACGGTTGTGATATTTATATACACAATTCAGGGCATCCTTCCGGTGTAATTCAAGGTCTTAAAATGCTGCGCAAACTTGGGCGCTTTGTGGAATTTAGCGTATTCTCCGCCGAAACTTCAGTAGACTGGAGCATCATTGGCGACCGCAAAGAATTGGACATTGTTGGCTCTCATATAAGCGGTCTTTACGGCTATCCAGTTGCCATCGATTTTCTGGAACGGGGTATCATAAACGTTGAAGACATTGTTACCCATACGTTCCCCCTTGAAAAATGGCAGGACGCTTTTGCATTAGCCGAAAAAGGAGTAGAATCCATTAAAGTCGTGCTGATTCCATAATCAGACATTTTGAACGGAGGATACTATGCCTGACAATGGGCAAAAGATACAAGAACTTGAGTCGATATTACGGGAGCTGCAAGCAGAGTTTACTGAAACAGAGTCTGACGATTTGAAAAAAATACTGGTGAAAGAAATTGATGAGGTTGTCGATGATCTTATTGCGTTAAAGGGAAAACCGTAAGTTCCGCTTAAAGAGAGTTGTTCACAAATCTCTGCCCCGTGATTCCAGCGCTTCGGCAGTTTCGCCAGCTTTGATCATAAGGCGTTTGATAACGGGCGGAATAAGCGTTACCATGTGGCGACCGTTGTTTTGGAGCAGTCAAGGGTCGCGTGCAACCGGGTGATATGACTTTTTTCCGTATTTCAACGGATGATGTACAAGGTTGTGTAAAGGCATATCTTGGCGAAGGCGCTTTTATCAATAAAGAATTCAACATGGACGGCGGTATCGCAGTCTGCCAAAACGGGTTCGAACACCATGTAGCAATGGTACGATCCCATGCGGCTGATATTGTATACGAAGCAGTATCAAAATACTTGGGCTGGGAAACGTATTACCACAACTGTCCAGCGGAGAAGCCTACGATGCTATAACTATTCTGGTTTCATATATCATGAACCGGCTTTTTTTGGATACCTGTCTCTCCCGATGCTTTAAAAAGAATATCAGGATTACTTGCAACATAATTCAACACATCAGCCATGATACTGGTATATCCCTTGCCAAGGGCTTTGTATTTTGAAAGGCAATCGGGGATAACCCGAATTGTAACGGCTTGCCGCCGTTGTTGCCGATTTCGCTCTGCCGCCAGAAAAGCAAATTCCTTTAACGCTTCTGGAGGTAATTCCGGGCTATCATCAAGGTTTATTGGACGCTTCTTTGCTATTGCCAACTCCTTGCGTATCCGCACCATCTCATCCTTACTCGGCTTTTGTCCAGCCTTTACCGTCGATTTGATAATACCCATTGTAGCTCCTTCTCTCAGCCTTAGTTGCAAGGCGAGCCGTAATTAGGCGTTTTACAGTCTCGCTTTCAGTGTAAACCACGAGTAACGTTTCCCCAACTTGCCCCAAAGTTTGCCAGCGTTCTTCGCCGGAGACATTTTCTTCGCTCCAGTCGAATCGCCAAAGCCGTTGCGGATCTGAAAAAACATATTGAGCAGTCTCAAAACTTACACTATGCTTTTCGAAGTTAATGCGTGCTTTATCGCTATCCCATTCAATTCCATCAATCGGCATATTCCTATTGTCATACATTTTATGTTACTTAGCAAGCGGTGTTTTCATTTACTTCAAAAGGCGCGAATTTGCCGTTCCAGAACTTCTTCCAAGGGCAAAGGCTCGGTTCGGCAAGGTGGAGCGGGCTTTCCGTTCTTGTCAGTGATGGAAAGCCCGCCGTTACCGATGGCAAGCTCGGCATCCTCACGGAGAAAGCAAGCGTTTTCCACATAGTGGCTAAATACAGGAAAAAGGGAGTTTACCGCAGCTTCCAATGCCTCAGCGTACACTTCAAGGAAGGATCGGGAATCTTCCTTTCCATCTGGAGCAGGGTTACACCAAGTGCGCTTTTCTTCATTAAGAAAGTCTATACCGCGGGGAAGATCCACTGGATGGAGATACGCAAACGCTTCTTTGCGTACAGGAAGCTGGCGCGTGCTTCTGGCGGTAAAACTAAAATGGTAGAAAGCTACGGCATCGGTAAAGGCGTTTTCAATACGGGATATGAGATTGGCATCGTTTCCCGCCCGTTCGGGAAAGGTCAGGGTAAGGGCACGCTGAAGAAGGACTTTAAGAGGAGCGTCCGCTTCCCTGCACGTTTGGGCAAGAAGCCCTTCTCCGTCCCAGCTTGCCAGATCCAAGCCGCGAAGCTGTTTTAGCATAAGCACGTCGAGAATCCGCTCAAAAAAAGCATGAAGGCGGGCGTCGCTAAGCGGTCCCTGTGTGCCAAGGGGAAGGCGGCAGGACTTGTATACGATAAAAGGATGGGTGCTTCGGTCAAGAAACGCATGGGTCATGAAGCCCAGTGCATACGCCGCCAATATAGGGCTATGCTCTTTAAAATGGTCATTGGGCAGAGTAAGTTCCAATAAGCGTGATGAAAACGAGCCCATTCCCCGACGGTGCAAAAGCGTCCCATACTCAAGCCCCACAGGACGGCTGTGGCGGTTATGGTAAAAAATATCGGG
>Ga0131853_10012555_pt1 | contig 15530 bp, 11 predicted proteins | sample TergutLab28metaG_FD_92764 | JGI IMG/M metagenome (GOLD analysis project Ga0131853, IMG submission 92764) | Labiotermes labralis P1 segment gut microbial communities from Petit-Saut dam, French Guiana - Lab288 P1 (version 2) (version 2) | ecosystem: Host-associated > Arthropoda: Insects >...
CCCTGATGCCACGCCAGAACTCCCGCGGGAGGCCCGGCCGATGGTGCTCGGCCGGGCCCCCGCGGGAGCGGGGTGACGGCCCGGGTGGCGCGAAGGGCCCGGGCCGTCACACGGGTGACTCTCCCGTCACCCGGACCTGTTCCGCCGTCCCGTCGGGGAAGACGATCCGGACGCTTCCCTCGGCCGTGACGGTCGCGCTCGTGCCGGTGCGCAGCGCCTGCGCGTCGCCGTACACCGACGGGTCGGCCGACAGGACGACCAGGCTCGCCAGGATCCTGGTCCCGCCGCGGTGGCGGGCCGTGAGCACCGGCGTCGCCGAGTGGTGGCCGTAGGCGTTGTGGCCGCGGGCGGACGCGACCGAACTGCGGCAGTCGCCACCGGGCCCGTCGTCCCAGCCGAGCAGGGCCACCAGGGCGCTGGTCAGCCCGTCCTGGCGGTGCGCCGCGGCCCACCCCGGCCCCGTCTCCTCGACGGGGGACGCCTCGTCGGCGGCCACCGCCCATCCGCCCTCGCGGACCAGCGCGCCGGCCGGCGCCTCGACCCGGTGGATGCGCACCTCCCACGGGCCGTGGGCCACGCTGGCGGTGGTGATGCGGGCGTACTCGCCGTTGTCCGCGGCCGGGCGGGTGTGCCAGGAGGCGGCGCGCCGGCCCTCGGCGAACAGCCGGTGGATGCGGCCGCGGACCGAGGGACCGGGCACGTCCAGCAGCGCGATCTGGTTGTCGGGACCGGGGGGTTCGTCCGCCGGCGGCGTCTCCGGGGCGGTGGCGGTGGAGTAGGCGAAGCGGGTGTAGTGCGGGTTGTCCTGGGCGGTGGACGTCGGTGTCTGGTGGTCGCTGCCGTGGTTGACCAGCCGCACGATGCCGTCGGACGCCGTGGAGTGCAGCAGCCACCCGGGCCCGGGCAGCGCCAGGTACCGGTCCGCGGTGTCGACCGGGCTCGGCTCCTCCCGGGCCGTCCACACCGGGTGGTCGGCGGGCAGCAGCAGGCCGAGGAACGCCTTGTTGGCCCAGTAGGGCGAGGCGGGCCCGGAGTACGGCTGGGTGACGGGCAGGAAGGGGCCGTACCAGCCCAGGCGCAGCAGCCCCTCCTCGTCGGGCACCCCGCGTTCCGCGAAGTGCTTGAGGGTGCCCGAGGCCAGCCGGCGGGTGCGGCCCGGCGGCAGGGGAGTGGCGCCGGCCAGCGCCCCGGCCCACAGCGGGGCGGCCGCGGCGAAGCGGTAGGTCAGCGAGCGGCCCTGGTGGATGGGCGCGCCGTCGGCGCCGAAGAAGTACTGGTGGGTCTCCAGGAAGCGCCGCAGGCGTTCGCGGTGGGTGGCGACCAGCATGCCGTCCGCGCGAGGACCGGCGATCCGGGCCCACAGGACGGGGTACAGGTGCAGGGTCCAGGCGTTGTAGTAGTCGAACTTCTGCCCGTCGCCGTCGGTGTACCAGCCGTCGCCGCGGTACCAGTCGTCGAGCCGGGCCAGGCCCGCGTCGATCTCGGCGCGGCGGTGCGGGGCGCCGACGGAGGCCAGGAACTCCTCGGTGACGACCTGGAACAGCCGCCAGTTGGAGTCGTTGGTCTGGGCGCCGACGAACCCGCCGAGCCAGGCGGCGACCCGCTGGCGGACCGTGTCGGGAAGGGCGTCCCAGATCCACGGGCGCGTCTCGTGCAGGGCGATCGCGATGGCCGCGGCCTCCACCATCGACTGCGCGCGGTCGGTGATGGCCGGCCAGTGCTCGGGACTTGCCGGGTCGGTGCCCGCGGCCAGCCCGGCGGCGTAGCGCTCGATCAGGTCGCGGATGCGGGTGCTGCCGGGTTCGTCATGGCCGCCGGCGCCCGCGATGCGGCAGGCGGCGAGGGTGAACGACCGGGCGTAGCCCTCGAGTCCGTCCGACCAGGTGCCGGAGTGGCTGGTCCGCCCGGGCAGCCGGTACTGGGCTCTGTGCGGCGAGGCGTAGGGGAGCAGCGCGGCCAGCATGCGGTCTGCGGCGGCCTCCCAGTGGGCCCGGGTGTAGCCGGTGTACGGCGACAACTCCGGGTCCAGGGGCGGTTGCTGGTGGGAATCGGCCAAGAGGTTCGGCGCGGTCATGCCGGTTCGGGCCCTTTCATGGGGTGCGCTCCGCTGGGGGCGCGGCGACGCTTTCGCGTACGACGATGTGAGTGCCGAGCACATGACGGGTGCTCAGGGAGTCCTCGGCCGAGCGCAGGGCGATGCGCACGGCCTCACGGCCCAGTTCCTCCGCGGGAGTGCGGACCGTGGTCAGCGGCGGATGGAAGTCCGCCGCCAGGGGGATGTCGTTGTAGCCGACGACGGAGATGTCGTCGGGGACGCGCAGGCCGGCGTCGGCGATGGCCCGCAGGGCGCCGGCGGCCACCATGTCGTCCCCGGCGAACACGGCCGTGAACTCCGGTCCGCCCTTGAGGAGTTCGGCCATGGCGCGCTGCCCGTTGGCACGGCCCAGGCCGCAGTCCACGACGTGCGCGGCCTGCGGCGGCAGCCGGTGCTCGGCCAGCGCGGCCCGGTACCCGGCGACGCGGGCGTCCAGGGCTGTGTTGCCCGGCAGGCCGCCCAGGAAGACGATCTTCCGGTGGCCGGCGGACAGCAGATGGCTGGTGATCGCGCGGGCGCCCGCCTCGTTGTCGAACTCGACCACCAGGGCGGGGATGTCCGGACCGGGTGCCGGGCGCCCGCACAGCACGAGCCGGGAGCCCGCGGCGTCCAGGGCCTGCGCGTACTGGGCGACGCGCGCGCGGTAGTCGTCGTCCTCGACGACACCGCCGACCAGGATCACCAGCCGGGCGCCCTCCTCCCGCATGAGCTGGACGAACTCCAGCTCCCGCTGCGGCTCGCCACCGGTCTGGCCGACCAGGCAGAGCCAGCCGTGGGCTGCGGCCTCCGCCTCGACGCCCTCGGCCACGTGCGCGTAGAAGGGGCTGGTGACCTGCCGCACCAGGACGGCGACCATCTTCCGGCCGCCGCCCACCAGCGCGCGGGCGTGCGCGTTGGCCACGTAGTCCAGGGCCTGCGCGGCACGCAGCACCCTGGCCCGGGTGGTCTGCGGAACCGGGTAGTTGCCGCTGAGGACCCGGGAAGCGGTGGCGACGGACACGCCTGCCCGCTCTGCCACGTCCCGGATGGTGACCCGCCGCTTCGCCGCCATGTCGCTCCTGTCTCCAGCCCCTGCTGCCCTGTACGCCATCGACGCCTCACGTGTTCGCGGCGTGTTCCCTGGCGTACTCGTCGGCCATTCTGTCGCCGCCGCCCGAGCGCCACTTGCTGATGGCGCCGTCCAGCGCGGACACCGGCGCCCGGCCGGCGATCACGGAGGTGATCGTGTCGTCCATGCCCGCCTTGAGCGTGGTGCCCTGCGCGTTGAAGGTGGCGGACTGCAAGCCGAACGACGCGTCGCGGATGGCGACCGGCACCACCTTCTGCTGCCACGCGTGCAGGGCGCGGGTCGCGTCGGGGAAGCCCGGGACGAACAGCACCTGCGGGCCCTCGGCCAGGTAGCGGAACGGCAGGTTGGTGATGTTCTCGACCTGGCCGAGCTTGGTGGGCACCGGCGAGCCGCCCTTGTCGCGGGTGAAGTGCACGCCCTCCACGCCGAAGTGGGTCAGCTCGTACTCCTTGGTGCCGAACGGGGCCGCCAGGTAGTCCAGGACGCGCAGCAGCAGCTGGATGCGCTCCTTGCTCGCCTTCTTGAGGATCGTGTAGCCGAACGAGCGCCGGGCGGCGACGACGCCGCCGGGAGTGCCGTCGACGGCGTACGGCACCGCGGGCGCCGGCGTCAGCAGGCCCTTGGAGTCCGGGTACAGCGCGGTGTAGTTGCCGAACCCGTTCTGCAGCGAGCCGATGGTGCCGTTGAGCATCAGCGTGTACGCGTCCGAGGTGGACAGCGACGTGGAGTCCGGGTGGTAGCAGCCGTCCTTGCGCAGCTGCGCCTGGAAGGCGACCGCCGCCTTGAACCGCTCGTCGGTGTAGCCGGCGTGGAAGGCGCCCTTGCTGTCCACCGCCCAGCCCTGCGGAGCGTTGTGCGCCGCGGAGTGCACGTTGTTGTTGAAGTCCGACCCCTTCGCCGAACCGAGCGCGTACGTCTTCCCGTGCGTCGCCTTCTTCGCGACGGCGGCGAAGTCGTCCGAGGTCCAGCCGTCGTGCATGCCGGCGCCGGTGAACATGCCCTGGTTGAGCCACAGCGTCGAGCCGGGGATCGGCCGCTCCAGCGGGATGCCGTAGATCCTGCCGCCGATGCGGCCCATGTCCCGCCAGGCCTGGGCGGGGATCCCGGCCAGGTTGGGGTAGTCCTTGACGGCCTCGCCCGACAGGTGCGGCGTCAGGTCCTCGGCCCGGACCTGGACGAACTGGGCCTCGCGCGGCAGCACGAAGCCGGAGAACATGTTGATGATGTCGGGCAGCGAGCCGGGGTCGCCGGCCATCACCGTGGCCATCTTGGCCTGGTAGTCGTCCGTGGGGATGACGGTGTACTCGATCTTGACGCCGAGCGCCTTCTCCACGGCCTTCCAGTACTGGTTGCCCGCCTCGGGCTTGGGCGGCGTGCCGAAGGTGACCGACATGACCTTGATCGTCGAGCCGTCGCCCGGGGTGCGCGCGACCGAGCCGACCAGGTTCGAGGGGTAGGAGGTGAAGCCGGCCTGGACGCCCGCGGTGGTGGGGGCCAGGTCCGGCGTCGGGCCGGCGGCCGGGTGGTACGCGGGCCAGGGGGCGAGCTTCTTGCCCGCGTTGGACACGTCGCCGCCCGACGTGGTCGAGGTGCAGGCGCTCAGCAGTCCGGGGACGGAGACCGCGGCACCGGTCGCGGCGATGGAGCGCAGCAGGGTGCGCCGGGACATTCTGGACATGGGAGGGTGGCCTTTCGGGGGAGTGCGGCCGTTCGAGGGTGTGCGGGGACGGGGGCCGGGATGTCAGCTCTTGATGGCGCCGGTGAGCACGCCCTTGGTGAAGTACTTCTGCAGGAAGGGGTAGGCGAGCAGGATCGGCACGGTGGCCATCACCACGACCGCCATCTGGATCGTCTGCGGCGCGTTGACCGCGCCGTCGCCCAGCGTCGTGTCGGTCAGCCCCGATCCGGCCACGACGTAGGTGCGGAGCACCTGTTGCAGGGGCCAGTGGTCGCTGTTGAGGTACAGCGAGGCGTAGAACCAGGAGTTCCAGTACGAGACGGCGTAGAACAGGCCGACGACGGCGAGCGCGGCCTTCGACAGCGGGAGCACGATCGACCACAGCACCCGCAGGTCGCCGGCACCGTCGAGCCGTCCCGCCTCGTACAGCTCCTCGGGGATGCCCTGGAAGAACCCGCGCAGCACGATCAGGTTGAACACGTTGACCAGCAGCGGAAGGATCAGCGAGGAGTAGCTGTTGAGCAGGCCCAGGTTCTTGACGAGCAGGAAGCTGGGGATCATCCCGGGCGGGAAGAGGAAGGTGAACAGGATGAGCAGCAGCACCGGCCGGCCGCCCGCGACCCGGGGGCGCGCCAGCGCGTAGGCGAGGGTCACCGTGCACAGCAGGCTCAGCGCCGTGCCCACGAGGGTGACGCCGAGACTGACGCCCAGGGCGTGGGTGACGATGCCGCCCTGAAGGATGTCGTGGTACGCCCTGAGCGTCGGGTGCTCGGGCCACAGCACCCAGCCGCCGTTGGCCACCACCTCCCGCTGCGAGGCGAGCGAGGTGGAGACGACGACCAGGAAGGGCACGCAGACCAGGGCGACGACCACCACGAGCGCCACGGCCTTGGCGGACTGGGTGACGGGCTTCGGCTTCTCCATCCAGCCGGGCCGTACGGTTGCGCTCACTTGTAGACCCCCTGCTCACCGAGCCGATGGGCGATCTTGTTCGCCGCGTAGACCAGCACCGCGCCGATGACGCCCTTGAACAGGCCCGCGGCGACGGCCAGTCCGTAGTCGCCGCCGACGATGCCGCGGTAGTAGACGAAGGTGTCGATGACTTCGGCGGCCTGCGGGCCCACCGCGTCGCGCTGCAGCAGCATCTGCTCGAAGCCCACCGAGAGGATGTCGCCGAGCCGCATGATGAGCAGCAGGACGACCACCGGGCGGATGGCCGGCAGCGTGACGTGCCAGAACCGCCCCCAGGGGCCGGCGCCGTCGATCGCGGACGCCTCGTACAGCTGCTCGTCGACCTGCGACAGCGCGGCGAGGAAGATGATCGTGCCCCAGCCGGTGTCCTTCCAGATCACCTGGGCGATCAGCAGCGGCTTGAACGCGTCCGGGTTCCCGATGATGTCGACCGTGTGCAGGCCCGCGTCGCCCAGGTACCCGTTCAGCATGCCGGTGCCGCCCAGCACTTGCTGGAACATCGCCACGACGATGACCCAGGAGATGAAGTGCGGCAGGTACACCACCGACTGCACGAAGCGCCGCACCGTCGACCAGGTGAGGCTGTGCAGCAGCAGCGCGAGGGCCAGCGGGACCGGGAAGTAGAACACCAGCTGGAGCAGCGCGATCCAGGCGGTGTTGAGGACCGCGTGCCAGAACGCGCTGTCCCCGAAGAGCTGCTGGAAGTTGCTGAAGCCGGTCCAGGGGCTGCCCCACAGGCCGGCGAACGGCACGTAGTCCTTGAACGCGACGACGTTGACGATCAGCGCGCCGTACTGGAAGACCAGGAAGTAGGCCAGCCCCGGCACCATCAGCAAGAACAGCGTCCAACTGCGACGTCTGTGAAAACCTTTTCGTTTGATCGGAGCATCCGGCGAACGATGATGGCCGTCGGAGGCCGTCGCCTTTCCTGGGAGCTCCCGTATCAGCGCCGCCACGGCGCCTCCTCACCATCGGGTGCTGGGTGAGCGGTAGTTAAAACGTTTCCAGGCTTCGCGTCAACGGATCTGACACGAATCGCAGGCGGGAGCCGCGGCCCGGCCGGCGATATGCCTGAGTTGTAGCGGTATCCCCTGTGAATCGGTTCATCCCGGGGCCTGGTTGGGCGGCACGGGACGCCGAAGTCGCCCTCGCCGGCGGGCCGTTGCGGCCTGACGCTCACTCAACGCGTGGGATCAGGAGCCCGCCATCCCGCAAGTCGGCGATGGATAAACGCAGTTCATGCGGCATGCGGAGGATGACCGGCGCCGCGAGAAGCGTGCTCGCACCTTCCTGTGACTCTGCGCGATGGCTTGACACGACTCCCGGGCGGGCTTAGAACGATTCATCGTTCGCGCTCTGTCCGACGCACGGCCTGCTTCGCTCTCCACCACCCGGCGACGCCGCCGTCGACATGCGCAGCACATCCCGGCTTTCTCGCCCCCGCTTCCGCGCTCCCTTTCGCGTAGTTCCCACCTGACTGGAGTCTGTCCATGCCTGAGGGGTCCCCGCTCAACCGACGTACGTTCCTCGGCGGCGCATCGATCGCCGCGGCGGCCCTCGCCCTCGGCTCCGCCGGCCGCGCGGACGCCGCCGGCCCACCACCGGCCTCGGCCGCGACCGGCTCCTCGACCGGTGCCGCCCAGGGAGCGGACCTGCACTGGCTGGACGGCCGGCCCGCCGCCACCACCGGGGCGGCCTGGGGCGTCCCCTGGCCGCAGGGCCAGGTCGCCGCGAGCACCGCGTTCGCGCTCCGGGACAGCGGCGGCGACCAGGTGCCCGTGCAGTCCTGGCCGCTGGCCTACTGGCCCGACGGGACGCTGAAGTGGACCGGCCACGCCGTGTCCTCCACCGCCGCCCTCACCGACGGCTACCACCTGGCGCCGGGGACACCTGCCGCCCCCGAGCAGCCGGTGACCGTGACCCGCAGCGGCGACGAGATCCGCCTGGCCAACGGCGTGCTGGACCTGCGCCTGGCCGCGAGCGGCCCGGTGGCGATCCGCTCGCTCGCCCGCTCCGGGCGCACCACCGCCTCGGGCGGTCGGCTGGTGCTGATGCTGCAGGACAGGCCCGACGACAACGACGGCCCGCGGCACACCTCGTGGAGCGGGGTCGTCGAGAGCGCCGACATCGAGCAGTCCGGGCCGGTGCGCGCGGTGGTCAGGCTGACCGGCCGCTACCGGCAGGACACCCCGCCGCGGTACGGCAACGGCGGCCGGGCGATCCTGCCCTGGACGATGCGCGTGTACCTGGGCGCGGGCGACGCATCGCTGCGCGTGATGCACGAGTTCGTCTGGGACGGCGACCCCTCCAAGGACTTCGTCCGCGGCCTCGGCCTTCAGCTCGACGTGCCGATGAGCGACCAGCCGTACGACCGGCACATCCGCTTCGCCGGCCCCGACAACGGCGTGTGGGGCGAGTCGGTGGTCGGCCTGACCGGCCTGCGCCGCGACCCGGGGGCGGCGGTGCGCGCCGCCCAGATCGCCGGCACCGCGACGCCCCCGATCTCCACCTGGGAGGCCACCACCAAGGCGGAGTGGCAGGATCTGCCCAAGTGGGCGGACTTCAGCCTGGTGCAGCACTCGGCGGCGCAGGCCGTGGTGTGGAAGCGCACCTCCGCCGCGTCCGCATGGCTCAAGCACGCCGGCTTCGCCGACCGCGCCCCCGGCTTCGGCTACGTCGGCGGCGTCAGCGGCGGCCTCGGCGTGGGCCTGCGGGACTTCTGGCAGCAGTTCCCGCGCGCCCTGGACGTGCGCGACGCCGCGGGCGACACCGCGACGGTCACCCTGTGGTCCTGGTCGCCGCACGCCGGGGCGATGGACCTGCGCGCCTACGACACCGCGAGCCACGGCCTCGACCTGGCCTACGAGGACGACCGCTACGGCTTCGGCCTGTCCACCGGCATGGCCCGGTCGACGGACATGCAGCTGTGGGCGTTCGACACCACGCCCTCGCGCGACGCCGTCGGCGTGCTGGCCGGCGCGCTCGCCTCCCGCCCGCAGCTGGTCACCGACCCGAAGACGTACCACGGCGTCGGCGTGTTCGGCCGGTGGAGCCTGCCCGACCGCAGCACCCCGGGGCGCAGGGAGCTGGAGGACACCCTGGCGAGCAACGTCGCGTTCTACGCCGGGCAGGTCGAGCAGCGCCAGTGGTACGGGTTCTGGGACTACGGCGACGTCATGCACAGCTACGACGGCGACCGGCACGTCTGGCGTTACGACGTCGGCGGATACGCGTGGGACAACGCCGAGCTCGGCTCCGACGCGGCCCTGTGGTACCAGTTCCTCCGCACGGGAGACCCGCAGACCTTCCACCTCGCGCGGGCCATGACCCGGCACGTCACCGAGACCGACATGATCCGCACCGGGCCGTTCGCCGGCCTCGGCTCGCGGCACGACGTGCAGCACTACGCCGACGGCGGCAAGGAGCCCCGCGTCTCCGAGGCGTACACCAAGCGCTTCATGTACTACCTGACCGCCGACGAGTTCGTCGGCGACGCCATGCGGGTGCCGCTGCAACTGGACACCACGCTGCTGACGTACCCGCCGCTGCGCGACTACCTGGCCACCCCCGCCGGCGTGCCCACCGTGATCCGCATCGGCCCCGACTGGTACGCGCTGGCCAGCAACTGGCTCACCGAGTGGGAGCGCACCGGCGACACCAGGTGGCGCGACCGCATCGTCACCGGCATGCGGGACATCGCCGGGCTCCCCGCCGGGCTGTTCACCGGACAGCAGGGTGGTGCCGTCGGCTACGACCCCGCCACCGGCCACATCAGCGACCTGAAACTCGGCGGCGACTGGGGCAAGGTCAACCTGACCATGGTGTTCTGCGGCGAGCAGATCATGTGGGAGACCACCGGCCTGATCGACGTGCCCGAGTTCCGGGCGAAGCTGCTGGAGTTCTGCCGCTACGTGCAGGCGCCGGCCGCGGAGATCACCGACCACTTCGGCTTCAAGTTCACCACCAGCGCCCCGGGTGTCTTCTACTCGCGGATGACCGCCTGGGCCGGCGAGCAGACCGGCGAACCGGCGGTGCAGCAGCGCGGCTGGGACGCGTTCTTCGGCGACGGCGGCGGCACGCCCTGGACCGCGCCGGCCCGGATCGACGGATCCGCGGTGTTCAGCGGGGTCGACGAGGTCCCGGGCATGGGCACCAACGGGTTCGCGCAGAACACCCTCGCGATGATCGCGCTGCTTGCCGTCGCGCCCGACCAGGCACCGTGACACGGCGTCCCCCACCCGCCGCCTCCCGCACCGGCTCCTCACCCACACCCTCAAGGGAGCACCCATGAACGGGATCACCCGCCTGCTGGCCGCGCTCGCGGTCACCACGGCCGCGACCGCCCTGCCGGGAACCGCCGTCGCGGCATCGGGCGCGCCCCTGCCCGGCGACCAGATCGCCCAGCACTGCGCGCAGAGCACCGAAGGAACCGGCCTGACCTGTTCCTTCGACGTCCCGCCCGGCGCGTACGAGGTGCACGTGGCCCTCGGCAGCCGCACCGCCGCCGCGAACACCGGAGTGGAGGTCGAGGCGAACAGGACCGTGATCGCACCGGTGGCCACCGCGGCGGGCCACCTCGCCGTCCGGAACGTCACCGTCGACGTGCGCACCCCGGAGAGCATGCCCGACGGTCAGGAGGGCGACGGCACCCCCGGCCTGCAGATCCGGCTCACCGGCACGGCACCCGCGCTCGCCGGACTGCGGGTGACCGCACGCCCGCACGCCCCGCGGCTGTTCGTGGTCAGCGACTCCACCGCGTGCGACTGGCTCACCACCGTCCAGCGGGGCTGGGCCCAGGAACTGCCGCAGTACTTCGGCGCCGGGATCGACGTCGCCAACTGGGGCGTCTCCGGGTCCGGCACCGTCTCCTGGCTGTCCGGCCCCCGGCTCTTCGCGACGCTCGAGCCGCAGATCAGGCCCGGCGACGAGGTGTTCATCCAGCTCGCGCACAACGACAAGACCACCCCCGAGGACACCTACCGCGCCAACCTGCTCACCCTCGTCGACGGCGTGCGCGCGCAGGGCGGCAGGCCGGTCCTGGTCACCCCGCCGGTGCGGCACCTGTTCGGCGCCGACGGGAAGATCACCGCCACCGGACGGATCGTCAACAGCCTCGGCGTGGACCTCCCCGCGGTCATGCGCGACGTCGCCCGGCAGAACGGCGTGACGCTGCTGGACCTCACCGCCGACAGCGAGGCCCTGATGGAGCGCCTCGGCCCCGACGCCTCCTGGCAGCTCTACGCCGACCTGCCCGCCGGCCGCAGCCAGACCCACTTCGACGCCGGGGGCGCCACCACCGTCGCCGGCCTGGTCGCCGACGAGATCGCCGGCGCGCACCTGCCGGCCGCGGGCTTCCTCACCGCGGCGCACGGGTGACCGCGCACGGCCCGGTGCGACCTCCCGCCTGCCCAACCGCGCACCCACCGCACGGCGTCCGCCGAACCCGGGCCCACCCGGACGGGATCATCGAGGTGTACGAGTTCAACGGCCGCGAAGGCGGCGGGCCCCGGCAGGAGACCGTCGCCATGAAGTGGCTCGACCGCCATCTGTGAAAGGAGACACGATGACCCGGACCGTGGTGCTCGCCGGTGCCTCGGGCTACGGACGCACCTATCTGCAGGAGATCGCCGCCCTGGAGGCGGCGGGAACCGTCCGGCTGGCCGGCGTCTGCGATGTGCGTCCCCTGGACGCCGAGAGCCGGGCGCTCGCCGGCGACCGGCCGTTCGACACCGACCTCGGCAGGCTGCTCGACCGCACCCGTCCGGACATCGGGATCGTGGCCACGCCCATCCACACCCATCTGCCGCTGGCGCGGCAGGTCCTCGCAGCCGGCGCGCACCTGCTGCTGGAGAAGCCGCCGCTGCCCACCGCCGAGGACTGGCGGGAACTCGTCCGGCTCGGCCGGGCCGCGGACCGCGTGTGCCAGACCGGGTTCCAGAGCCTCGGCTCGCAGGCGGTCGTGCGGCTCGCCCGGCTGATGGCCGAGGGCAGGTTCGGCCGGATCAGGGGCATCGGCGGATACGGCGCCTGGTCGCGGCCGAACGGCTACTACCGGCGCGCCGCCTGGGCGGGCCGCCGCGAGGTCGACGGCAGACCCGTCGTCGACGGCGCCCTCACCAACCCCTTCGCCCACATGGTCTCGACGGCGCTCCACCTGGACGCCAGCACGGGCTGGGACGATGTGGACGCCATCGAACTCGAACTGTTCCACGCCCGCGACATCCAGGCGGACGACACCTCCTGCGTCCGCCTGCGCACCGGGCACGGGACCGTCGTCACCACCGCGGTGACGCTGTGCGCCGAGACGACCGCCGACCCCGTGCTCACGGTGTACGGCACCCACGGCCACGCGACGCTGCACTACACCACGGACCTGCTGGCGTTCGACGGCATGCGGGAGCGGCACAGCAGGACGTCACCGCTGCAGAACCTGCTGGCCCACCTCGACGACGGCCACATCCCGTTGCAGTCCGGCCTCGACGCGTGCGGCGGCTTCATGCGCGTCCTCGACGCCGTGCGCACCGCACCCGATCCGCTGCCCATCGGCCCGGCGTGGATCCGGCACTCGGACGGGAGCGACGGGAACGGCGGTGACGACGCGAGCGTGCACGTGATCGGCGTCGAGGCGGCGGTGCGCGCGTCGGCCGAGCGGCTGGCGACGTTCGGCGAACTCGGCGTCCCCTGGGCGCCGTCGCCCGCATCCCGTCCCTAGGACCCCCTCGGGCCCGGCCGCGACCGCGGCGGTGAGACCGGCGGGGCCGGGCCGTATCGGCAGGACCATCCGCAGGACCAGACGATTCGGAGTGAGCGAATGAGACCATCCAGAGGTGCGGCACGTGTCCTGCTCGGCTCGGCGGTCCTCGTGAGCGCCGTGGCTCTCGTCGTCGACTCGGCGGCCGCGAGCAGCGCCATGAGCCACCACCCGCATCCCGACAGCGGCGCGGTGTACTACGTCGCGCCCGGTGGCAGTGACGGCGCGGCCGGAACGAGCAGTGAACCCTGGGCGTCGTTCGCCCACGCCCAGGCGGTCGCGCAGCCCGGCGACACCGTCTACTTCCGCGGTGGCACGTACACCTACACGCAGGCGAACACGAGTTGCACGAGCCAGACGGCGCGGGTCGACGCCATCACGCTCGACAAGAGCGGCACATCGGGCAGTCCGATCCGCTACTGGGCGTTTCCGGGGGAGAAGCCGGTCTTCGACTTCTCGCACATGACGGACGACTGCCGGATCAAGGGCTTCGACGTCACCGGCAGCTGGATCCACCTCAAGGGCCTGGAGATCACGGGGGTTCCGCAGAACAACACCCTCAACCACGAGTCGTGGGGCGTGTGGAACTCCGGAAGCGACAACACCTACGAGCAGCTCGACATCCACGCCATCATGGGCCCGGGCCTGTTCCTCAACACCGGCGGCGGCAATCTCGTCCTGAACTCCGACTCCCACGACAACTACGACCCGAACAGCTCCAGCGGCCCCGGCACGAACGCCGACGGATTCGGCGCGCACATACCGGCGAACAACCCCGGCAACGTGTTCCGCGGCGACCGCTCCTGGAACAACTCCGATGACGGCTTCGACCTGATCAACGCCCTTTCCTCGGTGACCATCGAGCAGTCGTGGACCTGGTCCAACGGATACGTTCCGGGGACGGGGACCGGCGCCGGCGACGGCAACGGATTCAAGGCCGGCGGCTACGGCGGCAAATACGTCGCAGGCGGCGCGAAGCACACCGTCCGCGACTGCGTAGCCTTCAATAACAAGGCGTCCGGCTTCTACGCCAACCACCACACCGTCGCCGACGACTTCTTCAACGACACCGGCTACGACAACCACCCCGACTTCAACATGCTCGGCGTCGCACCCGACGGCACCGCCACCGGACTGGGAACCCTGCGCAACGACATCGCTTACAAAGGGACGTTGACGTCGAACATGACCGGCACCGATTCCGCGTACAACTCGTGGGACCTCGGCATCGCCCTGTCGGACGCCCAGTTCCAGAGCGTGTCGACCACCGGGTGGGACGCGAAGCGCCAGCCGGACGGCGGCCTGCCGAACGTGCCCTCCTTCCACCCGGCCGCCAGGAGCGACCTGATCGACGCGGGGACCGACGTCGGCCTCCCGTACAAGGGGAAGGCTCCCGACCTCGGCGCTTTCGAGATCTCCTGACGCCCGCCACCACCGTACGCCCGCAGCCGGACCGGCGCCCCGCCGGCCCGGTTCCGGGCGTCCCCGCAGGGCAACACCCTTGTCAGTGGCGGGGGATAGCGTCCGCGGCATGATTTCCGAAGCACTCCCTGACGACCTGCAGAAGCTGTTCCGCGGCACCGAGGGGGAAGGACGGGCTCTGTCGGTGGCGCTGCCCGCCGGACGACTCGTCCTGCCCGACGAAGGCGAGGGGGAGACCCCCGTCCTGTGGTTGAGTGACCAGCCGGCCACCGCGGAGCTGTACGGCGCGCTGCGCGCCGAGCACGCCCGCTCGGGGCTCTACCCGCTGCTCCTGGACGCGCTGCACAAGACGGACCCGGAGTACCGGCCGTGGGGCTGCGGCGAGTTGTTCCTCGACCGGCTGACCTCGCCGGACAGTCACGATCCGGCCGCCGTGCTGGCGGGCTGGTGGCCCGACGGTGGCGACCAGGACGACGAGGAGGGCAGCGACGCGATGGCGCCCTTCGACACGCGATGGCCCGGACTGGCCGCCGCGGCGCCCCTGCGGCACGACCCCGAACTGCTGGCGGACGCCTTCGCGCAGCAACTCCTCACGGAGGACCCGCACTTGCGGCTGGGCCTGGTCGCGGCGACCACCGGCGCGGCAGCGCTCACCGCCGTGGGCTGGTCGGGCCCGCTGAACCACGACAACGACACCGCCCGGTTCTCGGCCGTCGTCGGGGACTGGGAGCGCCGTTTCGGCGTCCGCGTGGTCGGGGTCGGCTTCGCCACCCTCCGCCTCAGCGTGGCCGCCCCTCCCGCCAGCCCGGACGCCGCCCTGGCCGTCGCCGCCGAGCACCTCGCCTTCTGTCCCGACAACATCTGGCAGGGCGTGGGCAGCGTCGCCGCCTATGCCGAGATGCTCGTGGACGAGAACGAGTGGTACTTCTGGTGGGACTGACCGCCGGTGGCCCGGCCGGCCCGGCCCTCAGCCGATGAAGGGCGGGAGGCCGCCCGAGCGCGTGTGGTTGACGGGCAGGCGGCCGTCCCGCTCCGGCGCGACCCGCCGGTGCGCCTCGGAATCCGTGTACGTCGCGAGCCGCCGCCGCTCCGACACCATGACGAGCAGCCGAGCGCCCTTCTTGGCCAGCCATTCCCTCATCGCCGAACTCCCTTCCCCGCGCGACTTCTCCCGCTACCCTCAGCATGCCCATCCGCGGGGCGGACCAGTGCACAGTTGAGGAGAACCAGAGGTCAGCACCATAGCGGCCAGCTGCGCCCGTCGAAAGCGCCGGGCCCGCCGGCCCGTCGCGCGGGGTACGGTCAGTCGCCGACCCGGTCGTTCTGGAACTCGAGTTCCATGCCGGTGGGGCCGAGCTGGATCCGCCGCACCCGGCGCAGTCCGTCGATGAGCCTGCGGAACACGGACTTCCGCGCGCAGGCCGGGCACGTGACCGTCGCGGTGAAGCTGAACCGCCGGGCATCGGTGGTGACGCACCGGAGATCCACCCGGTAGTCGACGGTCTCCTGGCACCGCGAGCAGGGCAGTCCCCGAAGTTCCAGG
>Ga0131853_10012556_pt1 | contig 15530 bp, 5 predicted proteins | sample TergutLab28metaG_FD_92764 | JGI IMG/M metagenome (GOLD analysis project Ga0131853, IMG submission 92764) | Labiotermes labralis P1 segment gut microbial communities from Petit-Saut dam, French Guiana - Lab288 P1 (version 2) (version 2) | ecosystem: Host-associated > Arthropoda: Insects >...
AGAAGAGGAGAAGGTAGAGATCTTGTTAAAACCAGTTCCTAGGAAGGATAAGCCAGAAGAAGAGAAGGAAGATGTCAAGCTAAAACCAATTCCAAGGAAGGAAAAGCCAGAAGAGGAGAAGGAAGAGGTCAAGTTAAAACCAGTTCCAAGGAAGGAAAAACCAGAAGAGGAGAAGGAAGAGATCTCGTTAAAACCAGTTCCAAGGAAGGAGAAACCAGAAGAAGAAAAGGAAGAGGTTAAGTTAAAACCAGTTCCAAGGAAGGAAAAGCCAGAAGAGGAGAAGGAAGATGTCAAGTTAAAATCAATTCCAAGGAAGGAAAAATTAGAAGAGGAGAAGGAAGAGATCAAGTTAAAACCAGTTCCAAGAAAGGAAAAACCTGAAGAGGAGAAGGAAGAGGTCAAGATAAAAACAGTTCCAAGGAGGGAAAAGCCTGAAGAAGAAAAGAAAGAACATATAACAACCAGAAGAGAGAAGGTGGCACGGGAAAAGGAAGAAGTGGAACTGAAAACTGTCTTAAAGGAGGTTACATTGACAGAAAAAATACATGATGTTCAGCAGCCAATATTGCCAGCTGTTGTCAAGGAGGAAAAACAAGTAGATGAGGAGATGCCAGATAAATCTTCAGTGCCGTGGCGTAGAGCTAGAAAACCTGTGAAACCTGTGCAAGAAATACAACAACCAGAAGAGGTAACTCTTAAACCCATTAAGAAAGAAGTAACTACAATTGTTGAACAGGTGGAAAAGGTGGAACTAAAACCCATCCCCAGCAAGAGACCACAGTCTGTGAAACCGGAAGAAGAAACAGTGAAAACTGTTATACATACAGAAAGGCACGTGGATGAGAAGGAGGGTGAGGTTGTTGTATTGCAGCCTATTTCAAGGAAAGAGAAGCCAGTTGAAGAAAATGAGGATATAAAATTGAAACCTGTCCCAAGGAAGGAAAAGTTGGAAGAGGAGAAGGAAGAGGTCAAGTTAAAACCAGTTACAAAGAAGGAAAAGCCAGAAGAGAAGGAGGAAGTGGTGAAGTTAAAACCAATTCCAAGGAAGGAAAAACCGGAGGAGGAGAAGGAAGAGGTCAAGTTAAAACCAATTCCAAGGAAGGAAAAGCCAGAAGAGGAGGAGGAATTGGTGAAGTTAAAACCAATTCCAAGGAAGGAAAAACCAGAGGAGGAGAAGGAAGAAGTCAAGTTAAAACCAATTCCAAGGAAGGCAAAGCCAGAAGAGGAGAAGGAAGAGGTCAAGTTAAAACCAATTCCAAGGAAGGAAAAACCGGAGGAGGAGAAGGAAGAGGTGAAATTAAAACCAGTTCCAAGGAAGGAGAAGCCAGAAGAGGAGAAGGAAGATGTCAAGTTAAAACCAGTCCCAAAGAAGGAAAAACCAGAAGAGGAGAAGGAAGGGGTCGATTTAAAACCAATTCCAAGAAAGGAGAAGCCAGAAGAAGAAAAGAAAGAACATGTAACTCCCTGGAGGGAGAATGTGGAACAGAAAATGGAAGAAGTGGAACTGAAAACTGTCTTAAAGGAGGATAGGTTGACTGAAAAGCTACATGATGCACAGCAGCCAAGATTGCCAGCTGTTGTCAAGGAGGAAAAGCAAGTAGAAGAGGAGATGCCAGATAAATCTGCAGTGCCATGGCGTAGAGTTAGGAAACCTGTGAAACCTCTGCAAGAAATACCACAACCAGAAGTTGTAACTCTAAAACCCATTAAGAAAGATGTAACTACAATTGTTGAACAGGTGGAAAAGGTGGAACTAAAACCAATCCAAGGCGAGAGACCTCAGTCTGTGAAACCAGAAGAAGAAACTGTGAAACCTGTTATACATACAGAAAGGCACGTGGATGAGAAGGAGGGTGAGGTTATTGTATTGCAGACTATTTCAAGGAAAGAGAAGCCAGTTGAAGAAAATGAGGATGTAAAATTGAAACCTGTCCCAAGGAAGGAAAAGCCAGAAGAGGAGAAGGAAGGGATCAAGTTAAAACCAATTCCAAGGAAGGAAAAGCCAGATGTTGAGAGGGAAGAAGTCCAGTTAAAACCAATTCCAAAGAAGGAAAAGCCAGAAGAGGCAAAGGAAGAGATGAAGTTAAAACCAGTTCCAAAGAAAGAAAAACCAGAAGAGGAGAGAGACGAGCTGAAGCTAAAACCAGTTCCAAGGAAGGAGAAGCCAGAAGAGGAGAAGGAAGATGTCAAGTTAAAACCAGTTCCAAAGAAGGAAAAGCCAGAAGCGGAGAAGGAAGATGTCAAGTTAAAACGAGTTCCAAGGAAGGAGAAGCCAGAAGAGGAGATTGAAGAGGTCAATTTAAAACCCGTTCAAAGGAAGGAAAAACCAGAAGAGGAGAAGGAGGAAGTCTCGTTAGAACAAGTTCCAAGGAAGGAGAAGCCAGAAGAAGAGGAGGAAGATGTCAAGTTAAAACCAGTTCCAAGGAAGGAAAAACCAGAAGAGGTGAAGGAAGATATCAAGTTAAAACCAATTCCAAGGAAGGAAAAACCAGAAGAGGAGAAGGAAGAGGTCAAGCTAAAACCAGTTACAAGGAAGGAAAAACAAGAAGAGGAGAAGGTAGAGATCTTGTTAAAACCAGTTCCTAGGAAGGATAAGCCAGAAGAAGAGAAGGAAAGTATCAAGTTAAAACCAGTCCCAAAGAAGGAAAAACCAGAAGAGGAGAAGGAAGATGTCAAGTTAAAACCAATTCCAAAGAAGGAAAAGCCAGAAGAGGAGAAGGAAGAGGTCAAGTTAAAACCAGTTCCAACGAAGGAAAAACCAGAAGAGGACAAGGTAGAGATCTCGTTAAAACCAGTTCCAAGGAAGGAGAAACCAGAAGAAGAAAAGGAAGAAGTTAAGTTAAAACCAGTTCCAAGGAAGGAAAAACCAGAAGAGGAGAAGGAAGATGTCAAGTTAAAATCAATTCCAAGGAAGGAAAAATTAGAAGACGAGAAGGAAGAGATCAAGTTAAAACCAGTTCCAAGAAAGGAAAAACCTGAAGAGGAGAAGGAAGAGGTCAAGATAAAACCAGTTCCAAGGAGGGAAAAGCCTGAAGAAGAAAAGAAAGAACATGTAACAACCAGGAGAGAGAAGGTGGCACAGGAAAAGGAAGAAGTGGAACTGAAAACTGTCTTAAAGGAGGTTACATTGACAGAAAAAATACATGATGTTCAGCAGCCAATATTGCCAGCTGTTGTCAAGGAGGAAAAGCAAGTAGAAGAGGAGATGCCAGATAAATCTGCAGTGCCGTGGCGTAGAGCTAGAAAACCTGTGAAACCTGTGCAAGAAATACAACAACCAGAAGTGGTAACTCTTAAACCCATTAAGAAAGAAGTAACTACAATTGTTGAACAGGTGGAAAAGGCAGAATTAAAACCCATCCCCGGCGAGAGACCACAGTCTGTGAAACCAGAAGCAGAAACAGTGAAAACTGTTACACCTACAGAAAGGCACGTGGATGAGAAGGAGAGTGAGGTTGTTGTATTGCAGCCTATTTCAAGGAAAGAGAAGCCAGTTGAAGAAAATGAGGATATAAAATTGAAACCTGTGCCAAGGAAGGAAAAGTTGGAAGAAGAGAAGGAAGAGGTCAAGTTAAAACCAATTCCAAGGAAGGAAAAACCAGAAGTTGAGGGGGGAGAAATCCAGTTAAAACCAACTCCAAAGAAGGAAAAGCCAGAGGATGAGAAGGAAGAGGTGAAGTTAAAATCAGTTCCAAAGAAGGAAAAGCCGGAAGAGGAGAAGGAAGAGTTGAATTTAAAACCAGTTCTAAAGAAGGAAAAGCCAGAAGAGGAGGAGGAATTGGTGAAGCTAAAACCAATTCCAAGGAAGGAAAAACTGGAGAAGGAGAAGGAAGAGGTCAAGTTAAAACCAATTCCAAGGAAGGAAAAACCGGAGGAGGAGAAGGAAGAGCTGAAGTTGAAACCAATTCCAAGGAAGGAAAAGCCAGAAGAGGAGAAGGAAGAGGTCAAGTTGAAACCAATTCCCAGGAAGCAAAAGCCAGAAGAGGAGAATGAAGGGGTCAAGTTAAAACCAGTTCCAAAGAAAGAAAAACCAGAAGAAGAGAAGAAAGAGGTCTCATTGAAACCAGTTACAAGGAAGGAGAAACCAGAAGAAGAGAAGGAAGATGTCATGTTAAAACCAATTCTCAGGAAGGAAAAGCCAGAAGAGGAGAAGGAAGAGTTCAAGTTAAAACCAATTCCAAAGAAGGAAAAGGCAGAAAAGGAAGAGGAACTGGTGAAGTTAAAACCAATTCCAAGGAAGGAAAAACCGGAGGAGGAGAAGGAAGAGGTGAAGTTGAAACCAATTCCAAGGAGGGAAATGCCAGAAGAGGAGAAGAAAGAGGTCAAGTTGAAACCAATTCCAAAGAAAGAAAAACCAGAAGAGGAGAAGGAAGAGGTCTCATTGAAACCAGTTCCAAGGAAGGAGAAACCAGAAGAAGAGAAGGAAGATGTCATGTTAAAACCAGTTCTCAGGAAGGAAAAGCCAGAAGAGGAGAAGGAAGAGGTCAAGTTAAAACCAATTCCAAAGAAGGAAAAGCCGGAAGAGGAGAAGGAAGAGGTCAAGTTGAAACCAATTCCAAGGAAGGAACAGCCAGAAGAGGAGAAGGAAGAGGTGAAGTTGAAGCCAATTCCAAGGAAGGAAAAGCCAGAAGAGGAGAAGGAAGAGGTCAAGTTGAAACCAATTCCAATGAAGGAAAAGCCAGAAGAGGAGAAGGAAGAGGTCAAGTTAAAACCAATTCCAAAGAAAGAAAAACCAGAAGAGGAGAAGGAAGAGGTCTCATTGAAACCAGTTCCAAGGAAGGAGAAACCAGAAGAAGAGAAGGAAGAGGTCAAGCTAAAACCAGTTACAAGGAAGGAAAAACCAGAAGAGGAGAAGGAAGAGGTCAAGTTAAAACCTATTCCAATGAAGGAGAAGCCAGAAGAGGAGAAGGAAGATGTCAGTTTAAAACCAGTACAAAGAAAGGAAAAGCTGGAAGAAGAAAAGAAAGAACGTGTTACAACCAGGAGAAAGAAAGTGGCGCAGGAAAAGGAAGAAGTTGAACTTAAAACTGTATTAAAGGAGGATAGGTTGACTGAAAAGATACACGATATACAGCAGCCAACTTTGCCAGTTGTTGTCAAGGAGGAAAAGCAAGTAGAAGAGGAGATGCCAGATAAATCAGCGGTGCCGTGGCGTAGAGGTAGGAGACCTGTGAAACCTGCGCAAGAAATACAACAAGAAGAAGTTGTAACTCTTAAACCCATTAAGAAGGAAGTTACTACAATTGTTGAGCAGTTGGGAAAGGCAGAATTAAAACCCATCCCCGGCGAGAGGCCACAGTCTGTGAAACCAGAGGAAGAAACAGTGAAAACTGTTATACATACAGAAAGGCACGTGGATGAGAAGGAGGTTGAGGTTGTTGTATTGCAGCCAATTTCAAGGAAAGAGAAGCCAGTTGAAGAAAATGAGGATATAAAATTGAAACCTTTCCCAAGGAAAGAAAAGCTGGAAGAGGAGAAGGAAGAGGTTAAGTTAAAACCAGTTCCAAGGAAGGAAAAACCAGAAGAGGAGAAGGAAGAGGTCAAGGTGAAGCCAGTTCCAAGGAAGGAAAAGCCAGAAGAGGTGAAGGAAGAGGTCAAGTTAAAACCAGTTCCAAAGAAGGAAAAGCCAGAAGAGGAGAAAGAGGAAGTCAAGTTAAAATCAATCCCAAGGAAGGAAAAGCTGGATGAGGAGAAGGAAGAAGTCAAGTTAAAACCAATTCCACGGAAGGAAAGGCCAGAAGAGGAGAAGGAAGAAGTCAAGTTAAAACCAGTAGCAAAGAAGGAAAAGCCAGAAGATGAGAAGGAAGAAGTCAGATTAAAACCAGTTCCAAAGAAAGAAAAGCCAGAAGATGAGAGGGAAGAAGTCCAGTTAAAACCAAGTCCAAAGAAGGAAAAACCAAAAGAGGAGAAGGAAGAGGTGAAGATAAAACCAGTTCCAAAGAAGGAAAAGCCAGAAGAGGAGAAGGAAGAGGTAAAGTTAAAACCAGTTCCAAAGAAGGAAAAGCCAGAAGAGGAGAAGGAAGAGTTGAAGTTAAAACCAGTTCCGAAGAAGGAAAAGCCAGAAGAGGAGAAGGAAGAGGTTAAGTTAAAACCCATTCCGAAGAAGGAAAAACCAGAGGAGGAAAAAGAGGAAGTCAAGTTAAAACCAATTCCAAAGAAGGAAAAACCAGAAGAGGAGAAGGAAGGGGTCAGGTTAGAACCAGTTCCAAAGAAGGAAAAGCCAGAAAATGAGAAGGAAGAAGTCAAGTTAAAACCGATTCCAAAGAAGGAAAAACCAGAAGAGGGGAAGGAAGAAGTCAAGTTAAAACCAATTCCAAAGAAGGAAATGCCAGAAGAGGAGAAAGAAGAGGTTAAGTTAAAACAAGTTCCGAAGAAGGAAAAGCCGGAAGAGGAGAAGGAAGACGTCAAGTTAAAACCAGTACGAAAGGAGGAAAAGTCAGAAGAGGTGAAGGAAGAGGTTAAGTTAAAACACGTTCCAAAGAAAGAAAAGCCAGAAGAGGAGAAGGAAGATGTTAAGTTAAAACCTGTACCGAGGAAGGAAAAGCCAGAAGAGGAGGAAGAATTGATCTATTTAAAAACAATTTCAAAGAAAGAGGAGATACTGCTGAAAACAGAGCAGGAAAAGGAAAAAGTGAGGGCAGAACCTGTTTCAAAAGGAAAACCAGAACCCATTCACCTGAAAGATGAATCAAATTTTGAAGGAGATAAGTCACCTGAGGAAATGAAAATTCCTTTGCACAGTAAGGAAACAAAGGAGCCCCAACCAAAGCCAGCTAGTGTTGTAGAAAAACCAATAGAAATTCCAGGAGAAGTTAAAGCTACAGATCAAATGAAGCCTGTAGATACACCTGAAGAGAAGACAGTGGCACCATGGAGAAGGAAAAGAACAGGAAAGCCTGAAGACATAACTCCAGTACCTATATGTGAGGAATCCAAACCAGTGTTGAAACCTGTTCAGGTTGAGGATGAGGGAGAAGAGTACAATGAAGAGCAGAAATCTAAGACTCATATTACTTTCTCAACTATACAAAAGAAAATTTCTTTGAGACCAAAACCAGAGCTTCCATCAGAAGAGAATCAAGAAGTTGTAGAAGTGCGAGAAACTTGGCAGAAGGAGATGAGAATGGATGCGGTGTCAAAGAAGAAGGTGACACAAGATGAGAGAATGTCTGTTACAGAGGCAGAAGGTAGACCCTTAAGGGAACTGGAGATCATAACTGCCAAACGAGTGACTGAGGGTGTGATATGCGTTCCAGAGGAACCAGTGGTAGAAGATGTGGAGGTGCATGAAGAGCGACATACAGTGAAACATTCATTGCTGCGGGAAGCAAAGACTATCCCTCCTTACTTTATTCAGCGTTTGCAACCAGTTGCTGCTGAACCTAATAAGACTGCTCTTTTCACATGTCAAGTTGATGGCTATCCGTTCCCTGAACTTACTTGGTATCGTAATGGAGTAGAGATTCAACCAACTTCTCGTACTGTTTTTAAGGTGTTTGAATCCACAGCTACATTTGAAATCAGTAGTGTCTCTCCAGATGATGTTGGCAACTATACATGTCAGGCTTCTAACCCTGCCGGAATTGCGACCTCAACAGCCAATCTTCTTGTCATAGGTATGTGCTGGTGTGTAGCATGCAGCAGAGTTGCACATGATTTTGCTTTTGCTTAGAGTTGTGTCTTATCTGAGGGAAATGTGGCATGCCAGTTACATGATTAACAAATGCCGCCTGTGTCACTGGCTCTTAATCATGTTTTTTTTTTAAAATAGTCTCCCCTGTAATCAACATTTTCTTTTAGTTACGCTTGTGCTGAAGGCTCTTGGTTGAGTAGCCGATCCTTGTGAGTGTCCTGTGTTGTGTGTGTTCCTTTGTATTGAACATATATAAATATACAATAAAAGCTATAGTGCTATAGTGTCCCTGGCAACATTCATCGTAAGGCCACCAAGTTTAGGTGCCAAATGGCTGGCAGCAGCCTGCATTGCCACCAAGTTGTAGTTGTTCATGGAAATGTGGTAATCCCACCGTGGCTAACCAGTTTATAGTGGCACAGTGCTGTTTGCTCATTACTAGCACATAATCAATAATAGTAGAGTGAAGTTTTACTGCTATACCACGCTACTAAACAAAAAATACGCAGTCACAATAAAACTAAAAAGTCCAAATGGTAACTAACCTGTGCAGTGAATGGTCAGGCTTCCGTGATTTTCTAAGTATCCATCTGGTCTAATCTACTAAGGCAACGATGTGGACTGTACCCAAATGTTCTGTCGCTTATTGTGCGAAACACATGCTTAAGATTTTTCACTGCCACCACTTCTGGGAATGTTAAATTGAACTGAAACATTCTTATAACCATTGTTCATGTTTCATGGCAGAGGATTAATTTATGTCGGGCAGTACTCTTCCTGTGCTCATGAGAGTATGAAAATGGTTTTCCATAAAACTCATTCCCTGGTTGTTATTAAATTTCCCAGAGAGTTAAACTATCACAAAATTAAGGATTTCAACAAAACTAAGTATATCAAAATTCTGATCAAAATTTGCATATACTCCTGTACAAAACACAAGCTATTCATGGAGTTACTAAGGCCAGGGTTGTAACTGCATCTTTATCACAGCTTACGTCCTGGCAGACCACAGACAGAACACTGGTTATATTTTTCTTACATCTTTCTTCATTAAAAAAAAGGATTATATATATAAGTTCATATTTATTTATTCACATGTACTCTACTGTACAGCACAAAAAAAAAACTGAAATTTTCATTGTTCCTCCTGTATTTTATCTAGTTATGGGGGTGTAAGAGCAATCAAGGCTGGGTCATTTTTAATTCCAAAATCATGTCATTACCTTCTATCTGAACAGAGTTTCGAATGACACTTAGCTATGTGATCACGTTTGCAAGTAGTGGATTTCGTTTTTGTAATGTAAAATAATTTCTTTTGACCGTGAATGAAACTTGGGAAGCCTGAATTTCTGCACACATAGTAGGCTGTGAAAATATATTCTTTACACTATGTAATCTTACAGCTGTGTTATGATCAGTTAGCATTTTATTTGCATGCACATTTTAAGCCACTGTACTTTCTTGCATAGCATTCTGCGTGCTTTGCTGATGTTGTGTCTGTGTGGAACTAGAATTGTGCCTGTTGTTTTGTATGGATATGAAACCTGATCTCTCACATTAAGGGGAGAACATGCATTGAGGGTGTTTGAGACTAGGGTGATGAGGAAGATATTTGGGCATAATGGGGACGAAATAAAAGGAGAATGGAGATAACTGCATAACCAAGAGCTTCGTGTTTTGTTCTCCTCACAGTTATTGTATGGGTGACCAAATCAAGGAGGATGAGATGGGCAGGTCATGTGTATGTATGTATGGGGTTTTGTAGGAGAAATCTGAAGGAAAGAGACCACTTGAAAGACCTAGGCATAGAACGTACGATAACATTGAAACAGACACTAATAGAAGGGGATGGATTAGATCCATGTGGATGAGGTCAGGGGTGAGTGGCAGGCTGTTGTGAACAAGGTAATGAACATGTGAGTTGCATAAATTGTGGGAAATTCCTGGAATAGCCAAGGAACTGTTAGCTTCTGAAGGAAGACTCTGTTCCATTTAGTTAGTTAGTTAAGTTAGACAGTTTGTTTTCATCAGACACCTTTTCAATAGCTACTTCTTACTATATATGCACATTTGATTTGTATTTCCTACATGTTTTGGTGCCTGTGCACCATCAGTAGGGAGAAAAACTATTCCAGTTACTTGAAAAACTTGCTACTGTTATGACATTGTTATTCGTTGGTTCATTTCTGTAACTTGTATGTCATGAACATAAATGTGTTATAAAAGGTACAACTGTACATATTGTAAAAGATGATGGTGCACAGGCACTGAAACATGTAGGAGATGCACATCAAATGTATGTTTATAATAGATACTTTGTATTTAGTTGGTATTAAAAAGGTGTCTGATTTCCATTTATATTTATATTTATTTATTTTGTTCATTCAATCCAGCTACATGGGGCCATAGCCCATAGGATACAGAACATGTCAAAATTTGTGTAACATAAAATAAGGCAAAATATGTACAAGAAAAACGTGGAAAAAGACAATCAAAATATTTACATATTAAATATAATACATGTCACATTTTAGAGATAAAAAATATACATGCAAGCATTAAATACAAATACATATCAACCTATGTTGCAAGGTTCATGTGGAAATCAAACAGAGTGAAGTTAGAATTGTGACAGGCAGTAAGCTAAAATAGCAGTCTGAATTTACAAAATATATACTGTCTCTAAAAATATTTATAACATAACATTTCAGTATTTGATTAATAATAAAACAATATCAATAAAGTGTTATAGGTTTAAAATTTTTAGAGTCTATTGTAGTTATAAAATCCATTTAAGCTATAAAAAGAGTTGGAGTGTAAATATTCTTTCAGGGCTCATTTGAATTGTTTCTTAGTCTGGAGAAGGTTCTTCACATAGGTGGGCAAGTTATTGAAGGCCTTAATTCCAGAGTAATAGGGTCCCCTCTGGAAAACTGTCAATTTTGAAGGTGGTAGATGTAAATTTGATTTATTTTTAGTGTTAAAGCCATGAATTTCTGAGTTTAATCTAAAATAATCGACATTTTCAACCACAAAAAACAGGAGTGATAACAAATATTGAGATTTTAGTGGCAATATGTTCAGCCTTTTGAAGTGCTGTCTACAGGAATCTCTATTTCTTATTCCCACCATGATCCTAACAATTTTCTTTTGCATTCGGAAAGTAACATTCCTGAGGGGGGCATTACCCCAGAATATTATTCTGTAGGTCAATATTGAATGGAAATATGAATAGTATATCAATTTCAAGGAGTCTAAAGACAGGAAGGGTTTTTAGGTACAATGGCCTCAATATGTTTTTTCCATGACAGCAAATTATCCAGAGTTAAGCCAAGAAATTTTATACTGTCAACTGTAGTTAGTTCATTAACTAAACTAAAACTAAACTAAAACATGAACTAAATTTAATATGTTACTTTGTTTGTTGATTGGTTGTTTGGTTGTAAAGTTAGTATCTGTGTGAAAGATAATTTGTTGTGGATAAGAGCAGACGACTTAAGAAACCTACGTTTGTTTGATTAGCTGGTAAATTTAGAAATGTATCTAGAGTAAAAGTTGGTATATTGGAAGTGTTTAAATAGCTTGAGCAGAAGGCCAGGTCATTTGGTCCTAGTGTTGTGACCTCTACAGTATGGGGCTTCTTGCCAGAAGAAGTGTCACTGGTCTCTTTGCTTTGCTTTGCATGGGGATAATTTCCTACATCACACACCTGTTGCATAGCATGTTATGTTTATCATTTAATATATTAGGTTTACTGAAGACATGGCTATGAGATGAAGACATGGTAAGTTCACTGACTGTATGAGCATGACTATTCTGCTTCATTTACCTGATGCTTGCAGGTTGATTTATTGTTCAAGCAGTTAAAGTTGTATTGTTTTGCCCACATTGTCTTGTTTTCATGATGGTTGTTAAACTTTTAGTTGGCAGTGCTTAAGAGCATAAGTGATTCTTGCCAACATTTGACTGGCATCTGGCCAGTTAGCAACTGTTTGAAACTGTATCATGTGCAAATGGTTTTGCATGGAAATTGCACATGGGTGTTACAGCATAGAGAGTCTTGTCATCTGGCTTTGTATATGTTGTGTTTTGAAAGTAACACAGTATTTGTGTGACAGATTGTGATGTTATTTGTGCATCTTTTTTACACCTAATAATCATTGATGATATCTAAGCTGAATGTGTTTCCATGTTTAAAAGTGGTGGTGTTGTTCTCTCTGATGTACAGAAAAAGAAGAGAGTGGGATGGCACCTTACTTTGTTCAGCCACTGAAGCCTCAGGTTGTGCAGCCTAAAGAAGTTGCCACATTACAGTGCACAGTGAGGGGTACCCCCACACCAACGGTCAAGTGGTACCATTCAGACAAAGAACTGAAACCAGGTAGAAGTCGAGAAATCAAATATAATCCAGAGACTGGATTTGCAACCCTTAGGATTTTAGAGCCTATGGAACAGGATCAGGCCATATATACTGTCCGCGCTACCAACACGTATGGGCGGGCAGAATGCAGAGCAAACCTCATTGTTGGTAAGTGACTGTCGGTAACAAAGTCATCTAAAAGTTAACCAGAAATATGTTATGTCGGTAGTTATAACAAAGAACTTGTCGTATTTCAGCAGAGACAGTGAGAGTACACAAACCAGAGGTGCTGCAGGCTCCCAAGATCATTCAGCCAGTTCAGGCAAAAATGGTACCAGCTGGAGATTCTGTTACACTTGAGGCAGATTTCGAAGGAGTTCCAAAACCTGAGGTACGCTGGTATCGTAATGGGAAGGAGATAACACCAAGTGATAAAGTAAATATTGTGATAGAAGAGCATAAGACAACATTACACATTCCTCAAGTGTTCCGTCCTGATGGAGGGAAATATGAAGTCCGCGCAACAAACCCTGCTGGTGAAGCTCGCAGCTCTGGCACAATTTCTGTTACAAGTAAGAGTCATTTTGGTTTTTATAATCAGAAGCAATATTCAGTTAAATGTTTTATTACCAATAATAATATTTGTGTGTAATTTTCTTTTTTGTTTTAGCTGGACCAGAACCAAAATTATCTGAAGTGGTTCCTCCACGCTTTATTGAACCACTGAAACCTCAGATAGTAGCTGAAGGAGAGGTTGTTATTATGGAGACTTACGTTGAATCGCATCCAGTATGCTCGTTCCAGTGGTTTCAGCATTCTGTTGCTATAAAGGTTAGTGATCTCTACTTACGTAAGTATATTCTTGAGTCTGTATGATATGTAATAGGAAAATTGGCATAAGGTCATTGTTGTATCTGACAATTATTGGTTAGCTTTTCATCATATTAATGTAGCCAACTCAGCCAATTGCCCACATGTGCAGTGGAAAGTGACAGAAGTTGTCAGATACAATTTGGGCCCTGCTGCATTAACAGGAGTTTTCATAATAATCGTAATACTTTCAAACAGTCGTCCCCAGAGATGCGAGTGGTGACAGCAGATAACCACTCGGTGTTAATAATAAGAGAAGTTGCATCTGAACACGATGGCACCTACACTTGTCGGGCGGAGAATGTCGCTGGGTCCGTGACTTGCACTGCAACGCTTAATGTTGTGCCAGCCACAGAATGGGAGGATGTTGCAGAACTTGTATCCCCCACCTTTGTCAGAAAACTGGCAAATGTTCGTGTGATGGATGGAGAAGAAATACATTTTACATGTCAGGTTGGTTTCTACCTTTACAGTATTTCCATACTGGTTTCGACATTAATTTGTGAAGGTGATATGGTTGTGTTTATGAACTCTGTCATGTAGTGAAGTTTATATTGTTTTTAATTTTACAGGTGACTGGTAGACCAATCCCCAAAATTACATGGTACCATAAGAATGAACCAATAAAGGAAGCTAAAGATGTTACCATATACCAGGACTCTGAAGGTGTATGTAAACTTGCCATCAGTGAAGTTTTCCCTGAAGATGCTGGTGAATACACTTGTCATGCTATTAACAAAGTGGGTGAGGCTGTGTGTGCTGCATCTCTGATCGTTGAAGGTTAGTGTTTGACTTGGTAATTGATCAAACTCAGATATTTCCCAGCTTTTCCCTCATATATTAATCTTAAGAGCATTTTGAGGGTTCAGGTCTTCTGGAATATGATGCCGTGTTATTGGGTGAGTAGTTCCCAGTGTTTTTAAGGAACATGTGCCATCAAAACTTCAGGAACCACTAACTGAACAACAGTGTCATATCCCATGAGACCTGAACCCTCATCAACATGGCTGTGAGATACTAAAGTCTTGCAGTTAGAGAATATTAGTATCCACCCACCAAAGAAGTTCGTTTAAACTTTACAGCATGCCATAGAATACCCAGATACAGTCTGATATAGACAAGGCATTAACCCTTCTGCAATTTATATTTTGACAGCATATGAATATATACCTGATGCAGAGATTGCTACTGTTACAACTGGCACTTCCCTTACTGTGGAGCAAAGTGGTTCTGAAGAAGAATTGTTGACTGAGAAGGTAATCTATTGGAGGTCTATTTATGATGCAGAGTATGGAACTTGACTTCATGCAGCAATGTTTTTGTTTTGTTTGGGCAGCTATTTGTAGATACAAGGAATGTTAAATAATAATTGGTGTTTAGCAAAGCTGGTGCTTCATGCATTTGACTCATCCTTGGCCATCCTCATTCAATGTTACAGAAATAATCAGGAATGTTCTTTGTGATACTTGATGTGACATTGATTATTTTGGCTTGCTGCTTAATTGTTTGGCTTATGTTGAATTTCTTATCTTAACATTAACAGTGTTATATATCCTGTAGACTTTTAAAATGCTTTGAGAGAAAGTATTTTTTCAGATTGTTGGACTGTAGTTTGGTGAGTGTGTATGCTGTATATTTTTGTAGTTCTACAATAAAAGCTCTTAGAAACCTGTCACAGCAGATCACTTTATGCCATAACCTGGTGCTGTATAACAACAATAAAAACACTTTACCTTTTATATTTCAATAAATAACTCCAGTCGCATATTTTGCTTGATTTTGAAATGCAGCCAAAACAGTTTCTAACTTTTTTTAGTTTATGATGTTTGATTATGCTCTCTGCTTCTTTTTTGTGATATAGGAATAAATAAGTATTGAGCGTTGGTACAATAATACTGACAGGGAACTGAAGTACTCAAAAAAACACTTGTCCCAGTGCCACTTTGTCCACCACCGATTTTACACAGACTGGCCTGGGATCGAACCCAGAACTCTGCAGCTAGAGGCTGGTCACTAAACACCTGAGCCATGGTATGGCCACCAATCCCTTACTTTTACTGCAGCTTTGCAAGAATGCTGTGTCTGTGAAAAATGTTGCAAGGTGCTGGATACTTCTGTGATAGTAATGTAACACAAAGTTCATACACACAGCTTACTTATTTCTGTAAAAAGTATTAATAAGTTGTAGAATTTTGGGTGCTAATTTCACACAGATCTGTTGCCAGGAAAGGACAGCAGAGTTGAGGGGCAAAACATTGGTTCACAGAATTAATGGAATGTTTGCAAGTGGGAGGTGGAAGAATGTTTAGCACCTTAAGGATATGATCTGTTTGAGCATTAAAGGTACATTTAAAAGTAGAGTTCATTTATTTTTCTGCTGTAGTTGAGAATTTGGTTGACAGAGTGGCCAGTTTTAAGCTCCTGCCTAAGCAAAGTAAAGGGCGGTGGCAGCATTGTAAGTTGCAAAATATTTTCATTATTGAGTTACCTTAGCTGACAATTCTGGTTCCTGTACTCCAAATTTGATTTAATTTTAAATGATTGGTGGCAGGTTGTTGCAGTAGTAATTCATTTTATATTTTAATATATAAATAATATCTTGTTATTACAGGCTGTTAGTGATCTTCATTAATATATTGTCATTGAGCCTTATTGTGAACAGCTGGG
>Ga0131853_10012557_pt1 | contig 15529 bp, 11 predicted proteins | sample TergutLab28metaG_FD_92764 | JGI IMG/M metagenome (GOLD analysis project Ga0131853, IMG submission 92764) | Labiotermes labralis P1 segment gut microbial communities from Petit-Saut dam, French Guiana - Lab288 P1 (version 2) (version 2) | ecosystem: Host-associated > Arthropoda: Insects >...
CCGCCAGAAGTTTAATTTCGGGCCTTTCTTTAGCCACACTTCGTTAGAAACTGCTGCGGTTTCTAGGCTTCCGGTGATTTTGCTAAAGCAATATTCTGCACCGGCTGTAGTTACTGCTGTAAGGCTTGCAGTATCTTCTTTCCAGGCCACGCTGCCTATGGTTGGCGAGCCTTGCGCCTGTGCCGCACTGCCGGAAACGGCATGTGACTCTACAGCCCTAGTTGCTGCGCGAAGCTCAAAATCTGCGGTTGCAAGTATATGACCGGCAGACGCCCAGGGGGTGTCAGCCTTGAGTGCTGAGTAAAAATGGATTCGATATTCTTTGCTGGCATCGGTTAAATATTCTTTAGCGTCAAATGTGAACTCGGCTTTTTTGCCGGGCTGTACGTGTGGCATTTCTATAGAACCGCTATGTTGCGTTACGCCGTCTGCCAGGATTTTGTAGCACAGGCTGAGATGGCCCAGCGATAGAAAGTCGTAGCGGTTTTCTATGGCGTATATATTGCCATTTTGCGAAATAGCCACAGGCTCGATGATTTTTTTGTATTCGTGAAGGCCCGGCGACGGCTTGCGGTCTGGGAAGACCAGCCCGTCTAGGCAGAAGTTGCTATTGTGCGGATACTCGCCATAGTCGCCGCCATATGCGAAGTATTCCCGGCCCTGTTTATCGGTCTTTCTTATGCCATGGCAAATCCATTCCCATACAAAGCCGCCTTGTAACCGCGGATACTTGCGAAATACCTCTTGATAGTCTTTTAAGCCGCCAGGGCCATTGCCCATTGCATGGGCGTATTCGCATAAGATTAGGGGTTTGCCTTCGTTGTATTGACCCAGTAATTTAAGGCGCTCCAGCCGGGTATACATGTGGCTGCATATATCTGTGATTGCGCTTTCCCTGTCGCCCTCATAATGGATAAGCCGGGTGCTGTCTATTGCACGCATTGCTTGGGCCATATGATAGAAATTGCTGCCCATTGAAGATTCATTTCCAAGTGACCACATAATTATTGAAGGGTGGTTTTTGAAGCTATGCACCATTTCTACGCCACGGGCTATATACTGGTCAGTCCAGTCAACAGAGGAAGATGTCCAGTTATAGCGGCCTATTGGCTCAAGGCCGTGGCATTCGAGGTCAGCTTCGCAAATTACATATAACCCGTACTCGTCGCAAAGGGCGTAAAATTCCGGCAGGTTTGGGTAGTGGGCGCTGCGTACCGCGTTGATATTGTTGCGCTTCATTTCCTCTACGTCCCAGCGCATCTGCTCTATGGTGACAGAACGGCCGGTGTCTGGGCATATATCGTGGCGGTTTACGCCGTTTAGCATTATAGCTTTGCCATTTACAAGGAACTGATTGCCCTTAACGCGAATATCGCGTATACCGATGGCTTGCGTAATCTCTTGCCCAGCACAGGTTATGTTTAGTTTGTAAAGGTATGGGGTTTCTGCAGACCATAAATTGGGGTTGTTAACTACGGCGGTTATGCCATTGGCTTCTTTTACTATTCCGCCAATAGCGTTATTTTCGGCGTCTAGCAAAGTGCATTCATAGGCAAGGCCGTTTGGGGCATCTATGTTTACAACTATTTTTGCTTGGGTAAAATCTTCGTTTAAAACCGTTTCTACGTAGAAATCATTTATCCGGCTTTCCGGCAATGTCACAAGTTCGACACCCCTGTATATCCCCGAAAGCCACCACATATCTTGGCATTCTAAGTAGCTGCCGTCAGACCATTGGTATACTTTGGCTACCAGATGGTTTTCACCATTTGAGACATAAGCGCTGACATCAAACTCAGAAATATTACGGGCAATCTTAGCAAAGCCAACATACTTGCCGTTCACCCACACCTCGAAAGCGCTGTCTACACCATAAAAACGTAGCATAGCTGTATAGCTTTCTTGGGGGGTGTATTCAAAACTGTGGTGATAAACACCAACCGGGTTAAGGTCTGGCACTAGCGGAGGCACAGCCGCAATTGGGTACAGCACATCTGTGTACTGCATTTGCCCATAGCCATGGATTTGCCAGCTAGACGGCACTGGGATTTTATCGGCCTCATGCCATGGATAGCCCATTTCCGTTATTGTTTGCGGCACAAGTGCTGGGGCTTCGTAGTAGCAAAAATCCCATGCTCCGCTTAAATCGGTTATATTGCCGTCTAGGGTGAAAGCATGTTGTGGCAGTTTATTCAGGTGCATCTGGCGAGGGTTTTCCAGCCACTTGGGGTAATGTAGGTTCATATTCAGCGCTCCTCCTGTTTAAAATATTCACTTCGGTTAATATCACCGAAAATAAAATTAGTGCGCCGCCTATAATCAGGGCAAAGGTCAGCATCTCGAAACCCAGCATAATGGAGAATATGCTGCCAAAGACCGCTTCCGTTGAAATAATTAGCGATGCTTTTGCAGGTGCAGTGTATTTTAGCGCCCATGTCTTTATAAAAAACGCGATGCACGAGGACAGTACGCCCAAATATATAACCGACGGAAGGCCTCTAACTAACGTGTCCGTAGTAAAGCTGCGGATATCAATTGTCAAAAACACTATCAAAGACAAAATTGCCGTAACAGCTACTTGCAAGAATGCCAGCTTGCGATAATCCACTTTTTCGTTGCTGACGGTAAGTGCCACTATATGCCCTGCAAAAAAGACCGCTGCCAAAAGTGTGAGGGCATCCCCTGGATTAACGCGAAACCCGTCTCCATTGCTGATAGAGAGGACTGCCATGCCAATAAAGCATAAAACTGCGCAAATAAAACTTTTTGCTTCGGGTTTCTTTTTTAATACAAACCATGCAAGAAATGGAACCATCATTACATTGGTTGCGGTGAAAAATGCGTTGTTGGAGGGGGTAGTGAAGCTTAGCCCCACGGTTTGTATGTAAAATGCCCCAAATAATATGACCCCAGCAATGATGCCGTGTTTTATTTCTGTATGGGTGAAGCCGGTTAAGTGCTTACGAAATACAAAGCCTATAATTCCCGTGGCAATAGCAAAACGTATTAGCATAATCAGCCCGTAAGACATGCCGCTATCTATGGCCATTTGGCTGGCGATAAACCCCGTTCCCCATATTAATGCGGCTATAAATAAGCTAGCGTCTGCCAGCCTGCGCGGCGCTTTTGTGCTTGTCATGTCTACCTCGCTTGTGTGTGATATTGTAGTTGGATATTACTATGTGAGTGGAAGTTGGAAAATATAATTTTCCTGCAAATTTATAAATTTTCGTGAATTATTGAATTTTTTAGTATGGAAATTTTGGATTTTTATTGAATATGCGCCATTTGTGCTATAATATTATCGCGACAACGTGCTATTTGTGGTGCACATGTCGTTTTATTATAAAAATTGGCTCTAAATATATGGAGGATGTTATGACACTACAAAGAAAGAAAACTACGGAAAAGAGTATGGCTGAAATAAGTGCATACTTAAGAGATGCCGGCCCACAGCAAAACGACTCTTGGAAAAACCGCACGCGGAGAATCTACGACCATCAGTTTATTTATGGAGTGCGAGGCCGGTCAAAAATTATCATCGCCCAAAATGAGTACAGTATTGTGCCTGGAGTATTGGTGCTTATCCCGCCAAACACGCCGCATACGTTTTGGGTTGAGGATGAAGATATGGCGACCAACGAGACATTCTATGCCCACCTAGATTTTTTCTACCGGCCAGACTACGAGGAAATATCTCGCATATATGACGAGCCGCAGGAGTATATCCGCCTGTTTGGCAATATCCCTTTGCAAGAGAGCCTTATCCGCGACACCCCCGTATTCGAAAACGGATATACCTTCCCAGAATTTTTGCAGGTAGCCGACAAATATAAAACCGAGCAACTCTTTAGGAAAATGACAATAGTATATGCCCAAAAAGGGATAGGCTGGGTGCTTAGCGGCAAAGAACTGCTTACCGCCTTGCTGGAGTCTATTTATATGCAAACCAATACCAAAGAAAAATACACCTCTGTGATACATAGGGAGGTGGTAGAGCAAATGAAGCAGTTTATAAAGGGCAACTATTTTAGAAAGATAAGCATTGCCGATGTAGCCCATGCAACAGGGCTAAGCAACGACCATGCAAGCCGCATTTTTAAGAATATCACTGGGGTTAAGCTGGTGGAGTATATTGCCCGCTTTCGCGTAGATAAGGCACGAGAGCTGATGCTTGAAAAAGATTTAAGCCTGGAGGCGATTGCGTTGATGGTTGGCTTTGACAACCAGGTGTACTTTAGCCAAACCGTGAAGAAGTATGAGGGCATACCACCATTTGCGTTAAGGTCTTCGCTTATTAGGGAGCTTAATATTGTTTAGGGGTTAGGCGCTCCCGTTCAAATATTTTCCTTGACTGGCACAATCCGTTGCAGTATCATGCATATGATTACGAATGTAACAAAAGTGTAAGGAGGCGCAGGTTCATGAAAACAAGTTTCGACAAAGTTCATGCGCTAATGCCTTGCACTTTTTTTGTTGCTTTCGCTTCATACATGCCATTACATATATAAGCGTGACTATGAAGCATCGTTATACCCGGGTTTTATTTAATCGTTTAGTATCTTGTGGGTTCTCACGGTATTGTGTTGGGGATCTCGCAGGGCGCAAATAATTAATATAGCGAAGGAGAAAAAGTAATGAGAGTGAGAAAGAGCTTCCAGGAATCCTGGAAAAAGCTGCTGACGGCATTGGTTGTTGTGAGTATGCTGGTAACAGCCCTACCCAATATTGCGGTGCAGGCTAACCCTGTACAGTATGGTTATGGGCATGAAACAACATGGGAATCTGGGCCAGGTGTTGTACAGATTGCTACCTCTGGTAGGCATACCGTTGCACTTAGGGGTGATGGTACACTTTGGGCTTGGGGAACTAAGGATCATGGCGCAAACCTTGGTGACGGATTTACTACACAAAGCTTATCGCCCATACAAGTTGCAGCCGATTACTATTGGGTGTATGTAGCAGTATGTGAAAATCTCACAGTCGCAATCCAAGCTGACGGAAGCGTCTGGATGTGGGGAAGTAGCCCCTGGGGTTGGGGGCATCAACCGACGCCTGTAAGAGTTAGCCCTGATTATGGCTGGGCAAGTATATCAATATATCATGGCCAGGCACTCTTGATTAGAGAAGACGGGAGTCTTTGGGCACAGTGGGATGTTTGGAATTGGATGAATCATGGCGCACAACCCTCACGTGTTGGGATGAGCTATGACTGGCAAAGTGTGTCTTTCGATAGGCATACAGCAAGAGGGATTAAGATAGATGGAAGCCTTTGGGCTTGGGGCGATAACTTTCACGGCCAGATTGGTTGCGGGACAAATGTACCCTATAGGCCCGAGCCTACACAAATTGGTGTAGATGGCATTTTTAATCTTGGCCCCCCTGGCCCTCACGGCCCTATGTGGACTCTTGTTGATTGGATAGCCACGGATGGAGCTGATTTTTCGGCAGCAGTTGCAGCAGACCATACCCTTTGGGCTTGGGGCTGGGCAGATTCTGTAGATCACTATGGCTACCCCACTTCCATCAATAATATGCCCATACTAATTGATGATTCTCACGGCTGGGCAGATGTTGTAGTACATGGAAACTCTGGTACTGCATTAAGACTTGACGGCAGCCTTTGGAGATTTGGGCTTGAGCCCCCATGGGGTAGTCCATCTGGCCCATATATGACAATGAGTTGGCCACCGCAATTATTGTGGCATCAAGGACGTGCCATAAGCCTGATGTCCGGTGGTAGAGATAACGATAGTGTATTTGTAATGAACGATGACGGTAGCATTTGGGCAATGGGTTGCAATATGTTTGGTCAACTTGGTAATGGCACAACACATGGCAATCACCATAGCCAGTCGGTAATGATACGACCAGCCCCAACTGCTCCTACCCTATATGTAGGCAGAGTAGCGGACTATGGTTGGTCACATGTGGACGTCCCGGTTATATTGCACAACAACCCCGGCATTGCCGGTTTTAACATTACAATCACCTACGATACAAACATTGTATCCCCGGTAGATTTAAATGACGAGGATATTAGGAGAGACTTAGGTGGCTCTGTGTTTGTTTCAAATATCGACAGGAATGCCGGTACGATAACTGCCGTATGGGCCGCTGCTGCTGATGTGTATACGGAGTACTTGTTCTCTATTGGCTTCCAAACCCTTGTTGGTGGTAGGGTGTCAACACCCATTAATGTCACCATAGAGGAGTTGAAGTGCTTAAACCATGAGAGTGTGGACGCATATACACAGAATGGTTCTATTACAATATTCAACATGCCTGGCGCAAATGTGGTTATGGGCGCAGCAGTAGGGCAGATGGGTGATAATGTTCTTGTTCCTGTTTGGGTTAGAGACCAGACCGGTGGTGCCAATGCAGGCGGTACGCTTGTGATTGCCTTTGAAGATGAGATCTTAACTCCGAGAAATGTGATTGGTGGCAGTTGGTCTCCTACTCAAATTTGGTCTTGGTGTCATTATACGCACGAGCAGTATTATAGACCGGGTATGGTGATTCATTGGTGGGGTGATTTTGCAATTGAGTTTGAAATCAACCCCTTCCTGCTTGGCGCCAACGAAGTAAGGCGATCATCTCTTGAGATACATCATCTTAGCCTAAATTTTGGAGGCCCAGTTCATGGCCGCAACGGCTCTGTTCTGGTCTATCCAGGAGGGCCACTGTTATGGGGTGACGTAAACCTCGACGGTGTTGTAGATATCCATGACCTAGTGCGTCTAGCGCAGCATATTGCAAGAGTACCCGGTATGGAACTTGTAGACCTAGGATTACTACTCTCCGACGTATTTTTCGACGGGCATACAAACCTATCGGATCTTATCCACCTGGCACGCTTCCTAGCCTCCCCAGACCCGAATAATCCAGATGTAATACTGGGTCCAGGTTCTACACAGTAAGCGATACGGGTAACATAAACATTCTAGTTAAAATAATCTATGCATAAACATGCAAAAGGCCGTCAATAAAAGCGTTGAGCGTAGCGAGGCAACCCAGACCTCTGGTTTGTTTCGTCACCGCACAACGCTATGGCGGCCTTTTTGTCATTTGACATAACATTACCCGGCATATAATATTGCTTAGGCGGCACACCCCCTGAAAGGAACTACATAAATGTCAAGCATACAACCCGGATATCTGATAAAACTAGTACGCCTAAGAAAAGCCATGACCCAGCCCAAACTATTGGCGGAAAGCGGCCTAGAAAGCCTGCATCTGTTCCGGTTAGAACACGAGCGTCACAAGACTGACCCTGTAAACTTGCAAATACTAATGGATACCCTGTCCGTCCAGATGGGCGAATTTCTAATACCCCTCTTGGAAAACCAACCCCCAGAGGTAATAGCCTGGCGCGAGCGCCTAATATGCGCCCTAGACCGTGGCGACGTAGCCCAAGCCGGAGAAATGCTAAAGCTATTCGAGCCACTGGACGGCTTTGACGAAGGCATAAACCGCCAGTTTCTGCTAAGCCACCGCGCCAGATATCTGGAGCAAACCGGTGCGCCCGCCCACGAAATCCTACCCCTTATAGAAGAAGGGCTGGATATAACATTCCCCGAATACAAAGAATCCACCGTCTCTGACGCAATACTCATATTCGAAGAAGCCGAACTACTACATACAAAAGCCCGTGTGCTATACAAAGACAATCAACTGCACGAGGCCATAAGCCTGCTGGAAAACGTGCGCCTGGGCCTATCCAAACTGCCGGTAGACGACTGCGAACGCGAGCGTCAGCTAGGCCCGGTGCTATTAACCCTGTCCACATTCCAATTAAAAGCAGAAGACCACGCCAGCGCCTACGAAGCCACAAAAGAAGGCGCACGCATATCGTACTGGCGTAAGCAAGGCAAATATATGCCCGACTTCCTGTTTAACCGCGCCCAAAGCTACCACGGCATGGGCATGGAGGACCGCTGCCAAAGCCTGTTAAAAGCCGCCTACTTCGGCTATAGCCTGGTGCGTGACAAAAACAACACAAACAAAGTAATGGCCTGGGCCGAGGCCCAAAACATGGGTTTTGACGCATACAATACCCAGCCCCTAACCAACCTGCCGCTGCCCTACGAGCCATATAGCCGGGGGGAAATAGTAGCCAGTGCAAACATAGGCGAATTCATACTAAAATTACGCAAAAAAGCCAACCTGACCCTAGACCAGCTATGCCAAGGCATATACAGTACCGGCAACCTATCCAAAATAGAACAAAACCAAATTACCGGCAATGTATACGGTATGGAAGGCATAATCCAGCGCCTGGGCCGCCATATAGACTATTATCTAAATACATTCCTCTCCGGCAAAGATTTCGACGAAAAACAAATGCGTGATAAAATCATAGCCCTGGCCGTAAGCCACGAATACGAAGCCGCCGAGGAACTGCTAAAAGAGCTGGAAGCCAAAAGGGCCTTCCAAAAAGGCATATGCCTACAGTTCGTAAAAAAAATGAAAGCCATAATCCATACCGCCAAAAACGGCCCTACGCCCTACTGCCTGCATATGCTTCGCGAAGCCCTGCAAATCACCTGGCCTGGCTTCAACGACAGCGGCAGCCAATATATAGAATCTATCAAAATCCGCCCGCTGGCCTATAACGAAATATCTATACTAAACCAAATTGCCACGCACTATAGGGAAACCGGCAACTACGCCCACGCCGCAAATATGTACGAAGCCCTAAAACACAGCATGGACAATAGCTATGTAGACGAAATAGAAAAAGCCAGAATGTACGGCGCATTATTATTCAACTATTCCAAGACCCTAAGCCTAATGGCAATCTATGATAAAGCCCTTGAAATAATAGACGAGGGCGTCAACTTCGAACTAAGAGGCCGGCGGTTGCAAAACCTGCCGGATTTTGCGATAAATAAAGCCCTATGCCTGCTGGAGCTTGGCCAAAAAGAAGAAAGCATCCCATACTTCGCCCAAGCCTACTATGGCGCAAGCATGTTTGCGGACTTTGGCGCGAGCCAAAACATGGCCATAATACAAGATTACGCCTACGAGCGGCTGGGGATTAGATTCTAAACTGTATGAATGGTGGGACAGCAATGTCAGGTAAAAATATCTTTAGGACGCTGGTCATGGTATGCGCTATCGCGGTACTGTATGCGCTATCGTCTTGCGGAAATGGAAACGGGGATTACAGCGACTATCATCCCGATAATGATTATGCGCATATGGAAGGCATAGAAGGCACAACGCTGGTAATCTACTCTACGCTGGCGTCGAGCTTTACCACCCCTATAATCAACATGTTCGAAGAGCGATATGGTGTGACGGTAGAGCTTTATCAAAGTAGCACCGCCCAGACCTTGGCCCGCTTACATGCAGAGTCTGCCAACCCCCACGCCGATATTATGCTGGGTGGCAATATATTTGCCCTAACCCCGCATCTGGAGCTTTTCGAAGAGTTTACATCGGTTAACGAGGCATATATGCTACCGGGTCACGCAAATAGCGAAGGCAATATCACACGCCTAACCACGGCTGGTGGGGTAATAATAGTCAATACCAGCCTGGCTGCCGGCATAGAAATCCGCGGTTATGAGTGTCTGCTTAACCCGGCACTGTATGGTCAGATAGCGATTGCATACCCGTCTGCTGCGCCGCTGTCATTTATGCATCTTGTTAACCAGTTATACGCTATGGGAAGCGGCAACCCACACGCCGGCTGGGAATATGTAGAGCAATTTATCATTAATACCGGCGGCATCATCCTGCAAAACCTAGATGAAGTGCATACAGGTGTATCCGGTGGCGATTTTATCGTCGGCCTTACCTATGATGAGGCCTTTTTTGCGTATGCCGAAACCGCCCCTCATGTAGAAATGATATATATGTATGAAGGCATGGTATCCGCACCCACTGGCATAAGCATAGTAAGCGGCGCAGTTAACCGGGAAGCGGCAGCGGTATTTATCAATTTTATAACCTCTTATGAAATCCAGGCTTATATGCAAGCCAACTTACACAAAAGGGCCGCCCATAGCGGCGTGACAGCCGATATCCCGGCTCTAAATCCTGCCCCTGACTGGCTACCGGCAAACACAGCATATATCCTAGAACACCTAAACCCATGGATAGAGCAGTTTTGGGACTTATGGATGGCGCATAATTAATGGACTTCACTGGAAGCAAAGTATATAATGCAATCAATTACAGAAGAATAAGAAGCCGTCCGGCTTCCAAATATAGAAAGGAGCAATACCATGAATTATGTAACCCTTAACACCGGCGCGAAAATGCCGATACTGGGCTATGGGGTCTTTAAAATTGACGATAACCAAGCCGGTATAGACATCGTAAAAGAGGCCCTGGCCGTCGGGTATCGCAGCATTGATACCGCCGCCATCTACGGCAACGAGAAAGCCGTAGGCCAGGCAATAAAACAAAGCGGCGTAAAGCGTGAGGATATCTTCCTAACCACCAAGCTATGGAACGAAGACATGCGCCAAGGTAATGCCCAAGCCGCCATAGACAAAAGTCTAAGCGACCTGGGCGTAGACTATGTAGACCTATATCTGATTCACTGGCCGGTAAAAAACTACTACGTAGACGCCTGGCTGGCCATGGAAGAGATATATAAAAGCGGCAAGGCCAAGGCCATAGGCATAAGCAACTTTATGCCCAACCATATCGAAGACATAAGCAAGGTATGGAGCGTAGTACCGGCCCTTAACCAATACGAGATGCACCCGCATCTTACCCGCAAGCCACTGCTAGAGCTTTGCAAAAAGCATGGCATAGTCCCACAATCCTGGGGGCCGCTTGGTGGCACAAGACCCGGCAGCCAAGAGAAAGATAACTTGCTGGCAAACCCGGTACTGGTTAAAATAGCCGAGAAGTACGGCAAATCCACAGCCCAAGTTATACTTAGGTGGAATATCGACCTCGGGGTTGTGTGCATACCTAAATCCGTAACCCCGAGCCGGATAAAAGACAATTTTGACCTATTCGACTTTAGCCTAACACCAGACGAAGTTGCCGCCATAGATGCCCTTGACACAGACACACGCTTTGGCCCAGACCCCAATAATTTTGATTTTTAGCAGCTTGTAAGGCCTGTAGTACCTATAAACCCCAATACCGCGAATGTGGTGTTGGGGTTATTCTTTTGTAACTATGTATTGACATGGTTACTTTATGATGTTAAAGTTGAACTACAAAATACATTACTTGGGTGAGTGATAGATATGGATTATCATATTGTTTTAGCAGATGTAGATGCCTTGGACAGGGATGTGCCTATACCGCTATATTACCAGGTTAAGCGCTTTATCCTAGACCAGATTAAAAACGGAAGCTGGCCAATAGGCTGGCAAATCCCAACAGAGCAACAGTTTTGCGAAAAATTTGACATAAGCCGCCCAACAGTACGGCAGGCCGTAGGTGAGCTTATTACAGAGGGCCATCTGTCCAGAAGACACCGCAAGATAACCGTTTCTAAGCCCAAGATGGACGGCGACTTTTTTAGCAAACTCCAGAGCTTTAATACAGAGATGCAGGCCAAAAACCTAGCACCCTCCACACAGGTGCTAACTTTGGACGTGCGCACATGCGAAGAAGTATCCGAGAAACTGGCAATGGAAAAAGACACACAGTTTACCTATCTGGAGCGTGTGCGCTACGCAGACGACGACCCTATTGTATGGGTAAAGACGTTTATACCACACAATGCCATGCCGGGTTTGGCGTCTGTAGATTTCGAGAAATTTTCTCTATACGAAACGATAGAGCGGCAGTATCAAGTGCGGATAGAGCGTGTAGACCGCATATTCGAGGCAACCTTGGCCAACACCCGCGATTCAGAATTACTGGGTGTTGAAAAAGGCGACCCCATTTGCTATGTAAAAACAGAGGCATATGACCAGTACAACCAGCCTGTGGAGTTTTCCGTAGCGCGTTATCGTGGAGATAGGAGTCAGTTTGCAGTAAGTATAGGTAGATAGGCGGGGCTTATGACCAAGATTATGACCGTAACAGGGCCGATAAGCCCAAAGGAATTAGGCTTTTGCCAGCCTCACGAGCATCTGATGATTTCACAGGGTGTGTCGGCCACGGTTAACCCTGCCCTTTGTATTGATGATATTGGTAGAAGCGCTGCCGAAGCCGCGCAGTTTAGGGCTATGGGCGGCAACACTATCATAGATGCCCAGCCGGGGGGCTGTAATAGGGTTGCGGAGGCGCTTGTACAGATTTCTTGTGATACGGGGGTTAATATTGTAGCTTCTACCGGGGTACATAAACATATCTTTTACCCAAAAGACCACTGGATTTTCACACAAGAACAAGATGTATTACGCGATGTTTTCATACATGAACTTACTGTAGGCATGTACACCAATATTGATGTTACACTTTCCCGCGAGTATATACCCAGCTGTGCGGGCATTATTAAAATCGCCTATGACCTGGAGGGGCTGACCCCCGTATACGATAAATGCTTTAAAGCGGCGGCGGAAGCGGCCCGTGAATGCGATGTACCTATGATGATACACATAGAGCAAGGCTCTGGCGCAGGGCGATTATTGGACACTCTTATTTCATGGGGTGTTAACCCGCGTAAGGTGATGTTCTGCCATATGGATAGGGAAATCATGCCGCTATCTTTTTATGTCCCGTTTTTGGAAAAGGGTATTGCGTTAGAGTTTGATACTATTGGGCGGTTTAAATACCATAGCGACGAAGACGAGGCCGTGCTGATAAAGGGCTTGATAGATATGGGCTACGAGGATCAGATACTATGCTCTTTGGACACAACCCGCGAGCGGCTTAAAGCGTATAACCCAAGCGGGGTAGGGCTGTGTCATCTGTTTACAAGCTTTTTCCCGCTATTGAAGGCTTACGGTGTTGCAGATAGACAGATTCGCAAAATTTCTCATGACAATATTGTCCGTGTGTTTACCAGCATGGCACTTTAACTAACCGCATCCCGGTTTTGATGATACCGGACAAACCAGAAACGTAACGCGTAACACAACTGCCCATGATGGGCGACAGGAGGACAAATTATGGCATATGAATGGCAAAAAGGTTTCACCCTAGACTTTGATTTAACCACCGGGCTTTCCAAAGGCGCAACATCCACCAAGAGGAATCTTTCGCAGATGCGAGGCATGTATATGGATGACGCCGGTTTTGATGATTTGGTGAGAAGCGGTGACCCGTTGGTTTACGAGTTCTATGAACTGGGCGCTCCTGAACATGCAGGCGACCTGGCCGCCGGTACGACTATTACCTACCCAGGCAAGGTTGGCAACGAATATTTCATGACCAAGGGGCATTTCCATACCATTATAAATACAGCCGAGATTTACTACGGGCTCTCCGGCAGCGGGTTTATGCTTATAGAAAACACCGCCGGGGATTGGGCCGCGCACCCTATAGCGCCGGGTTTAATGGTCTACGTACCACAAGGCTATGCTCACCGCACCATTAACACCGGCGATGTGCCGCTGGTGTCGTTTTTCACATTTCGCGGCGATGCCGGGCATGACTACGGCACTATTGAAGAAAAAGGCTTCCGCAAGCTGGTTATAGAAGTAAACGGCAAGCCAGAAATTATAGATAACCCAAAATGGGAGAGATTAGACTATGCCTAAAGTATTGGTTACACCCCGGTCATTTGCCCAGTACAGCCAAGCGCCATACGAAAAACTGGCCGCAGCCGGGATAGAAGTACTTAAAAACCCCACAGGCGGCGTAATGTCAAAAGACGAAATACTGGCACATATCAAAGACGTAGACGGTGTAATACTAGGCGTTGACCCAATGGACGCAGACGTACTGTCCGCCGGGCAGCTAAAGGTAGTGTCCAAATACGGCGTAGGCACAGATAACGTAGACCTACCATACTGCAAAAAGCACAACATAAAGGTAACCATCACCCAAAATGCCAACAGCGCCGCCGTAGCCGACTACGCCTTTGCGCTGATATTAGCCGTAGCGCGCCGTATGGTGGAAATAGACCGGGGCTGCCGAAACGGTGACTGGGGCAAAAAAATAGCCGCCGACGTCTACGGCAAAAAGATAGGCGTAGCCGGGCTTGGCGCAATAGGCCGGGGTGTGGTGGCCCGCGCTAAAGGCTTTAACATGAAAATATGCGGGTACGACATATACCGCGACGAGGCATATCTGACGGAAAACAACATCACATTTATGACCGTGCAAGAGATGCTAAAGACCTGCGACTTTATAAGCCTGCACATGCCCCTAACAGACGATACGCGCTATATCATAAACGCAGAATCCCTAAAAACAGCCAAAAGCAACCTGATAATAGTAAACACCGCCCGTGGCGGCATAATAAACGAAGATGACCTATACCAAGCCCTTAAAAACAACATAATTTACGGCGCGGGTATAGATGTTTTCGAAGAAGAACCGGCCACAAATTCCAAGCTGATGGAACTGGACAATGTAATAGTAGGCTCTCACTGTGCGGCCTCGACCATGGGCGCGGTGGATGTGATGAGTAATATGGCAGTAGACAATATAATACAAGCTTTCAAAGAGAGGGGGCTAATCCAGTGAGTAAATTTGAAAAAGCCACGAAGCCGACACTGTACTTTATTGGGGTCACAACCGGCGCGTCATCAATTATGAAGGTATTCCCTAAGTGGGCCGAGGCACTGGGCTTGGACGCTGTTATAAAGGGCATAGACCTACCGCTTCACGCACCGGCCCAGGAATACCGCCAGGTAGTAGAGTTTATAAAGGCTGACCCGCTATCCTTGGGTGCCCTTGTCACCACCCATAAGATTGACCTGTTTAAGGCCTGCCAAGACATGTTTGAATATATAGACCCTTATGCCGAGGCACTGGGCGAGGTTTCATGCCTTTCTAAACACGAGGGCAAGTTTTGCGCCCATGCCAAAGACCCGATTTCAAGCGGCTTGGCGCTGGAGGCATTTGTGCCGCCAAACTTCTGGAAAGACCATGGCGGCGAGGTATTACTATTGGGGGCAGGGGGTAGTTCCCTTGCGATGTCGTTGTACTTTGCACAAGAAAGGCATGGGGATAATGTACCCCGTAAAATCATACTCTCCAACAGAAGCCAGCCAAGATTAGACTCTGCAAAAAACCACCTGGCAGGCATAAAAGACCGGGTTAATATGGAATACAAGTTCTGCCCAGAGCCACGCCTAAACGACGAAGCCGTGGCCGCACTGCCGCCGTATTCGCTGGTAGTAAACGCCACAGGCCTAGGCAAAGACGCGCCAGGTTCGCCCACAACCAACGCCGTATCCTATCCCATGAACAGCCTGTCCTGGGAAATCAATTACCGCGGCGACCTGCTGTTTATGCGTCAGGCCATGGACCAAAAAGACGAGAAAAATCTAATAATAGAAGACGGCTGGATTTATTTTATACATGGTTGGACACAGGTTATATCCGAGGTCTTCAAAGTTAATATCGAAGGTGAACTGCTGGAAAAATTGAGCGATATAGCACGCTAATTTAATTCTGCATAGAAGTGTTCGCATCATCAACTCCACGAACC
>Ga0131853_10012558_pt1 | contig 15528 bp, 10 predicted proteins | sample TergutLab28metaG_FD_92764 | JGI IMG/M metagenome (GOLD analysis project Ga0131853, IMG submission 92764) | Labiotermes labralis P1 segment gut microbial communities from Petit-Saut dam, French Guiana - Lab288 P1 (version 2) (version 2) | ecosystem: Host-associated > Arthropoda: Insects >...
CAATAAATACCGGTATTAGAAACAGTACGTACACGTAATATCTCTTTATTATCAACAATTTTGCGGTTGTACATTCAAATAGCTCTATCTCGGAAACCGTTCGAAATAGGACACATGTTCATATAAACATTTTTGCTTAGAATGACCGATACTATGAGCTCCCAGACTATTGACCTTTCCTCTTGGGACACTCTGTATAAAGTATGTAAAGTTTTCAGCCTGAAGATGGCTCTATAAGAGGATCCGAAATACGTTGCTGTTAAAAATGATTTAATTACCTTTTAATTGTAATTACTTAATAAAAAGTTGTAATAGATGTGCAATTATATATAGTTATTAATATTCTATTGATTATCGAACACAACGGGAATGTCTCGCCTGTAAATTAAGTTCTACGCTGTAAAATTATATAGGAATGTGGAGATATAGCTCCATGTCTTCTTTATCTCCATACTAGAAGGAAATGAGTGATCTGTTTCACGTTCCGGCCGCATATATGCCCGGACAAAAGACACAGGTACCACACTGCAATGGATGATGCGTGAGACCAGAGCTGGTCTGGTCACTTTTGAGAAAAGAAATTTTCGTTACTTCTGCATTGAGGCGAACCGCGATTGCTCTGCAGTCCAGCCTAGTGACAGTAATAAAGGGACTATTCCAGTCCCGGGAATGTCTGTGGATGAATAAAACAGCAACGTACCTGTAAAGTAACATGAAGGCGCTTTAAAGTTACCATTGGTGCCGTGGGAAAGCAAAAATGATAACATATTCTGAATGTGTGTCTGTAATCTTATTTATCCAGAATGTAATAAGCATGCGCCATACTATATTGACATTTGTGGTCTGTCCGGCTGTACCATATTTTTGCACGTTATCTCACAAAGGGCAAGAATTTCGGAAAAAAAATTATTGGACATGAAAAGTGTGTTTCAATTTTCTTCACAAGGTTTGTCTGAAATATTCCTTAGTCCTAAAATAATTTGGGGAAATATTATCACAAACGTACTTAGGCCTTCATGTAACGTATCCGTTATTCTTGGGACATTTTAATGAAAATTGGATTTTCTCAACAGATTTTCGAAAAATACTCAAATATTACATTACACTAAAATCTGTCCAGTGGGAGAGGAATTCTTCCGTGCGGTTGGACAGACAGCTAGACAGACGGATGAACGGACAGGCACGCAGACAAGACGAAGTTAATAGTCGCTTTTAGCCTTGCAAGAAAGCAACTAAAAATGCGTGGCGAAAATCTGCGAATGGAAAAAGCAAATTTCATTTGTTTCCGACGCATATTACTTTCAATTTGCTTGCCTCACTTAATTTTAACTAAACTTTGATTTAATTAAAAATTTACAATGCGGAGCAATAGTCCACATTCTCCAAAAATCAAGGGATCATCTGAAAAAATTACTGTCGCCAGAACGGCGAATTAGCGCACGTTCCACGCCGAGGACCCACAAATTTTAAACATACTCCAAAATTCGTCAGTCGTTTGAGCGATCTGTTGCCCTGAATTTGTACACCCCTGTTGTACAGCAACGCATGTGTCGCTGAAGTGCACGTAATAAGTTCTGCCTTCCTGTATTACGTTCCAAAAACACATACAACTGCAACCAGATGACAGTGTTTACAATGATGTTCACCCTGTAACGCAGTTCATTAGCGTGGGCGACCCGCAGTGCAATTATATGCCATTGAGTGGAGATGGCGCGCGGCGACCAATTAAAACATAGTTATTCGCGCAAGAATGGCATATGTACTGCCAATCAGCCAGTTCTGCACACAAACGCAGAACCCATGCCGCAGAAACTCATACATTAAAAATAACATTATTGTTATAGCCAGAAATGTACACACATCGTGGTAACATAATGTGTAACAGTTCAAACTTATTTCTTCTTCTTCTTCTTCTTCTTCTCCATTTGGCGCGACAGTCCCCAGTGGGCCAGGGACTCCTAATTCACGAGGTTTCTAGATCACACACAACGACGTACCACAGTCGGCAGGACTCCTCTGGACGAGTGATCAGCTCGTCGCAGAGACCTCTACCTGACAACACACAACACTCACAACAGACAAACATCCATGCCCCCCGTGGGATTTTAAATCCACAATCTCAGCAGGCGAGCGGCCGTAGATCTACGCCATAGACCGTGCGGCCACTGGGACCGGCTAGTACAAACTTATAACTTCTGAAAAAGAAACGGAAGTAACAATTCCTAGCCCAGGATATGTCTGTTTTCCTTTTATTATCACAACAGTTCCTGTACATATAAACAAGACCCAAAACTCAAAATGTAAGTTAAAATTTTCTCACATAAAGAACTCCCCTCAAGACAAAAGTTATTGAACTAGTAAAATGCGGCGAATAAGTGGAAACACTGAGTTCTTTTTGCAGCAGAATGAGGAGGACTCAGTGCAGCTCCGTCGGCCGCTACGCTGCAACGGTGTCGTCCGCTCCACAGCGAGCAGTCCCGCGATAAAAAGAGCCCACGTGTAATTCATTGTTTATGTACACTCAACGTAAGCAGTCAGCTTTAGACTGGACATTCTGTGTCATCGTAACCGGAAAGTATGGAAGGATTTAAAAGAAACCCTTGGTGGCCTATCTGAATTGACCAAGTGAGTTCGCATTCGGAGACTGCGAAAAAGAATCACTTAAAAACGTATATAAAATAGTCCAATTTCCGTGATGTTTAAAAGACGCGCCTCACAAATAAACGTATAAAGCACTGACCACTCCCACTTCGCGTACGGTATTTCAAACACATCATTCGGTAACTGTATCATTAGACTCCATAGACTATAGTCTGGGGTAAGTAGATCTTCCTTAAATAAACCATGCACAGAACAAAAAATTGATATATTGAATTTAACTGCTGATTGGTCACTGCGAATCGAGAGTAAAAACTGCTTGTTAAAAGTTACGGAGCGATCGTAAAGTTCCTCCTTTACCTGAACAGACTTGTGTGTGTGTGTTTGTGTTTGTGTGTGTGTGTGAGTGTGTGTGTGAGTGTGTGTGTGCTAGGAGGAGAGACAGAGATAGAAAGAGACGTGAAGGAGAAGTTGGACGAAAATCTCCGTTCCAACTGCGTCCGCAGAGACCGGACCTTAAACCGTTCTAACGGAACTCGGTAGCTGCAGTGAATTACGCCACGCTACGTCACACTCACACTGCTGTGTGCCAGCGTAACAAGCCAGGCCACTATATAATTGTTCTGCATAAGTAACGTTCGCTTCTGTGCTGAGTACAGATTGTGTTGATACATCAAAGTGTCCAGATAATTTCATAAACCAAACATTACAGGTAGACCCGAGATTTACTACACAGCTGTGTTCCTGACAAATGCTTCGCAGCGCAAAATGGACGCAACAGGTAAGCGCTCCGTAGCGAAAAATAGAACCAACGAGCATTGGCGTAGCTTGGATAGAAACATTGTGTGGGTGGAGGAAACAAAATCGACTATGGGTGTTAGGGTACGTCGATTGTACGTCCTGCCAAAAGCTTTTTTTAAATTTTTGTCCATCTTTGCACCACCCAAATAATCATTTAGAAAAAATATATATTTTTATTTACCCCTCTTCCAATCAGCATCCCCCCCCCCAAAAAAAGAAACTATTCTTAGGTTAAAAAAATATTGGTTATATATTTGGCCCCGCCCCCTTACATTCCCCCCAAGTTACGCCTATGCACCTAATAAATCCAGACGGTGTTATGTTCGTAATAAGGCGTATACAGTACTTCAGAATAGTAACTCTTTAAAACTCAGCATTAACAATGCATGTATATACCACGAGCTGTAACATAGACAATTTTTAATTTTACATAAAGATTGCTTTATGTTTTTATGTATCCTTTCCAATAAAGAAAAGGTATTTTTTCAGTGAAGTAGTAATAGAAGTTTTAAATATTATCTACACGAACTTAACTTTTATTTTCTTCCTATGATATTCCAAATAGCCAAATATTCTACTGTAGCTATCAGTGCTATAAGCACAAGTAGATATAAATCGTAAACACTGGTAAAGCAAATGGGCAGGGTAAGTTCATGAACACAAGGCTGCTCTCGTTCTTGGTCAACAAACGAGACACAAACTATGATTCGTGTGAGCGGTAAATATTAACATTGCGGTCTTCTGTGATGCTCTACTCTGTAGACAGAAATAGCAACATACTCCGTAAAGTTGGTATGCTTATATAACGGAATATATGGTGTCATACCCCGAAAGACCGGAAATTCCTTTCTATTACGACGTTACAAAAGGCGTCTAAAATTTGTTTTCCTCCTCGTTATAGCAAGCCTGGCTGATTATTCACCTGTTAGTTTAGTTCACTGCCCAACTACTTGTTTAATCTTGTAGGTGGATACACTTTCACTTTCCCGTTTGTGTGATCATTTATTTCCTTGGCATACTAATGAGTAGACCGACAAGCTCAAGCCAGTTCCTCCGACGCTGTGTGCGAGTAAGCATTGCTTTGTTTGGCACCGCAGCAACTTTAGCAATTTCGTTCTAGCGGAAAACTTTCAGTTTTAACTGTAGCTGAATCAGCACCTACCTGGAGAAATTAAACATTTTTAAGACCAAGATATTCTGAGTTCTGCTGCCGTGTGATTTGGTAAATAGGTACGAAGGTTTCCAAAGAACTAGCCTCAATTTTAAAGGCAGAAGATACATTATTTGCTAGCAAAATTTTCTCCTACAATTTTTTCTTTTTCTTCTCCTGCAGCGCAAGAACCCAGACTATATATAGGCTTTCTCATTTTCGCTTAACCGTTTTCTTGCCGTAGTTCATCTTCAATTTTGCCGTAATGTTTTCTTTACATTGGGGCTTGAAAGTAACACTAGCAATCCTAAACAACAATTTTAAATCAAATTTGGCCCAGAAATTTTCGAGAATAAAAGTTTATAATGAATTGGTTCTCCAGATTATTTTATATGGAAGCGAAATTTGGGCGCTTAGAAAAAAAAAGGACAAAACGATTGGCATCAATGGAGATGAAAGTTTTCAGAAGAACAGCCGGGCATACCCTTTTTGACCGCAAAAGAAACGAAAAAATTTTAGAAGAGCTGGAAGTAGAACCAGCTGACGAGAAACTAGAAGGTTCAAATCAAGTTGGCTACGACATGTAACAAGAATGAAAAACGACAGAATGCCAAAGATTATGCTGAATTACAGACCAAATGGTGGAAGGCGACTTGGAAGACTTTTGAAGTGGCTCTTCAACGAAGCCGAAATAGGTCTGTCAAGGCCTAACTCGTGATAGATGATGATGCGAAAACCGAAATTGGGCCTAGGCCGCTTCAATTTTATGTTTCTAGGTCACATTCAGGCACACCCACACCCGGCAGGTCTCCTATGAAGGAGTGATCAGCTCGTCTCAGAGGCCGCTACCTATACAACACACAAAAAATACAAGACACCAACAACCATACCATCAGCGGGATTCGAATTCCTGATCACAGTGCAAGCGGCCACAGACATCCGCCTTAGACAGTACGGCCAACGTGATGAGCCTGCTTTTCTTTTTACGTACCTGAAATGTAACCAGTAATTTCATTTTGATGAACGATTAAGGTAAAATTATTTATTTTTTCTTGGATTATTTAGAGAGGCTAAGGAAACTCTGCCAGAAACAGAGAATGGTTATTAAACAGTTCATTTAAATGGATAAGTACGAAACATTCGTGTCATACATTGAGGTCCTATTCCGTCATTTGTCTGAGGAAACTCAGAATAACAGCAATAGCCTTTAAAGATACCAGACCTTAAAAAACGCAATAAAAATCACGAACCCTCGAACAGGAAGCAGGAATGCTATCGAAATTACGGCGCCCCAAAACTCTGGTCATGATAAATAAACGACAGCGCTTATGTGTAAGAGCAATAGGTTTACACTTAGGTTAACGCATGGATGTCACAATTTCCGTATTTTAATATTAATTAACTTCTCATGACTGATCCCGTTGTACTAAATATACAGATAACCAATAATTTTCCTTCAAACACAGATCAAAAACCTACCTGATGTAGGGAACGTAAAAGCAGCTACATGTTTCGGCTATTAAGTCATCTTCAGAACTTCTTATAAAATCTTGTGAAATCTGATGCTGGCTTAATTAAAAGCCTAAATATGCAAATGTTTTTAGTTTCTCCGTATCAAATACACGTTGTGTTTGACGGATATAAATTGAGTTTTTGTATTTTCGTGTTAATGCAGCTTTCGTTCTTAGAAACATCCAATGTTACGTGCACCTTGCCTGAGGGGAGGATGCCCTGAAATATGAGCCCAGGTTCTCCAGTTTTGGGTTGTACAAGGGCCTGTACAACATCTACATTACAAGACAAATTACTTAGGACGCCACGGAAAGGGGTGGAAAATGGATGGCGTACCGAGACACGATACACGGACAAAAGTAGAGAAATGTTGGACTACAAACTTCAGGCTGTCTTCCGCTGAGAAAACTTAGAAGGAAATGGTAACAGCAGTTCTGAGTGGCAGAGAGCCTTACTCCACACTGCTTTTAGTTTCATCTTTTAGAAGTACGAGTATTTTAGTACTTCTTTCAGCTACATAATCGCTGCAGTTGATGATGCAGTGTTAAATAACCAACAAAATAAAACAAGCCGTTCCATTCAATTTACAATTGAAGGCATAAATACATTGTGATGTGCCGGTATTTTCGGTTGTGGCGTACAGGGATATTCAGGCCTTCTAGGATATTGCACTATACAGATTGGTAAATACCGATGTTTCGAAGAATCATAGTCCTTTTTTCTTCAGGGCCCAAAAGTAAAAAATCTCAGGGTCCAGAAGTCAAAAACCTCAGGGTCCAGACGTAAAAAACCTCAAGGTCCAGAAGTAAAAAACCTCAAGGTCCAGAAGTAAAAAACTTCAGGGTCCAGATGTAAAAAACCTCAGGGTCCAGAAGTAAAAAAACTTGGGGTCCAGAAGTAAAAAATCTTAAGGTCCAGAAGTTAAAAAAACATCAGGGTCCAGAAGTCAAAAACGGACTTCTTAAATCTGAAGATTAGGGCACTACTTTACTGCCGAATGTCGGTAACTATTGACCCAATAAGGGTATATAACATCCCGGAAGATTTGATTTCCAGCAAAACCTCTGTGATAACCTCAATTCTCACAAACGAAGGTATATAACGTTCGTGAAGATAAAGTCCAAGAATTCCAGATCTGGACATAATACTGGAGAAATGGTAAGAAGTGCCACGAGTGGTGGAGATACCGCTTCTCTGTACCTGTACATTATTCTCCAGCCTCCTCTGACCTATGTCAACCAGCCATATGTTTATCCCTACGAACCTTGATCATAACAACTACTTGTAGGAGCAAAATGGCTTTACACCGAAGAAACAGGAATTAATCTGTTGGTAAGCTAACTGCCAAGAGAGAGAGAGAGAGAGAAGAGTTGGGACGGATCGCTGGGTTCTTCCCGGGTTCACAGTTGCAGATTTATATATTCAGCTTCACGCTCCGGCCGCGTTGCACCTGGTACAAAAGGCAGCACAGAAGGACAAGAGAGGTGGACGTGTTGGCGTGAAGTAAAACCGTAAGAAATGAAACCTTAGTCATCTAGCAGTGACTGAGATAACATGAAGGCATAATAAAGATCGAGGCATGTAGTGACCACGAGCGAAACGCACTGAGTAAAGAACTGAAGTGGCCGCTATGCATCATAAACAGAGCGTACAGGGACCAAGTGCTTACAAGGACTTCATCAAATATTCAGCGAGGTGGTCCCATGCAGCGGGTGCAGTGTCCGCCAGGCAGCGCACAGAGAAGAAAAGCCACAATTTCACTGTGCGAGGGAAACCGAGGATCACAGCCCGTAGAGTCGAAGGAACCGCAAGTAGGCATTTGTTAATGTATAATGACACGGACAAGCGGTACTTTAGAAAGCTTACATCTACTATTAACAATAAAACTACAAACAGAGACTGACCATGCTTACTACACCACAGACTTGAAACAAAAACCGTTCTATTCCAAACGGGTAAATATGCACAAGAGTGCCTCGTGGTTCCTGTACGACCTCTTTTTTTTGTTACGTTTCATTTATTTATGTTTCATTTAACGACGCTCTCATAGCTATGACTATATTGCTTCGACGCCTCTAAATGTTCGTATATACTGAGGAAATTTATAACAACTTCGATTAGGATAACAGGTCCCTGGGCAGAGATAAGAACTCATGTCCTCCAGAAATGGAAACAAAGAGTTCTGCGCAATTGGCCGTCACGTTCACTTTTCCAGTAAAACCTAAATGATGTGCGTAATATTTAACGGGTCTCAGGTGAGGCACGCGCATGTGAAATATAATTCAGCATTTCGCTTGCTTAACGTATATTTTAACGAAGTGAATACAGTGAAGGCAGAAGTGACTATGTACATCTGTCTATCCAGACTACTGAATTATTTCAAAGAAATATCGTCTATACGGTGCTCAACCTAAATCTGTAGAGGGGACATTTCTAATTCCATTTTTTAAATATATATACATGGGTCCGTGAATCGTTAATCGAATTTAATAATTGTCCAACAAGATGCGACTTATTCAGTCCATTACATTTCCGTAGGCAGCTCTACATGTTTCGGGAGTTGACACCCATCATCAGGAGCTGGTACAACCGTAATTACAGCTTCTGCTGTTGATTAACCGGATCTACTACCATCCGCTCTTGTTGTTGAGTTGGAACTGATTCATCAATCACTGAATCAGTTCCAACTCAACAACGACAGCGGATGGTAGTAGATCCAGTTAATCAACAGCAGAAGCTGTAATTACAGCTGTACCAGCTCCTGATGATGGGTGTCAACACCCGAAACATGTAGAGCTGCCTACAGAAATGTAATAAACTGAATAAGTCGCATCTTGTTGGACAGTTAGTAAATTCGATTTCTAATTCCCTCAAAATGGTTGATCATAAAAAAAGGAGAGACTTTACAGCAGAAATCGTTACGTGTAAATGTCGACAAGTTCACGCACCGTTCTGTCTGTACAGAACAGCTGGATGAAGGTTTAGCCTCACAGTCTTTCAAATTTATCCACCATTCCCGCAGGGACTCGAATTCCGGCCGTCCAGCAGCTAAAACAGGCCTGCTCTATCTTATATGTGATGCAGCCAACTTCATCAAAATCCGGTCTGCATGCGCGCGACATGAAATTCAATACAAAACATGAACAAATATACATATAATTATAAGTATAAATTTACCCGTATATTTCTCTACATCATGTGCAACAGAAATATATTGGTAATAGGAGAATATATAAAATACAATCCACGATCTAGGCTAAGGTGTTGCAATTTTTCGCTCTTTGACAAAAATGAATTATTAATTAATGTAACATATCAATAATTTGCAGATTGACTTAGACTAAGTAGTCGGCAGTTACATATTGACTGAATCTCAAGATCAATTACGTCAAAGGGAAATCGATTTCCATTTTCACCTGGCCATCACCAACAATTTTACTCTTACTTTAACAGAATAAAAGAGGAAGTGGGACTTCCAAAATTATCAACAGGAGACAAGAGAATCTACACCTCGTACCATCCGGCTTTGTTTACATGCAAACAGTTATTCGTATCCTGATACTGATCTAAGTCGTAATAACGAACTTGTCATTCGGCATTTCTACGTTCTAATTTCTCTATTTTAATCTTCAAAACTGCTAATTCTCCCCCCTCCCACACTTCTGTAGATCGCAATAGATCACACCTGTAAGATACACAACTTTTACGATCTCTGCTCTATATATCTGTATACCATAAGCACTGATGTTTTATTTTTACGTATAAAGCATACTTTTACTCTGTTAGCGTTGGAGATCCCACAATGCAGTAACGTTTGTATGCTTGGACCTACATCTTGAGGGCCTGAAGATGACTCGATGAGAGTCGAAACATGTAGCCCATATTGTTATTAATATATTTCAAGAACTTTACAAAATACTGTTTTGTTTGACTGTTTTGATCCCTTCCTTTATTTCTATACTTCAAACACTTCGGGATGGTAAACATTAAGTGTAAAGAAAGTAACATATATCTCCATACATAGGAAGTTGTCAAAACTATTTCGACGTTTATGCTCGGCTTTGCCAGAAAAAGGGTTAAAAACATTTTCCCGTTTCAAATGTCTCCTCTGACAACACAATATTCTGTTCCTGGGAATAAGCTGCGCGCGAGATACAGGATGGGTGGGCCTGGGCCAGCCCATTTCTTCACTGTGTGTAATAGCTAGTATATACGTAAGTAAGCAAATATCACGCAGCGTATTAACCACATCCGACCAGTTCTGTGACAACAGCTAAACTGTAACGGTGTACACAGCAGGTTACTTTGTAGCTACTTAGAACTACATTTACTTGAAATAACCGGTTTGTCAGTTTGGTTACAATTTCTCCAAATCAAAAGACTGAATACTTCAGACTTCCATAATAGTGCAGCTGATGTCTTCGTCCGTCTGGCATGTTATGCGGCGTATGTTCGTAACTGGCTACCGACTTTCCGTACAACTTTTCGGTCCCGTCTTCAATAGCCAAGCATGCTTGACCCTTGAAGACTAGACAGATGGTTTGTCCCGCAAGTCGGTAAACATCTACCAACTTAAGACACGATATACCAGAACAGCGACGGTCTCAATACACTGAAATTTATACAGATATTATTATTGGTCTTGTCATGTTTTCTAAGTTGGGAAGCAATGAAGTTTGTAGAGTTTATCTTTAATTTCACAATTCTAATGGCAAACAAGCTACTGCAGTCGAGTTAACTCTGTATCAATCATGTGGGTTTCCTAGTATTCGTCCTTAGCATGCTGAATATTAAAAGGCTTATGTCTATTTCAATACAATACAGCGTCCACTTTTATCGTGTCTCTGAACACAGCAGCCCTATGGCCTGTATTCACCAGCATTACATCACTTCCGACTCTTCTATGGTATGAAGTGTGATGAAATTCAGGAGAAAACCTAACTACAGATTCCCAGCGGATGCAGTCTCCCTATGCAATGAAGCTCCAGCGACTGCTGACGTGAAGGGTCATAGTAAAGTGTAGACTGCACTTTTGACTATGATTTTATTATTCTCCGCACACCATCAATGTAGACACAGAGAACTATCGGATTAGATTCGAAATTCTCACATACAGCCACTAAAAGAAACCAGTTTTTTGAAATGACACCTGCTATTCTAAGAGAGATACACGGTATCAGAGTAAAATAACAGAACTACCAGATGAGATTCGGAATTCTCACGGATAGCCACTAAAATACACAAGTCTTCTGGATTGACAGCTGGTAGTCCGACACAGATACACGGTTTCAGAGTAAGGTAACAAAACTACCAGATTAGATTCGGAATTCTCACACACAGCCACTACAAGACACCGGGTTTCTGGAATGCCACCTGGTAGTCCGACAGAGATAGACGGTTTCAGAGTAAGGTTCCTTAACCCACCAAGACAACTGAGGCGGCAGGTTTCTCCTAAATGTCGAAATATGAGATTTCGTGGCGTCAGATACCACGAAGGGAGTACGTCTGCCTGTTCTTCATGCAGTGTATGCCTTAATGTGGTTTGTGTACACAAAATTACATTCGAACTAATAAACGATAACCCAAAGAAATGTAATATAATTATAAAGGTTAGAAACGAGGATTCGAAAAGAATTCAGCACACCTAAGATGGATTTTCACATGTTGACTACCTTAAACAGTGTCGTCAAATTGACATCTCTGTCGTTCTCCGTTAGACATGTGGTAAAGGAAATGGCAGCACTGCTAAATATAATATTTTTTATATATACTTATTTACATTTACATTCTTTGACAATATATTTAAGTGGTTGACGGACGGACCAAGGAATAGAGTACATAAATACAAAATTATTTCTCACCATGGTGCATTCAAGGCAAATAAATAAATACATAAATTTTAGATATATATAGATTTTAAATCTTCATATACCTAGTCACAATTCGAAACAAAAAAAATAGCGCCTCCATTGTTTAAAACTGTGCCACCTGCATATTAGAACTGAATGGTGACGTGATGGATATGGGCTGCGTTACGTTGTACATTTAGCCAGGTACGACCTTAAGAAAATATCTACATACACACTCATTTTAATCTGTAGAAGAATTTTACATGTGTAAAGATGATCTATATTAATGTTTTTGTAAAATGTTTATAGTATTTTTCACTGTAAATTTATGACTTGTTCAACATCCTGCTGTCTTTATGACACACTTATGGATCCATGGAACGTATGTATGTTTGTATGTATATATGCATATATGTATGTATGTATGCATGTATGTACGTATGTAAATTTAACCAGTAATCCAGTTTAAATCTTACGCTGAAGTTTTGTGTCAAACAAGAGAGATATGGCGAGATTTACTTCCTATGCATCTTGGGCTTTAAGAATAAACATTGGGCTTCAACATCAAGCCTAAAACATGCAGCCATTACCGTTGTTCCAAGATTCTTTCAATTTATGTAGTAATTCTGACTCAGCATAAGACGAATACAATTCTAACTAGCCCAAAACAAGGTACAGTTCTTCTTTTTTACCAGGATAGTGAGAGAGAAAGCGGGTGTATTGAAGCCGAACTTAAGTTCGAGTTATTCAAACCCACATTCTTTTGGTCAAACCCAATACCAGTTACTCAAAGCCACATTCTGTTGGCCAAACCAATTGCCAGTTACCCAAGGCCACATTCTGTTGGCCAAACCCACTGCCAGTCACTCAAAGCCACATTCTGTTGGCCAAATCAATTGCCAGTTACTCAAAGCCACATTCTGTTGGCCAAACAAATTGCCAGTTACTCAAGGCCACATTCTGTTGGCCAAACCAATTGCCAGTTACCCAAGGCCACATTCTGTTGGCCAAACCCACTGCCAGTCACTCAAAGCCACATTCTGTTGGCCAAACCAATTGCCAGTTACTCAAAGCCACATTCTGTTGGCCAAACAAATTGCCAGTTACTCAAAGCCACATTCTGTTGGCCAAACCAACTGCCAGTTACTCAAAGCCACATTCTGTTAGCCAAACCCATTGCCAGTTACTCAATGCCACATTCTGTTGGCCAAACCCACTGCCAGTTACTCAAAGGCACATTCTGTTGGCCAAACTAATTGCCATTTACTCAAAGCCACATTCTGTTAGCCAAACCCATTGTCAGTTACCCAATGCCACATACCGTTGGCCAAACCCACTACCAGTTACTCAAAGCCAAATTCTGTTGGCCAAACCAATTGCCATTTACTCAAAGTCACATTTTGTTGGCCAAACCCATTGCTAGTTACTCAAAGCCACATTCTGTTGGCCAAACCAACTGCCATTTACTCAAAGCCACATTCTGTTGGCCAAACCAATTGACAGTTACCCAAGGCCACATTCTGTTGGCCAAACCCACTGCCAGGTTCTCAATGCCACATTCTGTTGGCCAAACTCGTTGCCATTTACTCAAAGCCACATTCTCTTGGCCAAACCCACTTCCAGGTACTCAATGCCACATTTTGTTGGTAAAACTCATTGCCAGGTACTCAATGTCACATTCTGTTGGCCAAACCCATTGCCAGTTATTCAATGCCACATTCTGTTGGCCAAACTCACTGCCAGGTACTCAATGCCACATTCTGTTGGCCAAACTCACTGCCACTTACTCAAAGCCACATTCTGTTGGCCAAACCCATTGTCAGTTGCACCTAAACTTATAAATCTACAAACGTTTTGGATGTCTTAATGCCGCTGACTAAATCCAAGTCAGATCTTTCCTTGATTTCAAACTAAGTTAACACAAACACAGGTGGCGTGGATGTAGACACTTTTACGGCTGCAGTTGCTGTATGAAAATCAAGTTTTGAATAGATATGATGAGATTTGTGTCATGACCTTCTGCTCGGCTGCCGTTCTTATTGGACGAGGTGACAAGCTCATAATTGAGTTGCGTGACAAGGACGACGCCATGCCTTCCCGTCTCTCTCTCTCTCACTCTCTTAACACATTTGCAACATGCATGCTGTAATTACAGTCTTTCCTCTATTTCGCTTTTCTGTTAGCCACCTCACAAATAATTTATGTCAACCAAGATGTGGGGAGTGGAATCTTGTTCCGTATCTGCATCACCTGTTTATTTCCTTCTGTTTTATATTCCGACTAGTGGAATTCCCGCTGAAATTTGAACAGAAACCCTCTTATAAAATTCCACACCTTCAATTTCTTCCATCCTATATCCCATATCCCTTTTCCATCCTTTTTTTGTTCGTCCAACGGTTCTTTTTCTTCCCCTTCCTGCCTTCATTTATGCTTTCTTCCTTTTTTCCTTCCCTTCTTCTTCTTACTTATATCAAAGAAATTACACGTGTTATTTCTCCCGTTCCTTTACCCCGTTCTTGCCTTTCCTTCTATTCTACCCTTATTCGTTTCCCATCCTTTTATTTGTCCGTCATGTTGTAATTCCTCTCCACTTCTCTCTTACTCTAAAACGAGTTAGGCAAATATAGGTGACCTTTGCAGGCTAGCATCAGTAGTCTCTCCCCCAGTACTACTTTCTCGTCAGCCGTAAAGTTCTCAAGACAAAAACACAACTGCATTTTTAGAAGTATAAGCAGTAACAAAGCCAATGCACCATAATTTTTGTGTTGTGCAGAGGTTTCCTAATCACTTTTCCTTGTCGAAGCTGCAGTTTAAACTGGTATAGCAAGCAACAGGTTACCAGGATGATGTTGGCAATCGCTAATCGATTTATGTGAAAATCGATACGGATGTAGCTGTGTAGTATATGAAACATAAAAAAAGGTAAAGCAGTCCCGTTACAGGCCTGGAGTGGCCCAGAGGGTTCCGGGAAGTTAAGGTGCCCAGATTTCATCACAACGGCACCGGCCGCATTTACCCCCAGGAAATTCTCCTGGTACTCATTTCTGTTAGAGACTGATTCGACCCCAGGGCCATAGTGCGATCAGAAGGATTATGTCAATGAAAAATTCCAGTTACACCATATGGAATCGAACCAGCGACCTCCCGATTTGTAGCACAGTATCTTAACCACTATGCTATCGTGGTCCCCATATATGAAACTTATCACAGATAATTCCAGCACAGGAATGAACAAATGTATTCACGGATTTAAACTCGAGAACGTATATTTTAGAAGCTCGCAGATGCAGGTAGTTCTAAAGATTCTTGATTACGAAGGACACAATAACACAGAAACCTGCGACACGGCAACTAATTATTATTTTCATACGTATAGGCCTATATCCAATTTACTTCTTTGCAGTCTCTGTTACTTTCTACATAAGAGGTGATTTTCAATCTACTACACGGAACATTCTCTTTGTATGTGCGGTCCTTTCTGCGGAAGCTGCTATATTAACCTATTAAACCCTAGCGGTTTCCTTACGTACCAGCTGGTTTAACATTCAAACATTCTACGTGGTGCTCGCTTTGCGTTGAGTGTTTTATACAGATATCAGAACAGACAGCGACTTTTGC
>Ga0131853_10012559_pt1 | contig 15526 bp, 13 predicted proteins | sample TergutLab28metaG_FD_92764 | JGI IMG/M metagenome (GOLD analysis project Ga0131853, IMG submission 92764) | Labiotermes labralis P1 segment gut microbial communities from Petit-Saut dam, French Guiana - Lab288 P1 (version 2) (version 2) | ecosystem: Host-associated > Arthropoda: Insects >...
ATTATGAACGAGGTTGTAGCGGCCTGTGGCGAGACCTGCCACTTTGCCATGCTTGACCGGGGGGAGGTTTTCTTTCTGGTAACGGTGGATTCGCCCAACCCGGTTCGGATGCATTGTGCCATAGGCAGAAGGATGCCAGCGTACAGCACGGCCGTTGGCAAAGCACTTTTGAGAGGGCGCTCTTTGGAAGAACTCAGAGCCCTATATCCGGAGGGACTAAAACCCCTTACCGCCCACACAGTTACGGATTTTGAGACGCTGCATGCGCAGGCAAACGGTAGCGATATATTCTTTTACGAGTCCGAGGAGTCCACCGAGTCTATCTGCTGTATCGCGGTGCCGATTTACCGGCAGGGGAACGTGGTGGCGGCCAGCAGTGTTGCAATGCCGGTTTTTCGCTATGACGAAGAGAAAAAGGCAATTACTGAGAACGCGCTTAAAGAATCACTTATCCGGTACGAACAGGTAATCCATCCGTTTACATTTTAGGTATTGGCGTCGCTTAGAAAAAACATTGTTTTTTGCGAAAGCTGCTTGCAAATTATGGGGAGGGCGAAGAGATGAAATTGACGGGAAAAGTTGCGGTTGTAACAGGTGGCGGCGGAGTATTGTGCGGCTGCATGGCAAAAGCGCTGGCCTGTGACGGAGCAAAGGTTGCGGTTTTGAGCCTGCGCCAAGAATCGGCTGACGCGGTGGCAAAAGAGATAGCAGACCAGGGTGGGCAGGCTGTGGCTATTGCCTGCAACGTGCTGGAACAGTCCAGCGTAATTGCTGCCAAAGACGAAGTACTAAAAGCTTTTGGGCAGGTTGATATACTTATAAACGGGGCAGGGGGCAACAACCCAAAAGCAAACACCACAGGCGAGATCTTTGACCCCGCAGATGTGGACAACCCCGATGCAGCCAGCTTTTTTGACTTGGGCTTGGAGGGCTTTAAGGCAGTGTTTGACCTTAATTTTATCGGCAGCTTTTTAACCAGCCAGGTGTTCTGCAAAGAGATGCTGGGACGCAGCGGTGTTATAATCAACATCTCATCTGTAAGTGCGCCCAGCCCGATGACCAAGGTGCCGGCCTACAGCGCGGCCAAGGCGGCGATAGAAAACTTCACCCAGTGGATGGCTGTACATATGGCGCCGGCAAATATAAGGGTAAACGCTATAACCCCCGGCTTCTTCCTAACAAACCAGAATAGACGGCTGCTGCTGGACGCCGAGGGCAATTACACCGAGCGCTCTAAAAAGATATTGTCGCACACACCAATGGGCCGCTTCGGCAAGCCGGAAGACTTGGTAGGTGCTATGCTCTGGCTGGTGGACAACAATACAAGCGCCTTTGTAACAGGAATAGCTGTGCCTGTTGATGGAGGATTTTTAGCATATTCAGGCGTTTAGCGCACATATGAGTGTCATAGGCGGGTCGCTACGAATGGGGGTGCTCTATGGCCAGAAGAAAGTTATTTTGCGAGTATGGGCCGCTATTCTACAAGATTTCGACAGCCAAAGAAATTGCTTTGCGTGCAACCCAAAATCTGCGTAGCGACATAAGTTTTGCCCGCACTAAAAGCAAAACTCATCTTCCATGTGTCGTTGCCTCTCACGCTTCGCCAATCGCCGAGGAGATTGAGGGGTACACTTTGGCTATGCACCAAGACAAAGTTCACAATTTGACAGTTGCTGCAAACACACTTAGCGAGCTGATTATTAAGCCCGGCGAGACTTTTTCTTTCTGGCATGCGATAGGCAACTGCACCAAAAGAAAGGGGTATCGCACCGGGCTGATGTTGGCGAACGGAAAGTTTATAAAAACCAGTGGCGGGAGCTTGTGCTTGTTGGCGACACACCTGCACAACCTGGTTTTAGGCAGCCCACTTGAAGTTGTCGAGGTGCACCATCACAGCGACGCTTTGTTCCCGGATACAAAGCCCCGTGTTCCCTACGAGCAGCTGGGGGCCTCTGTGTTTTACAACTATAGAGATTATCGCTTCCGCAACAATTCGTCGCAGAATGTACAGTTTCTGCTTAGCCCCACACCCGAGTTCATGCGCGGCGAGCTTCGCAGCGAAACCCAGTTCCCCTACACCTATGAGCTAATCGAAGAGGACCATCACTTTGCGTGGGAGGGGGAGGAGTGCTACCGCAAAAGCATGATTTACCGCAATGTTATTGAGCGGGAAACAAGAGAGGCGGTGGACAAAGAACTCTTGCACCGGCTCCGTTCCAAAGTGATGTACGACCCCGCTAAAATACCCGCGGAGCTTTTCCGGCAGATGGACAGCTAGGGCAGATATCCGCAAGCATGAACAAGCCTACTCCTTTGGATAGGAGCAGGCTTATTCGCATGCGAAATCAAGCCATTGCAAACATCTTTCTCAGGTAATCACGGCTTTCGTACAGGGCGCGCTGCCACTCCACAAGGTGGTTTTGCAGCTCGACGCTGATAAAGTGCTGGTAGTTCGCGGCCTTCATGATAGCGGCGATACGCTCAAAGTCGATATCGCCCTCGCCCAGGCGCAGGTGGTCGTGCACCATGTCTTTGATATCCTCTATGTGGATATGCCTTGTGTAGGGCAAGGCGCGCTCAATAGCGCCGTAGCAGTCTTTCTCGCTGATGTAAACGTGGCCGATGTCCATCATCAGCCTAAAGCCCGGGCTGTTTATTTCCTTTATGAACTCTATTGCGTCGGTGGTGGTTTCCACGAAGAAGTCGGGTTCGGGTTCAACTACAAGCACTTTGTCGCCCAGCTCGGGCAGCAGCGTGTTTATGCCCTCGAGGAACCATTCCCGGGCGCGCTCGGTGGGCACGCCCCCCGGCGGAAAGCTGCTGACTATGTTTACGACGGGGCAGTCGAGATGATGGGCGATCTCAATGCTTCTGCGGATTGAGTCTATCCGCTGTTGCCTGCCCTTCGGGTCGGCTGCGATGATGGACGGCTCAAACAGTTCTTCACTCAGCAGGGTGGGCCAGGCAACGCAAGCGCAGGCGATTTCCAGGCCGAGGTCGGCGCACTGTTTTTGGGCCTCGCGGGCTTGCTCGTTGGTGGCTTTTAGCATGTGCATGTGGGGGTCGATCAGCGTGAGCTCAACGCCGTCGTAACCGGCTGTGCTTATAAGCCTAAAGGCTTCGCTGAGCTCAAAGTTTCTCAGGGTCGCCGAGTAAAAGCAAAACTTCATGTTAGAGCCTCCTCGCGATAATAATTTTACGTGGTTTTGTGCACTACACGCTGATTTTTTAGGGATTAAGCATAACGCCTCTTACAAGGCTAATCATTTTGTCGTAGCCGCCTAGGAACTGCTTTAGGGTTCTGTTGGTGGCGCCGTAGAACTCGAACTCCTCCGGCTTCATGCCATCTGGCTGATAGGCTCGTTCAAAGTCGGGGAAGTGCTTTTGCAGCTGGGCGATAAGCTTTTCGTCAACCGGGGTGTCCATTCGGTTCTCGACAGTGATATCGCTGCCGACAAACCGCCTTACCCACATGGGCGGTATTGTCATCGAAACGTCGCCGCCGATAAACTCCGACCAATGGTGATGGTGACGATAAGCCGCCGCCAGCAATCGGGTGTGGTAGCCGCGCTCTTTGTAGATTTTGTACGCGTTCTTGAAGACCGCGACCCCGGACATAACAATAGCCTGCGGGTCTACGATGATGTTTTTGGCGTCCCGAACTTCGCCCAGCCAATCGTCTACCCGCCCCACCATGATAGTGCAAACCGGGTGTAGGAAGGAGTTGTCTTTGCCCTCGGCGGCTCTGCGCTCCATGCCGCGCTTGACCGCCTCGGCAACAGCCAGCGCCTGGGGCACGGTAAAGCTGACGGTGGCGTTAATGTTCACCCCGTGGTAAGTGCACTCTTCGACAGCCGCGACGCCCTGAGCGGTCATCGGCATTTTGACCATCATGTTCTCGGCCAGTTTAGAGAAACGCACAGCCTGCTCGACCATTTTATCGGTGTCGCGGTAGTATTTAGTGTTTGTTTGGATAGAGATATGCCCGCATTTGCCCCCGCTCTTTTGGAAGATGGGGTAGAGCAGTTTCGCGCCGTCGCAGGCCATTTTTTCGTTTAGCAACCAGCCGATATCGTCCTCGGTGGCGGCGGGGTTTTCGGCTATCAGCTGCTTAATCACAGGCAGATATTTCTCAAACTCGGCTTCCAGTACCTGCCCGACAATAACCGGGTTGGTTGTCGCACCCACCGCGCCGTGCTCTATAGAAAAAGCAAGGTCGGTTAGAGAGCAATTGTCGTTCCAGAACTGTGTGGGTGTAGTTTGGCTCATCTCGTGCATTGGGCTTTTGTATGCCATGGGTCATTTTCCTCCAATCTTTTGCAGCTAATTTTTTAAAGACGCCCAGGTGTGCGGCCCCTATAATAACCGGCTTTCGCAATGGCGCAAGTGCTCTATAGCTTTCTTAGCCGTCTCAAGTCTATCAGGGCCTGGGGTACATTCAACTGTGACATATCCATCGTAGCCGAACTCTTTGAGGGTGGCCAGGGTTCGGATGAAGTCCAGCTGGCCGCTGCCGGGGTACCGCCGGGTGTTGTCCGCCACGTGGAAGTAGCCCAGCCGTCTGCCGCAGCGGCGGATAGCCGCGTATGGGTCGCTTTCTTCAATGTTCATATGGAAGGTATCAAGGTGTACGAAACAGTTCTCCAGCTCGTGCTCCTCCAGGAAGGAGCAGGTCTCCTCGGCGGTGGTCAGTAGGTTGGCCTCGTAGCGGTTGATAACCTCTAAGTGAAGCCGCACCCCTTTAGGGGCGGCGTATTCGCCCAAGCTGCGCAGCCCATTGGCCAGCCTCTGCATGTAGTGACCGCGTTCACCCTCTGGGGGAATATTGCCTTTGGCCCAGCCGACGACCAGGTCTCGCGCCCCGAGAGAGTGGGCTAAATCAATGTAGGCCCGCATACCTTGTCCCGCTGCTTTGGCGGTGGACGGGTCGTCGTCCAGCATAGACATTTTGCCCTGGGTGTATAGCCGCCCCGTGGCGATGGCGGTGATAGCCCCGCCACACTCTGCCGAAGCTGTTTTTATCTTGGCGATATCAAGTGGTGCATTCTCGCGGGTGTGCAGTTCAAGTCCCGCGTAACCAAGGGCCGCCGCACGGTGAAGGTTCTCGCAAACGTCGCCGCACAAGGGCAGGGGAGCGGTCATCGGTGTCACTTCCGCGAAAGATACCGCATACCTAAAAGGTTCCATTATCTCACATTCCCCCTATTTCAAAAGCTCAAGGTGCCGCCGGTAAAGGTCAAGCGCCTCTGCCTCGTAGAACGACCGGTGTTTCTCCATAAAGGCATACAACCGCTCGCTCAGGTCACGCTCGTCCAAAATAAAACCGTAGGTTATGTGCATAAGCTGGCGGGAGTCGCCACTGGACATCTCGAGCAGAGTTGGCAACTGGCTGTCTGAGAGTGTATCCAACGCGGGTATGCGGCCCGGGTCGCAGTGTACCATATAGAGCTTTTTGGCGTCCTCAAAGCACTCGAGCGCTTTTGCGTGCATGTCGCGGTAGAGGCTGGGTGCCTGTTTAGCGATACACTCGACCGCTTCCAGCCAGCTGGTACCCGATGTTTTGACATGACAACGCCCTCTCGTCTCCCGTGCAAATGCGGGGAAGACCGAGTATTTTTCGCTGGCCGAATGTAGGCTGAGCTTGTGACCGAAGTAATCGGCAATGGAGGCATGTCGGCGCAACTGCGCCGCAAAATCGTCTGGGTTGCCTATATAGTCTACCGCCTTGTGAAACTCGCCCACGAACCGGGGTGCAAGGCTGGTGATTTCAACATCGGCTCTGCGCAGCTCGTTGGCAATATAGTAGTGGGCTTCAGGAGAGGTTAGCTGCTCGGTTTCGTCCACTGACAGCTCGAGGCTTATGGGGCGGCAAGCGGGCTTGATAGCTTGTTCCACGACATCCCGGGTAAGAACGAAAGCGCCGATGTATATCTGCTCCAATTGTTCCAAGATGTCGTCGTCAAAGCGTAGGCCCAACTCTTCGACAGCACTGTTCTGCAGGTAATCTGCCGGCCAGTGGCCGCGGCCTGGCGCGCAGTCCGGTGGGAGGCACATGACGAGAGAACAGTCCAAGGTAATCATAGTGCAGCCAGCGGCCAGCGCGAACTTAACTTCCTCTAGAGTTTTTAAGTGGTCGCCATCGGCGGCAAAGCCCTGTGTCCACCCCTGGCGAAAAACCGCCCAGCTGGCCGTGTCGATAACCTGTTTGTAGCTGCGGCCCATCAGGGATAGCTCTCGCATGCTCTGCTGGGCCAGTACAGGCAAAAAGCCCGTACCCTCCAGGGACGCAAGCTGCATGGGGTTTGCGTACCCCAGCCGGTCACCAAAGCCAAAGGTAGGGATATTCCGACCAAATGCGCGGGGCGCTGTGTGTGGGAAGGCATAGTTAAGCGCCAGCCGGTTTTTGTGCGTAAGTGGACAGATACGCACTTCGCCTTCATCCGTGCCCTCGAACAGCTCGCGCAGGGAACCGCTCACAGCCAGCAGGTCTTTACCTTGCCTGTGCAGCATAAGTGCTTGGCCCTCTGGGGTTATCGATAGGGAAGAGGGGTAAATCTTTGCCCAGGGCAGAAGCTTTTTGAGGTCGTGCTCTAAATTCATACGGTGTTCACCCCTTGCGCTTACAAGTATATTTTACGTAACACACGGGCCGCTGTCAAGATAATGACAAGCGGCCCTAGTCGACAGGACTGAACAGCGTAAGCTCAGAACCCGTATGGTTGGCCCAAGATAAAAACGCAAATGCGCTTGACGTTTTCCTGCCAGCCGGTAACAAGTTCTTGAGAACACAGTCGCTCTGGAGAGGAGCAGTCCTGGCAGACTCCAGTCGTTGTGCATGGTGTTTGCTTGCTCAGGCGTACGGCGTTAGTGGGTGCGCAAATCAAACGCATACGCTCCCTAGCGGCGGGGATATCTGCGACGATTTTGTTGTAGCCCGCCACCACGATAACTTTCTCAGGGCCAAAGCTCAAGGCAGCCACGCGGTTGCCCTGGCCGTCGATGTTGTAGAGCTTGCCGTCCATAGTTAGCGCGTTTGTGCCGGAAAGGTAAATATCGCAGCTCAGAGCTTGGCGGCAGACCTCAATGTCGTTTGCCCCGGGTGCGTACCGGTTGATGTATCTAAAGTCGCCACCAGCTTCCAAGAATCCCAGCACACCGGTTTCCTTTAGCGTCATCGACCCCCCGGCCGAGCAGGAGCACCCGCCCGACAACCTGCGCGAAAGCTCAGCTATCAAATCTTCCTTAGTAGGGAGGTAGTGGGACTCAAAGCGATTGCGCCTAAGCGCCGCTACTGTTAGGTCTATATGCTTTTGGATAGTCGCGCCTAAGCTTTTGTCCATGTCGTAACCACCCTTCTGTCTGGGTAAATTAACGCTTATTTACAAGCTCCTCGGTCAGAGTCTTTAGCACGTGTCTACCGTCTTTTTCCGCAAGCTCGGGGAAGCCCAGGGGGTTGAAAGTAGCGATAGTGTCCTGCGCTTGCCCAAAGCCCATCTCGCGCAGGGTTGAGAAACAGGCCTCCCAGTTGACGTCTCCCTCACCGATATTGCCAATATGCGCGTGGCAGCGAACATTGGCCGATGGGGGGTTGACGTTGTAGCGGAATTTCTTGGTGTAGTCCCAAGTGTCGGCAACTATAATATGCTTGAGTGTTTCCCCGGCGTATTTGAGCATACCAGCGACATCGCCTTTGCCATTGTCGTAGTGGAAGGTGTGGGGGATAGCGTAAAGGTAGGCAAGAGACGGGCTGTCGTACGAGCGCATAATGTCGCAGGTCTCGTTGCTGGTTTCCAAGAAATCAAACGGGTGGGCCTGAACATCCATGCGAATACCGCGTTTTTCCATAATCGGCACCAGCTCATCCAGGGACTTAAGCAGCATCTCCTCGCAGCGTGCGGGCTGGTTGATATCGCCGCCCAGCTCGGTGTTAAAGTTTTTGACGTCGATCATTTCGGCGATCTCAAACATACGCTTCCAGTGTTCAACCGCGCAGGAGCGCATGAACTCGTCCGGGTCGGCGATGTAAAAACCGGTGGTCAGCGCTGCGATTTTAAGCCCCGCGTCAGCGATGGCTTTTTTGTGCCACATTATCTGGCTTTTGGTAGCCTTTGGCCGACGCCAGAAGCCGGGGAAAATAGGGTCATATGGCGAGATATACTCGTACCCGATGCTCGCGACTTTGTCGTATACCTCTTGAAAAGACATGCCGGACTCGGCAAACGCACTGGTATCAAATGTGATTTTCATCTGGTTGCCTCCAATTATATTTCTTAAAAGGTTAAGCTCGTTTTGCGTTCTTGCGCATATCGAATACCACTGCGCCGATAATGATGGCACCTCTGACAACGTTTTGGATGTACGGTGAGATGCCCAGCAGTAACAACCCGTTGTTTACAACACCGAGCAGCAATATACCCGCGATAACCCCAGAAATCCGCGCTATACCGCCTGAGTGCGAGACACCGCCGACTGTCGCCGCAGCGATAGCGTCCAGCTCAAAGCCGAGGCCAAGGTTACTGTTGCCCGAACCCGCGCGCGCGGCGAGCAGTACGCCGGCAAGGGCCGCGCACATCGAGCTAAACACGTAAACTTTAATTATATTTTTCTCTACGTTGATACCCGCCACCCGCGCGGCCATCTCGTTGCCGCCTATGGCGTAAACATTCTTGCCGTACCGTGTCTGCGTTAACAAAAATCCGCCGATCGCCAGGACAATCAAGAACGCCATAACTACATTGGGTATGCCAAAAACCCACGCGCCTTGGCCGATGCTTCTAAACTCTTGGATGAGCATGGGTACCGGGAAGGCGTTGGTGTAAAGCTGCGCGAGCGCCCGGGTAATAAGCATTGTGCCCAGGGTGGCAATAAACGCCGGTATCTTGGTGAACGCGATTAGGCTGCCGTTTATCAGTCCAAAGACCAGACCAACAGCAAGCCCTGCAAGCACGCCCACCATGGGCGAAGTAGGGTACATGCCCTCAAAAACCTTATTGGTGGCGTTTATCTCCTGCACAAGTGAAGCGGAGATAACCGAGCTGAGCGCGAGCACCCCGGACGTGCTAAGGTCTATGCCCTTAGATAAGATGGTGAACATAACCCCTACCGTCATAATGCCCTTAATAGCTTCGGTTGTAAGCAGGTTTGTTATGTTGCGCTGCGACATAAACACCGGGCTTGCAAATGCCATAAAGACACAAAGGGCGATAAGCACAAGCCAGATAGAGTTCGCGTTTAAAAACTTTTTAGCGTCGAATCTTTGTACCATTGCTCAGCTCACCTCTTTAGAAATTTCGCCGGTAGCGTACTGCATAATGACTTCCTGGGTGGCCCCATCTCGGTCAATTATTCCGGTCATTTTACCTTCGTGCATTACGAGTATCCGGTCGGACATTCCGAGAACCTCGGGCATCTCGGACGATATCATGATGATGGCCTTGCCCTCCCCCGCGAGCTTGGTCAGCAAGGTGTGGATTTCGGCCTTGGCGCCTACGTCTATGCCGCGAGTAGGCTCATCTACAAAGAGTATCTCGGGGTCTGTAAGCAGCCAGCGGGCTACCAGCGTCTTTTGCTGATTTCCCCCGGAAAGGTTCATGATAGCGGTGTACATGTCGGGGGTTCTAACGTTCAGCCGGTCGATGTACTCCTGAGCGTCCTCGCGAATTTTCGGTTTACGCAATGGGAAGCCGTATGCACCCAGGTTTGCCATGATGATGTTGTCCATCACCGAGAGCACGCCCACTATGCCGGTTTTGCGCCGGTCTTCGGTGAGTAGGGCTATCTTGTGCCGCACAGCGTCTTCCGGGGCCTTGATAGTTATCTCCTCACCGTTTTTGTAGACCTTGCCGCCGCTCATCCTGCGCATACCGAATATTGTCTCGACAATTTCGGTGCGACCGGCTCCGACCAGCCCTGCAAAGCCGAGAATCTCACCTCTGCGCAATTCAAACGAGACGTCCTTGAACAGTTTGCCGCAGCTTAAGTTTTCCACTTTCAAAACGACATCCCCGATAGGGCAGGCCACTTTGGGGAACATTTCGTTGAGCTCGCGGCCCACCATCATCGAGATAAGCTTGTCGATAGTGATGTTTTCAACGGCGTCTGTGCCCACGTACTCGCCATCACGGTAGACAGTGACTTCGTCGCAAATCTGGAAGATTTCATCCATCTTGTGCGTTATATATATAATGGCTACGTTTTTTTCTTTGAGCTGCCTGATTATCTCGAACAGGTGGGCGGTCTCGCTTTGGGTCAGCGCGGAGGTCGGCTCGTCCATTACGACGATAGCCGAATCGTAAGAGACTGCCTTTGCGATTTCCACCATCTGCATCCGCGCGACAGAGAGGTCACCCATTTTTTCATCCGGCGAGATATCCATGTTTAGCCGGGCGAACAGGTCGATAGTGTCTTGACGCATTTTAGCATGGTTAACCATAACCCCCCAGCGAAGCGGGTTGCGGCCCACCCAGACGTTTTCCATTACCGAGCGCTCGGTAACCGGGCTGAGCTCCTGATGTATCATTGATATTCCGCTGTTAAGAGCGGCGGTAGTGTTGGGGAAAACCACGCGCTCACCCTTGAGCTTGATTTCGCCCTCCTCGTACCCGTACATCCCCACCAGGCACTTCATCAGCGTAGATTTGCCCGCGCCGTTCTCGCCCATAACCGCGTGCACAGTTCCGGGCTTTACGCGCAGTTCAACACCCTTTAGAGCTTTTACGCCGGGGAACGATTTTACTATGCCTGTCATTTCAAGCACGTACTGGCTCATGTATTATCACCTCAAAACCATTGGTAAGCATTGCTCAACACGAAAAGCCCCGGCTTAACAGCGAATTCACTTGAGACTTTTCGCGCAGAGTAATACAGTAGCCGGAGACCGGAACGTTTACTAATGCTCTGGTCTCCAGCTATTTTAGATACTAATGCGGGAAGTCCGCTGCGTTTTCAGGGGTTACGAGCACGAAGGGAATCCAAGTGTGGGTTGCGGGGATCTCGCCGTTTGCGAGGGCAAAGGCTTTTTCTGTGGTGATGCGGCCAAGAGCGTCTGGATCCTGGAAGATGGAAGCAGCTAGCTCACCGCCAAGTATAGACTGTACTCCATGGGGAGTGGCGTCAACACCTATAACCGGAATGTGCATCATATCAACTGCGCGCAGGGCTTCGATCGCGCCCAGAGCCATTTCGTCGTTGTTGGAAACTATAATGTCAAACTCTATGCCGGTGCCAAGGAAGGTCTGGACTATATCCATGGCGTTTGCGCGATCCCAGTAAGCGGGCTGGTCGACAACGTTGTTCAGGGTGAAGCCTCTCTCTTCCATGCCCTGCCTAAAGCCCAGTGTACGGTAGATAGCGCCGGGGTGGTCAAGGCGACCCCTTATTAGGATGTAGCTGATATCGGTTTTTCCGGGGTGGTTGGCTTCAAAGTAATCGGCAGCCCACTGAGCCTGCAGAAGCCCGGCTTCCAGCTCGTCAACGCCTACAAAGTGTACACGGCCCGGCTCGTTGAAGGCTTCGTCGGGCAGGCGGCCGGCAAACACCACAGGTACGTCTTCTGCAGCATCGAGGATAACGTCGCCGTTAGCGGCTGCTACCAGACGGACTACCATAGCGTCATACCCCAGGGTAACGAAAGACGCCACCTGGCTCATTTGTAGGTTTATATCGTTGTTAGCCTCAAAGGGAGTCATATGGGCACCAAGCTCGGCGGCGCGCTCCATAGAGGCAATTTCCATCAGGCTAAGCCATGCGTCTCTATCGGGCATTGCAAGGCCGATTCGGACTTCGCCGTCGGCTGCAGGTTCGCCAGCGCCAGCGGCTGGGGCCGGTGCGGCTGGTGCGGGCGCGGCGGGCGCGGGTGCTGCTGGCTGCCCAGCGCAAGCTGCCAGGGAGACCGCAAGAATCGCTATCAATAGGACTGCTATCAGCTTTTTCATAGTTCAAAATCATCCTTTCTTTACTTTGTGCATTGTAGTTGTGGTTACTTACTAAAACCGGATTTGACTCCGGGTTTTAACCTTAGAGTTTCCCGCTAGGCGGGCGTCTAGTACAACCTCGCTTTTTTGCGCTCTTCCAATGTGGTCTGCGCCGCTTTGCGAACATCCTCGCTGCCGCCATGCTCAACCGCACAGACATTCCACCAACTCTCGTAGCCATCGGTCATGGTCTTGGGGATTATCTTAAGGTCGATAAGGACAGGGCCAGCCTGTTTTTTAGCGTCAGCAATGGCGGCTTTAAGCTCTTCCAAGGTGCGGACAGTATAACCTTTGACGCCGTAGCCTTCAGCCAACTTCGCGTAGTTCACCGGAATAAGGTCGCCCAGCAATTTACCGTTTGCGTCCCGCTTGCGGAACTCGGTGGCCAGGCTGAAGACGCCGTTGTTCATCTGCAGGTTGTTAATGCAGCCGAATCCGCAGTTGTCGAAGACCAGGATATTGACCTTTGCGCCCTCCTGGATGATGGTCATAATTTCACTGTGCAGCATCTGGAAAGAGCCGTCGCCCACGAATGCCCAGACATCGCTTTCCGGCTGTGCTAGCTTAACGCCCAGGGAGGCCGCGACCTCGTAGCCCATGCAGGAGTAGCCGTACTCGGCGTGGTAGCCGCCGCGCTTGTCGGTGGTCCAAATCCGCTGTAGACAGCTGGGCAGGCTACCGCCCGCGGTTATGATATTGTCGTTCTCGCCTATACTCTCGCGCACCGCGCAGATAGCCGCCGCCTGGGTCAGGGTGCTGCCGTACAGCTCCACGAATTGGGGAACAGTGCGCGGGTCGCGGGCCTTAACCATAGGCTCAAAGCCCTCGCCGTATACGTACCCGGCCAGACGCTTCATCTCGGCGTCCCAGGCTGCTTTGGCGTCCTTGACTTCGTTTACATACGCCGACTTGTAGCCCTTTTTCCGCAGCTTGGCCCCAAGGGCCTCGAGGGTAACTTTAGCGTCGCCCACGGCGGTGATTGCGTCCATTTTCTCGGCGTGGTAGCGGTTGTTGTTGACGCTTACAACCTTGACGTCCGGGTTCTGGAACTGCCACTTGGAGCTGGTGGCGAAGTCGCCCAAGCGGGTACCGACGGCGATGACCACATCGGCCTTCAGTGCTATGGTATTTGCTGCTAGGGTACCGGTTACACCGATGCCGCCCAAGCACATTGGGTGGCTGGAAACGCAAGCGCTTTTACCCGCTTGAGTTTCGCCGAAGGGGATACCAAACTCGGTACAGAAGTCTTCCATGACCTGCCCGGACTCGGAGTATTTGACGCCGCCTCCTACGATAACGAGCGGGTGCTTGGCCTTCGCGATGACCGCGGCGACCGCCTCTAGTTCTTCATCCACCGCTACTGGACGGGTGATGCGATGCACGCGCTTGGCCAGGAAGTAATCTGGGAAGTCGAAGACCTCGCCCTGGGTGTCCTGGCAAAGCGAGATGCAGACAGCGCCGGCTTGGGTTGGGTCGGTCAGCACGCGTATGGCGTTTATCATGGCGCTCATCAGCTGTTCGGGGCGGATAATGCGGTCCCAGTATTTGCAGACAGGCTTGAACGCGTCGTTGGTGGTTATGCTCAGGTCGCCGGGGTTTTCCAGCTGCTGAAGAACAGGGTCGGGCTGCCGGGTGGCAAAGGTGTCGGAAGGGAAGAGCAGCAGCGGGATATTATTGACGGTAGCCGTGGCAGCAGCAGTGACCATGTTGGCCGCGCCCGGTCCCACCGAAGATGTACAAGCGATTATTTTGCGCCGGTTGAGTTGTTTTGCGTAGGCGGTGGCTATATGACACATGCCTTGCTCATTCCTGCCTTGAAATACCTTCAGGTTGCCGGGGTTCTCGTCCAGGGCTTGGCCCAGACCAACCGCCATTCCGTGGCCAAATATGGTGAGTATGCCTTCCACGAACTTAGTCTCCTGGCCGTCTAGAGACACGTATTGGTTGTCTAGGAATTTGACCAGCGCCTGCGCTACGGTCATCCGCGTTGTTGCCATATGTGTAAAAACTCCCTCCAAGTGAAATTTAATCGTCGAAAGTTAGCATTACTTTTAGTGCGTTTGCCTTTTCGTGGCAAGCAACGTCAAACGCCTTGTGTATGTCGTTAAAGTGGAAGCGGTGGGTGGTCAGCGCCGAGAAATCGTAGCCGTCCTTGATGCGTGAGAGGAACCGGATTGTCCGCGGGAAGAAGCTGTGTATGCCGCCCGCCCCCGAGATTTTGAGTGTTTTCCATATTACTTTGCCCAATTCCACCGGAACTTTGCGGCCTATCGAGTGGCCGATAAGGCTGACCCGGGCGCTGTGCCCGGCGACGTCAAACACAGAAGCTATGCCGGCGTCGTTGCCCGAGCATTCAACTACAACCGAAGCTCCTCGCCCGCCGGTCAAGCGGTCAATCTCATCCAAAAAGTCCGGGCGTGTGGGGTCGATGGATACGTCGGCGCCGTAGCTTAGCGCTATCTTCCTGCGTTGCTCTAGAGGGTCTACCATGATTACATTCGCGCCCCCGGCCTTACAGGTCATGGCGGCGGTGAGGCCTATAGGCCCCGCGCCGATTATTACCGCGTCGTCTGAGGCGTCGATACCGTCGCCATAGCCCCAAACGCCCCAGTAGCCAACACTGAAAGTCTCGGCCCATGCACCCAGCTCGTAACTCCAATCATCTGGGATAACGTGAGTATAGCACTCCTCGAGAATCATGTACTCGCCCATTCCGCCGGGGGAATCCGGCCTAAAGCCGGTTTCGCGCATGTTCAGGCAAGCCGAGGGCATTCGGCCCTCTTTGCAGTTTGCGCAGGTAAAGCAGGGTAGCACGCAGTCGCCTACAACCTTATTGCCTGGTTTAATGCTCTTAACCGCGCTGCCGACCTCGACAGCCTGGCCTGACCACTCGTGCCCGGGAGTGTACGGCCCTAAATCGTATCGTCCCTCAGCTGAGAGCCCCTCGAAGCACTCCACATCTGAGCCGCAGATACCGCAAGCCTTGAGCTTGATGAGAATATCATTTGGCCCAAGTGCCGGAATCTCTACCTCCTCCACGCGCAAGTCGCCCGGACCGTGCATGAACGCCATCTTCGCCTTCATTTTAGAAGTCCTCCTTTACGTAGGCAATTTGTCCGCTCCCACAAGTTAAACACAATTTAAAATCAACAAGTCAGCTTAAGTTACACTTAAGTTATAGTATATCACCGAACACCATTTATGTAAATTGGGATAACCTATAAAAGCTTTTGCGGCACATTGTGTGCTTTAACTAAATGCTTTGCGAGTTTATCAATTTGGTTGCGAATAGTTACAAAATGATTTTGTGATTGCGGCTGGGTAAGTGGGTAAAAACGTTTATTTTATGTTTCGGGGTCGAGGTTTTAAGTTCAAGTTCAAAGTCAAGTTCAAGGTCCCAATCTTGATTCTGCCTGCGGGCAGGGGATAATGTGCCGCTCATGCCGCGGGGGCACTTACTTTCTTTGCTCCGCCAAAGAAAAGTAAGCAAAGAAAGGCGGCTGGGGGGAGGACCGGTATTGCTACGCTCCAAAGGGCGGAGCTTCGCATACAAC
>Ga0131853_10012560_pt1 | contig 15525 bp, 13 predicted proteins | sample TergutLab28metaG_FD_92764 | JGI IMG/M metagenome (GOLD analysis project Ga0131853, IMG submission 92764) | Labiotermes labralis P1 segment gut microbial communities from Petit-Saut dam, French Guiana - Lab288 P1 (version 2) (version 2) | ecosystem: Host-associated > Arthropoda: Insects >...
GGCTGGTCGGAGTTGTAATTTTTCTCTAAAAAAAAAAAAAAATTTCCCGCCTGCTGTTGGGGTGGTGGGGGGGGGGGGGGGGGGAAGCAATAATAACTCTGGTTGTCAGCAGCTTCATTGTGATTCAAAGGCCAGATGATAAAAGTTCAATGGGAAATGTATGAAAATTGAAATGTATAAATTAATTACTTGGAAAAATTTTGGTATTATTATGAGTTCTTGGCGGGAAACTTCTTCAGTGAGTTTCAGAGTATGGTCCAGTTTTGGAAGAGACATTACACCTCTCAGCATTCATGAAAATCACATACCCTAATTAACTTATTATGAATATATGGTTGACTATCAGTAGTAAACTTTACATACACCAGACAGCAGCTGATTAAGAACCTGCAAGACAATAATCTTTAACTTTACAAATAATGTCATCTTGCAAAGGGTTAACATACTGATTTGGTGAGAATTTCCACACAAATGCCATCATGCATGTATCTCTGCAACAGAAATATGATTTTAGGTGACATCATCCTGTTGTGTACTTTTCATCATTAAAGTGTTATATTAACTGACAGACACAACCATACAGAACCAATATAATGGTTTGTATTCAGCACATGTTTCTGCTGTCTACATCAGTGGTAAGCACTGGTAGATCTGTAGAGTTATGTTTACTGGTTAATATAATACTTTAAAAAAATAAAATTTGGCAATAATTTCACATCTTATATCTCATACCTTGCTAAACAATGGAAATCTATTTTTAAAGATCCATTTATGCAGGCTGCTATAAAAGATGGAGTGAACAATCTGCATGCAGTACAGTTTTCACTCAGCAACAGCTTCCAAACTCTACAAGTTACTAAGATTACAATTTCCTGAAGTTGATGGTAATTTGGTAAGTGTACAACAGCTTCTCAGATGAATGTGCTGTCTACGTCTTCAGAGTACAGAAGTCTACGTTATGTTATCCGGTGTGCTGAGATAGAGGTAACAGGTTCCCTCAAAATGCTGCTATGCTTTTACCAAACTATATTGTACCACATCTCCAGATATCATAATCTTGTGACCTACAGCCACAAGAACCTCAATATTACATATACATATTACTTGTCAGTGAAAAGTCCAAGCACATACACACATAAAAAATTACAATGAGATATAACAAAAAGCAACAATAAATAATGATGATGATCATAATAATAATCATAGATCACTGTCATTACATTTGGTTAAAGATTACAAACAGCAGTATAAATAAATGAACAGGGTGCCACCACAACTCAATAACTGGGGCTCCCCATAACTATTAATGTAGTTACGCCCAGACTTCATAACAGGGATCCACATAACTCAGTAAAAGTGATAACATTATATCATTCCTAAATGAACTTCAAATAATACTCACCGTATCCATGTCTACTGGCAAACCACAGTTTGATGCCTCAATCAGTGGATCAAAGCCCTTGGCAAGTCGTAAATACTCCTTAGCCTGATTTATTTCACCCTTACGTTTTGCCTGCAGTGCTGCTTCTTTGAATTCCTTCTGTCGAGCCACAAGGAATGCCAACTGCTTTTCTTGACGGGACTGTGGAATCTTGCGCACTATACAGTCGAGAAAGCAAAAGGTTAGAAGTGTCCAGTGCTTGCTTAAGGGTCATGTGATATACAAAATGTCTTCCAAAACTATTAAAAATAGTTATATTATGCTCTGATGATGGTATACCCCATTTAGAACCTGTCATTCTCTGGAGTATATCCAACATCGAGCGTCTGCAAATACATTTTTTAAAATTTTCAACATGAATGACAATAAATGCAATAAAAAGATTATATCATAAGTTTGTAACATGTTAGCCCAGTACTAAAATAACACTAAACATGGGGGGGGGGGAACCCACCACCAATAAGTGAATATATTTGTGAAAGAATTTAAATACTGACATATAAAAGCAATCACAGTAAATAATACTCCTATTTTAAGTTTACTTCCCTTCCTTACAAGGTAAAAAAGTAGGTTTATGAGGTCACTGTGACACGTATGCATGCACGCACACACATACACACACACGTGTGTGTGTGTCCCTTATCCATGAGTATGTCCACTACAACTTCTGACCAGTTGACAGATTGTCATGAAACCTCCCACAAACTTTATGCCACCGGAAGCTACCCCAAGAACACAATTCATAATTTTATACAATTATCAACTGCATCATGGATGCATGAGCTCGTTAAGACAGAAGAATGACACTTACTTTACAAGCATGAATGATGTATGGTAAGAGATGCTGGAGAAGTACACTAATATTTAGGCAGAATTTAATACAACTACCTACACAATTGACTGAGCAACGGAACGAACCAACTAACTAATTAACTGACTAACTCCACAGAAAAGAGTCCTTCTTGATAAGATGACAGCTCCTTAGCCAGTCAAGAAATTCCCCTCATTTTATGTACTCAAAAGTTCATTACCATATTCACAACAGCCAGTCTCATGTCCCTATCCTGAGCCTGACAAATCCAGTCCATGGCCTGCCACTGTATTTCTTTAATATCCGCTTGAATATTATCCCCCCAACACAAGCCTAAATCTTCTAAAGTGACTTCTATGGCATCCTGCACATAAATTAATTTCAGAATTACATCCTCTAAACTTACTTCTTGATCTGTTCTTTACACAAGATGGTACAAACCAAACCACACTATGTATACCAGTTCACTGCACCATAAGCAGTATATTTTGAAATTACAATTGATAGGAAACAGCTATGCACTGAAATCATGCTGATGGGACAAGAAACTTTATATTCAATTTCACCATTAATTTTTTGTGGTGTGGCTGAACTGGGCGGAGCAGTAGGTGCTGGGTCTTCCTTAGGTCTAGATGTTGAAGTCTGCACAGCACAGCCAGCAGATGGTCTGAGCTCTTCACTTGAGCTTGTTGCTGCTGGTGCACTTCCACCAGTCTCCACTGGGATGGGGGCAAAACCTGAACAACAGAAAAATATCATTATATACTGGGAGTCCTTTGTCAGTATCACAAGAAGCTCTGCAACACATACAGACCCAAGACTGAAAAAGGACGGCTTATAATAATTCATAGGGGTATGTCTTGGTGCAGTTGGTAGGGGCACTAAGCTACAAACCGGAAGGTCGAGGATTTGATTCCTGTTGGTGTCGCTGGAATTTTTCATTAACATATCTTTCTGGCCACACTACGGTCATGAGGTCGACTCAGCCTTAAATGGAAATTAGCGCAAGGAATATCTTCTTGGGGGTAAATGTGGCCAATGCACAGGGCTGACATCCTCACCACCTTCATGTGCCATCTTGAAAACTGGAGTCTCAACCTCCTGGTACCCTCAGGGGCTGTCTGGGCTTTTCCAGGGATTGCTTTACCTCTCTTATAATTAAAGTCTTCTGGAATGTGTTTGATTGTTGAGTGGAAAAACATTTGTGAAGTCTTGGGTGGTTCTAATGCCCAGCAGCGTTTTACTAGTCAACACAGAAGACTTCAATCTGTCATCAGCACCACTGTGAGAACTGCAATACTTGCACACTGTTTACTTCCTCCTAAGGCAATATCTTTCATGGCTGAAGTGTCAGCTGTAACCCTCACACACCTGAAGAGGCAATATGGCAAGGGTTGTATGCAGTCTCCACAGAAACATTGTGAACTGTACTATGGAGTTTAATAATTCAATTTTGAATGTCATCATGCAGCAAGGACACATTAGGGTGCATGGGCATCCAACCTTTTCAGGGCAAGGGGCCACAACTGTTATTGTTGGCTGGTTCGTGGGCTACGCGTGGAAAAATAACAGTATGTGGTATACATAACCGCCTATATTACTGTGTAATTTTACAGTATATATGCAATATACAAATGTGGGTGTAGGCTGTGTAACGCAACCTGGCAGTGTGCGTGTTGCAGACCCACGCACTATGGGCTGTACTGCCTATGTGTACATTCACTTTCAATTAAAGAAATGATGGGGTCTGAGCAGGTTATTATAATTTAAAAATTAAATAAAATTGGCTAAATTAATAAAACTCACCATGCATTTATGGGTTACAATCACAAGGCTACCACACAACTAGTTTCTCACATCTTTTGCAATATGTCTGTGTACTTGACAGAAGCACTGGTCAAAGCCCTAGGCCTCCTATTTATCAAAGAAATAAGAGGTGGTGTCACCATATACACAGTGTATGAACAGCCCATTCAACACAAACAATTTTATAAATTTTTATATTTTAACACTGATTTTAAACTTTTTATTCAAGACTTAACATTTTATATCTGTATATTGTTTTTAAGTCTGTGTAATACATCCTTCAAAGAACACCTCCCTGAAGATGGTCACAATAGGTGGCCAAAACATGTAGCAGGCTATGCTGTTTATAATACAATAAATTTACATATCTGTATATGCACTTGTTGGTTTGATATTTCATAATGAATCACCAGTGCATGGTCATGAATCATTTAAAATTAGTTTTCAGTACTTTAATCTTTATGTTTCTAGATAGCAAATGGGAAGATGGCACATTCTGAATGGAATGACAGCACATATTCCCATTTTTAATCTGCTCTTAATTTCTTCATGATGAACTTCTCTGTTAGAATTCCTTAAGACAAGCTACAATACTGAAAATTTAGAGGCCATGCATAACATTACACACCCTACAGTTAACTAAACTCCAGAACACTGCATTTGCGATAATGCAGGGATCTCATCTTCAAATATGTTACAATACGAAAATTCTGTGACAACAAAAAATGTTGAAAGGAACCTAAACAGTCTTCAGCTAAATCCACAGGTACATGTGTTTGAATGGTTCCTGAAGTTCAAGAGGTGCAAAAAGACTGTAAACATTAGAAAAGATGCCAAACATCAGACTGTTCTGTAATTGATGGAAATGTCAAGTGACAGAAATTATTTTTACTGAAAGTAGAGAATGATACTGTTTTTTGGGTGCTCGTCCAATCTGAAGATGGTGGTCAAGCATGGTGAAGTTTGAACAGACTACAGAGCACTGCATCCCCAGAACACTGTCAACTTCACAGTCACTGCTGTAAGAATATCCAGCTGTACCAAGTGTCAAACTGATGACACATCTGAACGTGTAAAGGAACTGGTATAACAAATTTCAGTTGACAACTTTAACAAAAACAGATCAAGAGTACAGTGTTATGGGACATTCCACCATGCAGTCTATTGCTTGTCTGCCGAATTACACAGCTTCACATCCCAGCAGATTGCAATACAGTACCTACAGGGTCCAGCATAAATATCTGATAATTTGGTAACACAGCTGTGAGTGGAACCGTTCGCATGGGAAATTTGTCCTTAAGCGCAATTCTAGTGAGACTCAAATTATTTCAGTTGCCACAGAGCAATGGTCTGTAGAGCATCGGGCTTTCGCTCTGGAGATGTATTTCAAAAACAACGATTCTGCCATTGTGACTCAGAAGATATTTCATCGGCACTTCTATATTCATTGGAATTACAGTGTCCCTAGTTGCAATACTGTACTGTTGAGGGTGAGAAACTTCAGAGAAACAGCATTTTCCGCATAAAGAAAACAGTCAGGAAGAGAGCCTTCACTTAGAACTCCTGAGAACATAGAATGAGTTCATCAGGCTTTTGTCAGAAATCCTCGGTGATCAGAAAGCAGAAATGCCATTGCATTAAGAATGTCTGATCGTATGGTTTGCTGAATATTGCGTGAGGACTTAAATTTCCATCCTTACAAAATGGTCATGGTTCAAGGAAAATATCAAGACACTGTAAATTGAAAAACTGTCTGTGAGGTTCTGTTGAATGCTCTGGATAATGATAACCTTAACCACGTTCTCATGACGGATGAAGCAAATTTTCATCTTTGTGGCAATGTCAATTCTCAAAACTGTCACTACTGGGCAACCGAGAACCCTCGTGATATTCAACAGAAAACTTTACGTTTTGAGAAGGTTATTGTTTGGTGTGGTGTAGCATCTTTTGGGGTGATCGGCCACTATTTCTTTGAAGAAGAGGCAGGCAGGGCAGTAACAGTAAATTCAGCCCGCTACACTGAGATGCTTCACACATTTCTGGAACCGGAGTTGCAGAGACGTGTTGAAACCCAGACTCTCTGGTTTCAGCAAGATGGGGCAATAGCTCACACAGCAAGGACTGAAATGCGAGTCCTCAACGAGATGTTCCCAGCTCGCACGACCTCATGAAGAGGGAATATTGCATGTCCTGCAAGATCGCCTGATCTCAATGTCTGTGACTTCTTCCTCAGGGGATATCTCAAGAGCAAGGTGTATAAAAAGAAACGAAGAACAATGGTGGACTTGAAACAGAACATCAGGGACGAAGTGGCAGTAATTTCTCCAACCATGCTGCAACAAGTGATGCAGAACTTCCAGAAACGCTTGTGGGAATGTGTTGACAACAAGGGACACCACCTCACAGACACTATATTCAAGAAGTGAACACTGTAATTAAAATGCTTTGAGATATAGATAATTTTAGTAATAAATTCAAGTAAAAAGATAGTAAACTTTTCATTTTATTTTAACTTAATAATCATCTGGTTTTTCTGTCAGACCCTGTACTACCACAAGACCCTCAAATTTCACACAAGAACAATGATAGGTTCTGAACACTGCAAATGAAGTAAGATATGTTGCAGTTTGCTGGGGGAGATTCAGCATGTCAGCAATGGTGGAGAGCTTAGTATAATCCTGGCATCAAGCATCGAACATGTCAAGAGAAATCTCTGGACTCAGAAAGGTTAAAAGGCAGGGATATGAGCTATCTTTATACGAATGATTCCGTGGAATGAGGTTATTGTACAGGAGGCTGGGTGAGTCCTAAGCCTGGTATGGATGGGTGCAAAAAATCTTGCCCCACTAGGATTCAATCCCTGGACCATCTAGTACATTGCAATTTGCTACAGTGACTACGCTATCCCGGCCCACAATGAAATTATACTTCCAATTTTAAAAACCAACATTTGCATATACAGTTTGTACAGATAAAAGCTTTTTTAAAAAACAAGCCTGCTTATTAAGTTTGTGTTCCTGTGGGTTATAACAACAGTTTTGTGGGGGTAACTAACATTTTGGATGACATTATGAGCCTCCTGACATCATCTTCAGGGTACAAATGAATGAACAGGTTCATCAGCTACTGAAATATTCAGTGTACTAACTCAGCAGACTATAACCACCAAGTTTCAAAGCATGAAAACATAAAACTTTGCTGTACTTTGTATGCAATATCCTCTCAGATTCCTTCACAACCACAACTGTGTCTGAAGGTATGGCAACACCTATATTCTATAGTTTTTATTATAACATATCTCTTATTCTCATGATGACATGGTTAAATTATTCTGGTCTCTTGGAACATGATGCTAATAAGTAGCAGCTAGACACATGATGCCAACCTGCCTGCTGTTTTAGGAGCTGTACTTGACTGCTGCAATTATATTCTGATTCTGTCAATAAATCATTAAACAGAGGCTGTAGAAGAATAGAAAAGTACTTGGGTTCAAGCCCCTCTGGGTCCAATGCACCTAGGCCTTAAAATAGGCCCTTTGTGCCCCACAATCTGAGACTAGTTTAGAGGAGCTATGTTCCTTTACGGAAGTTCCATATGGCCCCTGTATTTAGATTCATAATACCCTCAGGATCCAAAAAGAAGAAACACGGATGTGCATGTCTGAGTGAAGCCAAGGCCTCACACTCACACAAGATGTGGACTGAGGTTTCCTCCTCAGTACCACACTTCCTGCAAGTGGGGTTATTACTCAGCTCCATTACATGGAGATGTCTTCTCAGGGTGTTATGTCTGGTAAAAGGCCAGTAACAGCACTGGATTGTGACCTATTAAACGACAGTAATTAGGTCTTTGTAGCCAGGCTAGAGCCTGACATCAATTTCCGAGCCTGTAAACAGTGACTGTAGTAATTAAACAAATCAGTGCAAGTGAAGTTCATCATCACTGAATGAGATCCTAATCAGGTCACTGGCACCCACTCTCAAGCTAAAATTCAATTTCCATATAATGCTATTCAGTAACATGTCTGGTGGCTAAAGTGGTAAAGCTTCTAGGAGAAGGTGCAGGGACTGAATCTTGGCCACATCAAAGACTATCAAATTTTCATGATTATCTCCAGTCTCTCCAGCAAAATACTGGAACAGAGCATCAAGTCATGACACAATCGATTATTCTTTCCACATCCTTTTCACTAATGATCCTCACATATGAATCCATATAATGTGAACTATGAGGGGGTGCTGATAAGTCCTTAGCCCATCTGCTTCCCAATGTCGTAGGACGGAATTTATAGTGTTGCTGGAAAGAGGGGTCTGTTCATGTGACGAATTGCAAGTCTTTTCTTGTTACAGGGGCTGAAAGGAAGCAAGTCAGACGACGTACGTGATTTCAACAACATGGAGACACAAGCTGTCATCAAGTTTTTTTCTTCCTGCAAGGCAAGGCGCCTAAGGAAATTAATGCCATTCTGACAGAAACATTAGGGGAACATGCACCATTGTATGCCACCGTCAAAAACTGGGTGCCCCAGTTTAACCATGGTGATTTTTCCACCTGTGATGCACCTTGTCTTAGACGACCCAAAACAGTGACCTCCCCAGATATTATTGATCAAATTCATGTGCTAATCTTGGAAGACCACAGGATTTTGGCTAAATCAATAACTGAGCAACTGGGCATCTCACGTGAGTGGGTTGGGTCCAACATTCATGGAGATTTGGACATGCAGAACCTCTCTGCGAAGTGGGTCCCGAAATGCATGGATCAACATCATCAATGGTGCCAGTTGTCTGAGCAACTTTTGGAATTTTTTCAGCACGATCCAAATGATTTCCTGTCGTGATTGGTGACCATGGATGGAACCTGGTTATATCACTATGACCCACAGACAAAGCAACAATCCATGGAGTGGCGGCATAGTGGCTCACCCCGCCCCAAAAAATTCTGAGTGCAAAAATCCGCTGGAAAAATTCTCACCTCAATCTTTTTGGATCAAGACAGCATCCTCCTCATTGATTATCTTCCAAAGGGCCAAACTATCAACGTGGAATATTATTCATCTCTGCTGGTGCAACTGAAGGACATTTTGAAGGAAAAATGTCATGGGAAGTTCGCCAAGGGGGTCGTGTTCTTGCATGACAATGCCCTGGCTCACCGGGCACTTGCAACCCAGAAGAAACTGGCCTACCTGGGCTTCCAGTGTCTTGATCACCCACCCTATTCTAAAGATCTGACCCTGTTGGACTACCACCCGTTCCATGGACTGAAAAAACAATTGAAAGGTCGCCATTTTTCATGAGATGCAGAGGATATTGCTGCTGTGGAGACCCGGTTGGATGGACAACCTTCTGAATTTTTTTTTGAGTGGTTTACAAAAGTTAGAGCAATGGTCTAAGAAGTGTACTGAGCTTCATGGGGAGTATGTTGAATAAACCCTGAGTTTTGTCGCTGTAGCTTGTTTCCTTCCTGGTCGGGCTAAGGACTTATCAGCACCCACTCGTACTAAAAGGTCACTACATTTAAGGCATAAATATAAAAATACATAAGTACATACATAAGCCTGGTAAACCCTATACATAAACCACTCTGCTCTATCTCGATTCAAGACAAGGAGAGTAATGAATTACCATATGAAACCTGTCTATTGTCTATTATAATTTCATCATGTAGTATAAACTGTTTGTATAGTTCTGGTTATCCACACAGCATGACACAAACAAAATGTGCCTGTAATATATACCTGGAGGAGTGGGCAGTTCATCTATAGGAAATGGCCTGCCTGCACTATGCAACTTGATGGCATTCTCGTACTGCTTCACTATACGACTGATGCGGCGGACTTTGCTGGTATTGCCTTCATCACGAGCGGCCTGCTCGACACTTTGGTATTTGCTGAGGCGTTGCTCTAGTGCTTCCATCACTGTAGTTGGCGCTGGTGGTGCAGAATAAATATCCGCTTCTGCTGCTACTGTTTGTTCACCAGACAGCTCTGTTTCGTCATTTGACAATGCTGGCACGCCTTCAGCTGAACGTTGCCTTTCACATTCTTCTTTCTGCCCACTTGACAATGATGCAGCTTCAACAAAGTCTGGAGGTGGAGGTGGCATTGCACTTAAATCCACCGGTTTACCTGCATGCAGTGCTGCTATTACAGGATCAAATTGCTGTGGATCACAAACATCCAATTCATCAGGTGTGCTAAATGGTGTTTGTGCAATTTATCAGTTGCGCTAAGTGGTAAAATAGGGCGTATTCAACAACTGACCATCTGTACGTCTCATGGTGGTTAACATTCACATTATGACCCTTCTGGGAGATGACATCATGTAGCCTGGTCCACGTGTATCACGATTTCTGAGGGAATTGCTGTCTCCATCTAAGGACAGAGACCCTAGATGCAGCAGTTCCTCCAAAATACTGGTACCTATTGACCAACATTCATGGTAATAACCCAGAGGACTTGACAATGTAGACTTGTACAAGTCTACACAATAAGTCAAGTCACAATGTGTATTCTGTCCAACATCATTCTGGCTTACAGTGTGTCAGCAACCTATCTGAAGGAACAGTCAACTATTTCCTGCATTATCACACTTAAAATCGTCTCTTATAACTGTAAACAAAATATTTCTGTGTCTAAACAGCAACAAAATAAAAATTGTGATCTCTGTATTAACTTGAAAACATCACAACTTTTACCCCACTGATACCTTAACCTGTTCCTTTTCTACTGTATAACATCAGCGACAAGACTGTGATTTTTCCACGCAGGCCCACTACTGAAAGATCTCTCCACCTAATTTGTGTATTTACTGTCATATTAACATCATGAGTTGAATGCTATATCTTTGTTCTATATGTCCTTTGACATCTCTTCCAGAAGTTACTGCACAGAAGCAGCAGACAACAGTTTTATTTTTCACCGAAATAAAGTGTATTTTACTGGCAACTTGTAACACTTGAAAATAATTTAGAGAAGCATACTATGCTGCCACATTAAGTAATGATACCTTGCATGTGCGAACATAATGAATGGCCAAGTTACTGTTGCCTGCCCTCTTGGCCTGCAATGCAGCTCGTTTATATAGGCCTTGCCTCTCCTTTAGCATGTTAAGGGTCATCATGTCTTCTGTTGTCAGTTCCACAGATGTGACTGTACTAGAGTCTGCTCTGTCTGCAACAAGGCCAGGCAAAGGAACTCCCAATGGAGGGTGGGCTATTGATCGAGGTGGCCGAGGGGGAACTGGAGGTGCTGGGCGTAAAGGTTTGGGAAGTTCTACAGATGTATGTGATGATTTTGCAAGTTCTTCAGATGGAGGTGATCGTGCTCGGTGTGCTGGTGTAGGAAGTTCTTCAGGTGGAGGTAATGGTGATGAAGAAGAGTCGGGAGGAGAGGGTTGAACAGATTTCTTTCCTGCAGAAGTCACCACGGGAGGTGGAATGTCTTCTTCCTTGACTACCTGTCCAGCATGGGCTTGTTTCAAAATGTCACTAAGTGCTTTAACGCCACGACCAAACCTGAAACACAAAATAAATGATGGAATACTCTTCCTGGTTAATCTCTTACCAGAGAAAAAGAGAGGGAAAGTATGAAACAAATAAAAATACATTTTTACATAAGTAAACACAGTGATACTACTATCCACAGTTATTGATGTGAAAGTCAAAGTAAAAGATAAATGGAGGAAAATGAATAATGAGAGAGCAGTATATGTGTCAAAAACACAAGAAAACAGCAAAAATGACAATAATACACTTCCGACTTAGGCCTACAGGGGGGGGGGGGGTTTCAAAACAAATTGTTCCCTTTTCAAGTTCAAAGTGTTGTGTTTGTCATGCTCATCAACAACTTGTGCATAAAAGAACAATCCAACAGTTTCATAAGAAGTGTGCACTTCAGCAAAGCCTTGTACTGGTTCACGTTCATGTTCACCACCACCTTCCTATTCATTGCTATTCCTGCCAAACTCATGATCATCACACAACTCTTCAAAGCTGGACAAAACACATGTTGCCAGCACAATGTCTAGAGATATGTAAGACGCAAAGCAGACGTCCTTCTCAGCATCTAGCCCAATTCTGTTCTCATGCAAGGCATCATCCTCATCGCTGGAGTCTTAGTTGGTTTCTGTGTTCAGTACAGGCTAGTAGATATACTGCCAAAAACAACTCAAAGCTGTTGACTATGTGACTACTGCAAATTTTACCACTTGGAAAACAATGCTTTCACTTCCACACCCTTTTATGAGTTCAACAAGCAGACAGCTTTTTGTACTAGGTGCTACTTGTACAGCAGCCTGATATGTTTTATGAAGCCCAGATCAAAAGAAACATTCTTGTACAATGTGTGGAATAATATATGTATTTTACTTTCCTTAGATATGATATAAATTGTACATAAGCAGAACTGTCCACAAACAACTAAACATTTGTACCTTGCACACTCACGGTGACACTGAGTAACCTTAAAAAGTAAAGGTAAAGCAATCCCTGTACAACCCCTGAGGGTTCCAGGAGGTTGAGGCTCCCAGATATCATACAAGTCGGCACATTAAGTTGGTAAGGTTGTCAGCCCTAAGCACTGGTCGCCTTACTCCCAAGGAAATATTCCTGGTATTCATTTCTGTTAGAGGCTGAGTCAACCCCAGGGCCACTGTGCAGCTGGAAGGATTACATCAATGAAAAATTCCAGTGACACTATCAAGAATCGAACCCACGACCTTCCAGTTTGCAGTGCAGTTCCTCAACCAACTGTACCACCACAAGCTCCCCAGTTCCCTTAAAAACCCACTGAAAACCATCATGCTCATTATCACTCTTTTATATGCACAGTATTTCAGAGCAATTTTTTTTTTGTTTTTCAAACAATGCGGTCTCAATGACTTTCAAACCATGACCAGCAAATGATTGTCACTGCCATATATATTAATCCACTGTACCACTGTTATCATCTCTTTGGACTTTCAATTCTACCCAAGAGAACCATCTAATCCGCACTCTCTGAAGTCTCAAATCCTTCTAAAAACATTGGCAGTCTCTCCAGCCACAGGTCACTTTTATCAGCACTGACAATGACAACACAGGTACATTATGTATATCAGATCCATCCACTCGACCCAGCAAAATTGTCAACCTGCATTTTGATAAGTTATCTTCTTGGGTTTACTTATAAGACATTGTCATCAATAAGAAGGAAGTAATAGTAGTGCAGTTGCTGACAATGACACATTTAAAGTAACTTCACCCTTCATCAGTAGCAGCAGCAGCAGTGAGGAAGAGGAAGAAACTGTTAAGCCCAAAACAGACGGAGGGCGAGAAATATGCAGGGCCATTCCTAAACACACATGTACAGAGTCTGAATTCAGTTGGAGAGAACAAATACAGAACACTCAGCAATATGCACTTTCTGGAGTTCCACGAATAAATACAAACATTCCTGCAAATGAAGACAGATCTGCCTTAGACATTTTTACAATATTATTTAGCACCGAATTATTCAAACTTATACAGAAATAAACAGCAAATATGCAACATAGCAAACAAAGAAAAAGCAGCAAGAGGCGTCTCTGAAACCAAAACCTGCATTTGTGCAGCGAATCTTGAGGCAACGCAGGCAATAAAAAAATTCTTTTTAACTCACTGTACAACATATATTTACCAACTAAATGCACATTCTTAGATTAGTACAAACATTAAATTCGTTTCTCCAACATGTGTCAGTATGCGTGCACCATTTTCAGAGACAGCATAACGCCATTTCTTAAAAATCAAATGCTATTGTGAAGCTGTTATTTATATGCTCTTGGTCAGTAGCAGCTTCGCTGCTGATTTTGAGTATATGTACAGGTACATACAATCAAAATTAACACTGAAACATACATATAATCAACATCAACAGCAAAGCTGCTACAGACCAGAACCTATAAATAACAGCTTCGCAGAAGCATGTGGTTTCGAAGAACTGTATTGTGTACTCCATGAAGATGGTACACACGTATCAAAACATGTTGGAGAAGCTCGTTTAATGTTTGTACTAATTTAAAAGTGTGCATTCAGTTGGTAAAAAAAAATGGTATATGTTGACATTAAAAATGTACAGAATGGGACAACTTCCAATAACGATCTACACATGAATGCAAAATGCGTAACATCCACAAAAGATTACTGGAGCTTGTATCTGATTATTCAGACCCCATATGCAGTTTCAGCTGTACTATTTCTTGACAACTTTTTTGTTGATACTGACCACCTTATATCTAAATAATACAAAGGTAGCTAGGGATGAGCTAGTTACAAATGATCTAACTGCACAATTCCAGGATATTTACGTGCTGGAGGAAAAGCTCACTACTGACAAATCACTATGTCCATTTTCTGTGTGTGTGTGTGTGTGTATATATATATATAAGGAATGAAAAAAAAATTGTGAGGCAGAAAGCATCAATGTGTACAGTTTGTAGATGTGTATCAAGGCACACTGCATTGAGTGAGAACATAATAAGGCCTTCAATGGTGTCAACAGGTTGCATGATAAAAGAGAGGGGAAGCACCACTCTGTGTACACGGACAGATGGTTGTTCAGCCCCGAAAATTTTGAACATTTATAAACTTGTAAAACAAAGGCTGTAGGCATAGTAGCATCAGACTGAAATGAAATACCTAGACAAGCATTTTTGGTCAAATTTAAATAACAATGAAAAAATATCATAAAATCAGCATCACCTCTTGGGGTACTTCCCATGAATATGAAGTTATTGGGATATAACTGTCTAAATTTTTCATATGTAGGAAACAAAAAAAATTGGTAACTTGTAAATGCACCCTGCACAATCTCTGTTTCAGTTTCCACAAAATGCTATTTGCTTCATAAGTTTATCTTTTTCTGTTCAAATAATACATTCTTCATATAACATGCACTAAAATTCAAATACCAACCCATCCAGATAAAAGGTTAAAATAATCCAGCAGTGAGGATTTAAACATTTAACTACTGTCCAAGCTGAAAGTGTAAATCACACTATAATTTTAGGCTACATAAACTTAGCTACTGATGTCACACTACTTTCATACTCAACTGAAATGAAAAGGACATTTTCACCCTTTAAGGGACGACCCTGAATAATCACATCCAACTAGAGTGTCTGCTGGGCAAATCTCAAATACACTTGTTTTCAGTTTGTTCCACTTCGTCCCCACATCATCACTGAACACTCATCTAATACACATGTTGTATGTTTGAATTTTCATGGGTTTTCTATGATAGACTGATAGAATAACAAGAAAAACAGCAAGACCTGTATGACTGACAGAATAACAAGAAAAACAGCAAGACCTATATGACAGAATAATAGAATAACAAGAAAAACAGCAAGACCTGTATGACAGACTGATAGAATAACAAGAAAAACAGCAAGACCTGTATGACAGACTGATAGAATAACAAGAAAAACAGCAAGACCTGTATGACAGA
>Ga0131853_10012562_pt1 | contig 15524 bp, 15 predicted proteins | sample TergutLab28metaG_FD_92764 | JGI IMG/M metagenome (GOLD analysis project Ga0131853, IMG submission 92764) | Labiotermes labralis P1 segment gut microbial communities from Petit-Saut dam, French Guiana - Lab288 P1 (version 2) (version 2) | ecosystem: Host-associated > Arthropoda: Insects >...
ACGCGTTGACGGCGAGCTGGCTCGCCTGGCGCGCGTTCTCGGCGTTCTGACGCACGGTGCCGGTGAGCTGCTCCATGCTCGACGCGGTTTCCTGCAGCGAAGCGGCCTGCTGCTCGGTGCGCTGCGACAGATCGGTGTTGCCCATCGCGATTTCGCGCGCGCCCACGTCGATCGAACCGGCGCCCGAGTTCACGGCGGCGACGAGCGCAACGAGGCTCTCCTGCATGCGCTTGATGCCCGCGAACAGACGGCCGATTTCGTTGTTGCCGTGGCTCACGATCGGCTGCGATAGATCGCCTTGGGCGATGCGTCCGAAGCAGTCGATGGCCTCTTCGATCGGCGCGACGATGAGCCCGCGCAGCGACATGCGCACCACCACGACGATGACCAGCGCGACGAGCGCCGCGACGACGATCAGCGTGCGCATGAACGCGATGCGCTCGCGCGCGGCGGCGGCGCGTGCCTGCGCGGCGTCCTTGAGCGCGTCGGCGACGGGCGAGGCGACGTTGTCCCAGGCGATGAACATCGGGCTGATCTTGGTGTCCGCGATCGCGTGATAGCCGGCCAGATCGCCCGTGCCGAGCGCCGCGAATTCGGGCTGCACGCCGTCCTGCTCGAGCGTCGCGCGCTTTTGCGCGAGTTCGTCGAGCATCGCGGGATCGACGCCGGGCTTGGGCGTCGCCTGGAAGGTCTTCCACGCGTCCTCGCTCTTGCCGATGAGGATGTTCGCGCGATCGCGCGCTTTCTTCGCGTCGTCGGCCTGGCCGGCGGCCACGAGCACGCTCACGCGATCGAGCGCGACGCGCGAGCGCAGCAAATACGACGACGTGTCGTTGAGCGAACGGATGGCGACGATGTCGTCCTGCGAAATCGTGTCAAGCGAGCGGCTCGCGCTGCCGAGTGCGAAAAGCCCGAGCGCGCCGACCACGAACGTCAGCAGAATCTGAACCATCCCGGCGCTCGTGAGCGTCGCGCGAATCGACCACTTGTGCAACATCTCGATGCTCCTGTGCTGTACGAAAGGTATTGAAATGCGTCATTCGCAGCGGCCAGCACCGCGCGAATCATGGCGAAACGTGCCGCTCTTGGCGGCGGCTTGTCCCGCTCCCTACATGGGCCTCTTACGGGCCCTCCCCTCGGAAGGAAACGTGCTGCTTGTACGTGCTGCTACGTGCTGCTTCTACGTGCTGCCTGAGCGTACGGTCGATCAGGCGCCGATCGCGTCGATCAGCGCCATTTCGCGGCTCGTCATCAGCTTTTCGATGTCCATCAGGATCAGCATGCGGCCGTCCACGGTGCCGAGTCCCGTGAGGAACTCGGTCGTGAGCGTCGCGCCGAACTCGGGCGCCGGCATGATCTGGTCGGCTTGCAGCGTGAGCACGTCGGACACGCCGTCCACCACCATGCCCACCACGCGATGCGCGACGTTCAGGATGATCACGACCGTCTGGTGGTCGTACTCGACGCGGCCCAGATGGAACTTGATGCGCATGTCCACGATCGGCACGATGATGCCGCGCAGATTGATGACGCCCTTGATGAACTCGGGCGCGTTGGCGATGCGCGTCACGCTGTCGTAGCCGCGGATCTCCTGCACCTTGAGGATGTCGATGCCGTACTCTTCCGCGCCGAGCGTAAAGACGAGGAATTCCTGACCGCTTGCCTCAGCTTGCTGAGCATCGCGGCGGTGCGCGACGGCCCCGGCTGCGCCGTTGCCCTGGATGGTTTGGACTTCTGCCACGTTAGCCCCTGAACGGATGGAAAAGGGTTGAAAAAGTAAGTCTCATGCGCAATGCGTTCACGCGAGTTCGGCCAGCTTGCGGCTGGCATGGGTCACAGCCTGGTTCGCGCCATGGCCCACGCCATGCGTCGCACGCGTTTCGCGATTCAGAGCGGCCACGTCGACGATCAGCGCCACGCTGCCGTCGCCGAGAATCGTCGCCGCCGAAATGCCGTGCACCTTGCGGTAGTTCGTTTCGAGGTTCTTCACGACCACCTGCTGCTGGCCGACCAGTTCGTCGATCAGCATGGCGAAGCGCCGGCCCTCGGTTTCCATGATCGTCACGATGCCCTGGGTCGGCTCGGTGCGCGCACCCTCGACGTTGAACACCGCGTGCAGCGCCACGAGCGGCAGGTATTCGCCGCGCACGCGCACGACGCGGTCGCCGTTCGTCACGGTGTAGATGTCCTCTTCGCGCGGCTGCAGCGACTCCATCACGAAGTTCAGCGGCAGGATGAAGATCTCGCTGCCGACCTTCACCGACATGCCGTCGAGGATCGCGAGCGTGAGCGGCAGGATGATGCGCGTCGTGGTGCCCCGGCCCGCGTGCGAGGTGATCTCGACGTGACCGCCCATCGACTGGATGTTGCGCTTGACGACGTCCATGCCGACGCCGCGGCCCGACACATCGGTAACCTGCTCGGCGGTCGAGAAACCCGGCATGAAGATGAGGTTCCAGACCTCGTCGTCGCTCATCGATTCGCTGACCTGCATGCCCTGCTTCATCGCCTTCGCGAGGATCTTGTCGCGGCGCAGGCCCGCGCCGTCGTCGCTCACTTCGATCACGATGTTGCCGCCGTGATGCGCGGCCGACAGCACGAGCTGGCCCGTGCCGTCCTTGCCCGCGGCGCGACGCGCCTCCACGGTTTCGATGCCGTGGTCGAGCGAGTTGCGCACGAGGTGCGTGAGCGGATCGATGATGCGCTCGATCAGGCTCTTGTCGAGTTCGGTCGCCTGGCCGAACGTCACGAGTTCGACGTCCTTGCCGAGCTTCGCCGCGAGATCGCGCACGAGACGCGGGAAGCGGCTGAACACGTAGTCCATCGGCATCATGCGGATCGACATCACCGCTTCCTGCAGATCGCGCGCGTTGCGCTCGAGCTGGGCCATGCCGTTGTAGAGGCGGTCGTGCAGCGCCGGGTCGAACGTGCTCGTGGTCTCGGCCAGCATCGCCTGCGTGATGACGAGTTCGCCGACGAGGTTGATGAGCTGGTCCACCTTCTCCACGCCCACGCGAATCGAGCTGCCTTCCGCCGATGCGGCGGCTCCTGCCGGACGCTGCTGCTTGCGCTCGGCGTCGGCGCCAGGCGCACCGGCCTGAGCCGGCGCGGCATCGGCTTCGTGATGCGCGGCCACGGCCGTGCTCGCGGGCGCGGCTTGCGGCGCGGCGGGAGCGGCTTGCGGTGCGGCGGGAGCCGGTGCAGCCGTGGCTTGCGGTGCGGCTTGCGGCGCGACTGCTTCGGCCGGAGCGGCCGGTGCCGGCGCGGCGGGTGCGGCGTCGCCTTGCGGCGCGGCGCCGTGTCCGATCGAAATCTGGCTGTCGTCGATCACGAAGCAGCACACGGCGATGATGTCGTCCGCCGTCACGTCGGTTTCGAGCCAGAGCGTGATGTCGTCGCCGGTCTTGATCTGCGCGATGATGCGGCCGAGGTTGCCGAGTTCTTCGGAGAGCAGTTCCTGATCCTTCGCATCGACGCGACGCAGCGTGATGCGCAGATGCGGGCCTTCCATGCCGCCGCCCGTGCCCGTCGCGGCGATCGCTTCGTCGACCGCGTGATCGGGCGCGCCGTCCGCGGCCGGGGCGGCCGCCGCTGCCGCCGCAGGAGCGGGAGCCGGCGCCGGTGCCGGCGCGGCAGCCACGGGTGCAGCCGCGGGTGCCGGTGCGGCCAGCCCACGGCTTTCCGCATAAAGCTGTTCGAGCTTCGCGCGCATGGCGGCCGCCGTGGCCGCGTCGGGCTCGGCGCTCGCGCGATAGTCGGCGAGCTGGCCCGAGAGCACGTCCTTCGTTTCGAGGAACGTGTCGATCATGTCCTTGCGCAGCACGAGTTCGTTGTTGCGCGCGCGGTCGAGCAGCGATTCGAGGATGTGCGTGGTCTCGGTCAGCGCCGTGAAGCCGAACGTCGCCGCGCCGCCCTTGATCGAGTGCGCCGCGCGAAAGATCGCCGCCAGATCTTCGGGATCCGGCTGGCTGACATTCAGGTTCAGCAACAGTTGCTCCATCTGCGCGAGCAACTCGTCCGCTTCGTCGAAAAACGTCTGATAAAACTGCGTGATGTCGAGTGTCATGCTTCTATCACCGCGATAAATGCTTAAAGGGGTACCGCGCTGGCCGGACCGGGCAAGGCGTCATGTCTATGCCTCGCCAAGCGCGCTCGCCAGATCGACGAGCACTTCCGGGTCCACCGGCTTCTCCAGCCACCCTGTCGCGCCAGCGTCGCGCAGGGCCGCCTTGAATCTCACATCCGATTCCGTCGTCAGGACGAGAATCGGCGTTTCGACGTACGAAGGATTCGCACGCAGCTTGCAAACGAGGTCGAGACCGCTCATGCGCGGCATGTGCAGGTCCGTGAGCACGAGATCGAAATGCTGCGCGAGGGCGTGCTCCACGCCTTCGTCGCCATCGGTCGCCGTCGTCACGACGTAGCCGGCCTGGTTCAGTGCCGACTTCAGGATCTCCCGCATGGAGGCCGAATCGTCGACCGCCAGAATGTTTCGGATCATCGGTTCCTCGCTCGCGCTGTTATCCGCGCTGTTTGGCGTGCTGTTTTCCAGGCCATCTGCATCACTGCTCCGCCGCGGCCGTGCCGGTGCTGCCGGTGCCATTGCCGGCGCCGTTACCCGTGCCCGCACCCACGGCCGGCGCGACCCGCACCGGCTGCGGCTTGATATCCGGGGCCGCCTTCGCGGGCGCCGGGCCCGCGCCGAGCGACGCCTGCAACTGGCCCGCGCCGGCGGCGTCGTCCGAGAGCGTCGTCGTGGTCGTGTCGTCGTGCATCATGGCTTCCTCGGACTTCTTGTTCAGCACGATGATGCTGATGCGGCGATTCTCGGGATCGAGCGGATTCGCTTTGTCGAGGTTCTGCGTCGACGCGAGGCCGAGCACGCGCAACACCTTGGTCTCGTCCATGCCGCCCGCGATCAGCTCGCGGCGCGAGGCGTTCGCGCGGTCCGCCGACAACTCCCAGTTGCTGTAGCCCTTCTCGCCGCCCGCGTACGGCACGGCGTCGGTGTGGCCCTGCACGACGATGCGGTTCGGCACGTCGTTGAGCATCTTGCCGATCGCCTGCAGGATGTCGTGCATATACGGCTCGACGACAGCCTGCGCCGTGGCGAACATCGGCCGCTTCTGCGTATCGACGATCTCGATGCGCAGGCCCTGCAGCGTCGAATCGATGCGGATCTGCTGCTTGTACTGGCGCAGCACCGGGTTCGCCTCGATCGCGGCCATCAGCTTGATCTGCAGGTCGTGCAGGCGCGCCTGTTCCTCGCGGTCCATCGAGCCTTTGAGCTGCTTCGAGGCGTCGTCGTCTTCGCGCGTGCGGCTGTGCTCGCCCTGCGCCGACGAACCGTCGGAGCGGCGCGTGATGCCCTGCTGGTCCGTCGAAATGTCCTTGCCGCCGCCCTTGAGGATGCTCGAATCCTCGGCGCTGCGATCGCCGCCCCAGAGCGAAATCTTCAGCGGCTGCCGGAAGTACTCGGCGATGCCGCGCAACTGCACCGTGCTCGCGGAACTGAGCAGCCACATCAGCAGGAAGAACGCCATCAGGGCGGTCATGAAGTCGGCATAGGCGAGCTTCCACGCGCCGCCGTGATGGCCGCCATGCTTCGGCGCCGCCCGCTTCACGACGATCTTGCGGTCCTTGTCCTTGCTCATCGGGCGCTCTCTCGGTCGTTCATCGCGTCCGCCTTACTTCGCCTTCACGCGGCGCACGTGTTCTTCGAGCTCGGAGAACGACGGACGCTCGGTCGAGAACAGCACCTTGCGGCCGAACTCCACCGCGATCGCGGGCGCATAGCCGTTGAGGCTCGCGAGGATCGTGACCTTGATGCACTGGAAAATCTTGGTGGACTCTTTCACGCGCTGCTCGGCGAGACTCGCGAACGGCCCGATCAGCCCGTACGAAAGCAGAATGCCGAGGAAGGTGCCGACCAGCGCCTGCGCGATCATCTCGCCCAGCACGGCGGGCGGCTTGTCCGCGGACGCCATCGTGTGCACGACGCCCATCACCGCCGCGACGATGCCGAACGCCGGCATCGCATCGCCGATCTTCTGCAGCGCCACCGCGGGCGCCTCGCCTTCGGCGTGGTGCGTTTCGATTTCCTCGTCCATGAGACTTTCGATTTCGAAAGCATTCATGTTGCCGCCGACCATCAGACGCAGATAGTCGGTGAGGAACTCGACCACGTGCTGGTCGGCGATGATCTTCGGGTACTGCGTGAAGATCGGGCTCTTTAGCGGATCGTCGATATCGGCTTCGAGCGTGAGCGTGCCCTCCTTGCGGGCTTTGGCGAGCAGGACGTAGAGCAGCGCGAGCAGCTCCATATAGACGTCCTTGTTGTACTTCGAGCCACGGAACAGCGAAGGCAGAACGCGCAGCGTCGACTTAACCGTCTTGATCCCGTTGCCGAGAACGAATGCACCGACCCCGGCTCCCGCGATCATCACGACTTCGACCGGCTGCAGGAGCGCCGCCAGATGGCCACCCTCCATCGCGTAGCCCCCGAAGACGGACAGCAGCGTCACGAGTATTCCCACGAAAATCAGCACAGCCGGGTCCTCACTAAAAAATGCCGCGAACCGCCGTCGGCCCACGTCCTTAGCTGGTTTACGGCATGAATGGAAAAAACTTTGGGATTGCGCCGACGCCGCCTCGCGGCGTCGTGACGCACTGAAAGGGCCGGATTGCCCTTGAGGGTGGCCGCCCGCCGGACGGCCGCGGGGCGCGTCAGGCCGCGGTGGCGGCGCCGGCGGCTCTGACGCTGGCGCGGCGCGTACGCCCCGCGCGGGAAGGCGGCTGGCACAGGCCGCAAACGTATCCGTGCTGCGGATCGTGTGCGTGCGCGACAAACTGCCCGCCGCAGCGGCTGCAACGCGTGGTCTGCAACATGGCGGAGTCGAAAAAGCGCACGAGCGTCCATGCGCGAGTGAGGGAAAGCACGGGCTCCTCGCCCAGCAACTGCATGTGTTCGAGGTACAGGCGGTAGCTGCTCGCGAGCGCCCGGATCGGCTCGCAGCCGGCCTCCTCGCTCATGAAGCGGTACATGCCGTGGAACAGCGACGACTGGATATTGGGCTGCCAGGTCATGAACCAGTCGGTCGAAAACGGCAGCATGCCCTTGGGCGGCGATTCGCCCTTCACTTCCTTGTAGAGACGGATCAGACGCTCGCGCGAGAGCGACACTTCCGCTTCGAGCAATTGCAGCCGCGCGCCCAGCTCAATGAGTTCGACGGCCAGCGCCACCTCGCCGGCCTCGAATGCCACGCCCCTGTTCGCCATAGGTCCTCAACGATTTGCAATGACGCACCGCCTGGCCTGCGGGCCAGCCACGGGTCTTTACGGCGCCATGACGCGCCTGGCCGCAGATGCGCGGCGCACGGCACGGCAGCAAGGAAGGGATCTCAGCGCGCCAGCAGGGCGGCCGAGGGGAGGCTCAGGGATTTGATCTTGTCCGCGAGGGTGCTGAGGATCGCGTGGTCGTCGAAGCGGAAGCGGCACAGCATCTGGTTGGCCGCCGCGAGCCGCACGGCTTGCGCCGGCGTCATATTGGCGAGGATCTCGGCGAGCGACTCCGAAATCCCCATGCGGCGCATGATGGCTGCCTTGTCTTCACGCAGCATGCGCTGCACGAGCAGCAGGTAGGACAGATTGATTTGCTTGATCTCACTGAGCATATCGCTGGGCGTCATCGCGCTCATGCATTCCCCGAATTTTTATCAGTGCGGCAGGTGTTGCCGTCTATAGAAAACGTTTGCTCAAACGCGTCCAGGCAAGCGCACGCGGATGGCCGATTTTTGGTCATTCGCGATTGTGACAACAGTTGTTGCCTGTGTGAAGTGGCAGGACAACGCGACGTGAAGCAGGAATTCGTTTCGTTTTCGCGTCGGAATTTTTCTGACAAGCAGACCCCAAAGCAGGGCACATGCCGGCGTTGGAGGCACCGCGCGGGGTCAGGCATGTTGCTTGCGCATCGGGCGGCCTGCGATGGCGCGAACACCGCGAAAGCACGGTGCAGGGGTATTTTCTGGTTGTTACAACATTAAGCGTTTGCAAAAGACCTCGTATCGAAGAGTCAAACTTCCATAATTGGACTTCGGGATAACCCGATGTTTGCAACGCCGCGCCATGGCATCTGTCCGCCCATGCACCCCCAGGAGAACAAGCCAATGCGAATCGCCCAGATTGCGCCACTTTACGAAGCCGTTCCGCCCAAACTCTATGGCGGCACGGAGCGCGTCGTGTCCTACCTGACCGAGGCGCTCGTCGACCTCGGTCACGACGTGACGCTGTTCGCCAGCGGCGATTCCGTCACGAACGCACGACTCGAAGCCGCCTGGCCGCGCGCACTGCGGCTCGATCCGACGATCCGCGACGCGCTCGCGCCGCACATGGTCCTGCTCGAGCGCGTGCGGCGCGCTGCGCACGAATTCGACGTGCTGCACTTTCACCTCGACTACCTGCCGTTCCCGCTCTTCTCGACGCTCGATGCGCCGTTCGTCACGACGCTGCACGGCCGCCTCGATCTGCCCGAACTGCAGCCGGTATTCGATTCGTTCCCGCACGCGCCGGTGATTTCGATTTCGGATTCGCAGCGCCTGCCGCTCGCGCAAGCCAACTGGCAGAACACGATCCACCACGGCCTGCCCGAGAACCTGCTCACGCCGCAGCCGGGCTGCAAGCCCGAATACCTCGCGTTTCTCGGCCGCATTTGCCCGGAAAAACGCGTGGACACGGCCATCCGGATCGCCGCGATGAGCGGCCTGCCGCTGAAGATCGCGGCGAAGGTCGACAAAGCGGACCGCGACTACTTCAAGGCCGAGATCGAACCGCTGCTCTCGCAGGCCCATGTCGAATTCGTTGGCGAGATCGACGAGACGCAGAAGCCGGCCTTCCTGTCCGGCGCGAAAGCGCTGCTGTTCCCGATCGACTGGTCCGAGCCGTTCGGTCTCGTCATGATCGAGGCGATGGCCTGCGGCACGCCGGTCATCGCGTTCAATCGCGGGTCGGTGCCCGAAGTGATCGAGCCGGGCGTGACGGGCTTCATCGTCGAAGATGCCGAAGGCGCGGTGGGCGCGCTTCACCATATCGATTCGCTTTCGCGCGAAACGATTCGCGCCCGGTTCGAACAGCGCTTCACATCGCATACGATGGCGCGTAATTACGTCGACACCTATATGGCGCTCACCGAAACGGCACGCCGTCCTACACTGCGTCGTGTCGCCGCAGGTTAACGCGCGGGTTACCGGCATGCACAGCATCGATCTCGGAAAAATCCGATGAATCGATAGTCCGAGTGCCAGCCGCCATTCGGAAAATTACCGCAGGCACTTAAAAAAATCCGCAGAAGATCTGCGGATTTTTTATTGACGGACGATGCCGCGCGGGTTCGCCGGCCCAAAGACTAAACCGGCGCGAGGCGCATTCAGGCACGCGTTTCAGGCGATCACATAACGCTCGCGATTCTTGCCTGCGATCCATTTCGGCGGTTTCCCGCGGCCACTCCAGGTGGCGCCCGTCTTCGGGTCCTGATAGCGCGCCGGCAACGGCGCCTTTTTCGGCGGCCGGCCGCGCCGCGCTGCGGTCGCAAACCCCAGATCCTCGCCGCTCAGCCCATATTCGACAATCTTCCCGCGGATCGTCGCGATGACTTCCGCGATCTCGGCGCGCCGGACTTCTTCGGCCTGCGCCTGAAGCCGCGCGATCTCGGCTTTCAGTTCTGAATATTGTGCCATTCCAGCCCCCCGTTCAGTGTTCGACAAGACCCGTTCATTCGCAGACTAATCGTAAAGAAACAAATTCGCAATTACGGTTATTACCCTGATATCGATACGAATGCGTAACTCGTCATTTAGCGCCGCGAATGAAACTCCGCCTCCATTATGAACAATTGTGAGACGCCGGTCGAAAGAATTGACAATGCTTGACACCATTTCTTCAAGCGACTGCCTAGAATCGGCCACTGACTGCAACCGTAATCGTTTGCGAGTCCATTTAAATCGACTTTTCGAGGGGTTTCACGATGCAATTATCCAAACGACTCGCCGCCGAAACGTTCGGCACGTTCTGGCTCGTGCTCGGTGGGTGTGGCAGCGCCGTGCTCGCCGCCGGCTTCCCCGGTCTCGGCATCGGTTTCGCGGGTGTTGCGCTGGCGTTCGGACTGACCGTGCTCACGATGGCCTTTGCCATCGGACATATTTCGGGCTGCCATCTGAATCCCGCGGTGACCGTCGGCCTCACGGTCGCCGGACGCTTCCCGGCCCGCGACGTCGCGCCCTATATCGTCGCGCAAGTGCTCGGCGCCGTGATTGCCTCGTTCGTGCTCCTGCAGATCGCAAGCGGCAACCATGACTTCGATCTGATCCAGAGCGGCTTCGCGACGAACGGCTATGGCGATCGCTCGCCGGGCCACTATTCGCTCGGCGCCGCCTTCCTGTGCGAAGTCGTGATGACCGGCTTCTTCCTGTTCGTGATCCTCGGCGCCACCGACAAGCGCGCGCCGGCCGGCCTCGCACCCATCGCGATCGGCCTGTGCCTCACGCTGATCCACCTGATCTCGATTCCCGTCACGAATACCTCCGTGAACCCGGCGCGCTCGACCGGTCCGGCGCTCTTCTATGGCGGCGAGGCCATTTCGCAACTGTGGATGTTCTGGGTCGCACCGATCCTCGGCGCAGTCATCGCCGGTGTGATTTATCCGGCGATCGCGGGACGCAAGGAAGCGATGGCCTGAGGCGGTCGCGCCGCTTTATCACGCTTACACGCTTTACACTCGCGGGCGCTTCGGCGCCCGTTTGCATATGCGCCGCCGTACCATACCTGTACGCCGGCCGCAGCTAGAATCGGGCCACGACGCCACACCCGCACGTCCTCACCCCTCGCCCTCCCGCAACATGAAGCGCTCTCCTGCCTCACTCCTTCGCCTCGCCTTGTGCCTCGTTGCGGCAGCCAGCAGTGGTGCGCACGCGTCCGGCACAGCGGACCACGCGCAGAACGACACCGAAACGCTGATCTTCGTGCGCCACGGCGAAAAGCCGCCGACGGGCCAAGGTCAGCTCAGTTGCAAAGGCTTGAACCGCTCGCTGGCGCTGCCTGCGGTGATCGCCGCGAAGTACGGCAAACCGGCCGCGATCTACGCGCCCGATCCCGGCGAGCAAAAGAACGACGACGGCAAGCCGTACTACTACGTGCGCCCGCTCGCGACGGTCGAGCCGACCGCGATCCAGTTCGGCCTGCCGGTGCAGACGCCTTACGGCTACTCGCAGATCGCGGCGCTCGGCCGGGTGCTCGTGGACCCGAAGTGGCGCGGCCAAACCGTGCTGGTGGGCTGGGAGCATCACGAAATCGAGGCGCTCGTGCGGCAGATCCTCGCCGCGCACGGGAACGCCGCCGATGCGGCAAGCCACGTCCCTCACTGGCGGAGCGCGGACTTCGACAGTATCTACGTCGTGCGTATCGACTGGCACGATGCCACGCCGCACGCAAGTTTCTCGCACGAGCGCGAAGGTCTCGACGACCGCTCCAGCGACTGCCCGTGCGCCGCGTTGCCGGGCGCGCAGTAACCGCGGTTCGCAGTAACCGCGTTAACGCAGGCGCTTACACCGCAAACTCGCCGTCGAGCGCAAACAGCTTGCGCAGATGACGCGCAACGCCGGCCTCGAAGTTGTTGCCGATGCGCGGCACCGCCGGCAGACGCGCAATGAGATCGGGATTCGCGTTGTTCATCATGAACGGAAACCCGGCCGTCTCCAGCAGCTCGATATCGTTCAGGTTGTCGCCGAACGCGACGCAGCCGGCCGCCGCGATCCCGAGCCGCTCGAGCACGAGACGCAGCGCCGTCCCCTTCGATACGCCCGCCGCCATCACTTCGAGGCACGAGGGCAGCGAGTAGGTGACGGCGAGCGTCGTGCCGAATTCGCGCACGATGCGCGCTTCGATCTGCGCGAGATCGGCGGGTTCGCCGATGTAGATCGCCTTGCCGATATCCGTGCCTTCGTGCGCGCCGAGGTTCGTCACGCGCCAGGTGAAGCCCGAGTCCTGATGAAACGCCAGCAGTTCCGGCGCTTCGCGATCGATGAGCCAGGCGTCGTCGGAGAACAGGCTCACGATGACGCGGCCATGCGCACCGCACACGTCCGGCGCAACGAGGCGCCGGATGACCGGCACGGACAGGCTCGTGGCGTGGAGCAGCGTGTCATCGGGCGCATGGACGCGCGCCCCGTTCGAAGTGATCAGATACGGCCGGATGCCCAGCAGGTCGCGAATCCCGGCGACGTCGAGATGGTGGCGCCCCGTCGCGATGACGAACGGCAGGCCTTGCGCGTCGAGCGCATGCAGCGTGGCGATCGTGTACGGATCGAGCCGATGGTCGGCGTTAAGCAGCGTGCCATCGAGGTCGCTGGCGATGACCTTGTACATAAACCTTCCCTCTCCTAAGCGCCTGCGAGCCGCGCGGCTTCGCGCCCGGCAAGCCGCAAGGCGCCGCTCGTGGAATCCGCGAGCGGCGCGCGCAATCGCTCGCGCAACGCCGGCGGCACCCACTCGCGCAGCACCTGCCCGAGGCCGCCCGAGAGCGCGGCGGGCAGCGTGGCCGTGGGATCGAGCGCTTCGATCAGTTGCCCGATGGCCTCGCCCGCCTCGGCCAGCAGCTTCGCGACGAACGGGTGCTCGCGGTGGGCGAGCACGACCGGCGCGAGGCTCGCATAGGCGGTCTGGTTGGCCGCGCACAGCCAGACGATGAGACTGTCGCGATCGGTCGAACGGGTATGCGCGAGCAGCGCCTGGGCAAGCGCGTCGAGCGGCGCGCGGCCGTCGAGCGCGCGCTGCGCCCACGGGACCGCACGCAGTCCGAACCATGCGCCGCCGGCCTCATCGCCCGACGGAAAGCCGAAACCGCCTGCGATACGGCTCGCGCCCGAGGCCTCGAGCACGGCGGCCACGCTGCCGGTGCCAAGCGCGACGACCACGCCGGGCTCGCCGCCGTGTGCGCCAAGCAAGGTGGTGTAGGCGTCGCTTTCCACCGCGAGGCCCGCCACGGGCGGCGCCTGCTTGCGAAACGCCGCGAGCCAGTCCGGATTATTGACCCCCGCCAAGCCGCAGCCGAGCACGCAGCGCGACCAGTCGAACGGCAGCCCGGCCACGGCGAATGCGGCGCGGGCTCCGGTCTCGATCGATTCCCAGGCGCTTGCGATGCCGAGCCCGAGGCCCGAGGGCCCGGCGGCCGCGCGGGCGAGTTCCGTGCCTTGCGGGTTGGCGAGCGCGACGCGCGTGCCGGTGCCGCCGCCGTCCACGCCGATTAGCCAGCTATCTGTCTGCATGATGGGTACTGCGTCCTGAATGGGTGATTTCGGGGCAACCGCGAACAATTGCCTGATCGTGCCGCTGAGACTAACGGGTCCACGGCATTCGCACAATTGGCCGGATGGCCAGGGTGGCGCGCGGGCCGGGATCGGCTATGCTGCGTGCCTGAACCTCGCCGGCCGCACCTGCCTGCACCTCGCCGCCAGAACCGGCGGCAACACAAGGAGAGACTGACGTGACACACCGCTGTACCTGGGCGACGACCGAAGCGCTCTCGCTCTATCACGACACCGAATGGGGCGAGCCGTCACGCGACGACCGGCATCTTTTTGAAATGCTCGTGCTCGAAGGCGCGCAGGCCGGCCTGTCGTGGTCCACGATCCTCAACAAGCGCGAAGGCTACCGGCGCGCGTTTGCCAATTTCGACGTCAAAAAAGTGGCGCGCTTCACGCCGGAGCAGGTCGAGACGCTCATGCAAGACGCGTCGATCGTGCGCAACCGCGCCAAGATCGAGGCCGCGATCGTCAACGCACGCGCGGTCCTGCAGATCCAGGCCGAGCATGGCTCGCTCGCGAAGTTCGTCTGGTCGTTCGTGAACGACCAACCGGTCGACAACAAGCTGGCCTCGTATCGCGACGCGCCGGTATCCACGGAGACTTCCGATGCATTGAGCAAGGCGCTCAAGAAATACGGCTGCAAGTTCGTCGGTTCGACGATCTGCTACGCGTTCATGCAGGCCGTCGGCATGGTCAACGACCACGAGCGCGGGTGCGTCTGCCGCAAGTAATGCTTTCTGCGCTCCAAAAGCAAAACGGCGGCGCCGCTCCGAGGAGCATGCGCCGCCGTCTGGCGGAACGCTGACTACGCGAAAACCGCGCGAAAAGCTCTTAGTGGAGCTTCTTCGGCAGTTGCTGGCTGCGCAGGCGCTTGTGCAGGCGCTTCACAGCAGCGGCCTTCTTGCGCTTACGAACAGCCGTCGGCTTTTCGTACGACTGGCGCTCGCGCAGTTCGGCGATCAGGCCGTTCTTTTCGATTGCGCGGCGGAAGCGGCGGATTGCAACTTCGAACGGCTCGTTTTCTTTCAGGAGAATCGTCGTCATCTTGGGATACTCGTCAAATCGGTTGAATTGCCCCGGCACACATACCGTACCGGGCGGCTTGTCGGGAACACCCCCGCGCTGCATCGAAACGCGCGCCTGGCTGGTATTCCCAGCGGTTTTGTCCTGCTTTTTTGGTTCGCCGCAGCGGCAATCACCCCCTGAGAGCGCGACGAACCTGAAATGGGTCGAATTGGCGACTATACCAGAAAAAAACCAGGGCGAACAAGAATTTCTCAATCCCACCAAGCACTTGGCGAATCGACTTACGGCCGCCCGACGCGCGGTCCCGCGAGACCCGTTTGCCCGGCACCCCCTTCCGCAAACGATTGCGATCGCCCCCCCTAAAGTTTTGCTCGCTCCCCGCCGACAACCTTCTTGAGGCAACCAGAAAGGCAACAACGAAACGGGTGCCTTCCCGATTCAAGTGGTGCGGTCCAGAACCCGCCAGACTCTACGGAGAAAGTCATGCTTAGCATCAATTCCAATATCGCATCGCTCACCGCACAAGACAACCTGAGCGCGTCGGGCAGCACACTGCAGCAAGCGATCACCCGCCTGTCGTCGGGCAAGCGCCTGAACAGCGCAGCGGACGATCCCGCAGGTCTGGCAATTTCGACGACCCTGCAAACGTCGATCAACGGTCTGACGCAAGGTGCATCGAACGCGAACGACGCGGTTTCGATGATCGAAACCGCCAGCACGGCACTCTCACAGATCACCCAGTCGCTGCAAACGATCCGCTCGCTCGCGAACGAGTCGGCTGGCGGCACGCTGTCGGCGGCTAACCAGCAATCGCTGCAGAAGGAAGTCTCGCAGCAGATCGCTGAAGTGAACCGTATCGCTTCGCAAACCACGTACAACGGCCTGAACCTGCTCAACGGTACGGCTGGCGTGGTGCAAGTCCAGGTCGGCGTGAGCGTCGGTCAGACCGTTTCGCTGGACCTGTCGCAAGGCCTGTCGGCTGCGAACATCGGTGGCGGCTATGTGCAGGCTGGCAACACGCTCGGCACGCTCAACAACCTCGACCTGAACTCGGACGGCACGGTCAACACGACGGCCAACTCGGCAGCGATCACGCAGATCAACGTCGTGTCGAACGGTTCGGGCGGCTTCATCTTCACGAACCAG
>Ga0131853_10012563_pt1 | contig 15523 bp, 13 predicted proteins | sample TergutLab28metaG_FD_92764 | JGI IMG/M metagenome (GOLD analysis project Ga0131853, IMG submission 92764) | Labiotermes labralis P1 segment gut microbial communities from Petit-Saut dam, French Guiana - Lab288 P1 (version 2) (version 2) | ecosystem: Host-associated > Arthropoda: Insects >...
CTACCCACTAAAAACCTTCCGCTCTTGCAAACGAATCCGGTTGTCACACAACCTACCAATCCCCACCAACCCGCCCTTGACCCACCAGTGGGGGGTCTGGGGGGAGTTAGCGCGTAGCGAACGTTCTTTGTGAGCGTAGCAGCGTCGGTCCTCCCCCCAGCCGCCTTTCTTTGCTTACTTTCTTTGGCGGAGCAAAGAAAGTAAGTGCCCCCGCGGCACGAGCGGCACCTTATTCCCTGCCCGCAGGCAGAATCAAAATTGAGACCTTGACCTTGAATTTGACCTTAAGAGGCCTCGCACCTTGACCTCAACCTTATGGCCTACGCAAAACCGGAAACAAATACCCCTCACTCTGGCTGCGCGCCCAGGGCGAGGTATCGCTACCCGCGGTCAGGTCAGCCACCATCTGGGCCGAACCCATAGCCTCGGCTGTGCGCACCATTGCGGAGCCCTCCCCCTCGCCTATGCCGTAGGGGAAGCTGCCCTCCAGGTAGTAAGTGTTGGTTACAATGCCTCGGTTAACGCCCGCTACTGCGCCCACTCCGTCGCCCACAGCCTCGATGCCGCCCGCGTTGTAGCTGCCGCTAAGTGTAGCGCCAGCCGCGTTTAGCCCGACAAGCCCGCCAACATTGCTGGTGCCGGTTATGGTAGCCGCGCTGTAACAGTCTCTTATTCGGCCAGCGCTCTGGCCCGCGATACCACCCACGTTGAAGCCGGGGCCACCGATAACTCTCGCACCATTAGAAGAGACAGCCACCAGCCCGCCCTCAAGGTTGCGGCCCAAAATGCCGCCCACAAAACCCGAACCGGCCGAAGTTGCCCGCACCTCCCCGGAAGTTAGGCTGACGTTGATAATTTCCCCAGAACTTTCGGCGAACAGGCCTACACTCTGGTCACCAGAATCTACACGCAGGTTTCGAATAGCATACCCCTGCCCGTCAAAAGAGCCGGTAAAGGGGCTGCCAGCGCTGCCTATCATCGGGAAGCCAGCTATGAAAGTCGCGTCGGTTGAAAGGTCGATATCGCCTGTCTGCACAAAGTGGGAGCTCAGGTGCATACCCACGTGGGCCAGCTGGGCGGGCGTGGCTACTTGGTAGGGGTTCTGGCGGGAGCCGTCACCCAAGAGAAAGCCGCCGGTAGAGCGCGGATGCCCGCAGACAGTACTCACCTCGTCTTCGGAGGTGTCGATTGGACCTGTGAGCTGCTCGGTCGCAATGGCGAAGTTGAGATTGGGGTTGTCGGCAACGGTGCTGGGCGGGTGGACGCCCGGCGCCACCTGGATAGCGTCCGGCTCGCTCTCATAGATAACATTGTCGGCGTTAACCACCAGCAGGTTTAACCGGTTGCCCATAGCGTGAACCGAGCGGTTGGCGGTAAGCTCGTTAACCCGGCCGGCACCGCCCACTTGGAGCAGCAGCTCGGCATTGGCAATAAGCGCGCCCACCGTGACGCCATCCCCTACGCTCAGTGGCAGCCTCCCCCTGGTGACCGGCTCGTTTAGCATAAGGTGAGAGACGCTGCCGGTACCGCTCAAGGTAAGGCGCTCAGCGGCTGTCATCGAATCCACCGCGCCGTACAGGACAAGGTCAACAGGGCCGGTAAGCGCCATGTGAGAGATATCCAGGTCCAGCCTAAGCATGGTGCTGTGGTCACCTTTCTCGGCCGGACCCGCGAAAAAGCTCTGCACCCGGCCCTCCCCGCGCACCGAGATTGGACCCCGGCTGCTCAGCCGCTCAACCAGGCTGCCCGGACCCAGCTCGAGTATAGCCTCGCCCTCACTCTCAAGCGCTAGGGTTTCGACGCCGTTTAGGGTAACGCTGAGCACCTGCACATGCGGCGCGGCACTCAGGCGGATGCTGCCTATTCCCCGGGAAAGATCGGCCCCCTGGGTGGGGATAACGCTCACCCCAGCCGGGGTCTGAATTTCTACCGTGCCTATACCGCTCGCCCCGCTGATGTTGACGATAGCGTCGGCGCGGTCATTGCTGATAACCAGGCGCTCAGCGCTCACGTTGTGTAGGTTTAGATCGCTTACCCCGCTCCCCCGCAGTTGTATAGACCCATCCACCGAGACGTCCTCCAGCCGCACTTCGCCAGGGGAGTCTATGCCCTCGATGAGCAGAATGTTGTCCACCGAGACATTACGCACCGAGACATTTGCCCGCCGGATATATACGTTCTCGAACTCGCCGCGCTGACCCTCAAAGTTGCGGTTCTCAAAGACCTCCAGGGTGTCACCGCCCCGGCTCTCGCTGAGGAATGGGGGCAGCGGGACATTCTCCATCACCGCAGGGGAGCGCATATTGCTGGTAATAAGCAGCCCCAGCGGCACGAGCACCACAGCCGCGGCCACCCCGGCAAGGGTCAGGGCCCTGCGCTTGCCCCGGCCAAAAAGTCCGGTCTTTGGCGGCTCAGTGAAGGACTCAACGATGGGTGCAAGGCGGGCGGACACGTCTGCCACCCCTTCCATTTGGCGGGGCGGCGGGCGATGGGCCGGCCGGATGCTCGATTCGGTTTTCTGCACGGCCAACTCAAGCAGCAGGTCTTCGGTGGTTTTTTTACCGTTGCTTTTTGGCGCAGGTGCAGGGGTAGTTTTCGCCGGTTTTTTGGCTGCGGGCTGCGTCGGCGCCGGGATGGCCTGACGGTCTAGGTCGCGCAGCTGCCCCTGCCGAGAGTAGGTCACCGGGCGCTCAGCCGGGCGCTGGGCTACCTTGGGTGTGTGCATCTCGGGGTCTATCTGCACATCCAGTCGTCGGGTGGCCGGTGGGGTAAATGAGACCTCAGAGAGATCAGGCCGGCCTTTTCTGACTTCTGTCATTTGTCCTTTGTCCTCTCGCGGCGGCGGGCTATTCTCGTCTATCCCCAGCTCGCGCAGATAGCGGGTGCGCTCCCGCTCGAACTTTTGAGCCAAGGTGTCCTTGAACAGCTCGGTGCGGGCTTCTTCCTCCTGGTGCACTCGCTGCGCGAACTCCTGCAAAAAGCTGTCCGCCTCCTGCTCTGCCTGAATATCCTTGGCGTTGAGCTGGTCAAGGGTAGGGTCCTCGGTGTTGTCGAGCTGCTGACTTGGCGGGATGTCCTCAAGCTCTAAAAAGCTTCTCACTGGTTTACCCCGGGACAACTCAGCTTTTTTGGAGGTTGCGAGACGCTCACTTGAGATGTCGGAGCGCCCTTTGCTGACCTCTGCCCTCTGACTTTTGACCTCTGCTTCCGGCCGCTCGCTGCCATCGAAAGCTTCGCTGAAAGCCTCGTCGAACTGGCTGGAGAGTTCGCGCAGGATATTGTCCCTCTCTCCCTCGGGGTTGCGTCCCGGGGTCGGGGGCTTGGATTTGCGCCGTGGGGACTGTTCGGCCGGACCGTTCTCTTGTGCTGGCGCCGATTTTGGTTTCTGCGGTTTTATTGGTGCGCCCTCGGTCTGTTTTGCACTGGCGCGGACTATTTTTGGCTCTTCGCCCCTGGGCGCGGGCAGTTCAAAATCCTCGAAGACGAAGGGCTGAACCACCCCACCTTCTTCGCTCGGGACCTGTTGTTCCGGCTGGGGTTCCTGCCTCCCCTGCGCAGGCTGTCGCCCGGAGCCTTTACGGGGGCTGTGCTGGCGGGGGTCTACTTCGGGTTGTTGTGCAGCCTTTTGTCGCCGTGGCGGAGACTCCGGTTCGGCCTCGGGCGGCTCCCCATCGCCGGGCAGCCCGTACTTTCCAAAGTTTAGCGGACGGCGGTCAACCTTCGGCTCTTTTACCGGGGTCCGGCCGCGTCCTTTGCGCTCGGCTGCGGGTTGCTGTTCCGGCACGTCGAACAGGCTGCTTATCAGGGCCGAGCGCTCGTCGCGCTCTGCACCTTCCCCATGCTGCGGCGAGCCGCCCTCAGAAACCACATCAGCGCGGGCCTTGCCAGCCTGCGGGAGCAGCTCTTCTGTTTCTTTTTGTCGGGATTTGTCAGCCATGGGGACCTCCAGGTATTTCGAAGTAACAGAATTATAGAATTATTTTTACACAACTTGGCGGCGATACTCATAGCTCAGGCAAGAAATCGAAATGTATGCTTGCCGCCGCGCTTATAAAGATAAATTTTCGCTAATGCTCGCGCTTTTTGTGGGCATTATATTTTTGTGCGCCTACTTTACCCGTGAGGCAACAAGGAGTGAGAGCCAATGATTGATAGCTACGAGAGCTTAAACGACATGCAGATGGATGTCCTGCGCGAAATCGGCAACATCGGTGCGGGCAACGCGGCCACCTCCCTTTCGGTTTTGCTGGGCCAGCCGGTGGACATAGTGCTGCCCAAAGTCAACCTGATGGAGTTTAACGAGGTGACAAACGCGGTAGGCGGGCCGGAAACCCTGACATACGGCGTGCTGCTCAACCTCTTTGGCGAGGTCGAGGGGATGATAATGTTCCTGCTGGACAAAGACTTTGCCCACCTGGTGCTCAACATCCTGATGGGCGGTCAGTTCGCAAACTTCGACGAGATGGACGAGATGGCGCTTTCGGCCATTAAGGAAGTGGGCAATATACTCTCTGCGGCCTACGTGCGCTCTATCGGCGAGCTGACCGGGCTGGACATACAGGTCTCGGTACCGGAAGTCAGCATCGACATGGCGGGGGCCCTTCTCAGCGTCCCGATAATCCGGTTCGGGGCAGTGGGAGAACGGATGCTCTCAATTGAGGAGAAATTCCAAAGCGCGCAGGAGAGCGTTGTAAGCCATATGATTCTCTTCGCGGAAGTGGAGTCTCTCAACCTAATCCTTTCTAAGCTGGGGATACTGTAGTATGGGCGCGATAACCGTAGGAATTTCCGACCTAAAGCTTGCCGGCCCGCCAGATACTCTTATAACCTACGCTCTGGGTTCCTGCGTGGGTATCTGCCTGCTTGACCCGGCTGCAAAAGTCGCGGGGCTGAGCCATATCATGCTGCCCTCGAGCGAAAGCTCACCTAGCGACAAAAACGTTATGAAGTTCGCCGACACCGCTATCCCCGACCTTGTGCGCAAAATGGAACAAAAAGGCGCTTTGCGCACCCGGATGAAGGCTAAAATCGCCGGCGGCGCGCAGATGTTCGGTCAGGCAAACACCGGCGGGCAAAGCCGGGAGGGCGACGCACTCTGGCAGATAGGCCAGCGCAACGTAGCCGCGGTCACCGCCATGCTCCAGCGGTTGAGCATACCTATTCTCGCAAAAGATGTGCTGGCAAATTACGGGCGGACAGTGTCGTTCGACCCGGCCACAGGTGTTATGACGGTAAAGTCGCTAAACAAAACTGTCAAAGAACTGTGAGGGTCTTGGGTCTGTCTTGGGTCGCGCGTTTACATATAACTCTGCGCCCGGATAGTTAGCAACCATCCGGGCGCAGTTGTGCGCTGCTATAGGGGTGAGTGTCCTTAGTGTCAGACTTACCCTGCACTACAGTGTGCTCAGCTTTATCTCACCATCAACAATACCCACCCGGCTGTTGACGAATTCGCTTTGCACAACATAGTTTAGCGGGCCAAAGGTAAAGCGCACCCCAGTGTAAATTTTGCCCTTGCACTCGGCGTAACTACTCTGGGCGCTGCTAAGGCGGGCCGTATCAAGCTGGGCAAGATCCTGTGCCGCTTGCTTGCGCTGGCCGCTTAAGGTATTGTAGCCCGCCTTTACCTGGGCCACTGTAGCCTGCTGGGAGGCGTCGAGCTTTACACCTTTGCTTTGCAGCGCCTCAAAGCGGTTTAGCACCTGCACCAGTTTGGTTATATCGGCATCAATCTGCGCTATCTGCTCGAGCAGCTGCTCGCGCTCACGCTGGTTGCCCATTCCCAGCGAGCTTAACGTGACCTGGGTGGCTGCGTGGTTGGGGGTGCCAATACCCTTGGCGGTCAGCTTGCCGGCCACCATAGTGCTGCCCCCAATAAGCTGGCCGCGCTTGCCCCCCAGCTCGAGGTTGCCGTTGCACTCAAGGTTGGTATGCATTATGGTATCGGCAAAAACATCTCCCCCGGCGCTGACAGTACAGTTTTGCAGGTATCGCGCGCGTATGTTCTCACCGGCCCGGAGGATGGCGCGGTCCATGCCGTTCACCCCCTCGCCGATGATAATATCTCCACCTGCGCTGAGCTGGGCGGCGTCTACGATACCCTTGACAGTTATACTCCCACCGCTCTGCACCTTGAAGCCAGCGGCTACGTCTGCACCAATCATAATATCGCCGGTGAAGTTTATATCCCCGGTCGAGTTGTCGATGCTGCCTAGAATTTTTAGCACTTCTTGGACACTGAGCACACCCTTGCTGAGCACGGCGTTGCCCGCCACAGCCGCAACCAGGTACCGGCCATCCTCAGAAAGCTCGGTGCCCTCACCCTTCGGTGCCGTCTGCTCTTTCCCGAAAATGCCGGGCAGGGTCTCCCCCATAACGTCGGTGCCGTCCGACCCTTGGGTGGGTGGGACTATCTCTATTAGCTCCTGGCCCTTCTCCACGCTGCTTACAAAGCCCAAGTCTTTAAAGTCGACAGTGCCGTCTTCGCGCTCGGCGGGGCGCAGCCTGCGCTCGGTTTCGACTTTATAAATTAACCGGCCGTCCTCCCCCACCTCGGGGCGAGTGCCGGTGGCGGCAACAATTTTCTCATTATAAACAGGCAGGGTCGCCAGCGAGGTTACCACATCACTTTTGATGCCGTATGCAACGCCTGCCCCTGCAAGGGCGCCCATAAGCTCGCCCACACCAGGGTCGATGGTGTCTGCGCTTGTTCGCTCGAGGATTAGCTCGGCCTCGTGGTTCTCTCGCAGGATGTTCACGGTGATGCTTGCAGGGGTGGGGGCTGGTTGTTCATCAAGCGGTTCTTTATAAGCCATATGGCGGCCTCCTGTTTTAGAGGTCAGATGTGAGAGAACAGAAGTGAGAAAAGCATGTTCTCACTTCTGTCTTCTTATTTATTACCTCTTATTTTGCTACCTCAAATTATTAACTGTCTGTTCAACTTCATCCGCTACCTGAATCATCCTCGAGTTAAAGCTAAACGCGCGGGAGGCCTCGATAACCCTGACCATCTCGGTGGCGATCTCAACGTTAGAGCCCTCCAGCGAGCCGCCGCGAATCCCGCGCACGCCCTCCACAACGCTCGACTGGCCAGAAAGGTCGGTGGCAACAAAGCGGTTCTCGCCCATCAAAACAAGGCCGTAGGGGTTGTCAAACCGGAATATGCCGATTGCGTCCATGTCGATGATTGGCGGGCCGTCGGCGTAGCTGATGGTATACTGGCGGCTGCCGTCCGGGTTGAGCACGTGGTCGCCATTGCTGTCGAAGACGTAGTTGTGTACCTGCACCTGCTCGAATTCTATGCGGATAGGGTTTTGGTCGCTGTCCAGCACCATATCACCGTTGGCGGCAGCCAGAAAGAAATTACCGTCAGCATGGTGGGAGAGCATAAAGTTGCCAGAGCGGGTGTACTGTATATCCCCGGACATGTTCTGCACGGCGAAGAATTCTCCCGGCTGGGTGAGGGCAAAGTCCAAAAAGCGATTGGTGGCGCTCAGCGGTCCTTGAGCCATAACCAGGTCGGACGTGTTTATCCGTACCCCATGACCAATGGTGGCTGGGTTCTCGGCGGTAGGGCGGTTTATGTTTTGGTAGACAAGGTCGGTAAAGCTGGTTCGCTGGCCCTTAAAGCCCACTGTGTTGACGTTGGCCATGTTGTTGGAGATAAGGTTCATATTTTCCTGGTGGGCCTGCATACCTGACCTAGCAGTGAAAAACGCTCTAATCATAAGTATATTGCTCCTTTATTACATTCTCGAGATTCTCTGCACGCCCTGCTCGGACATTTCGTCGAACATTCTCACCAGCTGGGAGGCGCTTTGCAGCGAGCGCTGGGAGGCCATCATCCGGGTCATCTCGTCGGTCATGTCGACATTGGAACGCTCGAGGTGGTGCTGCATTATCATGGTGCTCTCGGGCACCTCGCCCATAAGCTCGAACCCGCCTGGGGCGTACCAGAGCTTGCTGGGGTCGCGCTCAAGTGCGCTGGGGTCGCCGGGGAGTGCAATCGCCAGGCGGTCAACCAGGCCCAGCTCGCCGCCCGCGCCGGGCAAAAAGATATCGCCGTTGCGTGCCACAACAAAATCAGAGCGGCCAAAGAGGTTTATATCACCGTTAACCCCCTGCACCCGGCCAAAGCCCGGCAGCTCAAGGTAACCGTCCGCGTCCAGGGAAAACTGGCCGTCCCGGGTAAGGCGGTCGCCTTCGGGAGTGCCTATGACAAAGAAACCGTCGCCGCGTATAGCCATATCTAACCCGCGGCCGGTGGGGTCAAAGCCGCCTTGCTCAAAGCGGGTAAAGCGCTCGTCGCTCACCTGCATCCAGACGCCGCTGCCAATGTTGTTTGTGGGGGCGGCGTTATAGGCGTTCATCCGCACGGCTACGTGTTCGCCAAAGGTGCCAAGCGCTAAGTCCTCCCGCTTAAAGCCCACCGTGCTGACGTTCGAGATGTTGTTCGCGATTGTGTTCAGCCGCTTCTCCTGGGAGAGCATCCCCGAGGCGGCAGTGTAAAACCCTCGCAGCATTTAGTATCCTCCGAATTCAATTGACAATGTACAATGTACAGTTGACAATAATTGTATCCGCTTGGCGGATGGATTTTAATTGCAAAACAACGGTCCATTACGCTTCTATGTACTGCTTCATTGTGGCTTTCATCTTGAGTATTGCCGCCGAGTGTATCTGGCAGACGCGGGATTCGCTTACACCGAGTACCTGGGCGATTTCCTTGAGCTTTAGACCCTCGTGGTAGTAGAGGGAGATCACTGTGCGCTCGCGCTCTCCGAGCTTATCTAGGGCGCCAGCCAGCTGGGCGGAAAGTTCACTCTCCATCAGCTTGCCCTCGGGGGAATCTGTGGTGCCCTCGTCGGCAGGCTCGTCGCCCATGGCGCTCATTTTTTGCCAGACAAGTTCCTCGTAGGAGAGCATATTGAAGCTTTGTGTTTGCTCGACCACTCTGTCCAGCTGCTCGATGCTCAGGCCCATTTCTTTTGCTGTTTCGGCGTGGGTAGGCTCGCGCCCCAGCTGGGAGGCCAGCCTGCCGTATGTTTGCTCCAGCTCGCCGCTGAGCTTGCGTAGCCTGCGGGGAATCCAATCCTGGCCTCGGATAAAGTCGATTATAGCGCCCTTCACCTTGATAGAGGCAAAGGTCTCGAACTTGATATTCCGCCCGGTGTCGTATTTTTCCACAGCGTCTATCAGTGCGATTATGCCCTGGTTTATCACATCATCCAGCTGGGCGTAGTTTTTGTAAACCCCGCGCAGCCGCAACGCTATGCCCTTTACAAGGCCCAGGTAGTTCATAACAATATCGTTGCGAGCCTCAGGGGTCTTAGTGGCGGTGTACTGCTCCCACAGCTGGGCAAGGGCGGTGTCCTGGGTTTTTTCCATAATGGCTGTTGCTTGCATAGTTTATCCTCCAATAATTAGAAAAAATTAAATGCGCTGACATGAGCGGGCAATTTACATTGTAACGTTGGCCAAAGCCTGTATCTGTACGGTAGGGTCAACTTCAGAGAAGCTGAGCACCGTGATGTTCGGGCTGAACTGGTCCAGCATTTTTTTGAGATAGATCCGCACCACCGGCGAAGTTAGCACCACCGGGCTTGCGACCATCTCTTTGATGTTATCTACGTCTTGCACAACACTTGTGACTATATGCTGCACCTTTTCCGGCTCGAGGGCCATGTAGGTGCCGTGGTCGCCTTTTTTGACCCCGCCGAGTATTGCCTGCTCGACGTCTTGGTCGACTGTTACCACTTGGAGCACATTGCCGCTTACATACTGCCGGGTGATTGTCCGGCGCAGCCGCTGGCGAACATGCTCGGTCAACAGGTCGGGGTCTTTGACGCTGCCGGCGTGGTCACCCAGGGTCTCTAGAATGCTCTCCATGTCTTTGATCGGCACGTTCTCACGCAGCAGGTTGCCCAATATTTTTTGCAGCTCGGCTACCGGTACGATGCCGGGCACGACGTCGGAGACAACTGTGGGGTTGCGCTTTGCCACGTTCTCGAGCAGGGTGGTGACGTCTTGCCTTGTTAGCAGCTCGTGTACATGTTTGCGGATAATCTCGCTCATATGGGTGACGATTACCGATAGCGGGTCGATTACGGTGTAGCCGTAGACCTCGGCTGCCTCGCGCATCTCTTCGGTTATCCACTTGCCGGGGATACCAAAGGCCGGCTCGACTGTGTCTATGCCCTCAAGGTTGTCGGTGGTGCTACCTGGGTCGAGCGCCAGATAATAATCCACCAAAACTTCCCCCTTGCCGATTTCTTCGCCTTTTAGCTTGACCACATACTGGTTGGGGTTTAGCATCCCGTTGTCGCGCAGGCGGACTGTGGGGATGACCACCCCGTACTCGGCGGCGAACTGCTTGCGGAACATCACTATGCGGTCAATAAAGCTGCCGCCCGAGCCTTCGTCAACAATGGGAACCAGCGAGTAACCGAACTCCATCTCTATCGGGTCGACGCCCAGCAGACCGTAGACGTTCTCGATGTTCTTGTAGTAGCTGGCCTCGTTGAGCATCTCGGGCAGGGTCTCGGGGTCCATGCTGTCTAGGCCGCCGTCTGTGCCGGCAGGCGCTGCCGCCAGCTTTTCTCGCTGAGAGCGGATGGTCAGCCCCAGAGCGAAGAGCGCGGGACCCAAAATCAGGACGTGTATGGCGGGCATCCCCGGTATGAGGGCGAAGGCGGAAATTACACCACCGCCGATCATCAGGGCCAGGGGCTGGGAGAAAATCTGCTTTGCGACTTCGACGTTCAAGTTGTTTTCAGACGACGCCCGGGTGACTATCATACCGGCGGAGGTGGAAATCATGATGGCGGGCAGCATGGTCACCAGACCGTCGCCCACAGTGGCTATAGAGTAAACCACTAACACCTCAGAAAAAGGCATTCCCACAACCACCAGGCCCATAACCAGGCCACCTATGAAGTTTATCAGGCTGATGACTATACTGGCGATGGCGTCGCCCTTAACGAACTTGGAGGCACCGTCCATCGCGCCAAAGAAGTCTGCTTCACGCTGTATCTTCGACCGGCGCTCTTTTGCTTGCTGTTCGTCTATCAGCCCGGAGTTGAGGTCGGCGTCAATGGCCATCTGCTTGCCGGGCATGGCGTCCAGGGTAAAGCGGGCGTTTACTTCGGCCACGCGCTCGGCGCCCTTGGTGATAACCATGATGTTGACCAGAGTGATTATCAGAAATATTATAGCGCCCACCAGCACATTGCCCTGGAGCACGAAGGTGCCGAAGGTCTCTATAACCCGACCGGCAAAGCCTTCGTTGCCCAAAATCATCCGGGCGGAAGAGACACTGAGCGAGAGGCGGATAAGCGTGGTAATCAACATCAGGGAGGGGAAGATGGAGAACTCCAGCGTCTCCTTGATATACATGGTGATGAGCAGGATAAGCAGCGAGAACGCAATGTTCACCAAAAACATCATATCGAGCAGCGCGGTTGGCAGTGGTATAATCAAAAACGCGATGATTATAATCACAAACACGGCGACGATGTTGGTTAGTAGTCTCATTGGTTCTCCTTAATCGCCTTTTGGATTGGGAGGCTGTTGGGGTCGCACACCGGGCGCTCTCTATAGCTGTTTGGTGCTGTACAGCCAAGCCAGCAGCTCGGCCACCGGGCCGAAGAACTCGCCGGGTATTACCTGGTCTATCTCGGCTTCTTGGTAAAGCCCACGGGCGAGTGCTTTGTTCTCCACAGTGTCTATGCCGTGCTGCTCGGCGGTCTCCACAATGCGCAGGGCTATGTTGTCTTGCCCCTTTGCCACCAGTATAGGGGCGGCGTCTTTATCCAGCTTATATTTGAGGGCCACTGCGTAGTGGGTGGGGTTTTTGACCACAACATCGGCTTCTTCCACCGCCTGCATCATTCGGCCCATTGCGTACTCTCTTGCTTTTTGGCGGCGCGCGCCCTTTATCTCGGGGTTGCCCTCCATCTGCTTGTACTCGTCTTTGACTTCTTGCTTACTCATGCGCAGCTTCTTTTCGTACTCGTAACGCTGGTAGAGATAGTCCAGCGAGGCCACCGCCGCGAAGGCTATGCCCACCGCCACCACCAGCACTAGGATTTTGTCCCCGGTGTAGCTGGCTGCCATCTGCACGTCCCAGTCGATCATGCCGGGCAGGTCCTCGAGCACTCCCATAATGTTGAAGTAGAGGATATAGGTGAGCACCGATATTTTGATGATGCTTTTTGCAAGCTCCACCAGTGAGCGCAGTGAAACCATCCGCTTGAAGCCTTGGATAGGGTTGAGCTTCTCGAACTTGAACTTTAGCAGCTCTGTTGCCCAGAGGAACTTGGTCTGCACCATTACCGATATCACAGTTACAAGAGCTATTATAATCGCCGCCGGTAATAGGGTGGTCGCAATTATGCTTAAAATCTCGCGGTAGATTTCCATCACCATGGTGCTGTCCAGGGTGGGTACCTCTCGTACGCGCAGCAACTGCCCTCTGTAACTTTCCCCGATGCGCGCGGTAAAGCCGCCAACAAACAGCGAGAGGATAAAAAACGACGCAACCAGTGAGACCACAGTAGTTACGTCTTTGCTCATGAAGATGTTGCCTTTTTTGCGCTCGTCTTGGCGTTTTTTTGGGCTGGCTTGTTCGGTCTTTTCGCCGCCGCTGTCATTTTGTGGCACCGGTAATCACCTCCACCAGTTGCCTCGAGAATAATACCAAACAATTGTGACGCTTTTTATCAGCAGGTGTGAACGCATTGTGTAGTCGCTCAGCAATGTAATCCAGCGTTGGAATATGCTTTACTGCTGCGGCTCCATCAGCTGCCAAATCTCCCAGATTCGCTCAAAACTCATTGTCCACAAGTTCTCGAACATCGCCATCACCGGGCCGATTAGCACGACCAGAACAAAGATTCCGATCAGCAGCTTTATCTGGATATTGAGCACAAAGATATTGATCTGCGGCACTATGCGCATTATAACGCCGACAGCCAGCGTGGTGATGATCTGCACCACCACCATGGGCAGACAGAGCTTTATAGCAAATAAAAAAATTGTGGAAAAAAAGCTGGGAATAAAAAACAAAAATTGCGGGGTAAAGCCAGCACCGCCAATAGGGATTATGCTAAATGTCTGTGAGACCATATAGATAAACGTAAGGTGGTTGCCGGTAATAAAGAACGCAAGGATAAACATGGCGTTGAACATGGTTGCTGTGAGCGCCATCGACATGTTGGTGTTGGGGTCGAAGATATTGGCCATGGCAAGACCCATCTGCATGTCGACCACCTCGCCGCCGATAACCATAATCGACAGGAAAGCGTTTATCAGCACTCCGGCCACATAGCCCACCGCAAGCTCGGCAAAAGCCATGAAAGCAAGGGCCGCCAGCGTGGGGTCGGGCAGGGTAGGGAAGGGCATGGCCGCGGTAAGCACAACCGCCAGCAAAAACGCAAACCCCGCGGTAAGAGTAGAGGGGATATTCTGCCGGCCAAATATTGGGCTGAATACCAACAGCCCGGTCATACGCAACATTACAAGCATGAACACCAGGGCGTTGTTTAGGTCGATATACATAGCGTCATCCTAGGTTAGAGCCTGTATTCATAAACGAAGTGTGCTGACGCACCATGGCGGAAAAATCGTTGTCGTAGCGGGGCGCTGAGTTATGAAGACAGGTTCTTAGACATTGTTGGCAATAATTGTAAACAGCCTGCCCACAAACTCGCTTAGGGTGGTTATCATCCAGGGTCCGAGTACCAGCAGCATAACGCCGATTATTATCAGCTTGGGCACAAAGGTTAGGGTCTGCTCGCTTACCTGGGTGGCCGCTTGAAAGATTGCGATGATAAGCCCGATACCCAGGCTGCCTATCAGAATCGGCGCGGCCAGCATAAAGGCGGTCATAAGCGCGTCGCGGAAGATTTCCATTATTATGCCCTCGGTCATGCGGCGGTCTCCCTTCTGCGCGAAGATTGTAGGGTCAACCATCCTTGGCCTCCCGCGGTACGCGGTGCAAGATAGCGCAGGACAGCGAAGGCGCTGTAGTTGGCTTTAGAGATTATACGTCTGAACCAGTGTGCGTATCAGCAGTCCCCAGCCGTCTACCAGCACAAAGAGCATGAGCTTGAAGGGCAGGGATATCGTTATCGGCGGCATCATCATCATACCCATAGACATCAGCGCCGAGGCCACCACAATATCGATGACCATGAATGGCAAAAAGATGAGAAAACCCATAGTAAACGCGCGCTTGAGTTCGCTGATAATAAACGCGGGGACGACCACCGTCATGGAGAGGTCCTCTATGCTCTCGGGGCGCTCGGTAGCACCAGAAAGCGCCAGGAACATGTTGATGTCGCCCGCCTCGGTCTGTGCCACCATAAACTGCCGCAGCGGCCCAGAGGCCCGCTCGATAAACTCCTCGGTTGCGATGATACCCTCGCTGTAGGGCACAAAAGCATTGCGGTTAATGTTGGCGATTGTTGGGCTCATTATAAACAGGCTGAGAAAGAGCGCAAGGCCGACCAGCACCTGGTTGGGCGGCGTCTGCTGCAGCCCCAGGGCGTTGCGCAGCAGAGAAAATGTGACAATAAGCCGGGTAAAGCTGGTCATCATGATGAGGATTGAGGGCAGCAGGGTCAGCACGGTCATCAGCATCAAAATGCGCACGGCGTCGGCTTCTTCTCCGCCTATGTTTATGCTGATATTGGGGTCAACCGTGGGACCGCCGCCAACCAGATCACCCGGGGCCAGAATCGCCGTGGCCGGGGTGCTCAGCAGCGTAGAGGCAAAAATAACCACCACACAGAGGGCAAGTGTGCGCAAAAGCTTTTGTCTCATTGGCGGTCTCCCTCATCTCCTCCCCGGCTGTTTTTTGCCACCAGATCGGCAAAGAGCTTGCCAAATGGCACCTTAGAGGCAACTGGCGCGCTGGGCGACGGCGCAAAGCCCTCCAGCTCGGCAAGCAGGTTTATGCCGTTCTCGCTTGCACCGACCAGGTAGAAGCGCGAGTTTACTTCCACAATGAGCAGGGAACTCTGGCCACCCATGGCTATCCGCTCATGTAGGCGGATATACTTGCCCCCGAGTGAGCCGGCTCCACCCATCCTGCGGGCGTACCACCGGGTGCCGAAATAAGTCAAAACCAGCACTCCGGCCAGCACAGCCAGGGCACCAAGGCCAGTCAGCAAGTCGCTGAAGTTAATGGGCACGCTGCTACCCCCAATTGACAGTTGACAATAATTGCATCCGCCGCGCGGATGGATTTATATATTCAAAGACATCGCGAATGCGATACCATAATTGTCAGTTGCCTTAGGGAGTGGGCAAACACGTTGATACAGTTGGTGGATTTTGAGTTTGGTCCGGGGTCAAGGGCTTTAAGGTCAAGGGCTTTAAGGTCAAGGGACCAATACTAATTCTGCCTGCGGGCAGGGAATAAGGTGCCGCTCATGCCGCGGGGGCACTTACTTTTCTTGCTCCGCCAAGAAAAGTAAGCAAAAGAAGGCGGCTGGGGGGAGGACCAGTATTGCTTCGCTCA
>Ga0131853_10012565_pt1 | contig 15522 bp, 1 predicted proteins | sample TergutLab28metaG_FD_92764 | JGI IMG/M metagenome (GOLD analysis project Ga0131853, IMG submission 92764) | Labiotermes labralis P1 segment gut microbial communities from Petit-Saut dam, French Guiana - Lab288 P1 (version 2) (version 2) | ecosystem: Host-associated > Arthropoda: Insects >...
AACTTCAAATAAATCTGTATCATTATTCATCGGAAAACAAAGTCTGAGTACTTTGACCCACGCCGTTGGCCAACTGGTGGCCAACCAGACCTCGCCCAGCCTCGTTACACTACATATCATATGGAAGAGTTTACTAGCAATATCATATCGAAGTTTGTATTAGCACTACGATATAGAAGTGTATACTAGCAATATCATATCGATTTGTGTACTAGCAGTATCATATCTAAATTTTTACTAGCAATATCATATCGAAGTGGGTACTAGCAATATCATATCGAAGTATGTACTAGCAATATCATATCGAAGGGTGTAATATCAATATCATATCGAAGAGTGAAATAGCAATATCATAACGAAGTGTGTACTAGCAATAGCATATCGAAGTATCTACTAGTAATATAATATCGAAGTTTGTACTAGAAATAGCATATCAAATTTGGTACTAACAATATCTTGTGGAAGTGTGCTCTAGCAATATCATATCGAAATTTTTACCAGCAGTATCATATGGCAGTGTGTACTAGCAATATCATATCGAAGTGTGTACTAGCAATATCATATCGAAGCGTGTAATAGAAATATCATATCGATGTGTGTACTAGCAACAACATATCGTAGCGTGTACTAGAAATATTATATCGAAGTGTTTACTAGCAATATCATATCGAATTTGGTTACAGAAATATCATATCGAAGTGTGTACTAGCAATATCATAACTTAATGTGTACTCTCAATATCAAATCGATGTATGCACTAGCAATATCATATCGAATTGTGTACTAGAAATATTACATCTAATATTGTACTAGTAATATCATATAAAAATGTGTACTAGAAATATCAAATATAAGTATGTACTAGCAATATCATATCGAAGTGTGTGCTAGCAATATCATATCGACATTTTTAATAGTAATATAATAACGAAGTGTGTACTAGCAACATTATTTCAAATATGTAATAGCAATATCATATCGATGTGTGAACTAGCAGTATCGAGGATAGTAATAGCAATATTATACGAAGTATGTACTAGCAATATCATATCGAAATTTGAACTAGAAATATTATATCGAAGTTTGTACTAGCAATATCATATCGAAGCGTGTACTAGCAATATCATATGGAAGTGTGTACTAGAAATATTATATCGAAGTGCAAACTAGCAATATCATATCGACGTTTTTACTAGAAATATCATATCGAAGAGTGATCTAGCAATGTCATATCGAAGTGTGTAATAGCAATATCATAACGAAGTGTATACCAGCAATTACATATCGAAGTGTGTAATAGCAATATCATATCGAAGTTTGCACTAGAAATATAACATCGAAGTTTGTACTAGGAATATCATATCGAAGTGTGTACTAGCAATATCATATCGAAGTGCACACTAGCAATATCTTATCGAAGTATGCACTAGCAATATCATATCGAAGATAGTTCCAGCAATGCCATACGAAGTATGTACTAGCAATATCATATCGAAGATAGTTCCAGCAATGTCATACGAAGTATGTACTAGCAATATCATATCGAAGTATGTAATAACAATAACATATGGAAGAGTGTAGTAGCAACATCATATAGAAATGTGCACTAGCAATATCATATGGAAGTTTGAACTAGCAATATGATATCGAAGTGTGTATCAGCAATACCATATCGAAGTGTGTACTAGCAATATCATATCGATGTGTGTACTAGCAATATCATATCGAAATGTGTACCAGCAATATCATATTGAATTGCGAACTAGCAAATTCAAATCGAAATGTGTACTAGAATTATCATATCGAAGTTTGTGAAAGCAATTTCATATCGAAGGGTGTATTAGCAACATCATATCGAAGTTTGTACTAGCAGTATCATATCGAAGTGTGTACCAGAAATATTATATCGACGTGTGTACTAGCAATATCATTTCGAAGTGTGTACTAGCAATATCATATCGATGTGTGTACCAGCAATATCATATCGAATTGTGTACTAACAATAACTAATCGAAAGTTGTACTAGCAATATCATATCGAAGTTTGTACTAGCAACGTCATATCGAAGTTGGTACTAGCATTATATTATCGAATTGTGCACTAGCAATATCATATCGAAATTTGTACTAGCAATATCATATCGAAGTTAGTACACGCAATATAAAATTGAAGTGTTTACTAGCAATATCATATCGAAGTGTGTACTAGCAATATAATATCGAAGTGTGTACTAGCAATATCATTTAGAAGTTTGTACTAGCAATTTCATATCGAAGTTTGTACTAGCAATATCATATCGAAGCGTGTACTAGCAATATAATATCGAAGTGTGTACTAGCAATATCATTTAGAAGTTTGTACTAGCAATTTCATATCGAAGTTTGTACTAGCAATATTGTATCGGAGTGTGTACTAGCAATATCATATCGCAGTGTGTACTAGAAATATCATAACGACGTGTGTACTAGAAATATCATATCGAAGTGTTTACTAGCAATATCATCTCGAAGTATGTTACAGAACTATCATATCGAATTGTGCACTAGCAATATCACATTTTAGTGTGTACCCTCAATATCAAATCGAAGTATGTATTAGCAAAATCGTATCGAATTGTGTATTAGAAATATTATATCAAAGTGTGTACGAGTAATACCATATAAAAATGTGTACTAGAAATGTCAAATCGAAATATGTACTAGCAGTATAATATCGAAGTGTGTACTAGCAAAATCATATCGAAGTTTTTACTAGCAATATCATATCGAAGTGTGTACTAGCAATATTATATCGAAGTGTGTACTAGCAATATCATATCGAAGTGTATACTAGCAATAACATATCGAAGTTTCTATTAGCAATATCATATCAAAATATGTACTACAAATATCATATCGAAGTGAGTACTAGCAATATCATATCGAAGTGTTTACTAGTAATATCGTATTGATGTTTGTAACAGAAATATCATATCGAATTCTGTACTAGCAATATCATATCAAAGTGTCTACCTGCAATATCATATCGAAGTTTGTAATAGCAATATCATATCGAATTGGTTGCCAGCAAAATCATATCGAAATGTGTACCAGCAATATCGAATCAAAGTATGTACTAGCATTATCATATCGAAGAGTGTACTAGCAATACCATATCGAAATTTGTACTAGAAATATTATATTGAAGAGTGTACTAGAAATATCCAATGGAAGTGTGTACTTGCAATATCGTAACGAAGTTTCTCCTAGCAATATCATATGAATGTATGTACTAGAAATATCATATCGAAGTGTTTACTAGCAATATCATATCGAAGTGTTTACTAGCAATATCATATTGATGTTTGTAACAGAAATATCATATCGAATTTTGTACTAGCAATATCATATTGAAGTGTATACCTGAATTAATATATCGAAGTTTGTAATAGAAATTACATATCGAATTGTGTACTAGCAAAATCATATCGAAGTGTGTACTAGCGAAATCGAATCGAAGTATGTACTGGCATTATTATATCGAAGTGTGCACTAGCAATATCATATCGAAATTTGTTCTAGAAATATCCAATCGAAGTGTGTACTAGGAACATCATATCGATGTGTGTAATAAAAATATCATATCGAAATGTGAACTAGCAGTATCATTTCGAAGTGTTTACTAGCAAAATCCTATCGAAATTTGTACTAGAAATATCATTTCGAAATGTATATTACCAATAACATATCGACGAGCGTACTAGCAATATCATATCGAAATGTATAGTAGCAGTATCATATCGATGTGTGTAATAGCAATATCATATCGAAAATTGTGCAAGAAATATCTTATCGAATTTTGTACTAGAAATATCATATCGAAGTATGTACTAGCAATATCATATCGAAATGTATACTAGCAATATCATATCGAAGTTTGCACTAGAAATATCATATCGAAGATAGTTCCAGCAATGTCACACGACGTATGTACTAGCATTTTCATATCGAAATTTGTACTAGCAATATCATAACGAAGTATGTACAAGCAATAACATGGAAGAGTGTTCTAGCAATATCATATAAATGTGTGCACAACAATATCATATCGAAGGGTTTACTAGCAAAATCATATAGAAGCGTGTACAAGCAATATCATATCTAAAATTTACTAGCAATATCATATCGAAGTGTGTACTAGCAATATCATTTCAAAGTTTGTTCAAGCACAATCAAATCGAAGTGAGTTCTAGCAATATCATAAGGAAGTTTGAACTAGGGATATCATATCGAATTGCGAACTAGCAAATTCAAATCGAAGTGCGTACTAGCAATATAATATCAAACTTTGTAGTATCAATATCACATCGAAGTGGGTGCAGCAAATTTCATATCGAAACTTATACAAGCAATATAATAACGAATTTTGTACTAGCAATACAATATTGAAGTGTCTACTAGAAACTTCATATCCAAGTTTGTACTGTCAGTATCATATCGAAGAGTGTACTAGCAATATCATATCTTAGTGTGTACTCTCAATATCAAATCGATATATGTACTAGAGATATCATATCGAATTTTGTACTAGAAATATTATATCGAAATGTGTACTAGAAATATTATATTAAAATATGTACTAGAAATATCATATCGAAGTGCGTTCTAGCAAAATCATTTCGAAGTGTGTACTAGCAATATCATATCGAAGTGTGTACTAGCAATATCATATCGAAGTGTGTACTAGCAATATCGTATCAAAATTTGTACTAGCAATATCATATCGAAGTGTGTACTAGCCATATAATATCGAAGTGTTTCCTAGAAATTTCATATCGAAATTTGTAGTAGAAATAACATATCGAATTGTGTACCAGCATTATCATATCGATGTTTGTACTAGAAATATCATATCGAAGTGCGTACTAGCAAGATCATATCGAAGTGTCTACTAGCAATATCATATCGATGTGTGTACAAACAATATCATATCGAAGTGTGTACCAGCAATATCTTATCGAAGCGTGTACTAGCATTATCGTATCGAAGTGTGTACTAGCAATATCACTTAAAAGTGTGTACTACAAATATCATATCGAAGTTTGTACTAGCAATATCGATTCGAAATTTGTACCAGCAATATCATATCGAAGTGTGTACTAGTAATATCATATCGAAGTGTGTAATAGAAATATAATATCGAAGTGTTTACTTGCAATATCATATCGATATATGTTACAGAACTATCATATCGAAGTGTGCACTTGCAATATCATATTTTAGTGAGTATACTCAATATCAAATCGAAGTATTTACTACCAATATCATATCGAATTTTGTACTAGAAATATTAAATCCAATTGTTTACTAGCAAAATCATATAAAAATGTGTACTAGAAATGTCAAATCGAAGTATGTAGTAGCAGTATCATATCGAAGTGTGTACTAGCAAAATCATATCGACGTTTGTACGAGCAATATCATATCGAAGTGTATAATAGCAATAATATATCGAAGCGTGTACTAGCAAATATCATATCGAAGTGTGTACTAGCAATTTCATATAGAATTTTCTACTAGCAATATCATATCAAAGTATATACTAGAAATATCATATCGAAGTGTTTAGTAGCAATATCGAATTGATGTTTGTAACAGAAATATCATTATGAATTGTGTACTAGCAATATCATATCGAAGTGTGTACCTGCAATATCATATCGAAGTTTGTAATAGCAATATCATATCGAATTGCTTACTAGCAAAATTATATCGAAATGTGTACTAGCAATATCGAATTGAAGTATGTACTAGCCTTATCATATCGAAGAATTTACTAGCAATACCATACCGAAATTTGTAATAGAAATATCATATCGAAGTGTGTACTAGAAATATCATATCGAAGTGTGTAACAGCAATATCATATCGAAATGTATACTAGAAATATCATATCGAAATGTGTACTAGCAATATCATTACGAAGTTTGTAGTAGCAATATCATATCGAAATGTGTATATGCAATATCATATTGTAGTGTTTACTAGCAATGTCATATCGAAGAGTGTACAGGAATATCATATCGAAATGTGTACTAACAATATCACGTCGAATTGTGTACTAGCAATATCATATCGAATAGTTTACTAGCAATATCATATCGAAGTTTGTAGTAGAAACAACATATTGAAGAGTATACTTGGAATATCTTATCGAAGTGTGTATTAGGAATATCACATAGAAGTTCATACCAGCAATATCATATCGAATTGTGTACTAGCAGTATCAAATCTAAGATTTTTCTAGCAATATCATATCGAACTTTGTACTAGAAAAATAAAATCAATATATTTACCAGCAATATCATATCGAAGTTTGTACAAGGAATATCATTACGAAGTGTGTACTAGCAGTATTATATCGAAGTGTATACTAGCAATATCATATAGAAGTGTGTACTAGCAATATCATATCGTAGTTTCTACTAGAAATATCATATCGAAATATGTACTAACATTATCATATCGAAGTGTGTACTAACAATATAATATCGAATTAATTAATAGCAATATCTTATCGAAGTTTTTAACAAAAATAGCATATAGGTGTGTGTACTAGCAATATCATATCGAAGTGTGTAGCAGCAATAGTGTATCAATGTTTGTACTAGCAACAATATATCGAAATTTTTACTAGTAAAAAATATCGAAATTTGTACTAGCAATATTATATCGAAGTATGTACTAGAATTATCATTTCGAATTATATACATATAATATTATATCGAAATGTGTACTATCAAAATTATATTAAAGTGTGTACAAGAAATAATATATCGAAATGATGACTAGTAATTTCATATCGAAATGTGTACTAAGAATATCATATCGAAGAGTATTTTAGCAATTTCATATCGATGTTTGTAATAGCACTATCATATCGAAGTGTGAACTAGCAGTATCATATTGACGTTTTTACTAGCAATAACATATCCAAATTTTTACTGGCAATTTCACATCTAAGATTATACTAGCAATTTCATATCAAAATATGTACTAACAATATCATATCGTTGTTTGTACTAGCATTATCATTACGAATTGTGTACTAGCAATATTATATCTTAGTTTCTACAAGCAATACCATATCGAAGTATGTAATTAAAATATCATAATGAAATGTGTACTAGCAATAATATACCGATGTGTTTAATAACGAAGTTTGTAACAGAAATTTTATATCGAAATGTGTACTAGCAATATCATATCGAATTGTGTTGCAGCAATATCATATCGAAGTGTGTAATAACAATATCATATCGAAGTTTGCACTAGATATATCACATCGAATTGTGTTCTAGCAATATCATAACGAAGTGCACACTAGCAATATCGTATCGAAATATGCACCAGCAATATCATATCGAAGATAGTTCCAGCAATGTCATACGAAATATGTACTAGCAATATCATATCGAAGTATATACTAGCAATAACATGGAAGTGGGAACTAGCTATATCATATAAAATTGTGCACTAGCAATATCATATCGAAGGGTTTACTAGCGATATCATGTAGAAGTGTGTACTAGCAATATCATATCTAAAATTTACTAGCAATATCATAACGAAGTGTGTACTAGCAATATCATATCAATATTTGTTCAAGCATAATCACATCGAAGTAAGTTCTAGCAATATCATATGGAAGTTTGAACTAGCAATATGATATCGAAGTGTGTATCAGCAATACCATATCGAAGTGTGTACTAGCTATATCATATCGATATGTGTACTAGCAATATCATATCAAAATGTGTACTAGGAATATCATATCGAATTGCGAACTAGCAAATTCAAATCGAAGTGCGTACTAGCAATATCATATCAAAATTTGTAGTATCAATATCATATCGAAGTGGGTACTGCAAATTTCATATCGAAATATGTACTAGCAGTATAATAACGAATTTTGTACTAGCAATACAATATCGAAGGTTCTACTAGAAATTTCATATCCAAGTTTGTAATGTCAGTATCATATCGAAGAGTGTACTAGCAATATCACATCTTAGTGTGTACTCCCAATAACAAATCGATGTATGTACTATAGATATCATATCGAATTGTGTTCTAGAAATATTATATCTAAATGTGTACTAGAAATATTATATAAAATATGTACTAGAAATATCATATCGAAGTGCGTTCTAGCAAAATCATATCGAAGTGTGTACTAGCAATATCATATCGAAGTGTGTACTAGCAATATCGTATCGAAGTGTTTACCAGCAATATCATATCGAAATTTGTACTAGCAATATCATATCGAAGTGTGTAATAGCCATATAATATCGAAGTGTTTACTAGCAATTTCATATCGAAATTTGTAGTTGAAATAACATATCGAATTTTGTACCAGCAATTTCATATCGATGTTTGTACTAGAAATATCATATCGAAGTGCGTACTAGAAAGATCATATCGAAGTGTCTACTAGCAATATCATATCGATGTGTGCACTAAAAATATCATATCGAAGATTGTACCAGCAATATCATATCGAAGCGTGTACTAGCATTATCGTATCGAAATGTGTACTAGCAATATCACTTAGAAGTGTGTACTTCCAATATCATATCGAAGTTTGTACTAGCAATATCTTATCGAAATGTGTACCAGCAATAACATATCGAAGTGTACTAGCAATAACATATAGAAGTGTGTACTAGCAACATAATATCGAAGTGCTTCATAGCAATTTCATATCGATGTTTGTAGTAGAAATAAAAAATCGAATTTTGTACCAGCAATATCGTATCGATATATGTACTAGAAATATCTTATCGAAGTGCGTACTAGCAAGAATATATCGAAGTGTGTACTAGCAATATCATATCGAAGTGTGTTCCAGCAGTATCGTATCGAAGCGTGTACTAGCAATAACGTATTGAAGTGTGTACTAGCAATATCAATTAGAAGGGTGTACTACCAATATCATATCGAGTTTGTACAAGCAATATCGTATGGAAATGTGTACTAGCAATATCATATCGAAGTGTGTACTAGCAATATCAAAACGAAGTGTGTAGTCGAAATATAAAATCGAAGTGTTTACTTGCAATATCATATCGATATTTGTTACATAACTATCATATCGAAGTGTGTACTTGAAATATCATATTTTAGTGAGTATTCTCAATATCAAATCGAAGTATCTACTACCAATATAATATCGAATTTTGTACTAGAAATATTATATCCAATTATGTACTATCAATATCTTTTAAAAATGTGTACTAGAAATGTCAAATCGAAGTATGTACTAGCAGTATCATATCGAAGTGTGTACTAGCAAAATCATATCGACGTTTTTACAAGCAATATCATATCGAAGTGTGTACTAGCAATATTATATCGAATTGTGTACTAGCAAATATCATATCGAAGTGTGTACTAGCAATATCATATAGAAGTTTCTACTAGCAATATCATATCAAATTATGTTCTAGAAATATCATAACGAACTGTGAACTAGCTTTATCATATCGAAGTGTTTGGTAGCAATATCGTATTGATGTTTGTAACAGAAATATCATATCGAATTGTGTACTAGCAATATCATATCGAAGTGTGTACCTGTAATATCATATCGAAGATTGTAATAGTAATATCATATCGAATTGCTTACTAGCAAAATTATATCGAAGTGTGTACTAGCAATACCGAATCGAAGTATGTACTAGCATTATCATATCGAAGAGTATACTAGCAATACCATACCGAAATTTGTAATAGAAATATCATATCGAAGTGTCTACTAGCAATATGATATCGATGTGTGCACTAACAATATCATATCGAAGTGTGTACCAGCAATATCAAATGGAAGCGTGTACTAGCAATAACGTATCGAAGTGTGTACTAGCAATATCACTTAGAAGTGTGTACTACCAATATCATTTCGAAGTTTGTACTAGCAATATCGTATCGAAATATGTACCAGCAACATCATATCGAAGTGTGTAATAGCAATATCATAATGAAGTGTACTAGAAATATCATATCTAATTGTTTACTTGCAATATCATATCGATATATGTTACAGAACTATCATATCGAAGTGTGTATTTGAAATATCATATATTAGTGAGTATTCTCAATATCTAATCGAAGTATCTACTACCATTATCATATCGAATTGTGTACTCTAAATATTATATCCAATTTTGTACTAGCAATATCATATAAAATTGTGTACTAGAAATGTCAAATCGAAGTATGTACTAGCAGTTTCATATCGAAGTGTGTACTAGCAAAATCATTTGGACTTTTGTAGTAGCAATATCATATCGAATTGTGTACTAGCAATATTATATCGAAGGGTGTACTAGCAAATATCATATCGAAGGGTGTACCAGCAATATCATATCGTAATGTATACAAGAAATATCATATAGAAGATTCTACTAGCAATATCATATCAAAGTATGTACTAGAAAAATCATATTGAAGTGTGAACTAGCAATATCATATCGAAGTGTTTAGTAGCAAAATCGTATTGATGTTTGTAACAGAAATATCATATCGAATTGTGTACTAGCAATATTATATCGAAGTGTGTAATAGCAATATCCAATCAAATTATGTACTAGCATTATCCTATCGAAGAGTGTACTAGCAATACCATACCGAAATTTGTAATAGAATTATCATATCGAAGTGTGTACTAGAAATATTATATCGAAGTGTGTACCAGAAATATCATATCGAAATGTATACTAGAAATATCATATCGAAGTTTGTACTAGCAATATCATATCGAAGTTTGTACTAGAAATATCATATCGAAGTATGTATATGCAATATCATATCGAAGTGTTTACTAGCAATATCTTATCGAAGAGTGTACAGAAATATCATATCGAAATGTGTACTAACAATATCACGTCGAATTGTGTACTAGCAATATAATATCGAAGTGTTTACTAGCAATATCATATCGAAGTTTGTATTAGAAACAACGTATCGAAATTATACTAGCAATATCTTATCGAAGTGTGTATTAGGAATATCACATAGAGGTTCATACCGGCAATATCATATCGAATTTTGTACTAGCAGTATTAAATCTAAGATTTTTTCTAGCAATATCATTTCGAACTTTGTAGTAAAAATATCATTCAATATATTTACCAGCAATATCATATCGAAGTTTGTACTAGGAATATCATTACGAAGTGTGTACTAGCAGTATTATATCGAAGTGTATACTAGCAATATCATACCGAAGTGGGTACTAGCAATATCATATCCTAGTTTCTACTAGAAATATCATATCGAAATATGTACTAACATTATCATATCGATGTGTGTACTAGCAATATCATATCGAATTGATTAATAGCAATATCGTATCGAAGTTTGTAACAGAAATAGCATATCGGTGTGTGTACTAGCAATATCATATCGAAGTGTGTAGCTGCAATAGTATATCAATGTTTGTAAAAGCAAAAATATGACGAAATTTTTACTAGTAAAAAATATCGAAATGTGTACTAGCAGTATTATATCGAAGTATGTAGTAGAATTATCATTTCGAATTATATACTTGAAATATTATATCGAAATGTGTACCATCAAAATTATATCAAATTGTGAACAAAAATATTATATCGTAATGTTGAGTAGCAAATTCATATCGAATTATTTACTAAGAATATCATATTGAAGAATATACTAGCAATATCATATTGATGTTTGTAATAGCACTATCATATCGAAGTGTTAACTAGCAGTTTCATATCGAAGTTTATACTAGCAATACCTTTTTGAAATTTTTACTTGCAATATCATATCTAAGATTATACTAGCAATATCAAATCAAACTGTGTACTAATAATATCATGTCGAAATGTGTACTAGCAGTATCACATCGAAGTTTGCACTAGCAAAATCATATCGAAGTGTGTACTAGCAAATTTAAATAGAATTTTGCAATAGAAATATCATATCGAAATGTGTACTAGCAATATCATATCGAAGTTTGTACTAGGAATATCATATCTAAGTGCGTACTAGCAATATTATATCGAAGTGTATAATACCAATATCACGTCGACGTGAGTACTAGCAATATCATATCGAAGTTAGCACTAGCAATATCATATCGAAATATGTACCAGCAATATCTAATCGAAGATAGTTCCAGCAATGTCATACGATGTATGTACTAGCTATATCATATCGAAGTTTGTACTAGCAATATCATATCGAGGTATGTACTAGCAATAATATATCGAAGTGTGTTCTAGCAATATTATAAAAGTGTGTACTAGTAATATAATATTTCAGTGTGTACTAGCAATATCATATAGAAATGTGTAATAGCAATAACATATCTAAGATTTTGCTAGTAATATCATATCGAAGTATGTACTGGAAATATCATATCGATGTTTGTTTAAGCATAATAACATCGATGTGTGTCCTAGAAATTTTAGATGGAATTTTGAACTAGCAATATAATATCGACTTGTTTATCAGCAATACGATATCGAAGTGTGTACTAGCAATATCGTACCGAAGTGTGTACTTGCAATATCATATGGAAATGTGTAGTAGCATTATCATAACGAATTTCGAAGTAGCAATATCGTATCGAAGTGCGACTAACAAATAATTAAGAAGTGCGTACTAGGAATATAATATCGAAGTGTGTACTAGTAATATCATATCAAAGTTTGTAATATCAATATATCGAAGTGGGTACTACAAATTTCATATCGAAATTTGTACTAGCATTACAATATCGAAGTGTGTGCTAGAAATATAATATCGATGTTTGTTCTAGGAATATCATACCGAAGTTTGAACTTGCAATATCAGAACCAAATATTTAGTAGCCATATCTTAAGAAAGTATTTACCTGCAATATCATATATATGTGTGTACTAGCAATATCATATCGAAGTGTGTACTAGAAATGTCAAATCGAAATGTGTACTAGCAATAATATGCTGAAGCTTTTACTAGAAATATCATATCGAAATGTGTACTAGCAATATCATATCGAAATGAGTACAAGCATTATCATATCGAGTGTGTCCTAGCAATATCATATCGAAATGTGTACTAGGAATATAATATCTATTTGCTTTCTAACAATAACATTTCGAAATATGTACTAGCAATATCATATCGAAGTTTGTATTGGCAATATCATATCGTTGTGTAAATCAGCAATATATTATCGACTTGTGTAATAGAAATATCATATTGATGTTTTTACTAAAAATATCATATATAAGTTTGAACTAGCCATATCATATCGAAGTGTGTAATAGCAATATCATATCGAAGTGTGTACTAGCAATATTATATCGACGTGTGTAATAGCAATATCTTATCGAAGTTTGTACTAGAAATATCATATCGAAATGTGTACTTGTAATATCTTATCGAAGTGTGTTCTAGCAATATCATATAGAAGTGTGTACTAGTAATATCATATCGAAGTGTGTACTAGCAATATCATATAGAAGTGTGTACTAGTAATATCATATTGAAATGTGTACTAGCAATATCATATCGAAAAGTGTCCTAGAAATATCATATCGAAGTGTGTACTAGCAACATCAAATCAAAGTGTGTATTAGGAATTTCATATCGAAGTGTGACTTGAAATTTCTTTTCGAATTGTGTACTAGCACTATCATATCGAAGTGTGTATTAGCAAAATCGTATCGAATTGTGTACTAGCAATATCATATCGAAGTGTTTACTCAACATATGGTATCGAAGTGTGTACTAGCAATATCATATCGAAGTTTGTAGTAGCAATATCATATCGATGTTTGTAATAGCAATATCATATCGAAGTGTGTACTAGCAAAATGGTATCGAATTGTGTACTAGCCATATGATTTCGAAGTGTGTACTAGCAACATCATATTGAAGTGTTTACAAGCAACATCATATCGAAGTGTTTACTAAAAATATCTTATCGAAGTGTGTACTAACAATATCATATAGAAGTGTGTACTAGCCTTATCATATCGACGTGTGTAATAGCAATATCTTATTGAAGTGTGTACTAGCAATATCATATCGAAATGTGTACTTGCAATATCATATCGAAGTTTGTACTAGCAATATCATATCGAAATATGTATTAGCAATATCTTATCGAAGTGTGTACTAGCAATATCATATAGAAGTGTGCACTAGCCATATCATATCGAATTGTCTACTAGCAATATCATATCGACGTGCGTACTAGAAATATCATATCGAAATTTGAACTAGCAATATCATATAGATGTGTTTATTAGCAATATCATATCGAAGTGTGTGTTAGCAATATCATATCGATGTTAATACTAGCAGTATCTTATCGAAGTTTGTACCAGGAATATCATATCGAAATGTGTACTATCAATATTTTATCGACGTTTTTACATGCACTATCATACCGGAGTTTGTGCTAGCAATATCATATCGAAGGGCGTAATATAATATCATATCGAAGTGTGTTCTAGCAATATCATATCAAAGTGTGTACTAGAAATATCATATCGAAGTTTCTACAAGCAATATCATATCGAATTAGTACTAGGAATAATATATAGAAATGTGTACTAGCAATATCATATCGAAATTTTACTAGCAATATCATATCAAAATTTGTTACAGAAATATCACATCGGTGTGTGTACTAGCTATATCATATCGAAGTGTGTAACAGGAAAATTTTATCGAAGTTTTTACTAGCAATATCATATCAAATTGTGTACTATCAATATCATATCGGAGTGTGTACTAGCAATATCAAGTCGAAGTATGTACTAGCAATATAATATCGCTATTTTACTAGCAATATTATATCGAAGTGTGTACCAGGAACACTTTATCGAAGTGTGTACTAGCAATATCATATCAAAATGTGTAATAGCAATATCATATCGAAATATGTATTAGAAATATCATATCGAATTGTATACTAGCAATATCATATCGAAGTTTGTCCTTGCAATATCATATCGAAGTTTGGACTAGCAATATCATATCGAATTGTGTACAAAAATAGCATATCGAAGTTTGTACTAGCATTATAATATCGTAGTGCGAACTAGCAGTATCATATCGAAGTGTTTATTAGCAAAATCATATCGAATTTAGTTCTTGCAATATCATATCAAAATTTGTAATTGCAATATCATTTCAAATTGTGTACAAGCAACATCATATCGAAATGTGTAATAGCAATATCATACCGAATTGTGTACTAGCAATATCGTATGGAAGATTGTACTAGCAATATCATATCGAAGTTTGTACTAGCAATATCATATCGAAATGTGTACTACACATATCATATCTAAGTGTGTACTAGCAATATTATATCGAAGTGTATATTAGAAATATCATATCAAAGTTTGTACATGGAATATTATATCGAATTATGTACCAGCAATTTCATATCGAAGTGTATACTAGCAAAATCATATCGAAGTTTGTACTAGCAATATTATATAGAAGTGTG
>Ga0131853_10012566_pt1 | contig 15522 bp, 24 predicted proteins | sample TergutLab28metaG_FD_92764 | JGI IMG/M metagenome (GOLD analysis project Ga0131853, IMG submission 92764) | Labiotermes labralis P1 segment gut microbial communities from Petit-Saut dam, French Guiana - Lab288 P1 (version 2) (version 2) | ecosystem: Host-associated > Arthropoda: Insects >...
CTGCTCGATAGCGCAGGGAAGGTCATGGCCCTAGCCCAGGATGCCGCAGACGTGCTCGAGCAGCAGGCCGCTGAAATCGCACGGCTGAAGGAGCAGATGCTGAAGGTGCGCAACGTCTGCAACCACCTCGCGCGCCTCGGCTTCCTGCGCGTCGAAGAATCGACGCAGGCGATCAAGCGACGCCTGGATGACATCCTCGATCCGGTCGCTGAGGACGGGGTGACGCAGTGAAGCGCGCAAGAAGGCAAGACACGCACACCCGCGTCGCCTACGCGCAGGGTGGCTGGGTTGGCGGAGGCATCAAGCTCAACGATCTACGGGATCTCGTGGCCGCCACGGAAGACTTTGACGAGCACTCTCACGTCAAGCTGGAGCACAGCACGATCACCATCACCGAAACGAAATCGACACGCTGGGCAGATGCTGGCAGGAGTGGGACAGAACAATGACGACAAGAGACGAGTTCTCAAGCTCCGCTCATCGCGAAGCGTTCCGCCTCTACAACAGTGACATCGATGCTGAGACTGGCGCGAGCTTCGACGACTGGGGCTACGCCGAGTGCGAGCGCCGCGCATTCGTGGCCGGCGCCGAATGGGCAGCGAACAGAAGGGTCGTGGAACTCACCGAGGCGATCGAGAAGATCCGCGAGCTCATGCCCTACGCGGCAACCAAGGCCCCCACGATCAATCGCATCATCTTCGACGTCATGCCGAAGGAGGCCGACTGATGCATGCCGCAATGGACCGCCAGTTCGGACTCCCACTGCCAGATGCCGTGCGCAATCAGGTGGCTGAGCTTCTCTACACAGACATGCCGATCACGCAGATCGCGCAGGAGGTGGGCGTCGGCCGCGACTTCGTGTACTCGGTGAACGACCAGCGCCAGATCCGCGATCTCGACCGCTCCCGCACGCACCAGCTGCTCGCTGCACTGCGTGCTGGCGCCGATGCGACCTACGTTCCGAAGCCGAAGAAGAAGGCTGCGCCACGGTACGAGATCGCCGATCAGGTGGTCGAGATCGATATGGCTGCGCTCGAGGTTCCGAGGACTGCTGAGGAACTGCGCATCATGCTCGACATCCCGCACTTCGCGCGGCACATCCAGCGCGGCACGATCCTCCGCTTCGAGTGGATCGACTTCAAGAAGAAAGCAGACAGCAAATGAGCATCGACGTCCAGGTCGGCACCACGAGGTGCAAGGGCATCGTGCCCCGACTCATCCAGTTCGCGCAGGGCGGTGACCCCAACGTGCACGCCTTCGTCCAGGTGCGGATCCTGCCGTCGCCGGGCGAGGTGCACTCCAAGTACATCCAGTACAGCGTGAGCGCCGAGCCGGAGGGGCTCAAGCGGCGCGAGCTCAACTACTGGGGCGCCGACAACCCGACGAGCGACCTTGACCTCGACGAGCAGTCTGTGCAGAAAATGCACGACTTCATCGAGGCGGAGCTCGCGCTGCGCGCCGGCTACGACTTCGGAGATGACGGCGTGCTCGGCCTCGACATGCTCGCCAAGAAGTACGTGCCGTGGTTCCCGCGTGCGATCTTCCGCTGGGCCGAGAGGCGCTACTCGAAGGGCAAGCTGCTCATGTGCTCGCAGTTCGCGGTCGACGTGCTGCGCGCAGGAGGGCTCGACCCGTGGCCTGGGCTGGCAAGCGGCTCGATTGCACCGCGGGACATCCACACCTGGCTCCGCAAGATGGGCTGGGCAGAGTGACCGACGACGAGAAGCTCGAGTTCCTGCACGACTACTCCGCCTGGCGCAACGAGCGCGCACTGAATGGGGGAGTGCCGACGCCGGAGGACTACCTCGAGGAGCTCCGGCGCCAGAAGCTCGAGGATTTGGTCGACGGGTTGACCAAGGCGCTCGGTTACATCCGTGACCAGATCGACCACGTCATCGACGACACTGCGCTCATCGACGACGAAGCGATCGAGAAGGTGCGCAAGCGGCTGTTCGAGGTCGGATCAATCATCGGCTCGGCGCTCCAGTGACGCTCGACAGAAGGCGCGCCCAGGCGTACATCCGCGATCAGGCCGACCGCTCCTTCCAGGATCTCCACGAGAGCGGCGAGAAGGTGAAGTGCCACGGCAAGCCCGCTCTGTACGTCGACTTCAAGCCAAACGATCGCCCGTCACCGGAGGGCGCGCAGAGGCTGTGCGCCGGCTGCCCCGTGCTGCAGGAGTGCCGCGACATCGCGCACAACTCTCCGAGAGGAATCCTGCATGGCGTGTACGGCGGCCAGACATGGATCGACGGAGTAATCCAGACCGACTAGCTTAAAGAACGCTTAAAGCCCCTTGTTCTTCGCACAGAATTGCGCGTAAATGGACACATGCCGCGAGATGCGCGGAACAGAAGGGGGCACAAAGTGTTCTGGCTGAACACCCGTAGGAGGTGAGTGGCTTCGTCTATGACCGACCAGTCGACGAAGGAGCCGATCATCAGAAGGTCGAACTGACGGGGCAGTAGCTGGGGAGCTACTGCCCCTCTCCATTTTCCGCACAGAAGGAGCAAGCAATGAGCATGACTGAAGACGAGATGAGGGACTTCCTCATCCGCGCGTTCAACCCGCGCAGCACCCGCGACGACCAGATCGAGGTCGGAGCATCCAACCTCTCCGATCCATGCAACCGCTGCCGAGCGCACGCGATCGCCGGCAACCCGCGCAGCGCGGGCTTCATGGACGCAGCATGGGGAGGGCGTCGAGTCGGCACCTCGATCCACCAGCACATCGAGGGCAACCTCAAGCGCGCTGCAGCCACCGCAGATGCCGAGGGCGACGATCTCGCGCGCCTCGGTGCAGACTTCCCTGGTCTCGAGCCGGAGCGGCATGTCACCCTCGGCGAACTCGCCCCTGGGCGCATCGTCAACTCGACCACCGACCTCTACATCCCCTCTCGCCGCGTCGTCGAGGACACCAAGAGCACTGACCTGCGCAAGATGGCCTTCATGGTCGACGCGATCTCGATGCTGCGCGGCGAGGGGCCTGTCTTCGGGCGCGGACACCGTTTCACGGATCTGTATCTCGAGCATGAGGGCAAGACGACGCCGGGACTCTTCCGCAAGATCATCGACGGCGTCTCCGAGCGCGAGTACGCGGATGAGATCGAACACGCCAAGTACAAGCTGACGCGCTACTCGAACCAGCTGCATTTGTACGCAAAATCGATCACCGACGAGGGCCTGCCGGTCGACGACCTCTTCATCGGTCTCATCGCCCGTGACTCCGCCATGACCGTCGACAGCCGCGACTCCGCGCGCTACCACGACGATTCCGCACCGCGTGGCATCCGCGCGATCCGCTTCGCCTACGTGCCCGACTATGCGGCCGGCCTGTGGAAGAGCGCGCAGGCGATGGCGAAGGATCTCGAGTCGGGCAAGACTGCGCCGATCGACTATCCGAGCCATCCGCTGTGCGGGATCTGCGATGACGAGCGCAAGCGGGAAGCCAAGCTCGACTCCGCGCCGCCCGCACCCGTCGAGCTCATCGCAGCCGACCCCTGGGCGGCCTAACCACAACATCTTGGGGTGCCGGATATCCGGCGCCCCAAGGCTCCGAACTCACAGCATCTGTGGCTTGTTTTTCGCACAGAATGCAGTCAAAATCGAAATCCGAACACCTCAAGGGAAGAGGAAACACACCATGAGCACCACCATCGAGGCACCCGTTGCCCCCGCTCCGGTCAAGCGTTCGCTGACCGACATGATCCCCGGTCTCGCGTCCCGCAAGAAGGACGCCGCCACCCTCGGCCTTCCGGGCCTCATCGTCCTGCAGGGCGAGGCCAAGATCGGCAAGACTTTCACCCTCGCCGGCATCCTCAAGGTGCCCGCCTACCGCAACTCCCGGATCCTGTTCCTCGACTTCGAGGACGGCGCTATGACGCTCTCCAACGACCCGCAGTTCCAGGCGGCAGCTGAGAGCGGTCAGGTGAGCATCTTCACGATCGACCCCACTGATACTGTCGAGTCGTACAACCTCATCTGCTCGCTGCTCGGCTACAAGGATGAGCGCGGTCGCCCCGTCAAGGGTGCGCTGTTCTCCGAGCACCTGAGCGAAGAGGAGCGCTTCGACATCATCATGATCGACTCGTTCGATGTGATGCAGAAGATCGTCCACGACTACCTCGACATGACCACTCTCTCGAGCGACGGTCTCAAGACCGACAAGCTCGGCGCCTACGGCAAGCTGGCGCCGGCGACCAAGGACATCCTCTGGACGCTCAAGATGTGGAACGGGCTCGGCATCGTCATCTCCCACGTCCAGGAGAAGAACGACGCGAAAACCGGTCTGCCGAAGCTCACCATGAAGCTCGACGGCTCCGCTCGAGACGACGCTCCCTCGATCCCCGACATCATCGTCAACCTCTCACGCCGCAACGATGAGGCCGGCACCTCGCACCTCGTCGGCGACATGAGCGGCGACGAGTCGATGCTTGTCGGCAACCGCCTCTTCCACAACGAGCCCGTGTGGGACTTCTCCCTCCCGCGGCTCTACCAGATCATCAACGGCAAGATCAACCAGACCCAGCAGAAGATCGCCGCAGTGCGCGGCACTGCGCAGAAGACTGCGGCGCCCGTCGCGGTCGAGACCGAGACCGCGGCAGACGCGGCGTAGAAGGAGACACAGCAATGGCACTCTCAGCAGCAATCGCGAAGGCATACGCCGAGGTCGGCAACGGCGCAGGCAGGGTTGCCGCCCTGCCGGAGAACACGGTGGTGCGCGCGTTCGTCAACCCCACCAAGAAGGACACCACCTTCATCGAGAAGGTGCAGTTCGCCAAGCAGGGGCCGAACGCGCAGATCCCCGCGTGGAACATGCGCTTCGTCGTCCCCCAGGGCTACCAGCACGCGAACAAGAACTTCTTCGCCCGCGTGCCGCGCGCCTACTTCATCACCGGCCAGAAGGGGCAGGTTCCCGCCTACCTGACCATGCAGCTGTTCAAGGCGCTCGGCTACACCGACGAGACCCTGCAGGACGACACCCCGCAGAAGCTCACCGACCGCGAGATCTTCGGCAAGCCCGTCGACCTCGTCCTCGGCGTGCAGGAGGACTTCAAGTGGGGCGACTACCTCGCGGGCCTCAGCCCGGAAGAGCGCCAGGAGGCCGAGCAGAAGGCGGCGGCGAACCCGCTCTACAAGCAGATCAACACGATCAAGTTCATCAACGCCCCGAAGGCATCGACCGGCAAGACTGTCGCCGCAGTTCCGGCAGGAGCGGGTGCAGGAGCGCCGGCGCCGGTCGAGATGAGCGACCCGTGGGCACCCACCGCTCCGATCGCGGACGCGAGCGCCGGCGAGGAAGACCCGTGGGCGAACTTCGATCCGGCACAGAACGTCCTCTAGACCGTCTAGAGGATCGCCGCCTGGGGGAGTAGCAAACCTCTTCCCCTGATGAATGCGCCCCAGGCGGCACGCGCAGTAGCTCTAAATGGCAGGAGCCCCGGTCTTCGGGCGGTGCGGGTTCGAATCCCGTCTGCGCACAAAATCAACATGGAAGGAGCGCCGGTAGGTGCCAAGGAGAATCGACCGCACGATTGCAGAGCATGCCCTGGCTGCGGCCGAATCCGGGCTCCGGGTGTTCCCGCTCATCCCGCTCGGGAAGCTGCCCCTCAACAAGGGCTGGCTCGATCAGGCGACCACCGATCCCGAGACGATCATGGGCTGGTTCCTCGCCGAGCCTGGCGCCAACTACGGCATCCGCACGGGCGACGTCAATGACCTGATCGTCGTAGATGTCGACGGCCCGAAGGCCCAGGAGCACTGGGCGTCCCTCGGCTTCGGATCAGGCGCAGTCGTCAAGACCACCTCGGGGCCGAACCGGTCGCACCACTACTTCCGCACGCCGGAAAATGTGGACATCCGCAACTCTCAGGGCGCGAAGGGCGGCATCTTCGTCGACCCGGAGAACAAGGACGATCACATCGATGTCCGCGGCTGGCATGGGCTCGTCGTCGGTCCCGGAAGCAAGACCCCGACGGGCACATACGTCGGCGACATCTCGGACATCCCCGACGCTCCGCAGGGCCTGATCGAACTCCTGCCGAAGAAGCAGAAGTTCTACGCCACCGAGATCCCCGATGACGTCCCTGTGGTCGAGGAGGCTGGAGCGGGCGAGCGCCGCGTGCTCAAGTGGATCGTCGAGGATCTCCTGTCGCTGCCCGCCGTTTGGGCGCCGGGAAGCGGGTGGCACGACACTGTCTATGGCTCGGCGTGCTTCCTGCAGCGCATCGCCAACAGCCCGTACTACGCACTTGATCAGGCTGGGGCGCGCGCCATTCTCTTCCAGAACACCCCGACTTATGAAGGCTGGGGTGCTGAGGAGATCGAGCGCCAGTGGCTGTCTGCGCTGGAGAGCACCGCGGGTCAGTGGATGGAGGCGCCGCACTCCTTCAACGACGACATCCCGACGCTGATCCCGCTGTTCAAGGCGCAGGAGCGGATGCCTGAGTTCGACTCGACCGGCCGCCAGTTCCTCGACCTGACGATCTCGCAGCCAACCAGTGACACGCTGCCGGCGCGCTGGAACCGGGTGCACACGATCCTGCTCGAGTCCTTCCGCGCCGACCTCGACATGTCGCACGCGATGACGTTCGCCTGCACGTCAGTCGCCGCCGAGCCGATCATGTCCGAGGCGGACGGGCGCCTCCGCGTCTTCCGTGAGGCACAGCGCGCGCACAAGGAGGTGGAAGCCGAGCGCGAGACGGGCGCGCTGACCGTCGTGGAGGAGTACATGCCACAGGAGTACGACAGCGATCCCGTCCTGCTTCTCGCGGATGACGAGCGCGAGATGCTCGAGACGGAGGAGTTCCGCTGGTTCGGCTGTGACTACCTCGAGTGGGCGAAGGCATCTGACCCACTGGCGAACCTTGCCTACCACCGCATTGACATGTGGATCGCGCTCTCGACGATCTTCGGCGGCGTGGCGCAGATCACAGCCGACGGCAGAAGGCCGCTCGGCGTCAACTTGTGGGCCATCACGATCGGCCCCTCGAGCTCGGGCAAGTCCGAGGCGCTCAGCCTCATGGAAGACCTGATCGACGCCTGCTGGCCCGACGACGACACCCCGAACATCGGCGCCGACGCGACGACCGAGGCGCTGCACGACGCCCTGATCCTGCGTGATGGGAAGCCGTCGATCATGGCGGTCGACGAGGCGCACAGACTGCTCGGCGAGCTTGCGGGTGGCAAGTCGTTCCGCGGTGACCTGATCACGTCGATGACCGAGTTCTTCGATGGGAAGGTGCGCGCCTCGCAGCGCTCGAGCAAGAAGGAGATCTCGGGCAAGCGGGCCTCCACGTCGTTCGGCTTGCTCCTGCAGGGCACGCCTGATCGGATGCGCTCCGTCCTTCCGATCGACCTGTGGACGCGAGGGTTCCTGCCCCGAGCGCTGTTCGTGATCGGCGAGAAGGGCCAGATCCCCGAGGGGGCGCTGGACGTGCAGTTCGGCGTGGCGAAGGGTGACAGGGCGCGCGCCAAGACGCTGCTGCAGTGGGCTGCCGATCTCAAGGAGTACAAGCGCAAGGTCAACAACAGGTTCGGCCAGACGAATGCCGATGGCCGTGTGATCCCGTTCGAGATGCAGGTCGCCCCCGAGGCTCAGGCGCGGTTCAACATCGCTATGCGCAAGATGCGCGCGATCCTCGCCTCCAAGCCCAACCAGGACGCACTCGAGCCCTACGCCAACCGCATCCCGACGCACCTGGCGAAGATGATGTCGCTCGTCGCGCTCAGCCAGGGGCGCGGGCGGGTCGAGGAGCGGGATGTGCTGATCGCGCTGGCCGACCTCGAGATATTCATCACGGCCGGCGTCGAGGTGTCGAAGATGTCTGTCGACTCGGAGTTCTCGCGTGAGGTCGACGAGCTCGAGCAGATGATCGCCAAGGAGCAGGGCCGCATGGAGACGGCCGTCATCTACCGGCGCATGAAGAGGCCATCGTTCGAGGTCGACAAGCTCATCTCGCAGCTGTCGGCCGAGAGACGGGTGCGAAGGGCGCAGGCGCCCACAGGAGAGAACGTCGTGGAAATCCTCCGCGCGAACAACGAAGGAGCAATTGCAGCATGAGCAAGCAGGCGAGAAACCACATCAGGATCTTCCTAGAGCCAGGGGACGCGTTTCACCCTCTCGGGGAACACCCAATCGAGGTGCGTATTCACATCAGGGACGTAAGACTTTTTGCTCAATTGTTCGGGCACTCGCCGGCCGGCCTTCCGGTCCATGATGCACAACTCAATTGGGCGGGGCGCGACTTCCTGCTCCACAAAATTCCCGCAGAGCGTGCCGCTGACGAGATTGGCGTGTGGGCCGCATACCCCGTCGATGAGCTCGAGGCAGCGCGCATCGAGACATTTCGCAAGACCGTGATTGACGGCGACTCGTGACCACGCAGGAACTCCGCAACAGCCGCCGCGATGCCCTACGCGCCGCACGCGACTACCTGGCGCACCTCGAGGACATGAGCCCGCAGATGCGCCTGCAGGCCGCGCTCGATCTCAGTGAGTACGGAACCTTCAATGCCAGCCTCCTCGCCAGGTGGTTCAACCTGAGCCCGACGACGCTCCGGCGCACGCACGGTCTTGCGATGCACCGCTCTGGCAACTGGGGCATCGAGAGGCTGGCCGCGAAGGACGTGGGTACCGCCTACGAGCTCACGCGCGCCGGCGCCCTGCACGACAGGCCGAAGACGCTCATCTTCGCCGCCCACCAGGACGGGCTCAGCTTCGTGCAGATCGGAGCGCTGCTCGGCATTCACAAGCAACAGGTCAACAGGATCGTCAAGCGAATCATCGGAGAGAGGCCCTACTGATGTTCGGCAAGAAGAAGATCGACAAGACGGTGCCAGTGCCGGCGCCCGAAGGCCAGAAGTGGCTCATTCGGAGGACGGTGTTTAGAAGCCTCACTACGGGCGCATCCGTGTACTCGCTCGAGCTTGTGCCCACCAACGTCACGCTCGACAAGTCCGGGTGGCGACATGAGCGCAACGGCGAGTACCTCTACGAAACCTTCCCGAGCGAGACCTTCATTCGGGACAAGGAGATCCGCAAGACGTCAGAGCGCGTCCTGCGCCAGTACGAAGCCGACCTCAGACAGAGCGATCGAGACCAGCGACTCGTCGGAGAGATCACCGGCCGATGACCAGGGCGAAGACGCACAAGTACAACCCGCACGCCTGCGCCTACCTGGAGTCAATCGGACTCAACCCCGACGAGATCGGGCGTGACGGTGTCGATGGCACCGGCTACTGGCAGTTCAACTTCAGGGGCAAGAAGCGCATCCCGGCCGACGGCACGCGCGAGTGGCGGACCCGTCTCCAGTGGCGCTCGCCTGACGAGTACCAGGGGCTCCTCGAGGCGATGGAGCTCGACCGCAAGGAGGGGGTGTCGACGTGGTAGCCGTCCTGCCGATCCCGGTCTATCCGTATCCACCGACGCCAGAGCAAGTCCAGGCCATCAAGGCGGCGAAGGATGCCCTCTGCAAGCGCGATGGCATCGAGTTCGGCCTCCAGGTCGCTCGTGCCGTTCCTGCGTCGCCTGTGCGCGTTCTGGCCTTCGCTCCGCCGCCGTTCCTGTGCGAGGCGGCGATGGTTCGGTCGCTCGAGCCAGCTGAGATGGAGCGGTGGCTCGAGTGGTGCCTAGACGAGGAGCAACCCGTCGAGGCCGGCCTGACATGGGAGAAGTGGTTCTCCTATGCCTTCAAGGCACCAGTCAAAGAGGTGACGCACGAATACAGCGGCGCCGACCAATTCCAGTGGATGCAAGACCGAGAAGACGCGAAGGAGCGCGGTGTCCGATTCGAAGAAGACTGACTGGGCTCTGTACTTCCGCACCCGCCAGCAGGAGCTCGAGGCCGCGCATGCCGTCGCGATCGCCGATGAGCCGATCACGCGGACCCCGGCGATTCCGCAAGAGAAGGTCGGCATATCCGTGAAGAGGGTGCTCACCCGCGCCGATGCGATAGGTCTCGAGGTGAAGCAGCAGGCGTTCTTCGAGCACCGCGGTCGCACGTTCTACATGACCGACAGCGACAACCACACTGCCGGCGACGTGAAGACCGAGGCGAAGGACATCGCGATCCTGCAGGTCTTCGCGCGGCATCCGCAGGCGCGGCTCGGCGTGCTCGCCGAGTTCGCCGACAACAAGTTCTCCTGGGCTCGAGTTGCCGATCCGGTCGGCGTTCCGCGCGAGCTCTACGTCGACTACATGCCGAACAAGGTCGAGGCCAAGAGCGCCGGCTGGAGCGAGGGGAAGCGCGTCGCAGTCGGCGGCCGACTGAACGGCACGTACAACGACGGCGCGATGCTCAACGAGCACGACGTTCTGTTCACCAAAGCAACCGATTTGATCGCATGGCTCGACGACTGGCAGGCGATCCTGAGCGCAAAGAAGGCAGCATGATCCTCGAGCAAAATCCCGAGACTGGCTACTGGGACCGCAACCTGCGCACGCACGTTCCAGAAGAATGTGCAGATCACCCGTGCGCGATCCACAATCATCCGAGCAACCATCCGCTGAAGGATGCGCCGCTCAACTGGCGCACCGACAGGAAGCTCCTCGAACGGATATGCGAGCACGGAATCGGCCATCCCGATGCCGATGCGATCGACTATCTCAGCACGGTAATTGGGTTCAAGGCAGCGCAACTAGAGGGCATCCACGGATGCTGCGGGTGCTGCGCATGACTGCCCAGCAGGACGCACTCAAGGGCATCCACCACTCGTGTTGCTGGAGTTCGCGCGGCTTCGTGAAGGCGCGCTACCCGAACCGCGAGGCCGCGCTCGAGAAGAACCACGGCGTCTACGAGCCCTACCCGTGCGAAGTGCACAAGGGCGACTGGCATCTGCGCACACCCAGGGAGAAGAAGTGACCGAACACGTGAAGAAGCTGCTGGCGCTTGACCCTGGCGGCACGACGGGCTGGAGTCTCTGGTACTACGGCGACATCACTCCGCTCACGCACATCGAGCACGGCATGATTGGCGGCGGCGTCGAGGGTTTCGTGCGCTGGTACATCGAGGATGCACCCGAGTTCGACGAGATCGTCTCCGAGTCCTTCGTGCTGGATGGCAGGACGGTCAGCCCGGACGTCACTCCGCTGCGCATCGAAGGGGCGCTGGTGGCCCTGTGGCCCGAGTACGTCATCTACCAGCGGAATCTCCTGAAGCGCCTCGCCCCCGATGACCTTCTCAAGCGCATCGGCTTGTGGTGGGCCGGCAAGGGCCACGATCGCGACAGCGCGCGCCACGCGCTCGCCCTCATGCAGTCCCGCAAGCACATCCCGACTCTCAAGTGGCTGTTCCCGCCCGAGTGATTCTGCGCACAGAATGAAGGCCCCCGAGCTATCTCGGGGGCCTTCTGGTTTTCGCTGGAAGTTACTTGGTGATGTGCAGTTCGGCGATGAGCGCCTGGGCGACGACGAGGACGCCGACGGCGGACCCGACATAGTCAGCCGGCTGACCATGCAGGATGCCCTGCGCAGCAGTGCCAACGGTGACAGCAACGCCGATGAACTGCGTGGCCTTGTAGATGATCTTGCGGATGGTAGGCGACAGCTTCGAGGTTGCCTTGGCAACGATCGGCTGGACGGAGGGCTGGGCGACGATGGCGTCAGCCTGCTTGACGACAGCCTCAGCGGAGCCGAGGTCGGTGGCGAAGTTGGTGGGGGTTTCAGTCATTCTGCGTCCTCACTGGCAGCTGGAACAGGTGAACTCGCCGTCCTCAGACATGGGGTCCACGGGGATGAAGTAGCCGTTGATGTTGTCGTTGTTCTCGTAGTCCATTGGACTTCTGATCATAGATTCTGTGCGAAGAACACGCCAAGAATCATGCCGCTGCGGCAAGCTCACCTGACTCGTACACAGTGCGCCCATCCTCGATCTGCACGAGATCCCAGAAGAACTCGCCCGACTCCTTGTAGCGGATGACGGCGACGCCCTGCTGCCAGTTCTCGTACTCGGTGAGCGGGCGTCCGTTCTGACCGATCGCGCCATTGACCGAGGGGACAGCGCCGTCCACTCGGCAGAGGCAGCCGGGGTTGATCGCGACCGACTTGATCTTGCCGGCGCGGTCCCAGGTGGTCTTCGACTGCGCCTCGAGTCGGTGCGTGTGGCCGAACGCGCGGGAGATGTGTGGGGTCTCGTTGACGTACTTCTCGGCCGTTGAGCCGGAGGAGCGCACCTTGGTGCCGTGTTCGCAGCGAAGCTGGTCGTTCACCCACCAGTGCGCGGCGGGGTAGCCATCCATGTACTTGATGTCGAACTCATCGAGCCGCAGGAGGTTCGGCAGGCTCATCACTGGCCATGACTCCGGCAGGGCACCCTTGCGCAGCCCGAATGCCGAGAGCGCGTTGGCCTCGACGAAGTTCTGCATTCGTCTGTCGTGGTTGCCTTCGATGTAGACGATCTGACCAGGAACGCGCGCACGGAGCTCGGCGCCCAGGCGAGTGAGGTAGTCGATAGCCGGCTGCGTCGTGCGCGCGAAGGCCGCCTCCTGCGCCCAGCGGCCCTGCTCGGACAGGTCAAGGATGTCGCCCATGAAGACGAACTGATCGGGCCGCTCGATGTCAACGATCTGGAGCATCACGTCGATCGCGGCCTCGTCGTGATATGGCTCGAGCTCGTCACCGTGGAGGCGATAGCCGATCTGTGAGTCGGCGGCGAGGACTGCCGTCTTCCATCGGTCGACGATTGGCGACCATGATTTCGATGGGGGTTCGACGAGGAAAGCGGGACCGCGGTCGACGGGCTGCCACTCGGGGCCAGCGAAGCCCTTCGGCTGCACACGCACGCTGTAGGAGTAGAGGCGGATGGTGTCTCGGTCGCCGTCCTCGAGACGTTTGGACTGCATCCACGAGCGGACGTGAATGCTCTGCGGGTCGACCTCCCAGTTGTCGGGAGACATACCGACAGCGCGCAGAACATCGTCCCAGTCCTCGATCTCCTTCGTGGAGCGCACGTCGGTGATGTCGCCACCAGTCGCCGTCGTGCTGGTCTTCGCTGCAGAGACGTCGATCCCCTCGGCTATCTCGTCATCGATCTCCCGCTCGAGCTCAGCGTCCGCCTCCCGCGTGCGGGTGCGCCACTTGCCGACGGTCGAGCGTGCGATGCCCCACTTCTGCGCAACGATGCGCTCAGAGTCGATGCCGCGCAGGTCGGCCAGGAAGTCCTCATTGTCGAGCAGGTCGATGGCGAGCGGATTGCTCATGGTGCTCCTAGGTGTGAGTGGTTCGGGTTAGCCGAGGTACTTCTGGGCGTCGGTGAGTGCCTTGGACTCCGTGTCGGTGAGGTCCACGTCGCCGCCGTCCTTCACGCGGTTCACGTACCGCATGAACACATCGAGGAAGGAACGCAGCATGGTCTCGGCGCGGCTGCGTGCGCGCACCTCGCGCTCCAGCTTGTCGCTGAGTTCGGTGAGGTCGTCGCGCAGGGAGCGCATCTCTGCCCACATCTCCTGGATGGTGGGCATCTCCTTCTCGGTGCGCTCGGCGCGCTTGTTGATCATGTTGAAGAATCCGGTGGCGAGCGAGCCAAGGAACATCAGGGCTGCTCCTGCGATGACGGGGAGGTTGATCTGGGTGTCATTCGTGTTCATGCCGGCGCCCCGTCTTGACGATCAGCGAGACGCAGCGCGCTGACGGGACGAGAGACAGGTAGAACGCGATGGCGGAGTACACCGCCACGCTCAGGTTGCCGTGCAGGATCAGGCGGAAGGGCACGAGCGCGAAGGCGAACAGGAGCGAGGAGACGAGCATGCACGTCCACCGCTCCACAGTTTCACCGCGCGCCCCGAGAGAGGCGATGGCGCTGATGACGCTGGAGACGGCGAGCATGAGCCCCCAGATCGATGACAGCACGCCCGGCATGTGCCCGTGCAGGCTCGGCACGTACAGTAAGTAGATGATGACGCCGATGAGCGCGGTCACGGCGTACATGAGCGTGAGCAGCCACCGGGGGATGTGCAGCATCACCGGCGCGCCCCAGAAGTGGATGCGTTGGTTCATCACGATCAGTAGCGCTTGGCGTCCGCGTGGGACTGGTTGAGGGCGAACTGATGGAGCTTGTTCGTGTTGACCCCGAGGATGCCGTCGAAGTCTCCGATGACCGCCTTGCGGTGCAGGACGGCAGGCCCGTACTTATTGAAGAGCCAGAACTGGCGGCACTTCACGGTCTTCGCGCCCTCATTGCCGTCGACCGCGAGCTTCGGGGCGCCGGTCAAGTTCTTGATGTCCTGCGGGTGCAGCACCTGATTGAGGAACGTCTGGTCGGCCTTGATGAGGGCTGAGCCGGTGGCGTCGATGGTGCCATCGACCGGGGTACCCATGACCGACTGCCAGCGCTCGATGGTGAGCACGCCGCGGTCGCCGTCGATGACGAGGGTGCTGGGCGCGGTAGCGGGAGCGGCAGGAGGGGTGCTCGGCGCGATATTGCTCAGCGCGTTGAACCACTGGCGGGCGAACTGCTGGCGGGTGGTTGAGTTCACGACCGCAGGGCGCTCGTAGTAGCGCACGAAGTCATCGGCTGCCTGCTCGGGCGTCATCTCCGATCCGGCCCAGACGATGAAGGACTCGCCAGGCTTGGAGAACTGGGTGCCGGTCTGGACTTCCCAGAGGATGCGCTTGATCTGCGTCTCGAGCGCTGCAGCGTTCAGGCCCTCGGTCTTCGCCCAGTCCATGAGCTTGGTTGCGGGAGTCCACTGCAGGAGGCCGTAGCCGCCAGCGAGGTTGCCGGTGCGGTCGCCTTCCCAGCGATCAGCGATGATGCCGCTCTCCGCCTGCGCATTGCCGAGGATGCCAGCCGCCGCTCCTGCGGAGAAGCCGCCAGCGCGGAGCTCGGCCCAGATGGTCTGTGCGGTGTTCTGCTGGTCGGTAGCCAAGTGAGCCTCCTGTTGATGTCCACAGACAGACTACAGGAGGCTCACAGGTTATGCACAGGATGTGGATTCTGTGCAGCGATTTACTGGTAGGCGGTGTATGTGAACATGGAGCCGGCGCCATTGTCCGCGTTCGACCAGTTCGAAATGTTCGCAGTGAATCCCGTTGCGGTGACGCCAGTAGTTGCGATCGTGAGGCGCGAACTGTTCGGCGTAATGATGATCTGTTCGGGAGCCGCCGTAAACGTGCCGGCGGGGAAGGTAACCGCCTTCGTGATGGAGGTGCCCTTGGTGATCTTCGGGAGTCCGGTCACCGTGCCACGATATGAGGATGCCTGCACGAGGTTCTGGTGGAGGCCCTTGGTGCCCGAGACAATGAACAGGTATGCCGCGCCGGTGGCTGAGTCGTAGATGACGCCGCCGCCGTTGGTGGCGATGTGCGAGAAGCCGCCCAGCGCAGTCACAAATGCCGCCAGGTTGCTCGTCGTCGCCGTACCCGTCAGCTGCCAGGTGCCACCGGGGTCGAGGAAGAAGTGCGCACCGGGATAGAGCGTCGAGTCCTGCGCCGTGAGGATCGCGAGCGTTCCTGCTGGCAGCGCATTCGGGTCCAACTGCATCGTGTTCAGCTGCGTGAGCGTCGTGACGAACTTGACTGGGAGCGC
>Ga0131853_10012568_pt1 | contig 15521 bp, 9 predicted proteins | sample TergutLab28metaG_FD_92764 | JGI IMG/M metagenome (GOLD analysis project Ga0131853, IMG submission 92764) | Labiotermes labralis P1 segment gut microbial communities from Petit-Saut dam, French Guiana - Lab288 P1 (version 2) (version 2) | ecosystem: Host-associated > Arthropoda: Insects >...
ATTCCCCCGTTACCTCGTCCCTCCTAGGTCCAAATATTCTCCTCAACACCATGTTCTCAAACACCCTCAGCTTCCTTTCCTCCCGCAATGTCAACGACCAAGTTTCACACCCATACAAAACAGAGGGTCTTACAGAAAAATTAAATTGAGAAAACTCGCATATTGTTGGTTGTACTCTGAGAATACATTAGCGAAGCAGGGACCTATGAATGTTAAATTCTTCTTACTTCCTCTCCTACTACCGATAGCCTGAGTGCCACTTGCCTACCAGGCAAAGACGGAAACACACAACAACTAGAGTTACGTAAAGTGTGCAACTGTCTATACATTCGCCTTGGTGGGGCGGAAGACGTCGTCCTTGTACTGTAGGAGCAGTTGCCGCTGACGGTAACTCGGGAAGCTGAAACGGCACAGACAGTGACATTTCGAAACAACGGTGATGTCACAGACAAAGGGAGATGCCGGCAGATACGGCCGGTAATGCAGATGATGATGTTCAGGGGCACAGCTGCTCAGTACATCAGCGTGTAGCCTGCACTCTGTTGCCAAGAGACAACAAACGTTCAGGCACAAAGTGTCTGACACACTGTGTGTATTGTGTGGAATTCATATCCGTGCACTAATTGATAAAATTCAAGAAATTCAACTAATGCATTATAATATACTTGTACTTGTACTTGTTTTCCTTTTAAATTTTTGTTAATAACAAATAATAACTGAGATATGCTTGTTTGTTTGTTTTTGGCGCGACAGTCCCCCAGCGGGCCAGGGCCTCCTCATTCTTGAGGTTTCTAGATCACACACAACGACGCACCAGTCGGTAGGACTCCTCTGGATGAGTGATCAGGCCGTCGCAGAGACCTCTACCTGACAACACACAACACTTACAACAGACAGATATCCATGCCCCCGGCGGGATTCGAACCCACAATCTCAGCAGGCGAGCGGCCGCAGACCTACGCATTAGACCGCGCGGCCACTGGGACCGACAATTGAAATATGTATCATTGGATAAAAAATATTACAGTACTGTTTTCGACTGTAATACTTCGTTTGTATTCAGTATATAATGAATAAAATTAGATGCGCAAAATATACGTTACGTCTAACGTAATTTGTCCATTGGAGATTCCTGTACAATACCTGCTGACGGCCAGAGCTTCGACCTTGTACGGTGAAGGATATGATTAGGGAAGGCCGAGTAAACAGTCGTGTGAGAACCCTGACTATGGAGACGCGACCGCCCAACGAAACGTTGGAGTACTAGACACACCTGACGCAGCTGTCAGTCCGCGACGATTTCGCTAAATTTAGACACCGTGAAAGCTTCAAGGCTTATAAAATCTTTCTTGGCTTCTCTCAAGCACAGGGAGGCGAAACCTGTATAGGATTACACAGCTAATGTGCCTGTTACTGCGAACTGCGTTCATTCGTTCTGTTCCTTCTACTGCATGTTGCAACGTTGGTTAGGGTGTACCATTCCAGTGAGCTATTCTGTTTTAACGAAATTTCTGAATTTGATTTGTGGATACTGTGACAACAAAGTTCAGTTTTACGAAGTACGTAAGGTAAAAAAGGTAAAGTGCACCCTTGTACAGTCATTGAGGCTCTGTACAGGCCGTACGGCCCAGAGAGGGAGCAGAGGTATAGCTCTACTCTTTCTTGACCACCGCACTAGAAGGGGGTGAGGGGTCAGCGTCACGCCCCGGCTGCTCTTTACCCCAGGAAAGACCCGGTATCCATTGTACAGCAGGCTGGGTGGGTCCCAGGGCCGGTCCGGACAGGTGCGGAAAATCTCGCCCCCACTGGGATTTGATCCCCGGACCGTCCAGCCCGTAGCCAGTCGCTATTCCTACTACGCTACCCGGCCTACTACGAAGTACGTACTTACGCCAAATATGAAAGCCTAAAGCGAATTGTAATGGAACACAATAGCCAGTTTTGTTATATTTTGAATTTAACTTATTTATGTTTTCAATTTTTCTAACCCCAAGATTCAATTTCATTTTAGGAGTTGCTTTTTCACTGTGCAGTCTGTGGAAACTGTAGTTGGTTCAATTTGTTGTTTAAATCCCGCAAGACTGAATTTATTCTGAAAGCTAATTTAAAGTTTCAATTCGTGCCGCGCAGTAAACACGCTTCCTCTGGGTTTAGAAAGGGCAGGTAAAGAATCTCACTTATTTGTAAGAACCAAAAGAAACATGTAAATAAATTCTGAGGGTAAAATTTAGAAATTTTGAATGTTAAAAAATGATGGTACAGTAGTAACCACTGGGCTTTAAGGGTTAGTCGAACTACGAATTGGACAATTTGAGACTTTTATTTGAAGTAAGGATGATAACATTAAAATGGATATTACAGGAAGGGGACTTGGCTATGTGGATTTGATCTGCCTCCCAGTAAGGAATATTTGTGAGCTGTTGTAGACACGGTAATCAAACTCTGTGTCCAATAAGGGGCAAGGAATAATATGTCATATGAGACAAGTTTAGCTGACCAAGAAGGATGCTGTCCTATGGAGTGCATTAGTTGGTTCGGCACACTCTCAGTATCATTCTCAAACAGAACACATAACTCACCTGTACGTATTATAAAATCACATCTGAACAGCCTTACGTCAAATTTTTAACGCGGTGTCTTATCGTAATTTAAGTGCAAAGTGATTAACCTTCAGCTGGGCGGCTGGATTTGAGTGGTGTCCGTGTTGCAGGCTGAAAGCCTGCATCCGGATACCACAACAACCCAGCCGCACCAAATCTCCAATACACAACGAACCGAGAACAAAACGACCGATGTACTAATTCAACAGCACAGTTGCAAGCTCCTGATGATGGATATATTAATGTCCGAAACATGTTGAGCACATCAGAAGTGAAATAAAATAGCAAGTGCCATCAAGTTGGTCTCTTATTCCTCAACTATCACAATGATGCACGGTCCAATAAACTTATGATTAGCCTTCAGGTTACAGATTCCACACGACTACCAACACATTCTGTCATTATCAGTGTCGGCTCTGCCTTGGAGTACAGGGTTTTCACCAGTTACTCCAGATTCTGGTGGATCCACAAGTTTAAGCTAACTACGGACCGAAATTAACCTTCCAAAGACACTGGGGTCTCGCAATATTAAATTAAAGTTATACAAAACTCTAATACGACCCACAATAACTTATGGGTCACAAACGTGGACAGTGATCAAGAAAGCTACGAATAGGGTCAGAATAGTTGAATAAAGAGAGATCAACTTGATGTCACTTGCTTTTTGATTTCATTATTTAATGCTCAACATGTTTCGGATGTTAATACATCCATCCTCAGGAGCTTGCGACTTATTTGATGAGTTATTTCATGGGTTGTATTGTTCTGATTCGATGTGTGTTGGTGTTACGGTTTGGTTTGGCTGGGGTGGTGTGGTATCTGGATGCAGGCTTCAGCCTGCATCCAGATACCACACCACCCCAGCCAAACCACAACGTAACACCAACACATATCGAACCAGAGCAATGCAACCCATGAAATAACTGAACCAACAAATAAGTCGCAAGCTCCTGAGGATGGATGTATTAACATCCGAAACATGTTGAGCATTAAATAATGAAATAAAGCAAGTGACATCAAGTTGGTCTCTCTTTATTCAAGTATCAAGATTATGCACGGTCCAACAAACACAAGGGTCAGAATATTTGAAAGGAAGACTTTCAGGAAAATATATGGGCCCGCAAGAGTAGAAGAACACCGAAGCATAAGAACAAATTACGAGAGAGGGCGCACATTACGAATCGAATGAATTGTAAAATTTATAAAATCCCTCCAAGGTGGTATGGTAATGTTGAAGTAATGCAAAGCGAAAGAATGCCAAAATCCAATAACAACAGCTCCAATGGAAAGGAATAAGAAAAAACAGGAGCACTATGCAAAATATGAAGAGGCGATGCTGAAGAGGACTTAAAGTTAAGGGGAATAAAAAACAGGTAGGCAATGGTTAGAGACCGTCGGGATTTGAGGGAGACTGTATTGGAAGCCAAGGTCCACAACAGACTGTAGCGCCTGAGAAGGAGAAGAAGAACAAGAAGAAGAAGAAGAAAGAGAAGAAGAAGAAGAAGAAGGAGGAGGAGGAGGAGAAGGAGGAGAAGGACAGGAAGAAGAAGAAGGAGAAGAAGAGGGAGGAGGAGGAGGAGAAGAAGAAGAAGAGGAAGAGAAAAAGAAGTTCTTATAATAAAACCAACTAGATGCACTAATTTCTCAAATTTATTTTTAGAATAAAGCTCTACATGTTTCGGACAGTTTCTCTGTCCATCATCAGAAGTTTTTCACTGTACACACAGCAATGGTGTATGTCATACATTTCCTGCTCGCAAGCTGCCAGCAAACTTGTATGACATATACCATTGCTGTATGTACAGTGAAAAACTCCTGATGATGGACAGATAAACTGTCCGAAACATGTAGAGTTTTATTCCAAAAGTAAATTTGAGAAATTAATGCATCTAGTTGGTTTTATTATAAGAATTTATCACGATGCACGGTCACCTGAACGTCAAAAGAAGAAGAAGACGAAGAAGTCGAAAAAGAAGAAGAAGAAGGATGGGGATTTAAATTGTAAATAATGTCCAGGACGGAGAAGTTTTTAGTCCATAGTACCCTTAAAATGTGTCTACGACCGTGTAGTGCACCGAGCGAAACAATGAAGCGTTAGTCCTTATATCATCACAATTTCCAGATAGGCCCTTGGACTCATCCAACCTCCTTCTCAATGGGTACCGACGGCGGTAAGTTGACCAGGGCGTGAAGCTGAACCCGGCCCTACAAATACAGCCGTGGATATGAGTGGATCTATACCTCAGCTCCCCCATACGCTTTCCTAGCGTGCACTCAGAGAACTTTAAAATCCGATTTACGTCACCGAGTTTGAAACATTACTCCTTCCAACAAGTAGGTTTCTTAATGACAAAGGAACTCTGTGAAACTGTCGTCCACAGAACATGACGCCTCAACATGACTAGCATTTTAAAGAATTAGTAATAAACTTGAGACTCAACAGGTGAACGTTTTACTGCCGTCCTTTTGCGAGGGCTGAAGAAAACCTGCAACCTCGTGACACCAATCACTGTCTCGTGCATTGCCGGTCCTTATTAACTGTGAACAGACACATTTACCGACACAGCAGTACAGGAGCCATTACTACGTCATAAGTTCGTCTAAGACCGGATATTTGGAGCGAAAAGAAGAAGTTCACTGACAGAAAAAAACCTAATTTTAGTTTTATTGCCGTAATTCCCAGCTCAGACTGTTTAGACGACGTCACAAAAAAAAAACGCACACACGGCTACAAACCACAGTCTACTTCCAAGAAATGTTACCAAACACAACTCCGTGAGACAGGGTACTTCTTGGGAAACTAATAGTTCCTGAATCAGCCAAGAAGCACAAACTGCAAAGGAGTTAAAAATAACACCAATTTTGGACAAATTACTGGAATACAAGAGAAGCTGGATACAACACGTAAATAGAATACCTCGAAACAGATTACTCAGGGTAATGAAACACTACTCCCCAACTGGCAGAAGGAATCATGGTAGACCTTTGAAGAGACTTCTGGATACGTGAGACCGGAACGGGTCAACAAGTGGCCCAACAACATGAAAGATATGATGATGATGATGATGATGATGATCAGTCAAGAAAAATTCCCCACATTTTATGGAACCCAAAAGTTCGTTACATTTTCCACAACAGTTTGCTACTGGCCCCTATCTTCAGCCTCATTATACAATCCACTCCGTTCCTATTTATTTAAAATCCATTCTAATATTATCCTCCCAACTTTTATTAGGCCTTCCAAGTCAAGCCCTGTATGCGTTTCCACTTTCCCATATCACGTTGTCATCAGTGAGCACCTCAACAGACGAGTTAGGGCCAACAAAAGTCTTCTGATTGTCAAGAGGCAAAGATTCTTTCCAGTGACTCTCTAAAAATTTCTTAAGAATGTCACATTTTCAAATAGACTAGCCGTTTCTCTTGCCACGGCAGCAAAAAGTATGCTTCTGGTCTGCCGTTAGAGAGAATCGAAAAGGCCAGAGTCCATTAGACTTCAACATTACAGCTTCCCAGCACTTTCTTTCTCCTTGTACTTGCTGGTTGAGTGCTTGGTACGATTCTGACCAGGCTGAAAGGATCACAAGAAACAGCATGTGGAGTTGCTGGGAAGGGAAAAAGCTATGCTGCTCTCGTTCTCCATTTTCGTCAACAGGGCGCCTGAAATTCACATTTATCTTCCAGCATAGAGAGACGTCCTGCATCCAGGCACGTCCCAGTGTTTGCTACCGCAATTTAAATGGCCACTCAAAAGCATTAAATTAACACGCCTCTGTTTTTGCTGTGTCCGGTTATCAGTACACAATTATTGTCAGAATATCTATTTTATTGTTAACGTAAGTTACTTATTTCTACAATTCCATCTACGTCTCGGTCTACCACATGGCCTTTTCCTTTTTCCGTCAAAGCTTAATATTCTGAATATATGACATTCAGGTACGCAGAAACAACAGGCAGTAAAATGAGAATCTTCCATTATGCATGTACAGTAATGAGTCTGTATAGCGGCTAGACCATGTGTTGGACGACCGGAGTTCGAATCCCCGAAACGTAAAATCTGAATGTGGGACCACCCAGCATTCTATTAAACAGCTACCGGTGTTCTCTCACGAGGGTAGAGAGGCACAGGCGTGATGTTGACCACTAACCCGTATCAAGAGCCGAGATTGAGAATAAGTGGAGCTAAACTGCTGCTCCCTCCATACGCCTTCATGGCGTGAAGAGGTAAAAACTTCGTATTATTTACATACTTCCATTTTTGTATCAGTCTGTCGTGTCACTTTTCCATGAGAGGTTTCCCAGGAAGGTAAAAACCGAATATTTGGTAGGCACATAAAAACATCCTCAACTTCGAATGCGCATTGACACCGGCAGTCCATTAATATCTGGTAGACCAATCGCATTTATACAACCCTGTCGCCAGCATGAATTTATATTCGCTGATGTGAAATAAAGACCCATAACTCCTCGTATGTGGTGCTGAATGTGTTAACTGTAACAGCAAAAGACACTCACAGTACCAGAGAGCTCTGTCAACAAGCGTCCTGTTCTAACAACACGAGAGAAGGTCTAGACCAGTAGTGCTGCATGTGCATAGGTCAGGGGTCAGTCGACTGTACGCTCCAACCCATGCACTATCACGCCGACACCTGTTTAATAACACACTAAAGAAGAGGCTACACAGCTTAACTGTCCATTACAGGTCGCTGGTCAGCTCATCCGGCAGCCCGCGGACAGCAGGCGAGCCTACAGTCGGCATAAACCTGACTTTAGCCCAGTCAGTCATCTTCCCCGCCTTGCGGTGTTCCGCAATTAACCGCCTAACGAGAAATGAATAAATAATTTTAAAAAAAAACATTGAGCGCACAAAAGTTGTAAAAATTAACAACTGTGTGTTTCCTCTCCGAAATTTGTCGGGCTTTTAAAAGTTTATATCCTGGACGACTTGTAGGGAAAAGTTGACGTTACAATACCAGAGTCCACATCGTTCAACATAAAATATATAATTAACCTATTTGTTGGTTGAGGCACTGCGCTACAAGCCGTAAGGTTGCGGGTTCGATTCCCGATGGCTTCATTCGAATTTTTCACTCTCATAATCCTTCCGGCCGCACTATGGCTCTGGGTTTGACTCATCCTCTAACAGAAATGAGTACCAGGAATACTTCCTTGGGGGTAAAGGCGGCCGGTGCGTAGGGCTGATAACCCTATCATCTACATTGCCGACAGCCTCAACTTCCTGGAACCCTAAAGGGCCTGTCCAGGCCTGTAATGGGGTAGCATTTACTCTCTCTCTCTATATATATATATGTGTGTGTGTGTGTGTGTGTGTGTGTGGGTGTGTGTTGTGTATATATGTATATACTCATATATATATATATACATACATACATGCATACATACATAGACAACAAGATACGTACATTCGTTCACGCAGCATTTCGCGCCGCACAAAGCATTTAAATGCTTTCTTACAGAATGGCTTTGCGTTTCACAAGTAGAAAAGAAAAAACGTGTTAGAAAGACGTATTATTTTGAGCTCCGTCCTGATATGGGGGAGTCTGGAGAAGGAGTCGATCTCTGGACCGTCAGTTTATCTTAACCACATGACGAAGCTGTCAGCCCGAAACGATTTTATTAAATTACGTCCAGTTTATTTCCCTGCGTAGAAAACAAGACATGCATCAGACCGGCCACTCTGCGTACTCTTTTTCCGTGCCAAGAGCAGAACCTCACAGCCTAAGTAACTGAATTGCTTCATATATAAATCTTGAATAACAAAAAGAGGGGATTCGATATATAGTGGGGTGTGCTAGAAAGAACGTGATTGGTTCTAGAGCCTCGTTTGTTATAAAGTCTGTTCGTTCTAGCTTACATTGAAATACGCCTATTTTGGTGGTAATCCGTTCCAGGCCCACAGCCTAGAGCAAAGTTACCATCCACACAAACATTCAAACAGGAAAAATATAACACAAAATATAGTGTAAAAGTAATATAAAATTAATTTATTTAACTTCTACATATAAAATATATTTTCACTGCTAAAGGCTCAAATAAGCAGATAGCTGGACTAAACTGATAAATGAACCTTACAAACAATAACAAAGATGATGACTGACACTCTAATCAAAGCGGGAAGGCCTGACATATCATGAGCATGCGCGTGCTACTTCGGCCGATATTATTCATCCGCGTTCGTTATTGCATCCTGATTTTATTGATAAAAACTGTTCGTTATAGCATTCGTTCGTTGTAGCATCGTTCGTTGTAGCATACCCCACTGTATATGATGTTTTACCGGTCATATGCAACTTCCGTCTTGGCCTCTTACATTCAGGAGGTGACAGCAGAAATGGGTGTAGATGAAATTATTCGGGTCTAAGGGGGACGAGGTAATAGAAGGAATGGGAGGAAACCGCATGAGGGAGGTTCATAATTTGCGCTCCTCACCAAATATTATTCGGGTGATCAAATCAAGGAAATTAGATGGGTGGAACATGTGGCACGTGCGGAGGAGAGGTGCGTAAAGGGTTTTGGTTGGAAAACCTGAAGGAAAGGGCGCACTTGAAAGACCCAGACATAGAAGGTAGGATAATATTATAACGTACTTTAAAAATAAATAGAGGTGTGGACAGGATTCATGTGACAGTAGATAAGCAAAAGCGACGGGCGCTTGTAAACACGGTAATGAACGTTCGGGTTCCATAATATGCAGCGAAATTTCTGACTACCTAAGAAACGGTCAGCTTCTCAAGAAGATCTCTGGTCCATGGAGTTAGTTATGTAACTTTTTAATGTAACAAGCAGTAAATTTTCAGCAGCTGACAGTAAACCACCAGTAAAAAAAAATCCTTATTACGTAAAACCCGAAATTGCTTCGTCATTTGTAAAGCTCCATACACTGGACTCTGCCCCGAGCCAGCACGCCTATCACCACGTTTACGCAGGGGCAAGCAGTGAGATACGTCCCACACGTACAAAATAAAAAGAATCTGGAAATTTCATTCCAGTACAGTAAGTAATTTACCTTGTTGCTGTGCGAACACCAGGGAGGTTACATTAATTTGTTGCACAAACGCATGCTGCAACGAAAATGCGAGATTTAATAAATTTAATATTATTCGTTTCATTCACCGTGACTGTAAATGCACACATAATGTGCACAATTTGTATAAAATCACAAATAATCCATACACAAATTTTACGTTCAAGTGACCGTGCATCGTGATAAATTCTTATAATAAAACCAACCAGATGCACTAATTTCTCAAATTTATTTTTAGAATAAAACTCTACATGTTTCGGACAGTTCCTCTGTCCATCATCATATATATGTCATACAGGTTTGCTGAGAGCTTGCGAGCAGAATCAGGACGTTCCGTCCTGATTCTGCTCGCAAGCTGTATGACATATATCATTGCTGTGTGTACAGTGAAAAAACTCCTGATGATGGACAGAGGAACTGTCCGAAACAAGTAGTTTTATTCTAAAAATAAATTTGAGAAATTAGTGCATCTAGTTGGTTTTATTATAAGAATTTATATACATTAAAACTCCCCCCCCCCCTCCGCCACGTGTTTCAGCGATAAATCGCCATTCTTCGTGAGATAAAAACAGAAATGAATGTAAAATAAACAGTCTAACTGACATAAAAATGTTAAAAATAATTAATAATAAGCACAAATATGTGAATAGTACTGAAAATGTGATTATAGCTTATTCTTTAATAAAATTCACTGATATGTCACGGTTCACATTGTGTGTAGTGACATGTATATACATTTCTAAAATGGATGTTTTTGATTCTTTAACTCGGGATGGTACAGATAGGTTGTCCCGAAACGTCGGTATGAAATTACCATTACTCGCTGCTTAATAACCCAGAGGAATGCAGGTCTCATCTAATATGGAAGTTGTCGATCTAAAAGGATCAAGTCCCTGTACCGTGTAGTGCAGAACAATATTTGTTACACCATTAAGTAACACTGATACAAACATGACTATTAGTTTCGGCTAATATTAGCCCATTCCAGATATTTCTTAATTAATTAATCGATTAACATGTACTCACGGTTCGTTATAAGTTAATAAAAATACATTTACATTATCCTTATTAACATTAAAGCTAAGGTTATTGGATTGTAGATTGATTCATTTTTTACTTAGTTCTGCAGATGTAAGACGAGGACGGACAGACCAACAGACCCTAACTCTCCATTGCGCGCCCATGTCGTGCACAGAATAACAATCGTGATGCTGACACACTGCCTCGACTTTTCGCAACAGAACCACTCGGCCCGTCAATACTGGATCCAGTGTTTCCAGCCACTCTTTTATTTATGTTTCTGTTGTCTAGCCCAAGAAATCGATGTCGCCATTTGCATGAAGGGCAGAAATAAATACCCTGAGCGGAGTACCAATCATCACAGTTCAGCCACAATAAATCCCCTGAACCCAGTACCAATCATCACAGTTCAGCCAAAATAAATCTCCTGTGCTCAGTACCAATCATCACAATTCAGCCACAATAAATCCCCTGAACCCAGTACCAATCATCACAGTTCAGCCACAATAAATCCCTTGAACCCAGTACCAATCATCACAGTTCAGCCACAATAAATCCCCTGAGCTCAGTACCAATCATCACAGTTCAGCCACAATAAATCCCCTGAACCAAGTACCAATCATCATAGTTCAGCAACAATAAATCCCCTCAACCGAGTACCAATCATCACAGTTCAGCCACAATAAATCCCCTGAACCCAGTACCAATCATCACAGTTCAGCCACAATAAATCTTCTGCACCCAGTACCAATCATCACAGTTCAGCCACAATAAATCCCTTGAACCAAGTACCAATCATCACAGTTCAGCAACAGTAAATCCTCTGAACCCAGTACCAATCATCACAGTTCAGCCACAATAAATCCCTTAAACCCAGTACCAATCATCACAGTTCAGCCACAATAAATCCCCTGAACCCAGTACCAATCATCACAGTTCAGCCACAATAAATCCCCTGAACCCAGTACCAATCATCACAGTTCAGCAAAAATAAATCCTCTGAACCCAGTACCAGTCATCACAGTTCAGTCACGTGCAACACCACTCGAACGGTGTAGGAGAAGCCGAGTCAAAGATGAGGTATTTTTTCTTCTGTGTTATGACGCCTTGTCATGGCGGCGGCGTCAAGATGCTGAATGGCAGTATCAGACACACCGCTGCTCCAAAATCTAACAAGACAGGCAATGTGCATATAAACGTACCACTGAGGCGCGTTCGCGTAAACATTCTTACGTGCAAAAGCAGTCAGTACTACACATTCTGAGTGCGTGTCTATAGCCATAGTTACGCAGTACGCAAAGCACAAGCGTCGTGTTGTATTGTCGTCTGTGGTCTTTTTGGTTACCCATATTTTTACACATTATCTCACAAACTTAAAAATTTATTACTGAACACAAAATGTGTGTTTTGAATTTCCCTACAACCTCCTCCGAAACATCTGTCTTTCTAAGAATTAATCACTATATTATCATGAAAGTAATAGTTCTTTATGTAAAGTACTCGTCATTCTTGTCAGACTTCAGTACAACTTGAATGTTTTCAATAGATTTTTCGGAAAAATCTTCAAATATCAAATTTAATGAATATCCGTCCAGTGGGAGCCGAGTTGTTCCAAGTAAACAGAAGGACGGACGAACAGACAGATATGAAGGCAATTTTACGAACGCGCCTAAAATCTCGGTGTCTGAGGTCCTCACAACCAATAAAAATCGTCACAGACGAACCCCTTCCTTGAAAAACCGACAGTTAGCTGCCAGCCTTACAATCTAATGGTTTATTCCGTTGTTCACAAAAAGTCTCTATGATTTCCTGAATTACAAGAAACATAAACTTCATTCTTTATGTGTATCATCCCCGTTGTGTTTTTAGCAAATTAGGAAGGGGTGGGTACGTCAAAACACAACTGTCTTTGTATCCTATTTATTGTGCTGACGGCACGTTTCGACCACTGTGGGCCATCTTCAGGTCACAAAAGTGTACAATTTACTCATTATACATTTTTGTAACCTGAAGATGCCCCACAGTGGCCGAAACATGTCGTTGTCAGCATTACCAATAGGATACAAAGACAGTTGTGTTTTGACGTACCCCCCTTCGTAACAAATTTTATTGTTCTATTTCTCACGTTAATCTCACCAACGCTTTAAAGTCTGGTGGTTAGTATAAATACCACAAGGTTTAACACTAAAAAATATCAGTTTTAACTACGTGATATATTTAAGTGTTGGCATCATTCTTAGTACAAATGAAATACATTTTCCTTTTCAGCATTCACCGACTGGTCTGAGGGAAGCACACTGTGTTCTCTGTGAGGTACGAACTGCGCCTTTATACAAGACGCATATTAAATTCATTCATCCAGGATTTGATAAGCCCTCCTCCTTGTATTGGTTACGCAGATTCCGATGATACGTGACTCTAAACAAAGAAATGGAAAAGACGAAGAAAACCATCGGGCCCGATTTTAAGTACTATCTTAAGCTGACCGAGGAAAATCACTAAAATGATTTCGGATGACTGACAGTTGGGCCCGAGACGTCTGGAATGCGAGGCAGGAAGGTTAGCTGAAGTGACACTTGACATCCTTGTTCAAATAGTCGTGTCTTCACGGCTGGTCTTGCCCGTCAAGTTTCAAATCACGGGCGGCACACACAATGCACCGTTTTGTTTAGGGAATTTCTATTTGTTCCGCATTGTTGAGCATACAAAACGCATGTCACAATACTCCGTTTGACGCAGCTGTTTCAACCAAAACAGTTCGCCAGGAACAAATGACGCGGGAATTGCCTTGAATCGCATACGAAAAGAAAGATTTCGCATCATCCAGGCAAGCTGCCGTAATCATCTACAATGTGCTCTAAAGGTTTATTGATCCTTTGGTTCCATAAAGACGCTGTTCTACTGGAACTTCGTAATGCATCGAAAGAGTTTGTAGCTTGAACATTAATAACAGATAAAGAAACGAGTGTTTGACGAGCAGAGTCATGGCTTAATTTAATGTGTTATTCGGTAATTTGCCTGCAGACTAAATATTTATGCGCAAAAATACGCTTCTTCATCTGCGCAGGTTATGTAAGACGTTGGCTGTTTAGTTGAATATAAATGAAGTTTTGCGGAATGAAGAAAGCAAGATCAAATATCCAAATTACAAAGTTTATTGGACCGTGCATCATCTTGATCGTTGAATAAAGAGAGGCCAACTTGAAGTCACTTGCTTTATTATTTCATTATTTAATGCTCAACATGTTTCGGATGTTAATACATCCATCCTCAGGAGCTTGCGACTTATTTGTTGAGTTATTACAAGGGTTGTATTGCTCTGGTTCGATATGTGTTGTTTTCAGCCTGTATGCGGATACCACACCACCCCAGCCAAACCACAACGTAACACCAACACACATCGAACCAGAACAATACAACCCACGAAATAAAAACAATTAAGTCGCAAGTTCCTGAGGATGGATGTATTAACATCCGAAGCATGTTGATCATTAAATAATGAAATAAAGAAGCAAGTGATGTTAAGGTGGTGTCTCTTTACTCAACCCTCAGTTTATGTTCCTCCCTCAATGAGACAGAAAAATACATAGGCTATGTGACGTCAAACGGTAGAATGGCTGCACGTACTAATTGCAGACAGCGGAAGTGGTTGCCGCATATTTCAAACCCTTATAATTCCTACATGGAAATTCCAGGATTTTAATTATAAGCAGATAATCGAATTTGTAATTTGTGACGACGATCCATCACATGGACTACAAGCACGGTACACCTCATCCACCATTCCTTAACGTCAGCAGTTGATACAGCACAATAATAAAGTAAATGCAATGCCAGCAGACATGTGCAATTTGCAGGATACTTCAACAAAATTTTCCTGCCGTCGGAATTCCTCCGGGCCACTAAAGCTGCCAGAAAGTGAAATGATTACACGGGACGGAGTAGCTACTCTGTGACAACGGCCCATCTGCACACAGGACAGAGTAGCTACTTTGTGATATAAGGCCCACTTTCACAGGGGACAGATTAGCTATATTGTGACGTAGGGTCCACCTTCAAAGGGGAGGGAGTAGCTACATGGTGACGTAAGGCCCACTTTCACACAGGACGGAGTAGCTACTTTGTGACGTAAGGCCCACTTTCACAAAGGACGGAGTAGCTACTTTGTGACGTAAGGCTCACTCACACACCAACTGACTGACCGATAAACCCCCCCCCCCACATCTAATTCTGTAGATGGCAAAGTCAACCATAGCAAGTTTAATGAGGTACATATTCTTACCAACAACGAATGTTCGAGGATGGATTTGTGTACTCCTGACTGTATCTTTACAATCAGTGGCACACACATCAAGGGCACGATGTCGCCAAGGAAACTAAATTTTGCACGGTGGCCCCCACTATTTTGGGTGCTCAGAAAGGAAGTTTCACAATGTCAACTTTCTGGCGTCTGAAATTTTGAGCTTATTCTTAGAATTTTGGAAAATTTGCGGACCCCTGATTATAGATTTTTTATTTATCTGTTGCTTTGTGAGAGGCAGTTTCTCAAAACAGCTCTTCATTAATATTCTTGGTACTTTTCTTTTTTCCTCAGTCGAACCCAAGCGGACCACAGTAGCCTTCCAGATGTGACTAAATTACACATTCTGATACACAGAAATGACAATTACCAGTCACATCCTCAAGTCTACTTTAACTCTTCTACCCCCCAAATTACTTACTTACTTACTTACTCCATGGTGCAGAGTCCTAATTGAGAAGCTAACTGGTTTGCAGCTAGTCAAGAAATTCCCCGCATTTCACGGAACCCGAAGGTTCATTACCGCACTCACAAGCGTCCGCCACCTGTCTCTATCCTG